>Ga0123335_1004356_pt1 | contig 18476 bp, 12 predicted proteins | sample BiotimSIPDNA_2_FD_89707 | JGI IMG/M metagenome (GOLD analysis project Ga0123335, IMG submission 89707) | Anaerobic biogas reactor microbial communites from Washington, USA - Biogas_R2 time_0 SIP DNA | ecosystem: Engineered > Bioreactor > Anaerobic > Unclassified | place: Washington, USA...
ACGGCGCGTTGGAGAAGGAAGGGTATGTTTTCCGGGATCCGGGTGACAGCGATCCCGCCTTGGCTGAAGCTCTGTCAAGCGGCCGCAATACCCCGGAAGCACCCCTTACCCTCAAGGCTGGGCTTGAGCTGAATGCCAAGTATGTGCTGGCCCTGCGCCTTGTGAACGGGGGGGAGGAGCGGGTCACCGTAACTCTGTCCGCACTCACCCCCGAGCCCTCCCTGGAGCCGGAGGAAGAGCCCCAGCCGGAGCTCAGCCAGGAGGACTACTATCTGTCCCTCCTGGACCTTGGGGCGTATACTTTCAAGCTGAACAGCGAGCAAAAGGAATACAAGGCCTTCGGGCGGGAGAGCGTTGGGCTGTACCGCAGCATGAAGGAAGGCAAGCAGTATGTGAAGAATCAGGCCATGGTCTGCGTGCGCAGCGAGGGGGAAGCCAGGCAGGTGGCAGCCGCCTACCGGGCCACGCTGCTCAACTACAATGGCGACGGACTTGCGTTGTTGGAACTGTCAGATGAAGTCCCCACGGAAATCATCCTGGTGCTTTCCACCCAGGAGGATGTGCCCCTGCCCGCACTGGAACCCAACCGGATCAATCGGCTATATGCGGAGCCTGTTGCGCAGTCCATACCCAGTGATCCCTCTTATAAGAAGCAGTATTTCCATAAGAACATGGGCAATGAGCTGGCCTGGGATCACGCCACAGGGGCAGGTGTGACTGTGGCTGTCATCGATACGGGCTGCCAGGCCGACCATGTTGAACTTACGGGCAAGATTAGAAGTAGCTCGGCCAAATTTGATTCGGAAGGCAACATATATGATACCGGCTCAGACATAACTGACCCGGATGGACACGGCACCCACGTGTCGGGGATCATCGCTGCGAAGAGTAACAACGGTTATGGCGGATGCGGCGTTGCTCCTGATGCCACGCTTTTGATTTGCCAGATGGATGGGCTTTCCAATGATGATGGGCTCAGCGAGTATGCCCTCATCGCTGCCATGAACTATGTAGCTGAGCTTTCGGAAGTTGAAATTGTAAACATGAGCCTTGGGCGCCATTATAGCTTGGGATACAGTCTGGCAGAGAAGACCGCGGTGCAAAACCTGGCCGTAAACAAGCTGGTGGTTGTGGCGGCAGGGGATGATAACTATGGCCGCGCGGGTTTTCCTGCTGCTTACGAGGAGGTTTTGGCCGTATCTGCCACAACCTCCTCCAACAAAAAAGCCAGCTATTCCAATTACGGACCGGAGGTGGACATTGCAGCCCCCGGCTCAGGGATTTATTCCACCATGAACGGCAGTTCATTTGCTGTGCTAGGCGGCACCTCCATGGCCAGCCCTGCCGTAGCGGGCGCAGCGGCGGTGATTATGAGTAAGTTTAGTTGTACTCCGGCCGAGGCGCGCAAGTATTTGATCAGTTCAGCCAAGGACCTGAAAAACGCAAACTACTACGGCTCGGGCCTGGTGCAAACCGGACTGGCGGTAACCGGGCGGAACGTAGTAGTCAAGTCCGGCTCCGCAAAGGGAGGAACCGTGTCAGGAGGCCGCTTCTATAAGTATGGTGAATTGGCCAGATTCGAAGCCTTCCCCAATGCGGGTTACACCTTTGTCAATTGGAAGAAGGGCAGCAAAGTTGTGAGCACCTCTCCCGTCTATGAGGAATACGAGGTCCAAAACGACGGCGCTGTGTTTACCGCCAGCTTTACGGCGCTGCCCAAAGCTTCGGTTACCGCTAAAGTATGCTCCTATTCCAGCAACCTGATCACATGGAAGGCGTTGCCCAATGCAACTTCATACCGGGTGCTCCGTTCAGATTCTTCCAAAGGTCCCTATACTCCGATAGGAACGGAAATCCCCTTCGATGCTTCCAAGACTGTCTATACTTATGAGGATTTGGGACGTACCATTGGAGCGAAAAGTTACTACAAGGTGGCCGCTACATTCCCTATGGGATATACCGAGTCCTCTATAAAATCGGTGAAAACCGCCTGGCCTACGATGAAAATATCCAAAGCCATGCAGGCCGGGCCTAGCGCGAATCGCGTTACCTGGAACAAGGTGCCAAACGTAACCGGATACCTTTTGACCCGCACCATTGGCAAGACAAAAGAAGTCATGGAGGTGCTCCCGGGCAGTCTGACCATCACTCAAGATCCCAAGCTCGGCATTCTCGTCACCTATGAGGACATAAGGGCGGGAATCTCGATGGGGGCAAGCAGTTCCTATCAGGTTCAGGCTTATGTAGGGAATGGTGTGAATCGGGTACTTTCCAAGATTTCCGGAAAAAAGACCATCAAGGCCGGATGGAGCAAGGTGGCCGTCAAGGCTGCCTCCGGTGCGTACATCAACTCGACCGACAAGTATCCCATTACCATCACCATCACCCCCGCGCCCAACGCATCGGGCCATGAACTTTGGTGGAGCCTGGATAAAAAGAATTGGAACAAGTTTTCCATGACCGGCAACACCCATGTTATCAAAGGCATACAGACCGGTGCACCCGTGTACGTGCAGGTCCGGCCTTATATGGGATCCTATGGAAATCCAACGGCGGTGGGGCCATGGGCGACGTTGACCACCCGATCTGTGCCCACCGCACCCATAGAGTTTTATGTGCTACAGAATCTGTGGCAAACGGGGACTAGACTCTACTGGTCCAATAAAGGTTTTTTCGATCTTCCTGCAGACGCAAGTGGGTACGAGGTGTATCAGTCAAAAAACTTGGGGAAGAGCTTCACAAAAGTCAAACCGACTGCAATACTTCACGATGAGTTCTGGATTGATGCACCTGTGACAACAACCGCGCAGGTTTATGCAAGGATGGGCTGGTTGTATAAGATGCGCTCGTATGTGATCTATAAGGGCACTAAATACTACGGCCCATTCACACCCATCGTGGTTGCAGGGGACGTGAACAACAGCCTCTACGAGGATTGGAACAGTACGGCCGGTACGGCCAGCGTATTGGGAGATCGATTAAAGCGTCTGGAAGCCCTGCTGAAAGATCAGAAAAATGAAATCAGTATAAAAAATGCGCTACAGCTAGATCCTGAAAAGTGGAACCGGCCCAAGACAAATAATCCATGACTTATAAAGGCGTGAGGGGGTAGGGCGCGGGCAGCTGTGCCCTTCTTCTGTCCCACGCTTGCTGTGCCCTCCCGAAAAAACCGATGCCCGTATGCCGCTTTCCGGCGGTTTTCCTGTGCTGAGTGCGGACAGAAAATCCGTGGGCACCCATAATTTGACACAGGCTCCAATACGTGTTATATTTACCACGATGTAGGCAGTTATTTATTTATCTATGACCATCGTGCGGTTATTTATTATTCATCAAGGTACTTCATTAATGAGAATCATTCTTTGAAATGGTGACTCCGCCTTGCGACACTTTCCTGGCTGGCATGATGTTACGTTAGCACCATGATATCCCCAAACATCAGAAATCTGGAGTAGAGTATATGAAAATGGTAGGAATCTTGTTGATGATCGTGCTAGGATTTGTGCTCCGCACCATGTTTTATACAAAGAATCAGCCGGCTGAGTTTCCTGCTGTGGAGGTATCTCCGGCAGTGACAACTCCTGTAGTAGCGGGTGAGTTGCTCGCCTTCACCGCTACGGAGCAGGAGGCTCATGATATCGCCAAACTATATGAGATTGACCTTAAATATTGGGATGGCGGCTTGGCTGTGTTTACCACAGACCGGGATATATACGATGTGATTCGGCAAGGCAAAGAAAACGGCTGGCCTGCTCTGTCCGTGAATGGTATTAACCAGCTGCACTAGATTCATCATGGTTTAGCGTATGGGTGGCTTTCGTTTTTCCATGCATTGAGTATACAACAGCCTGTAGCTATTTTAAACTGAAAAGGGGTGTCTTTGTGAAACATCATCGTGGCGTGCGTATCTTATCCTTGGTGTTGATATTGATGTTGGTGTTGTCCTCCTTAAGCTTGGCGGAAGGTACTCCACCCGATGCGGAGGCTGGTGAAAGCGTACAGGTGGATGTAACGCAGGAATCCGCGACGCTCGTGCCAACGGATACACCACAGCCAACGCCCGATCCGACACCTGTATCCGCTCCTGAACCAACACCGGCATCTACATCCACTTCTACCCCTGCGGCAGAGCCGGACATTCCAACGCCTGCGTCTGATCCGACAGAAAGTGCGGCAGCGACGGATACACCCGCTCCTACGGATATCGAAAGCCCTGCCCCAATCATCGAAGATACACCCGTGCCTTTTATACAAGGGCTTGTGAAGTTGTCCAAAGACACAGAAATATATGCAGACGAAGCGATAACCACCCTGCTGGGTACCCTGGCGGAGGATGGTGTGACATATGCCGTTCAAACGGATGAGGCACTTCAAGTCACCTTTACGCTGGATGGGAAAGAAAAAATTACGGGCTATTGCGATATTGGCGATCCGCTGGCGCTTGCCGATGATGAGTTGGCAGCTTATCTGGCCCTTCCAAGCGACATACAGATCGAAGGATACCCTTTGTTTGCTCTGGTCTTTGTTGCGTCTGAGGAGTCTGCCGCACAGGCAGATTTGGAAGAGGCTTTCTCCACGCAGCTTGCCTGGGTAAGCGCGGATACGGTGCTTTATTCCGGCGCAGAGCGTCAGGCGAGGCTTGGCATGGTTGTCGTGGATGGTATCGTATATGTCGGGAAGGATTGCATCGCCTACACGACGGACAATGAGACCATTCAAACTGCCTATCTGGACGCTGCGTTGCAGCCCGTGTTCCTCTCGGAGGAGGAGTATAGAGAGATTGCCCTGCAGAGTGTTGTCACCTATGAAGGCCAGCCGTTGCCTGCTCTGCAGGTAGAGCTCTACAACTACACCCTTGAGATGTATGGTTTTCCGGGGCTTGGCGGGGGTAGCGCGCTAAGCAAGGCTCAGTTGAATGAAAAGAAACAGCTCACCACCTCCGGCATGGTGAAAGAGTTGCTGGGGCTGGACCCAGGCAGTGATTATGTGGATCGCGATATCTTTGCTTACGCGGACAGTAAGGAAGAAGCGCAGCGATACGCTCAGGCTTATGGCGCGGAGTTGGTCTATTATTATGATGTCTTCGGCTTCGCTCTGCTGCGCCTGGGTGAGGAGCATTCCACATCAGATGCTGTGGTTGCTTCCGCCGATGCAGCAACGCTTTTGCCTGCTGTGTACATGAACGGAATCGACCGCGTGGAGCCCGATCATCCCGACGCACCTGTGGGAAAGAAGACGGAGCCAAAGAGCGGGGCGCTGGGTTTCACTATCCCGACGCTGCAGACATGGGCAACCATAAAGACCGATGATCCCTTCCTGGCAGACCCCAGCAATACCAATCACCTGCTCAAGCGGTATGCCAACATCACCAGTGGCTACCAGTACATGCATGACGTGGTGGGCACGTATGCCGCCTGGGGCCTTACCAAGGGTAGTTCCGGCGTAAAGGTGTTTGTACTTGACAGTGGCGTGCTGGCCGCCCATGAGGAGCTTTCCGGTAAAGTTGCAGATATCGCCCCACACTCATCATCGGGATTCAACACATCTATTTCCGGCAGTACAATGAATCCGCATGGCACGCATGTTGCCAGCATCATCGCCGGTAAGGCGGATAATGGAAAGGGCGGGGCGGGTATCGCTCCCGGTGTAACGATCCTTGCTTTCAGAGGTGATACGTCCAGTTCAATTGGTTCTTTCACCTATGCAAATCAGGTATATGGCCTGCAGAAAGCCATTGAGAGCGGTGCATACGTTATCAACATGAGTCTTGGCGGTCTGCTTTACAGCCCTGTCATGGCTACCGCTGTAAACAATACGCTTAACAACGGGATTCCCATTTTTGCCTCCACAGGCAATGACGGTATGCAGTCGTTCAACTACCCCGCCAACTATAATGGTGTGATATCCGTCGCTTCTACGGACAATAACAACACTCGTTCTTTCTACTCCACCTATGCCAACGCCACCTTATCCGCTCCCGGATCTAACATCCTATGCGCTGCCTGGGGTGGAACCCCGTCCACATCCACCTATCAATCCTATGACGGCACGTCCATGTCCTGCCCTGTGGCGACGGGTTGCGCCGCGCTGTATTACAGCGCTAGGGGTACCAGAGACCTGAACGGCGATGGTGACATTGACCGTGCCGATGTGGATTACCTGCGCAAGGTGCTTACCGGTAACACCTCCAAGATAGTTGGCAGTGCAACCGGTATGGGCGCCGGTATCATCAACATTGGTAACGTATTCCTGAAGATGGCCGGCAAACCCGGCCTGGAACTTATTACAAGCGGCGATGCCAAGCACGTATCCACCAAGGACAAGGTGCGTATTACCTGTGGCTGGAACGGCGAGTTTATCGTTTACACCACCGACGGAACCACGCCGGCCATCAAGAACGGTCAGGTGACTGTCGGCATGGCTGAATACGGCTCAAAGAGCGGCAGTGGTGCCACCGCCTTCACCTTTGATGTGCCGCTGACCGGCCTTGCGTATGGCAAGAGAACCATCAAAGCGCTGACAGTGAATGCCCAGGGAGTCAAGAGTGCCGTAGCGTCTCTTTCCTTCACCATCGATGACCTCAATCCCGATTCCCTATCCGTAACCATCGGTACACAGTACCTGGCCAAGGGTAAGAAGTTTACCTTCCAGGCAGCCACAAGCCCTGCCAGTTCTCTTAAGCCCACATGGCGCATTGTCAGCGGCGGTGAGTTTGCTACCCTGGACGTGAAAAAGGGCATCCTGACAGCCAAGGCACCGGGTGTGGTAAGATTGCAGGCCAGCGTCGTCAGCGCCGATTCTGATATCATCGAACTAAGCGAACCATACCAGGTGACCATCGTTCCACTGATGGTAAAATCAATTACCTACCCAAGCAAGGTGACCTTGAAAACCGGCCAAACCCTTACTATGATACCCACCATCACCTTGACAGATAAAAGCCTTCTGAGCGATCCCCGTTCACTGGCCTTCAAGACTTCAAACGTAAAAATAGTGACAGTTGATGCAAACGGACTGATGACCGCGGTTGCACCAGGCAGTGCCAAAATTACCTGTACGGTGCTGGATGGCAGCGGCAAGTCTGTTTCCACCACCGTGACTGTGAAACAGCCTGTAACCGGTGTAACCATCACCAACTACGTTGCGAACGGTTCCGGATACGGCGAAATCGTGGCAGGCAAGAAAATGACTTTGAAAGCAGATATACAGCCGGCCAACGCCAGCAACAAGAAGGTGACATGGACGGTAGACGACGTATCCAAAGCCAACAAGATCGCCATTTCCGCGTCCGGTGTATTGAGTGTGCCTTCCAGCATTTCCGCCGGTACCGTTATCACCGTCACCTGTACATCGCAGGATGCGGAGAGCGGCAAATTTGACACAACAACTTTCGTGGTGACAAGCGCGCCTCTGGCGAAGCTGAACATTACCAGCGGTGATCCCCGTGCTGTATACAAAAATGGCAGTGTTGTTAGTGGCAACATTTTTTCCATCAACGTTCCAGGTACCGCTGCCGATGACACGCAAATGCAGTTGGAAAACAATGCGGACTCCCGCCCCGTTTTGTGGACCAGCAGCAATCCCAGCGTTCTCACTGTCAGTACCGCAGGCTTGGTGCGTGCGGAAAAGACAGGTTCGGCAAAGATTACCTGTACGGTGATGGACGGCTCCGGCAAGACGGCTTCCGCTACTCTCAAAGTGATCGTGCCGGCATCCAACATCAACGTATACACAGACTCTTCCAAACTGTACAATATATATCCCAGCATCGCCTTTGGCAAGAGCCGCAAATTCAGTGCAACCGTTGGTTCCACATATGGTACGCCAACCATCAAGAATGTGACGTGGTCCTTCGAGTTGCGTGAGTACAATGATTCCTATTTCTCACAGTATGTGTATGACATGGAAAACTCCACCTATTACACAGCCCTTAACTCCTCCACATACACCAAGTATATCAAGATATCTGGGGGAAAGGTTTCCGTGGCATCGGGGTTATATGACTCGTGGCTTTATGCAAGCGGTAGTTACTATCTTAAAATCATCGCTCGTGCGACAGATGGAAGTGGAGTGATAGGCTATACCTATGCGGAGCTTGCTTCTCCATCATTGGTAGGTACGATATCTTCCAGTAGCAATATATACTACAGGGTTGGGAATTCCTTGTATCGTATCAGTGGATCCATCAGATCCACCACGTCCATGCGAGTTAGTACAAGTGACACCCAAGACGCCAACTTTGGTATGCTTTACTTTTATGGCACTTCGTGGAACGATGACTTTGGCGCTACTAGTTCTGCGCCAGCTGTCGCAAGCCCAATTGACTCAGTAACTAGGTTGTACTATTCTGGCTACAGATGTTACGTTAAGGTGGGCAGCAGTTATTATCCATTGTACTGTATCGATATCAAAGGGGATAAGCCCGGCAGCGCCACCATCAAGGTGTTTACCAATGACGGAACCAACAAGACTGCATCCTTCAAGGTGAAAGTCACAAATTAACGCAACCATCTCAACCCATGACCATCGATGCAAAGGGGGAAGGGCACGGACGGCCGTGCCCTTCCCTTCTGCGCATTCATCCAGGTCCAGCTCCCGAAAACACCCATTCCCTGTGCTTGTAAACCGCCCCTCACCCAGGTATAATAACCTCAATGGAGGTGGCCGATCTTGGAGCAGCGGCATCAGCCCATTGGGGTATTTGACAGCGGTTTGGGCGGCATCAGCGTACTGGCGGAGGCCATGAGTCTCCTGCCGGCTGAGGATTTTATCTATTATGGGGACAATGGCAACGCTCCCTATGGGGACAAGCATCCCGATCAGGTGCTGGAGCTTTCCAGGGCTGTGGTGGACGACCTGCTGAAACGCAATTGCAAGGCCGTTCTGATTGCCTGCAATACGGCCACCAGCGCGGCCGCGGCCAGCCTTCGGGCGGAGCTGACCGTGCCGGTGATCGGCATGGAGCCTGCTTTAAAACCCGCTGCCCTGATGCCCGGTCAGGGAGCGGTGCTGGTACTGGCCACCCGGATGACCCTGCGGCTGCCCAAATTTTCCGGGCTGATGGAGCTTTATGGCCAGGACGCGCAGCCTATCCCCTGTCCTGGGTTGGTGGAGCTGGTGGAACAGGGGGAGCTGGAGGGGGAACAGGTGGAAGAAATGCTGCGCGGCTTCCTCGCTCCCTACTTGGACAGGCCCGTGAAGGCCATTGTTCTGGGCTGCACCCATTATGTATTCCTGCGCAAGGCCATCCGGCAGGTGGTTGGAGATGGGGTAGCCCTGGTGGACGGCAACCTGGGCACGGCCATGCAGCTGTTGCGAAAGCTCCGGGAGGGCGGGCTGGAGAAGTTGGACACGGGCATTCAGGGAAAGGTTGCCTTCCTCACCTCCGCCCCTGACCGGAAGGCGGCCCTGGACCAAATGGCGGCTATGCTGGCCCTGGCCCGCACCTCCGCGGTAGCCTAGAGTTTTAGGGCGAGCATCAGACCCGCCTGCGCATCAGCGCCAGAACCGCCGCGCTGAGGGCGCACCAGCCCAGGGTATAGGCAAGGCAAATTTGCCCGTGAAGGTTCAGGGGCATGCGCCTGTAATCCCAGATATGATATCCCCGGTTAAAGCCCCTGCCCACGGCGTATTCCACGCCTGTGATCAGCAGGCCGCCCAGCAACGCCTGCTGCCAAAGCGGGCGGTGTCTTTGCGTCATACCTGTGTGGCGGAGCAGGGCCATGCCCAGTCCCCCGGCTACGGCCATGGTCCAGTGGCTTCTTCCCCTGTACAGGATTTCCAGCAGGGGATAGCCAATCCCGCCCACCAGCATATCCCGTTTGAATTGGCGCAGCATCCCTTATCCTCCTTTGGTGGCTTTCCGGTAAGCCTAGGGTGTGCATAGGCCAAAAAGCTATGCAAAAACGTGGGATGGTCCTGACACTTCACATGAAAAAGGGAGTATCCCCTTGTTGAGGATACTCCCTTTGGTATGGTGCGCGATGGACAGAACACTGCCGGATCATGCTCACTCTACAGGGACAGTGCAATGCCTTCAAAGATAAGACGTCCTACCACGGAACCGCCATCGAGAATCCCGATGCTCTTGTCGCCATAGTAAGCGGCCCGTCCATGGACGGAACGCATCTGCCGGGTGCTTTCAGAGCCCTGGGCTGCAGCCGCAGCAGCATCTTGAAAACGGCTTTTTGTATCCTGTACGGCAGAGGTCTGCAGTGCATTGATGGCGGGGCACAGTGCATCCAGGATTGTTTTTTCACCGGGCTTGGCCCCGGCCTTTTCCATGATGAGCTTTACACCCGCGTCCATGGCTGCAACCATCTCATCCGTCTGGGCAGTCTCCTTGCCTTTCAATGCTTTTGCAATGCCCATCAAGGCAAAGGATAGAATGGTTCCCAGGGAGGAGGGGGAGGATTCATTGAGAACCTTGGATGCCTTCAAAAACAACCGCCCAAGGTCTGTTTCATCCGGGTTTTGGAGATAGTCATGAACGGCTTTGAAGCCGGTATCCATGGAGATTCCCAGATCTCCATCGCCGTTTTGGGCATCCAGTTGGATCAGGTAGCCCCGGTTTTCGGTCATCTGCCGGCTGATGGCCGCAAAGGCAGCCTGGATGTTTTCGATCCGGATCACAACAAGGCCTCCTTACTTATTGGCATTGGTATAAAAGGGCGTTGAGGCAGGGGCTGCCAGATATTCTTTCAGGCTGTCATTGAGCTTCATCAGGGTGACGGACAATCCGGCCATTTCCATCGAGGTGGCAAACTCGCCGATATGGGGCATGAATACCTTGATGCCCTTATCCGTCAATATTTTGTGGAGGCGGCGGTAGACAATGTATTGCTCCTCCAGGGGAGTAGCACCCAGCCCGTTGACCATGATGCTCACTTCATCACCTGCATGAAGGGGCATGTCATTCATTAGTTTTTCCAGCACCAACTCTGCAATCTGGTCGGCTGTCATCATCTTGCGTACTTCGATGCCAGGTTCTCCATGAATCCCCATGCCGATCTCAATCTCATCATCCTCAATGGCAAAGGTGGCTTTGCCTGCTTCGGGAACGATGCAGGCCGAAAGCGCTACGCCCATGGTGCGGGTATTGTCCAGGGCCATTTGGGCAGCAGCTGCCACCCCGTCAAGGTCAAGGCCCTTCACAGCGGCAGCACCTGCCACTTTGAAGGCGTACACCATTCCTGCCACACCGCGGCGTTTGTCCGCTTTCTCCGGCGGGCTGGAGGCTACGTCATCCATGACCAGTACGGTACGGGTACGGATATCGTCAAATTCAACTTCCTCACAGGCCATGTTAAAGTTCAGTTTATCCCCATTGTAGTTGCCATACAGACACAATACGCCGGCACCCTGGTCGCAGGCACGAATCATGGCCGCCATGGCACTGGCAGAGGGAGAGGCAAACACATTGCCAACCGCGCAGCCATCAAGCATCCCATCTCCCACATATCCCAAAAAAACAGGAAGATGGCCACTGCCCCCAGCAGTTACGATACCCACCTTGCCTTCCCTGGGGGGATGGGCGTTCAGGATCACACGGTTGCTCCCCGTACACAGCTTCACTCGATCCGGGTGGGCTGCCAGGATACCTTCCAGCATTTCATCCACAAAATGCGCAGCGGTGTTCATGATTTTCTTCATGATCCATTCACTCCTTCTGATCTGATCCACGTGTCAATGGGTAGGAGGATGGTTCCTCCTACCCGGGCAGAGGCGGGTAATTACAGTTTGGACAGCAGCATCTTGGTCCGCAGATAGTTCTCCAGCCGTTCCTGAGCCAGCAGGGGGAGATCAAAGAAGTCGGGATGCCCTGCGCTGCAGAACTCCTGCATTGTTTGGTAATAAAGATAGAAGAATTCCGTACCAACGTTGAACTTGTTAATGCCTTCCCTGAATGCGATTTCCAGCTGTTCGTCGGGCACGCCGCTGCCGCCGTGCATTACCAGAGGCACATCGGTGGCTGCATTGATGCTCTTGAGGCGCTGGATATCAAGCTTTGGAGTCTCCTTATAGAAACCGTGGGCAGTGCCTACCGCAACAGCCACGCTGTTACAGTTGCTTTGCTCGCAGAAACTGGCAGCAACCTCGGCTTTGGTATACATATCCTCATCACTCTGGTCTGTAACCGTGTTGGCAAACCCTACCCGGCCCAATTCAGCTTCCACATCAGCGCCCAAGGCATGGGCGGCCTTGGCTACTTCCCGGGTGTTTTTGATGTTTTCTTCCACCGACAGCATGGATCCGTCATACATGACGGATTGGAACCCTTCTTTGATGGCTGCCAGGATATAATTATAATCACTGCAATGATCCAAATGCAACCCGATGGGTACCTTGACCTTTTTCGCTTCCGTTTTCACAGCGGCCGCAAATACGGCAGGGGTGGTCCAGTGTTTGTCCCTTGCATGTTCCGGATACAGCATGATGATGGTGGGCTTGTTCAGTTCCTCCGCTACCTTCACTACCGATTTGATCATGGGGTAATCCACGCAGTTGAAAGCAATCGCTGATGTTTTCGCCCGATCCGCCATCTTTAAGATTTCACTGACTTTCTCCAATGCCATACTCTCTCATTCTCCTCTACTGAATTGTTCAACGCCCTCAGATAATCCCTGCAATAGGATGGAAACCGATATCGCCCCTGGGTCCGGATAACCAATGGCCTTTTCCCTGAAGTTTTTCGAGCGACCCGTCCGTGGGAGCATGGCTTTGGTCTTTTCAACCCCCTCCAGTGCGGCCAGGTGGGCTTCCCGTAAAATTCCGGAGATATCCCCACTCCTTTCCAACTCGTCCGTCATGGCCTTTGCGGCGGGGAGCAGTGCATCCAACATGGTTTTGTCTCCAGGCCCTGCCCGGCCACGGGTCTGTATGGCCTTCACTCCCTTTTCCAAAAAGGACACCAGTTCCTGGGCAGTCACCCAATCCGTATGCTGCAGTTGGTCAAGCCCGCCGATGAATAATGTGCCGAACAATACGCCTGATGCTCCTCCCATGGTTCGAACCAGGCACAAGCCGGACGCGTGCAGCAATTCATACGGGGATTGAAACTGCTGCCCCATAAGGAGTTCTTCCAGAGCGGAAAAACCTGTTTTCATCCCACTGCCGTGATCTCCATCGCCGATAATGGTGTCGATTTCTGTCAGATAGGGCTCAGATTTTATGATTTGCCGCGCTGCGCAAAGCAATGCCATTCTCAGCCCATCAGTCGTGATCTTATCCATGGATGCCTATATCCCCTCCTTCTGACTTTCGCTGGCAAACAGCACGGTACACCGATCTGCAAGCCAATCATAATCATAGCCCTGCTTTCGGGCGTCGGTGATGATATAGTCGCAGTCCGCGCTCATTCTGGCCAGATAGGAGTTACCAAACTTCGTATGGTCCGCCAGAATGAAGGATTGTATCGAGGAGCGTACCATCTCGCTTTTCAGTTCCGCTTCCGGAAAACGGGGCGTGGAATAGCCGAAGGCTTCATCGATCCCATTGATGCCAATAAAACATTTGTCTGCCCGCAGGTTGCTGATGGCTGCTGTTGTTAGGTAACCTTCCACATGGTTGTGGCGATAGTTCACCTCTCCACCCACCATGATCACCTTGGCGTTGGAGGATTCCGACAGGGCATTAACCGTGGTCAGGGAGGTTGTTACAACACTGATTTGTTTTTTGGATCCGGTAGCAACCAGCTTGATCAGTTCATGAACTGTGGAGGAACCGTCTGCAAAGATGGTATCCTTGTCGTTGAGCATGGTATAGGCCAGGGAGGCAATCGCCCGTTTCTCTTCAATATTTTTGTTGCTGCGAATCAGTTCTTCCGCGCTGATTTCGCTGCCCACCGAGTACATGGCCATGGCTCCTCCATGGGTGCGCAACAGCCGCTTTTGTTGTGACAGTTCTTCCAGATCCCTTCGGATGGTTACTTCTGAGATCCCCATCAGCTGGCTGAGCTCCGTTACCTTGATGGAGTGCCTTTCGTTGACCAAATCGCAAATCTTCTGCTTTCTTTCTTCCGGAAACATGTTCACACCCCAGCTCAGTCAAGATTTTCCATCCATAACGGACCGATTATAGCAGAAAACTGTCGCTTCCAATCGTATTCTCCAGATATTTTTGCATGGGAGCATCAGCACACAACAAGGTCAAGGTGTAGCCGTAAACATCCAGGATGTTGGAAAACGCGCCCACCCGCAGCTGAGCCACTTCAAAGTGCTTGGAAAGGGACTCGTGTACACGCAACGCCATGTTGTAGCTGTCCGCGTAACTGGTCAGGCGCAGGCGATTGAGCAGCACCATAAGCTTCTCCCCTTCCCGGGGCTTAAGGTCCTCCAGCACCATGTCCGATAATTCCTGCGCCACCCTTTTCACGTCCATATGGGTTTCCGTTCTAAAGCCCGGCTCCCCGGAGAAACCATTGCCATAGGAGATTTGGCCCTGCTGCAGGTCTACCGCCACACACAGTGTAGTGCAGCGGTCATTGGCTTTTCGGACAAGGGCGGCGGTTTCTTGGAGGCTTAGCCCGTCTTTGGCAGCGTTTGCGGCCAGCTTGATGAGAAACGGCAGCGAACAGCGTCCTCCACGGTTTTCCCGGGGTTCACCCACTGCCATGCCCATATCATCTGTGGCTGCCACGGATTCCACCATCACGTTGTCCAGGTGCAGCAATTCCGCCGCCATATCATTGTTCAAAAAGTCGCCGGCAAAATTGTTGTAGAGAAGAAGCACCCCTTTTTCCGCGCCCAAATGGAGGCCTGCCTCGTAAATGGCGTATGCATTGGGTGCGCAGTAAGGCGCGCCAACAATGCAGGCATCCGCCAGCCCTTCGCCCACATAACCTGGAAGCAATGGGCCGTCTGATCCTCCACCGCTGATGATGACGGCAACCCGATCCTTGGTTGGAGTTCTCTTCATAAGGGTGGCGCTGCTCGCATTACCGTGAAAAAGCTTCCATCTTTGGGGATAGGCGAGTTCCATACCGGCAAACCACCTGGCCCCGTAGTAATCCCTGGTCTCTTCAAACCAGTTCAATCCATTCACCCCACAGGCAATTTACGACTTTTTGTTCTTCTGGGCCATGTCCATGATGACCGCCAACAGGATGATCACACCGATGACCACCTTTTGCCAATAGGAGCTGATATGCATCAGGTTCATACCGTTGTTGATGACAGCGATAACTGCCACGCCGATCATGGCCCGAGCCACGGAACCGCTGCCGCCGTTGAGGCTGGTACCTCCCAGGACGGTGGCGGCGATGGCATACATTTCATATCCTTCACAAGCAGCGGGCTGCCCGTTTTGGAGCTTTGATGCATTCAGCACGCCTGCCAGCGCGGCTGCCACACTGCACAACACGTGCCCCAGGAAAATGACCCGTTTGGTGTTGACACCGGAGAGATGGGCCACCTGAAGATTGCTTCCCGTTGCGTACACATGCCGTCCAAAAACCGTTTTGCTGAGCAGGATTGCCATGATGCTGACCGCAATGATCACGAAGATGGTGATGTTGGGTATCCAACCAGTCGGTTTGTCGGGGGTTACCAGCCAACGTCCGGCCCCAAGCCAGCTGTATTCTTTGGGAGCGCCAAACACAGCTGTGCCCCCTGAGAAGATAAAGCTTAACCCCCTGGCAATGGTTTGCATGGCCAGGGTGGCTATCATGGGAACCACCTTAAAGCGGGTGATCATCAGCCCATTGAAGGAGCCGCAGACACCGCCCACGATAAATGCCGGCACGACCAATACCACCAGGGACATACCGATGCTCATTTGGGGCATCCCGCTGGCCACAAGAGCGCTCACAACCCCGGCCAAGGCTGCCACCGAGCCAACGGAAATATCAATGCCGCCCAGGATGATGACGTAGGTCAGACCTGCTGACAGCATTGCGTTGATTGCCATTTGGGTGGTCAGATTGACCAGGTTGGCCATGCTGAAAAATTTGCCGGAGGTTCCCAGGCCAAATCCCAAAAACAGGATGATCAGGATGACCAACACCATGTTGCGGACGAAAAAGCTTTTGAAGTCGAATCTTTTTGTTGCCGCCAAATCCTGGTTCATAATCCAACACCTCTTTCGTTATCCCATATCACTGGTATGGCTGGCCAGTTGGATGATGGCCTGTTCACTGGCCTTTTCCCGGGAGAGCTCGCCGCTGATGCGGCCCTCCCTCATCACCAGGATCCGGTCTGCCACGCCCAACACCTCGGGCAGTTCCGAGGAAACCATCACAATGCAACCGCCGGAGGCTACAAAGTCGTTCATGAGGCTGTAGAACTCCGTTTTTGCGTTTACGTCGATGCCGCGAGTAGGCTCATCCAAGATCAGAATTTTGCTGTTGGCAATCAACCATTTGCCTAGCACCACCTTTTGCTGATTGCCACCGGATAGGTTCTGCACGGAGGCGTCGATGCTGGGGGTTTTCACCCGCAGTTTGGCAACGTATTCTCTGCTGACCTCTTTGATCCACTTTTGGTCCACAAAGTTGAGGTTCTTGCAGTGATGGACCAGGCTGGGCAGTACTTTGTTGTCCTTTACCATGGCCTTCAGCATCAGGCCTGTGGTGCGGCGATCCTCCGTCACCATGCCTATCTTATGTTCAATAGCATCCTTGGGGCTGGAAAAACGCACTTGGCGGCCTTTCACGAAAATTTTGCCCTGATCGGGCATGCGGGCTCCAAAGATGGTTTCCATGACCTCGGTTCGGCCCGCTCCCACCAGCCCCGCAATACCCAGGATCTCCCCTTTGTGGGCGGTAAAGGAAATGTTGTAAAACTCCTTGTTGCGGGTCAGCCCTTCCACCCGCAGCATTTCTTCGCCCCTGTTGTGCTGTGTATGAATAAAATAGTCCTTGATTTCCCGGCCAACCATGCTGGAAACCAGTTCCTGTTCGCTGACGTCTGTCAGCATGTTGGTGCGCACATGGCAACCATCCCGAAGGACGGTAACCCGGTCGCACATTTGGAAGATCTCCTTCAGGCGATGGGTGATATACACGATGGCTACGTTGTTTCTTCGAAGAATATTAATTTGCTCGAACAGAGCATTGATTTCACGTTCGGAGAGGGAAGAGGTGGGCTCATCCATGATGACCACTTTGGCCTTTTTGTTGAGCACTTTGGCAATCTCAACCATCTGTTGCTGCGCGGCAGTCAGATTTCCGGCGATGTCGGTAGCTTTGATGCTCTGGTCCACCTTCATAAACTTGAGAAGCTCGGTCGCCTGGCTTTGCATTTGGCGGTTATCCAAAAACAAACCCCGCTTTTTTTCTTCCCCCAGAAATATGTTCTCTGTAACCGATAAATCCTTTGCGATGCTCAACTCCTGGTGAATCACCGAGATTCCCAGATTGAGCGCATCCCTGGGCCCTTTGAAGATGATTTCCTTCCCATCCAGCAGAATTTTCCCCTCGGTTGGGGTATACACCCCCGAGAGGATCTTGATCAAGGTGGACTTCCCGGCACCGTTCTCCCCCATGAGCGCGTGGACCTCACCGGGATAAAAATCCACGGAAACATCCGTCAGGGCCTTGACACCCGGGAATACCTTTGAGATATGCACGGCTTGCAAGCACGGCTGCGTATCAATCACTCCTTGCCGGTGAATTTTGTTGCCATTGGACCGGCCTGTGGATTCACTCCTAAACCAATCATCCGGCGTGACGGGCGATGGATGGGTGCCCGCCGCGCCGGATGGTGGATCTCCCTCAGGAAGCCTATACCAGACTTTGGATGGATTTCCCCTTGGGCAAGGCTTCACATCTGGGCTTGTCAGAATTACTTCTTTACCGCATTGGAAGCATCAACAAGGTAAGGAGAAATGAGGATCGTTTCGGCGTCTACCACACCTTCGGTAAGGTATTTCACCATCTGAGTGGAAATCTGATAGCCAATCTGGTAGGGATCCTGGGCCACGTCTGCGAACCAGATCTTGCCATTCTCGGGATCCAGGATGGCTTCGTGAGCTTCGGGGTTGGCATCAAAACCGATCATCCGGGTGGAAGCGCCTGCGCTCTTGATGGCTGCCAAAGCGCCGATGCAAGCAGGATCGCCCACGGTGAAGATTACGGCCATGTCGGGATAGGTGATCAGAGCATCGCTCATCAGGTTCTGTGCCTTATCAGCCTGGCCTTCGTAGTTTCCGATGTTGACGATGGTCAGGTTGTATTCTTCCTTCTTGGCTTCCACAACGCTTAGCCAGCCGTTTTCACGGTCGATGCAGCTCTGGGGTTCCGGATAGCCGATAATACCCACGGTCGCGCCGTCCTTGAGGCCCAGCCGGTCAAGCTCGGCGATGGTGGCTTCGCCGCCAACAACGCCGCCCTTGAAGTTGTCGGTTCCCACGAAGCTTTTGATGATGCCGGGAAGGTCGGTTGTGCAGTCGAAGGTGAACATCGGAACACCTTCTGCGTCGGCCGCCTCAATCGCGTTCTTCACGCCTGCAGGCTCATTGCAAGCCAGAGATATGGCATC
>Ga0123335_1004357_pt1 | contig 18475 bp, 12 predicted proteins | sample BiotimSIPDNA_2_FD_89707 | JGI IMG/M metagenome (GOLD analysis project Ga0123335, IMG submission 89707) | Anaerobic biogas reactor microbial communites from Washington, USA - Biogas_R2 time_0 SIP DNA | ecosystem: Engineered > Bioreactor > Anaerobic > Unclassified | place: Washington, USA...
AACAAATTGCGAACTCTTGCCAAACGAGGACAGCTAAGTCAACTGCACGAAGTCTCGCAAGACGCCATGGTTTGGGTTCGCGCAAGCAATTATCCCGCCCTTTTCCAATCTCTCGACGACATTGATGCGAGGCCGGCGGCGCTACATGCCGGCAGGGCCTCGGCGGAAATAGATGAATCATCAAGCCACGCCCCACGGCAAATCCGGGAAAACGCAACCTCGATCGGAGAAAATCGCACGCTTGCTAAGACCAGCGGGCGCGTCTCGGCGACGACCAAGCAGTGGTGGTATCGCAAGGACGGCGAGCAAATCGGGCCGGTGGAAACAGCCGCGCTACAACAGATGTTGGCAAGTGGATTGCTCGGCCTGGACGATGCGGTCTGGACCGAAGGAATGGCTCAGTGGTCTTTCGCCCGCCATATCCCCGAACTCATTCAACAGCCCGGCGACTCTCAAACAGTATGGGGCGAGCGGGGCACAGGGACTTCCCAAGAGGAAAGCGAAATACCCGCAAGTCTGCGTAGAGCAGCCGCCGATTCAAGGACGTGGGTGATGTTTGTGGCCGTTCTATTGTACATCAACGCCGCCCTTCTCTTTGTAGCAGGCATCATTGGAGTGATTAGCGGCGCCAACGGGCATATGGCACCAGTCGTCGCCATGGGGCTTTTTCAGTTGCTCCTCAGCATCGACGTGGCGGCTGGCGGATTCATCCTCTCATCCTACGCCGGCAGGGTAGCAAGCCTCCGTTATAGCAGCCACCCCCTGGTTCTCGAAAAAGCGATGGATACATTGCGCGGGTTATGGATTTATATCAGCATCAATTTGATTGTCATACTGGCTTTTATTGTGTTTTTCGGTGTATGGTTGATCTCGATTGGCGGAACGCTTCTTTAGGCTTCGCGAACGGAAACTGGTTCATAATCGTCGCGGCAAGCATTTATGATAAAAAAGCACGGGGTTCCAGAAAAGGAGCGGGAATATCATGAACAGGGAGTTCGATACATATTGCGAATGGCTGGGCATTGAAGAAAAACGGCGGCCGTTGACAAATTACCAACTCCTGGGGTTAAAGCCATTCGAACCACTGGCACAGCTAATCGAAGACCGCGCTCAACAGCAACATGACAAGCTGGTCCCATACTTCAAGGGAGAACATGCTTTACTGGCAAAGCGGCTGGCCTTTGAAATCGAATCGGCCAAGACTTGCCTGCTGAATCCCGTCACCAGGGCTGCCTACGACGCCGCCTTGCATGCCCGCGAAGGGACCGCTTCCTGCAAGCATAATCAACAGAAGACGCCTCACCACGTCCTCGATCCTCAACCGGCAGCCTCGGCCGCCGCCCAAACGTCTTCTCCCGACAAAAGTGATTGCTATGAACTTCGTCGAATAGCGATCCCCGATCGCTGCCCAGGGCACATGAACGTTCCGAAGGCGAGCGAATTCAAGCCCGCGATGAAGGTAGATATCTCACGGCCGAAGGAATCACCAGACAGGTTTTTGATGGCGTGCGTTCTCGGCGCGACGGCCGTCGCCGTGGCGGTGATCGTACTGCTTTATCTGAACGGGACGTGGAATGACGAACCGGCATTCGTTCCGACTAAATCCAGGGCAGCCGCCCCGCCAGGCTCGACGGTTCCTGACAAAGCGTCGCGGCTGCGGGAAAAGAATACGGCTGCATCTTTGAAGAAAACGAAAAAGTTCCCTGCGAAACAGCTTTCCAAACATTCTCGGCGGCAACCTATCAAACCCAATCCCGCGCAAGGATCGGCGCCGGGCGAAAACGCACTTAATGCTCTTCCCGACCGCGCTTCCGACGTTTCCCCTGACAATTCGCCCAAAAGGCAGCAGCCTTTTGCCGCCCCCCCGCAAAAAGATTCGCACCCCCCGGCATATAACGGAAACAAAAAGTCGGCAACCGTTCCACCGTTAAGTATCGACATCACTTTGCCGTCGGGGACCGTATTATGCGAATCGATGCTGGAAGTGCCGGACAACTGGCAAAAAATATATTTCCCCAAAGACACGAATATATATGTAGCCACATGGCCGAACGGAGACGTGCGAGGCATTTTTTCACTGGAGGACGCCAAGCTAAATGGCTACGCCGTCGCCCTGCATGAAGCCGGCCATTTCCAAATGGTCGCTTGCTATAAACGGGCGAATCTCGACGGCAGCATGATCCAATGGCAAGAAAACGGAGAACGTCTTTGCTACGCCGAACACAAGGCCGGCAGAAAGCACGGCCTGTTTTGCCTTTTCAGCAACGACCTGCCCTGGTTGATCCAGGAATGGGACAAAGGCATCATGCAGAAAGAATACATTGTAAAGTATCTCGAAGAAGGGACGAGTGTGACGCCCAAGGATCAAATGGACGATCAAGATATCGCGGAATACGGCATAGCCCTTTCGGAACTGGCGATGTTCGAAGCGGAATTCGGAAAATACGAATCTCAACTTAAACAGGAATTGGCCCAGTGGTATCGCCAGGAGGCATATCGACTCAAAAGGGAAAGAGTGGCAAAACAAACGCCGGAAAAACGGGACCGTATGCTTGACGATATTTACATGCGAAATAAGGCAAAACACGAGGCATTCATGCGAAAAAGAGCAAGCATTCGAGGCATCAAGTAATCGAAAGGACTAAAGGGGTCGAGGTGCGTCGGCGAAAGCCGGAGAAAGGTAGCGAATGAAAGAGTCGTACAAGGTAAGACCTAGCCAGTCGCTGTGGCCTCGAGTGATGTGTGTCGTCGAGAACTAAAGCGAAAAACTAAAAAACTAAAGGGGTCGGGAGTCTTTAATTGGGGAACACGACAGTCTACGATGTCTGGAATCGGCTGGCGGCCGTCTACACCGACGATGCCGGTTCGCCGGATGATCTGCTCGCGCAATACCAGGTACGACTCCGCCGGGCGAATGGCCGCCGCCGTCGAGTTCGCCGACCAGTCCGTCCCGCGCGTCACGTCCTACGTCCACGACTCCGACGGGCGGCTGGTCCGCACGGTTGCTCCCGACGAGGGATAAAAGGGGGATAAGTCCAAAATCCGAGACAGCTACGGCCGCAGCGACTCGTTGCCGGGTGGGAATCGCACCCACTGAAAACGTCAGCCTTATCACGACTCACAAAGGATGGATTCTATTTTAGCGTCTTATGCGGCTTCGCGGGATTTTTTGGGCAAGGCGATTTCGGGCGATGCGCCGGCTTGCCAACCTTGTTCGAGCATCAGCGCGACGATGCGTTCGGCGGCGCGGCCGTCACCATAGGGGCTGCGGTCGATCTGCCGCGCGCGGTAGGCCGCCGGGTCGTCGAGCAGCATGCTCGCCCGATCGACGATACGCCGGGCGTCGGTTCCGACCAGTTCGACGGCGCCGGCCTCGACGGCCTCGGGCCGCTCGGTGGTTTCGCGCATGACCAGCACCGGTTTTCGGAGCGAAGGGGCCTCTTCCTGGACCCCGCCCGAGTCGGTCAAAATCAGCGTCGAGCGGTCCATCAGCCAGACGAATTCGGGATATGGCGCCGGTTCGCGGAGACGCACGTTCGGCAGTCCGGCAAGCAGCCGGCCGACCGGCTCTCGGACGCGCGGATTTAGATGCACGGGATAGAGGAACTCGACGGCGGGGAATTTTGCGGCGAGCCGGGCGACGGCGGCGCAGATTTGCTCCATGCCGCCGCCGAAGTTCTCGCGGCGGTGTCCGGTAATCAGCACCATGCGGCGGTCGCCGAGCGGGGCGTATTTTTCGCGCCAGGGTCGGTCGCGGCCGCGTTCCCGCTCGACGGTCCAGAGCAGGGCGTCGATGACGGTGTTGCCGGTGACGCGGACCGTTTTGGGGGCGACGCCTTCGCGGAGCAGGTTGTCGGCCGCCCGGCCGGTGGGCGCGCAGTGCAGCGCGGCCGCCAAACCGGCGATGCGGCGGTTGAGTTCCTCGGGCCAGGGGGCCTGGAGGTTTCCGGTGCGCAGACCGGCCTCGACGTGGACGAAGGGGATGCGGCGGTAAAAGGCGGCCAGCGCGGCGGCCATGACGGTGGTCGTGTCGCCCTGGGCGACGAGGCAATCGGGCCGCCGCTCGGCAAGTACGGCGTCCAAACCCGTCAGGCAGCGCGCGGTCACGTCGGCCAGCGTCTGATTGGGCGTCATCAAGGCCAGGTCGCAATCGGCCTCGATACCGAAATAGCCGGTCACCTGGTCGAGCATCTCGCGGTGCTGGCCGGTCAGGCAGACGATGGTTTCGATCCGCTCGGCCTGGCGCAGGCATTCGTGGACGACGGGGGCCATTTTAACGGCCTCGGGGCGGGTGCCGAAAGTCAACAAGGCTCGGAGTTTTCTCATGCCGCTCGGTACTCCATAATCAGCCGGCCGCGCCGGGCAAGTGGTTGTGGGCCGGTTTTTCGGCGACCAGGACGAAATTATGTTCGCAAAGCGGGACGGCGAATTTGTCGATCGAGCGTTCGTGGATTTTGGCGGCGCGGAGTCCCGCCCGCCGCACGCTTTCGAGCAGTCCCGCCCGGGAAAAGCGGCGGAATTCCAGGGTCATGCCCTCGCCTCCGTGAAAACACAGGTCGTCGAATCGTTCCACCGTGCCGTCGCGGCGGCGGTTGACCAACACGTGTTGCTTGCCCTCGGCGACGATCGACCAGTCTTCGAGGTTTGGGAAGTGTTCGAGCGTCTCGGGGTCGAGTGTGGTGGGCACGGTAATGAAGGCCGCTCCGCCCGGCTTGAGCAATCGCCGCATGTTCTCGAACGTCGTTTCGATCGGCGCCACGATGTGTTCGAGCACGTCGGTGCAGGTGATGAAATCGAAGCTCTCCGGCTTCCAGGCCGACCAATCCACGTCGTGCAGGTCGAGCCGGGGTTCGCGGTCGTAGAAGGAGTTGACGTAGTCGAACTTTTCGCCGAGCAGTTTGTCGTATCCCCAGTCGGAGCAGCCGATGCCGCGAATATGCTTTTTGGGCGACATCCGGGCAAGGATGAGCTGATCGGGCGAGAACCGGTCGGTTACGGCGTACATCATCGCGCGGAGGCGGCCATAGCAATTGCAGGCGGTGCAATGCCCGTCCTCGCGGGTCAGCCGCCGGGTCGGCAAGCGGTTTGCGGCCCCGCAGACATTGCAGACGAAGGGCGTCAGTTCCTCGTGCCGGAACCGCAAGTCGCCGGGTTTCAGCCCCAGCATGTGGAGACATTTTCGCACCGGCCTTTTTATCAAGGGCATAACGGAGACGTTTAGCACGATCATTATGATTCTCCAACGAGTGGGTATTCAATAAGCGCCGGCCATGCTGTCGGCGCCCCATTTGCTTTCAAAGCGATTTTGATTTTCTTGAAAGATTCCGTGGAAGGCGTCGTTTCCCAACAGACGGAAGGAGGCCCCCTGCCAATGATGCACGAAGGCGTCGCGGACGCATCGCATCTCGTAGCCCGCCTGCTTGGCGCGGTAGCAGTAGTCGGTGTCCTCGAAATAGCCCAAGCCGAACCGTTCGTCCAGCTCGCCGATCCGTTCGTACAATTCCCGGGGAAAGGCGACGCAGAAAAAGCCGAGCATGATGATCGGGAACGATTCGCCGTCGTGCAGGCGGCAGTAGTGGGCGGCCCAGGCCGGCATGTCGTCGATGTTGGCGTAGCCGACCGGTATTTTGGCTTCGTTTCCGACCATATTGCTTACGGGACCGACCATGCCGCCCGCCGGCATTTTGCGTAAATGGCCGCACAAGGTGGAGAGCCACCCGCGCGAGACCACGGTGTCGTTGTTCAACAGGCAGATAAAGCCGTCGCGGGCGGCGCGGAGGGCTTGGTTGTTCGCGCCGGCGAAGCCGAGATTTTCCCGGTTGAGCATCACCCGCAGCCTCGGCCGGCCCGCCAGGAACTCCTCTTGTTCCCGCGCCGCTTGTTCTTGTTCCCATGCTCCGCGTGGGAACACACTGCCCGGACGCTCCGCGTCCGCGCGTTCCCGCGCCGCTTGTTCCTTCTTCTCCAATTCGGCCAGCCATTCGGCCGTTCCGTCGGTCGAGGCGTTGTCGACGACGATCACCTCCACGTTGGGCCAGTCGGTGCGTTGAAAAACGCTTTCCAGGCAACTTTGGTTCAGGCGGAGATTGTTGTAGGTGACGATGATGATCGAGGCCAAGGGGAACAGTTCGCGGATATGACGGTCGAGCGTTGCTGCGCGGTCGCGCCAGGTGTTTTTCGCAGCGAAGGCGCGTCGGTCGTGCCGCCGCCGTTGGTCGTCGTCGTCCATCTCGCGTTGGATCGCGGCGGCGAATCCCCGGGCGTCGTCGGCCAGGGCGAGCAGCCCGTCGCGGGCCATCGGCCGCAACTCGGGCAAATCGACCGCGACGACCGGCTTGCCCGTGGCCAGCATTTCGTAGGCCTTGACCGGGTTGGTGGCCTCGGTCAGAGGAATCCGCTTGAAGGGGATGATGAATGCGTCCCAATCGGCCACAAGTCGGGGCAGTTCGGCATAGGGTTTTTCGCCCAACAGGCGCACGTTCGGCAGTTTTTCCAAACGCGAGACGTCGCCCGTAAAAGTGCCGCCGATCAACTCGAACCGCCACGCCGGCTGTAACACCGCCAGATCGGCGACCAGATCGGCGTCGAACCATTCGGCAATCGCGCCGTAGAATCCGATGGTGGGCGGTTTGGCGTTGGATTCGCCATTGCCGCTCGCGCGATAGCCGGGGGTTAACAGCTCCCGGACTGCGTGCGAGTTACTGATTGATTCTCCGGGGGCTGTTAGCCCCCGGCTATTGCTATTGTCGTGCGAGTGAATGTTCTTATCGAGGTTTTCGTTTTCAGTCAAACAGCCGGCGAAATGCTCGAAGTCGCAAGCATTGCGGATGAGCGCCAAGCGTTTGGCCTTCGGGCGCACTTTCATTTCCAGCGCTTCGGAGGTAACCGCCACCAGATCGGCGGCGGCGATCGTCCGCTGCTCGACTTGCAGCATTTCCGGGCAATTTGTGGAAAAGCCCGCGTGGTCGTCCATGCAATCGTATACTATCGGCCAGCCGAACTTATCGCGCAACAGCTCGGCCAGGGCCGTCCAGAAGGGTAATTGCACGACGACCGCCGCGGAGGTGATTCGCCACTCGCGGCGCATTTTGTCGATCGCCGCGACCATGCGCTGCAGGTCGCGGTCCGAGGGCAAATCTCGGTAAACGCTCGCGCCGGGCGCGCCGGGCAGGGCCATTTCGCGAATATTCCGCTCGCAGACCGAGAGGACGGCGTCCGCGCCGCGATGGAACTCGAGCGAGGCATAAAACACGCGATGCCCCAACGCGGCCAGTTGACGCGCCATCTGTTGCGGGCGCTGAAAACGCGAAGACCAGGAAATCACCGGAAGGCAGATCACATCGTAGCCGCGCGAATCTTCGTCGACCAGCGGAACCTCCGCCACGACCGGCCGCGGGTATTTCGCCGGCCTGATCAGCCGCCAGGCGCGGGCGGCAATCGGATAGAGTCCGGTCTTCCGCAGCCCGCGGACCAGCAGTTGCCGAGTCTTTTCCCGTCGGAGGCGTGCAGGCGCGTGGAAGAGCCAGTATTTCGCCCTGCGCAGCCAGTCGATAAACATCCAGCTCCGACTGGTTGTAAGCTGGTTCAACTTGCTCTGCATGACTTGCAATTCGTGTTCCAACTCGCGGACGCGATGTTCGGCCATCCGCAATTGCTCGGCGTCGGAGATGGTATCGATGCGTTTCATGGGGGCAACTTGCTGCGTTTTAAGCTGATTTTCGTTTTTCGACGACGGCTTCGAGCCGTTCGATGATTTGTTCGGCCCGCCGCCGCCAGGTGTTTTCTCGGGCCTGCGCACGGAGTTCATCGCAAAATGACGCCGAATTGCCGCGGCGGACGGCTTCGTCGAGCATCGCCGCGAACTCGCCGGCGTCTCCGGCGACCAGCACATTCGCATGTCGCCGGCATTCGGGCATGTCGGTAGTGACCACCGGTTTTCCGCCGGCCATGTACTCGAAGAGTTTCACCGGCGAGGTGGCCGCGGTGATTTCGTTGACCACGAAGGGGATCGCCGCCGCGCTGAAATGGTGCAGGTAGGCGGGCAACTCCTCGTAGGGTTTCTCGCCCAACCAGCGGACGTTGGGCAACTCGCCCAGACGGCTCGACGACATGCTGCCGTCGAAGTCCGGGCCAATCAACACGAATGAAACGTCGCCGCGCAGCCGGGCAACCTCGGCCAACAGATCGTAATCGAACCAGCGGGCCAACGCGCCGAAGTAGCCGATGATCGGCCGGCCGGCCCCCGTCAGGTCGGCCATGTCCGCCGGAATCGGCGGCGACGACGACAAGCAGAAATGCGCGTAATCCACTCCATTCGGACAATACAATGCGTCGGGGCGCAGGGGGCTGACTTCGTCGAAGAGCCGCCGAGCCGTGGCCAGAACGATATCGGACCGGGTGATCAATTTGCGATGCAGGTCGAGTTTGCGGCGGTTCGGAACGCCCCCCCGAGTCGACACGCTCAGATCGTCCAGATAATCATAAATCACCAGCGGCGAGCGGAACCGCTTGATCGTGTGCCAGTGGCCGGTCCGATTGACGAGCAGGATCGGATTCGGCAGTCGCACGAGCGGATCGAGGCCGTCGCAGAGGTACAGCCGCTCGTCGACGCGGACGAAACCGTCGAACGCATCGGTTCGCCTTCGCGGGGAACAGAACAACGCCAGATAGCCGGCTTCGGCGAATTGTGCCATTAGTTGGTGGGGCCGCTGCCGCATCCACCCCCAGTCGATAAACGGCGGATAGACGACAACCCCCTTGCAATCTCCGATCTCCGCGAAGACCTGATTCAGATCGACGCCCGGCCGGCCGTTCGAACGGCGTCGTAGTCGGCGGGCGGTTTCCAAGGTCCGCTGAGCGAACCGCTCGCGGATAGAATCTTCCGGGATTAGGCGGACGACGGCGTCTTTTCCCTGTCGGAGTAAGGATCGCCACGCGCGCGGCGCAATGGCGGCCGCCCGGCGGAGCGGTTTGACGGCCGTGTCGGCGAGGTCTGCCCGGCGGCTCCCCGGCGGAGCGAGCAAGGCCCGGACTTTACCAAAATGCGGCAGCACCTTGATGCCGCGAATCCACTTCCAGACCGCTGGTTCCCGAGCCGCTTTCGAGTCGGCCGCGGCTTGGGTCAACTCGGCTTCGAGTCGGTCGATTGCGGCGGTTTGCCGTTCGACGCGCGCGGCGAGCGAACAACATTCGTTTTTCACGGCGGTGTAGCGCTGCTCGTTTTCGGCCGCCAGGTCGGAAAATTGCCGGCAGCGATGCTCGGCGGCAATCGTTGCGGCCAGCGAATCGGCCAGAGCGGCGGCGAGCCGATCCAAATTGAAATCGTTTGAACCGTCCGACGTCTCCCAGCAGTCGGGAACGGTTGCCTCGCCGCCCTTGCACCCCAACGCCGCCACGAGGTAGGCCCGTTGTTTTTCCGGCACGACCTGCGAGCAATGCACCGTCATGATTTCTTCGCGCAAGCGGGCGTCGATGCCGCCGATGTCTTTGATGAAGAACTCGCTCCAGGTCGAGCCGCCGAACCAATGGCCGAGGAACCGCAAGCCGGCGGCCTCGAATGCCGCGGACATGTCGGCCGCCGGCATTTCCTTGCCGAACGGCCAGTTTCCTCGTGCGGAACGATGCATCCGCCACAGCCAATACCAGTAGCACATCCGGTTCGGCACCAGCGCCAGCACGTATTTCGTGCTGCGGCTGGCCATTCCGCGCAGAAACGCCACTTGCTGCTCGAAAGTGTAATGTTCGAGCACGCCGGCATTGAAAACCAGATCGTATTTCGGCTCGCCTGGCGAGAATACGTCTCCGTCGGCGAACTCGGCCGGCAGATTGCGTTTTGCAAAGATTCGCTCGGCGTAGGCGATCGCCTCCGTGGAGAAATCCATCAAGGAGACCTGGAATCGCCCTGTTTCCGCCAGCGCCAGACTTTGCCATCCGGCTCCGCATCCGGCTTCCAGCACCTTGCCGCCGTCGGGCAGCAGTTCTCCGATCCGCTCGGCCAGATCCTCGCCGAAGTTGCGCATGGCGTCGTCGATCTCCAGCATCGGCAGCGTCGAGTAGTAGTCATCCCACTTTGCCCGCTCGCCGATTTGCAATGCTCGGCTGTCGCGATCGCGGCTATACGACCCGGACGCATAGACTACCAACAACATCTGCCCGACCCAATGCCGGCCGTCGGCATCCACGACCTCGGAGGCAACTCGGGTGAATCCTTCCACACGATCGGGAAAGTATCCCCGGTGGAATTGAGTCCGATGGGTCGGATGCAGCGGCGCTTCCTTGTAAGGCACCAACAGCGCGTAGAAACCGCGGCAACTCCGCAAATGCTCCCGCAGGACTTCGAGCGGGTCGTCGAAATGTTCGAGACAGTGCGAACAAACGATGGCGTCGTATCGGTCGGGGATCGAGCCGTCGGGGGTATGCAGAAAATCGAGCAGCGGAAAGCTGCGCCGCGCCTCGGCGACCGCCCGCTCGGCAAAATCCAAACCGGTGATTCGGCATCGGGGGAATGTCTCGGCCAACACGCCGGCGCCGTCGCCGAACGCGCAGCCCCAATCCAACACCGCCGCATCGTGCGAGGCAAGATACTCGCGCTCGGTCGGCGGCAGACTCTCGACCAACCGCTGCATGAAGTATTTCGACTGATTGCGGCCGCCGTTGGCGTCCCACTGGGCGGAGAAATAATCTTCCCACCACTGACGCGAATTGATCGGCGTCTCGACAGTTGAGTCCATTCTTCCACCCCCGCGCGTCCATGCGAAACACGAACTTGGTTCCATTCAGGGCATCCAATCCGGCGACCGACAACATGCTCGATCGAAACCCATCGCTAAAATACGCAAGCTATTGCAAATAGTGATCTTACATCATTTTACCCAAGCGACACAATATGGATTTCTCCGAATGCGCCAGTCGTTAAAATTTCGGGGTTGTCTCGATCTTGCCCGAGGGTTTATACTACCGCAACCCGCAATTCTGATGTTGCGCGTGGAAATTCCTTCGCGCACAACTGCCAGTACGAAAACGGTTTAAGGAGGAACCGCAATGACCCGTAATCGATCGCAACAACGAAACGAACTCGGCGTTGGGAAGAACACCCGCGGAAAATGGCTGAAAATCATCGTGGCGAGTTTGTTTTTGATCGGTCTCTGTGTGGCGATACGCTTTTACCGGCCTGCAGAGCGGGCGACCGCCGAGCCGATGGCCCCAGGCCGCGGGCGACCGGCCGACGCCACGACGCTGAGCGTGCGACCCTCGACTTCCGAACGCAGCGATGCGGGGGCGGCGGAGCAAACCCGCTCCTCGATACCCGCCGTTGTGGCCCGAGTAAACTTCCGGCGGATCACTCGCCAAGACCTCGCCCGCGAATGCCTCGTCCACTACGGCGAGGACGTACTGGAAAGCTTGGTCAACAAACAATTGATCGTGCAGGAATGCCGGAAGCAAGGAATCAACGTCTCCCGCGACGAGGTCGCTGGAGAAATCGAGAGGATGGCCAAGCAGTTCGGCATCCCGGTCGATCAATGGCTGCGCATGCTCGAACAGGAGCGGGGAATCACGGCCGAACAATACGCCAACGACATCATCTGGCCAACCCTCGCGCTAAGGAAGTTGGCGGGCAGCCGGCTTACGGTCGAACGCGAGGAGTTGCTCAAGGAATTTGAAACCCTCTACGGCGAGGCGGTTCGCGCTCGGCTGATCTCCGTCAGCAACGAAGAGAAGGCCAAGCTGCTGCGCGACAAAGCGGCGGCTAATCCGGACGATTTCGGCAATTTGGCCAAAGATTTTTCCGAAGACACCCACAGCGCCAGCGTGAAGGGCGTGATCCAGCCGATCCGCCGGCACGGCACCTTCCCTGAAATCGAACAGGCGGTCTTTGCCATGGCCGACGGCGAAATCTCGCCGGTGATTTACGCCGGCGGCCAATACGTGATTCTCAAGCGGGAGGGGATGATTCCCGCCCGGCCGGTCAACTTCAAACAAGTTTCCCCGCAGTTGGAAGAGGTGATCCGCGACCGGAAGATGCGGGGCATTGCCCAGGACGTCTTCAAAAAGTTGCAGGAAACCGCCCGCATCGAAAACGTCTGGAACGATCCGGCCAAGCGCGAGCGGATGCCGGGCGTGGCGGCGGTGGTCAACGGCAATCAGCTTCCCATCAACGAATTGGCCGAGGAGTGCGTTGCCCGGCACGGCCGCGAGACCCTCGAGGGGATTATCAGCCGCGAGATTCTCGAGCAGGCGTGCGAGAAGCGGGGGATTCAAATCAGCGACGCCGACCTGGACGAGGAGATCGCCCGAGCAGCCCTCGAAGGGACGCCCCCCAAGCCCGACGGCTCGCCCGACGTCGAAGGCTGGCTGAAACTGGTGCGGGAAAACCAGGGCGTTACGATCGATGTCTACCGCCGCGACGCCGTCTGGCCGACCGTGGCGCTGAAAAAACTCGTCGGCGACCGGCTACAAATCACCGAAGAGGACATCCACAAGGGGTTCGAGGCCAACTACGGCCCGCGGGTCCGCTGCCTGGCCATTGTGTTGGACAATTTCCGCCGTGCCCAGCAGGTGTTCGAGCTTGCCCGACGCGACAACACCTCCGAGAACTTCGCGGAACTGGCCGGACAATACTCGGTCGAGCCGGGCAGCCAAGCGCTCCGCGGCGAAATTCCGCCAATCAAAAAACACGGCGGACAACCGAAACTCGAAGAGGAAGCCTTCGCACTGCGCCCGGGCGAACTCTCCGGCATTATCCAAATCGGCGATAAGTTCATCATCCTCCGCTGCGAAGGATTCACCACGCCGATCGAGGTGGCATACGCCGACGTCCGCGACGACATATATCGCCACATTCACGAGAAAAAATTGCGGCTGGCAATGGCCGATTACTTCGAAAAGCTCATGGCCGCCGCTACGATCGACAATTACCTGACCGGCGAAAGCCGCGCTCCAAAACAGACCGATCAGGCCGCTCCGTCAAATCTCCCCGCGCTGCGCCAAGTGCCGAGCGGGTAACGGACGCCGGACGCTAGCGACATGTCAATCTTCGAGCGAGGGATTGGCCGGGTGCATTTCGCACTTTGTATTGTGTGGATTGTTACAATAGCCCGAAGGGCTTCTCATAAGGGCGGGACTTTCATCAGCCCGCATTCATGCTGTCCCCGTAACTGCCGAACAGCGTGAACGCATCGACCTTGTCGATTCGCACGGGAATTATTCGGCCGATCAACTCGCGGGGGCCGTGGAAGACGACGATCCGATCGCACGCCGTTCGGCCGACCAGTTGCGATGAGCCGTCGTTGCGTTTGCGTGCGGTTTTGCTCGGTCCCTCGACGAGGATTTCGACCGTGCGGCCCTCGTACGGCCGATTGTCTTCGAGGCTGACGGCGTTTTGGATCGCCAGCAGTTCGTTGTTGCGCCGCCGCTTGACGGAGTCGGGGACGTCGTCGGCGTACAATTCTGCCGCTTTGGTATTCGGTCGGGGGCTGTATTTGAAAATGAAGCTGTTTTTGAAGCGGGCGCTGCGGACCAGATCGGCCGTCCGCTGGAAATCCTCCTCCGTTTCGCCGCAGAAGCCGACGATGAAGTCGCTGGTCACGGCGGCGCCGGGTATGGTGAGGCGGATCCGGTCGATCATTTCCCGATAGGCCGCCGCGTCGTAGCCCCGTTTCATCCTCCGCAGCACCGAATCCGACCCGCTTTGAGCCGGCACGTGCAGATAGGGCGAAACTTTCGGCAGATCGCGGACTGCTTCGAGCAGCGCGCCGGTCATGAAGCGGGGGTGGTTGGTCACAAACTTCACGCGGCGGAGACCCTCGACGGCGTCGATCATTTCCAGAAGATCGGCCAGGACGATCGTTTTCCGCCCGGAAACGTCCTTGTAGCTGTTGACCGTTTGTCCGAGCAGGGTAATTTCGAGGCATTCGCCGTCGGCCAGCCGGCGGATTTCGTCGATGATTTCCACTGCCGGTCGGCTTTGCTCCGGCCCCCGCACGCCGGGCACCACGCAATACGAACAGAACTGGTTGCAGCCGGACATGATCCGCACCATTGCTTGATGCGGGGCGGCGCGGACCGGCCCGTCCCGCCAGGGCGTGAACGGCACGAAGCTCTCGCGGACGGCCCGTTTGTCGCCGTCGGCGCGGTCGAGGCTGACGTCGAGGCACGGCCCTCGTCCTTTGGCGACGGCGTCCAGCAACTCGGGCAGACGGTGGAACCTGCCCGGCCCGACGACCAAATCGACGTGCGGCGCCCGGCGGAATATCAGTTGCCCGTCCTTCTGCGCCATACAGCCGACGACGCCGATGATTTTTCGCGGGTTGTAGTCCTTGGCATTCTTCAACCGCCCCAGGGCGCTGTAGATTTTCTCTTCGGCGTGTTCGCGGACGCTGCACGTATTGAACAGCACGATGTCGGCGCATCGCAAGCTCTCGGCCGTCTCGTGGCCGTGCCGGCACAGCTCGGCGGCGAGCAACTCGCTGTCGAGCACGTTCATCTGGCAGCCGACCGTTTGAATGAAAAAACTGCGGGACATTGAGGCGGAAACAATGATGGTCAAAGGGAATTCTTGCGTTTGGGGCGCAATACATACGGGGGGAATCGCTATTGCCGGTTTATCATACCCCGGCTATTGTTTATAACATAGATGTCGGGAAAACCAACGGTATTTTCTGGGAGCAATCGTCGATGGCAAAAAAAAGCCTATTTTCCAAGGGGATCATCCTGGCAGGCGGATCGGGGACGCGCCTCTATCCGATCACTCGCGCGGTGAGCAAGCAGTTGTTGCCCGTCTACGACAAGCCGATGATCTATTACCCGCTTTCGGTGTTGATGCTGGCCGGCATCCGGGAGGTGCTGTTGATTTCCACGCCGCACGACATCGGCGCTTACGAGCGGCTGCTGGAGGACGGCGGCTCGTTGGGCATGTCGATCTCCTACGCCGTGCAGCCGGAACCGAAGGGTCTTGCCCAGGCGTTCATCATCGGGCGGCAATTCGTCGGCGGCGAACACGTCGCGCTGATTCTCGGCGACAACATATTTTACGGGCACGGCTTTCAGGAAAAACTCGACCGGGCCCTGGCCCGCGCCGACGGGGCCACGAACTTCGCCTATCGCGTCAAAGACCCCGAGCGATACGGAGTGGTCGAGCTTGACGGCGAGGGCCGCGCAGTGTCGATCGAGGAGAAGCCGCAAAAACCCCGCGCCAATCTGGCAGTAACCGGCCTCTATTTCTACGATAACCAAGTCGTGGAAATCGCCGCCGATCTGAAGCCGTCGCCGCGCGGCGAATTGGAGATAACCGACGTGAACCGCCGCTACATGGATCAAGGGCGGCTGTTCGTCGAGCAGTTGGGTCGCGGCTTCGCCTGGCTCGATACCGGTACCGAGGCATCGCTGCTGCAAGCGGCCGACTTTGTCCGCACGATCGAGGACCGCCAGGGCCTGAAGATCGCCTGTCTCGAGGAAATCGCATATCACAAAGGGTTTATCGACGCCGCTCGGCTCGAAAAACTGGCCCGGGGATACAACAACCGCTACGGCCAATATCTGCTGGGGTTGTTGGATTGAACACTCGACGCAGACCATTCATGACGCGGAAACGCACAATCGCCGCGGTTGTCGGCGCGGCCGCGGTCGTCGGCGCGGCGTTGTTTCACGCACCGCTGCTGCGGGGAATCGTGCGGTCGCTGGTCGCCGAGCAACCGTCGTCGGATTGCGACGGCATCTGTTTGATTTCCAATCTGCAATCGCCCGAGGGAGACCGTTGTTACGACATCGCCGCCAAGCTATGGCGTGAAAACCCCGCTGCCCCGGCGCTGATTGTCGAGCCGCCGGAGAACCGGATAGTCGCGGCGGGGGGGCTGCCTTCGTTCGCGGCGATCAGCCGTCGGGAATTGAGCATTCGCGGCCTGCCCGATAATGCCGTTTCGATCCTGCCCAGCGACGGGAACGACGATTGGGCAATCGCCCGCTCGCTGAACGACTGGCTGCTGAAGCATCCCGAATCGGTCGCGGTCGTTCTCTGCGACGAGTTCCACTCGGGGCGGCTACGCGCGGCGATCGACGAAACCCTCGGCTCGGCCAGGGCGAAGCAAGTGCGGATCGCACCCTTGCCCGATCGGCGGTTCAACCGCGGCGATTGGTGGAAAACTCGCGTCGGCGCCCGCACGGTCGGCATGGAATGGATCATGCTTCTGCGCCATTGGTTGTGCGGCCGGGAGCCGTGCCCTCTGCCGGCGGCGGCCGGCGATTACGAAAAAAACATGATCGAATCCTGGGGGGAGGGACCGTGATGTTCCGCCGATTGACGGCCGTCTTGTGCGTTGCGGGAGCGGCGTTCGTTCTTTGGGCGTCGTCGGCGGCGATTCTCCCTTGGTTCTCGCGTTGGCTCGACGTGGGCGAGCGGCCCGTCAAGGCCGATTACGTCATCGTCCTCTTGGGCGACGAGCAAACCCGGCCGTTCGTCGCCGCCGCCTTGGTCAAAGAGGGTTGGGCGCAAACCGTGTTGCTCACCGAAATAGCCTCGGGGCCTCACACCATCGACGGCCTCATGCCCCCGTTGCACGAAATCGCCCGCGATGTCCTCATCGGCCGGGGCGTGCCGCCGGATCGAATCGTTGTCTTGCCGGCCTATGCGAATTCCACCTTCGACGAAGCCCGGGCGCTGAATAAACTGCTCGATTCTCGGCCGAACGCCCGAGTGCTGGCCGTTACGAGCGATTACCACTCGCGGCGGAGCCGATGGATTTTTCGCCGCGTGTTGGGCAATCGCGCGGAGCAAGTGACGTTCGTCGCCGCGCCAACCGATTATTACGTCCCCGACCGCTGGTGGCGCAGCCAATGGGGTGCCAGGTCCGTTGCTTCCGAGTACCTGAAACTGGCTTTCTATCTGGTTCGTTACGGCCATCTCGTCCACTTCGCGGCGGCCTGCCTGCTGCTTGTGGCCGTCGCCGCAATGGTCCGCCGTCGGCAGGCGGATCGTCAGGGTGTTTTGCCGATCGAAAATGCCTTGCCCAACGATCGGCCGACGCCGTAGTACTCTTGGCACTCCGGGGCGAAGAGCATCGGCCGGAGTTTTTCCAGGTCTGGCTTGCCCGCCGCGCCGAGTGCTTCCTCGTCGATCTTCACGTCGAGAATTTCGCCGACGAATTGCGTGTGCAGCCCAAGTTCGAAGGTGTGCGCGAGCCGGCATTCGAGTACCAGAGGGAACTCTCGAACGTAAGGGGCATCGACCAGTTCGGAGCGGACGGGCGTCAACCCGGCAGCCGCGAATTTGTCCTCCGTCCTGCCCGAGGCAATGCCGAAATAGTCGGCCTCCTTGGCGTATTTTTCCCCGGGGACGCAGACGGTGAATGCCCCGCGGTGCAGAATGTTGCCGTGAGAATAGGTAGCCTTTCGCATTGAGACGGCGACGCACGGCGGCACGGAACAGCAGATGCCGCCCCAAGCGGCGGTCATTACATTCGGCTTGCCTTCCGAGTCGTAGGTTCCCACGACCAACACCGGCGTCGGATAAAGGATCGTTTTCGCTCCCAGTGATTTTTTCATCGACGTGTTCCTTTGTAAATGAGGCCATTCCCTTTGGCGCGTCTGTTATTTCTCCCGCCGACGGTTTTCGATCAGTTCTCGCAAGCCGGCCGGCGATAGTTCGCTTAGAGAGCTGACGACGATGTCCGCTCCCACCAGTTCTTGCGTGGTGCGGCCGGTGCTTGCCATTCCGACGGCGGCCATGCCGGCGGCTTTCGCGGCTTTGACGCCGGGCGGGGCATCCTCGACGACCGCGCATCGCCCCGGCGCGATGCCCAGCCGCTCGGCCGCCAGCAGGAATACCTGGGGGTCGGGCTTGCCGCGCACGACGTCCGCGCCCGTCACGACCGCTCCAAGCAAATCGCCGATGCCCAGCCGGGAAACGACCGCCTCCACATTCTCCGGCGGGGCCGATGAACCAACCGCCAACCGAAATCCGCTCGCGCGAAGAGCGCCAAGCAACTCGACAGCGCCGGGCATGGCCGGAAAATCTTCTTCGAGCAGCCGGCGAAACGCCGCCTCCTTGCGGCGGTCCAACGCGGCAACGCGCTCGCCCGCACCGCCCTCCAGCTTCCAATGGTGGGCAATTATCTCCCGGCTGGTTCGGCCGAAGCTGGCGGAAAAATCGGCCTCGGTTAACTCGATCCCCTCGGATTCGGCCAGCTCCCGCCAACTGCGAAAATGGGCGTGATACGTATCGACCAGCACGCCGTCCATGTCGAATATCGCGGCTATCGTGTCATTCATCACCACAGTTTATCAAACCTCGACCAAATACAAAGGGGGCGCCAAACCCATCCATCGATGATTGAAAGAGCACCAGGTTCTTTCTTAATTCGTTGCTGTTGCGGAAAGCTCCAAATCAGTAGGGTGCGTGCTTGCACGCACCAGATTTCGCGGCAAAACCAGGCTGGTGCGTGCAAGCACGCACCCTACGAGGGTTTTCCGCAACAGGAACTAA
>Ga0123335_1004358_pt1 | contig 18473 bp, 12 predicted proteins | sample BiotimSIPDNA_2_FD_89707 | JGI IMG/M metagenome (GOLD analysis project Ga0123335, IMG submission 89707) | Anaerobic biogas reactor microbial communites from Washington, USA - Biogas_R2 time_0 SIP DNA | ecosystem: Engineered > Bioreactor > Anaerobic > Unclassified | place: Washington, USA...
CGCGCCTGTTAATCCCCCGGTGGGTCAACAACGGGCGGCCGAGCCTTACCACCCCGAAAAGACGGGCCACACGGAAAAAACAGGGAAGCCCTCGGAACGAACGCCGTTTTTCAAAAGGTTTTTCCATAATTTCAAGAAGCATTTTCAGAACAATGAGAATCGGCACAACAAAACGACATACTAATCGTGACAGGAGGTTTATATCATGTCGAATCTGCGCATTCTTTCAGACCGAAATTTCAAGGCGGAAGTCTTGAAATCCGCTATGCCCACTCTGGTTGATTTCTGGGCGGCTTGACGAGGTTCGGATACGCCAATGACAATAGCACAGTCTGGATCGAAATCTTGTTTCTCTCGGGCAGCAATGACGACGACGGCAAAGCAGGTGCCGCATCCGGAGGGCGTCGGCGGAGATTTTTTGATCAATTGCGCGCGATTGTTGGGCGTTATTGCCCATCCGATGCGACTTGCGATCTTGGAAGCCCTCTGCGAGCAACCGCGTTGCGTCAAGCACATCAATGCCCTGGTGCCGTTGCCTCAGTCGCGTCTTTCCCAGCATCTGTCCGCTTTGCGTAAAGCCGATTTGGTGGCAAGCCTTGCTTGCGGTTCCTTGCGCTGCTACTACCTTCTTCAACCCACGTTGGTGAAAAATCTGATTGGGTTATTGCGCCAGGAGCATCCGGTTGAAAAGCACGACTGCGTTTCGATCGTGCGGAAACATCGAAGTGAACAAAGAGAATTGGCGAAAGGAGCCTGAGCATGTTGGCTGGGAAGCGTTTGCGACTCCAAAGCAGAGCGACCGTGTTGATTGGCCTGCTGGTCATGGCAACGCCCCTGCGGGCACAGATCGGCGATGCCCCAAATTCCCCGGAGGGGCTTTTTGCTCAGCAGCCCCAGGAAGCCGTCGTTACCCTGAGGGCGGAGTTTACTCCATCGACGGCACAGCAATCGGGTCAACTTTCGATTGTGGCCCATATCAAGCCGACTTGGCACATCTACTCGATCACACAGCCTCCCGGCGGCCCGCTGCCAACTGAAATCAAGTTGCGTCCTTCCGAAGCGTTCCACGTCCTCGGAGACTTTCTCGCCACACCGTCTCCTGAAAGGGAATCCGAACCGGCCTTCAATGATCTGACGATAGAAACCCATCAAGACCGGGTAACGTGGCGCGCGCCCATCGAAATTCACTCCGGCGTGGATCCAGCAACGCTGAAGATCGAAGGGGTGGTTCGCGTCCAACCGTGCAATCCCGACGCTTGTCTCCCTCCGCAAGAGGTTGATTTCATCGCATTGGCGGTGGAAAAAGCGGTTGCACCGGCTGAAATGCCGATCCTCGTCGATCCCCGGAAGAAACAGCTCGCGGAAGCCGGAAACGAAAACCGGCAAGCGAGAGACGCACAACCAGTCAAAAAGACCGATACTTTCCCGGCGGCAATAAAAACCCTCCCATCCGAGAGCATTCGTGATACAGGCAACCAACTGCAAGCCGGCGGCGGCTCGGAACCGAAGCGCGCCGCAATGGATCTCATGGTCTCCGAGGAGCGGCACCAGACGTCATTCGTGGCTATTATATGCTTTGGTTTCCTTGGCGGTCTGATTCTCAACCTCATGCCGTGCGTCTTGCCGGTGATCGGGCTAAAGATTCTGTCGTTCGTCCAGCAGGCAGGCCAGAGCCGACGCCAAGTCTTGACGCTCAATCTCTGGTATTCGCTGGGCATGCTACTGGTGTTCCTCCTATTGGCCAGTCTGGCCGTGTTTCTCAGTCTCGGCTGGGGCCAGTTGTTCAGCTTCACGGGCTTCAATGTGGCCCTGGCCGCGGTCGTTTTCACGATGGGTTTAAGCTTGCTCGGCGTATGGGAGATTCCGATTCCCGGCTTGTTTGGCGCCGGCAAGGCGAATGAACTATCCCAGAAGGAGGGCGCCTTGGGGGCATTCTGCAAGGGAGCGCTCACTACCATTTTGGCCACGCCGTGCAGCGGACCTTTTCTCGCTTCCGCACTGGCTTGGACCGTCGGCCAACCGCCGGAGAAAACGTACGCCGTATTCCTCTCCGTGGGAGTCGGCATGGCAAGCCCCTATTTGCTGATAGGCGTTTTTCCCGGCTTGATGCGATTCTTGCCGAAGCCGGGGGCCTGGATGGATACCTTCAAGCAGGTCATGGGTTTTGTGTTGCTGGGCACCGTTGCTTATTTGCTGACTCTGATCCCCTGGGCTTACGTGGTGCCAACCGTCGCATTCTTATTCGGCCTTTGGGCTGCTTGCTGGTGGATCGGCCGCATGCCACTGACGTCGGCCTTCAGCCAAAAGGCCCGCGCATGGATCTCGGCAACCGCCTTTGCCGGCATGGTGTGGTTCGTTACGTTCGGCTGGCTGGCCGGAGTCATGGCCGATCGTTTCGATCGCACGCTACGAACGGCCAGCGGCGGCATGGAGATTGCCTCCACGGGTCAAGATGATAATCAATTGTCCTGGCGTCCGTTTTCGCGCCGGGCATTCGATGAACTGACAGCCGCCCAAAAGACGGTTTTGGTCGATTTCACGGCCGACTGGTGCATGACGTGCAAAACGCTGGAGAAGTTCGTGCTGAATACGCCTCAAACATGCAGTGCTGTACGCCAAAACGGCGTGGCAACCTTGCAGGCGGATTGGACGCATGCGTCGCCCGAAGTCACGGAGATGCTGGAACGGCTGGGCAGCAAGCAGGTGCCGGTGATCGCCATATTCCCCGCCGAAAACCCCGATCGCCCCATCATTCTTCGCGGCAGCTATACTCAGGAGACGTTGCTAGGCGCGTTAAAGAAAGCCGGCCCGTCGAAGATACAGCGTTTTTCAGAGGCGTTATCGGATGGCGGAAAGTGCGTCGGCAAAACATGGAGGTGATCAGATGATCCGAAAGAGACCGGAAAAGGATTGAGTCGAGAGGTGACGCGGTGGGGTAGGCTTCGACATCAATCCGTTTCGGGGTTTCCCCGTATGTATTTCAATAGTCGCATACCGTGCCCCTTTCCACCTCCCGCTCATCGAACCATCGCGGGTGGGCGTGACGCACGTTCGACGCTATCACGAACTCTACCACAGTCGCGGCGGCGGGCACCTCTAACAAGGCCGCTTCAAGAATTTTCCCGTGGCCGAGGACGATTATTCGTTCCATCGCTTGTATGCAGGCGTCTGTGTTGCTCGATCAGCGAACCCCGGCGCACACCCTCACTTCTCGTGCAATGCGGTCGTCCAACTGATCTTCCGCCACATCCAAATCGTACTGGGCTTGCAGTCCCAGCCGGAATTCGGGCGAGGCGTTGAAGTAGCGGGCCAGGCGCAAAGCGGCGTTGGCCGTTACGCTCCTGCGCCCGGAGACGATCTCGTTAACGCGGCGCGGATCGACGCCGATGTCCAATCCAAAGCCAAGCGATGTTGACTTAGGCCCAACGGTTTCAGGTATTCCTCCAACAGCACTTCGCCCGGATGCACCGGAGGCATTTTTGTTCGGCCATGACTGTAACTACTAGTGATAATCGGCAACTTTCGATCTGTAGTATTTCGCTACTTCGGCAGGATGTGGCCCATCTTATCGCGCTTGGTCGTGATGTAGCGATGGTTGTGTTCGTTGATCGGGCCGAGGATTGGCACCTGATCGACCACTTCCAGGTCGAAGCCGCCGTAGATGAAGGCGTCGGTCTTTTTGGGGTTGTTGGTCAGCAGGCGGATTTTCGAGAGTCCGAGGTCTTTCAGCACCTGGATGCCGACGCCGTAGTCGCGGCTGTCGGCCTGATGTCCCAGAGCCAGATTCGCTTCGACGGTGTCCATGCCTTGGTCTTGGAGGTTGTAGGCTTTGATTTTTTCGACCAGTCCGATACCGCGGCCTTCTTGGGGTAGGTAGACCAGCACGCCCGCCCCGTCGCGGCCGATCGTGTCCATTGCCATCTGGAGCTGGTCGCCGCAATCGCAGCGGAGCGAGGCCAGCAGATCGCCGGTGAAGCAGGCCGAATGGAGCCGCACGAGCGGTTCGGGGCGCGAGGCGGGGTCGCCCACCACGATGGCGATCGGCTGCTGCTCCTCGTAGCGCACGCCGTAGACGACGATGCGGCCCATGCCGAAGCGCGTCGGCAGATCGGCCTCGGCCAGCCGGTAGACGAGCTTTTCGATGCGGCGGCGGTAGCGGATCAGTTCCTCGATGGTGATGATTTCGAGATCGAAACGTTGTGCCAGTTCGTACAACTCGTCGCGAGTTGCCCGATCGCCGCTCTCGCCGAGAATTTCGATCAGCACGCCGGCCGGTTTCAGACCGGCCATTCGCGCCAGATCGACGGCGCATTCGGTGTGACCGGCGCGGCGGAGCACGCCCCCTTCCTTCGCCACCAGCGGATAGAGATGTCCGGGCCGGACGAAGTCGGCGGGTTTGCTGGCCGGATTGAGAATCTCCCGGATGGTCTTCGCGCGCTCCTGGGCGGTGATGCCGGTCCGGCAACAGCGATGATCGACCGGCACGGTAAAGGCCGTCTCCAGCGGAGCGGTGTTGTCTTCGACGATCGGCGGAAGATGGAGCCGGTCGGCCGTTTCGGGCAGGATCGGCATGCAAAGCTGCCCCCGGCCGTGGGTAATCATGAAGTTGACCAACTCGGGCGTGATCTTATCGGCCGCGCAGATGAAATCGCCCTCGTTTTCGCGGTCTTGGGCATCCATGACGATGACGACCTTGCCCGACGCTATGGCCTCGACCGCCGCTTCAATCTTCGAAAACCGATCCGACACCGCCGATGCTCCTCTCATGTAGGACAGGTTGTTAACCTGTCCCGCTTGTGTACCTGTCCCGCTTGTGCAGAACAAGGTTGTGAACATGTCCCGTTGGTCGCGCAAATAATGCTAATTGATCGGACAGGTTACAAACCTGTCCTACTATCATTCTAATCAATTGCGGGCGAATTGCCACAGCCCCCCGAAACAGAGGATCGGGGCAACCCGAGTTTGCGGCCAACAGCCTGTCAGCAATGCTTCGTTTTCGTCCGCTTCGTTTTCGGCCGAAAAAATGCGTCTGTCCCCGTTGCCGAAGCGCAATCACCGAACGCCGGATAAGATGCCCAGCACTCCCGTGGTTAAGACCAACGTAACCACAACCCCAACCCCAACAACCATTTGAAAAATCGTGATTACCATGGCCTTGCCTGTCGAGGTGGGCAAGGTGGACGAAATCAAGGATACGGATGCGAGGAATGGGACCACGCACATTGCGATGAAGCAAATCACTATCAGCGGCACGTTCATGCCGACCAGGGCGATCACCGCGGAAGCCGCGAAGCTGGTAATCTGGCTGATCAACACGACGGAGAAACTGACGGCCGCGGCCCCTCGAACGACGGATGCCGCGGAATGTTGGGCGGGCCTGGAAAATGCGGCTGTGGCTGCGCGGGCATGCGCGGCGCGGACCCCACCGTCGGGCGCGCGGCCCGATCGCCGGACGTTCCGCCAAGCGCGCTGAGTGCCCTCTCTTTTTCCTGCTCGACGTAACGCCGATCTTCAGGACTCAGCCGTTCGAGCGGGACCGCCACCTCTTTTCCCTTGAAGAGCAGCAAGACGCAATCTTTCTTTACTCCGACAATTTGCGCCTGAATTTCCCGGCCATCGACGTCGGTCCAGGTGCGTTTAGGCCCCGGCCCGGGCAATCTGAGTTCGATCTCTTTTTCAGGTTCTTCCGGGGGGAGCAGATCGGCTTGCCCTTGTTCTTCCAGCAGTTTGCGGACGTATGCCCTATCTTCCTTGCCGAGGTCTTCGAAAGGTATCTTGATGACCTTAACGCCTTGTTGAAGAACCACGTCGCCTTCAAAAAAGCGGACGAATTTCGCGTTGACCGTATTTCCGTATTTGTCGGTCCAAATGCGCGCCATGGCCGTGGAAGCAACCAGCATGATGAAAAGAACCGGCAATAAACGAGCGGGCCTCATGAAGCGGTACTCCCTGACAAGGAAGCGAGATGGAATACCGCCGATTATCCTAGTTCTCCCCCCCGGCGTCAAGGGTTGAAACGGTCTTTCCGCCGGGAGCCGGAAGCATGGTTAATCGAATACAAACGGGCTGTCCGGCCGATCTTCATGCCGGATTTCGTCGATCGGTTCGCGCCGGCCGCGGCCCGCGAAAAGCCGATTCGGCCCGTTGAATACCCAGCCCGGAACGGGGCCGACGTTTTTATAGGCGTGAACCACGCCGGGCGGAACGATCACGCCCTGCTTGTTCGAGGCGCCCACGGCAATTTTCATGCGTCGGCCGAGCGTGGGCGACCCGGATCGAGCGTCCCAAAGGTAGAGCATGAACTCGCCCGGCCCGACGAAGGCGAAATAGTCGGTCTGGTCGGCGTGTTCGTGCGGCCCGCGAGCCACGCCCGGAAGGGTCTCGCTCACATAGGCCATTGCCGGGCGCTGCTCCGCCGGCATCTCGTCGTCGCGGAACAGCTCGACGAGCCACCCGCGGCGGTCTTCGTGCGGCGAGAGCGTTTTCAAAGTCACGCCTTCGATCGGTCCGTCGGTATAAGAAATTTGTTGCCGTGACATGGAAACCTCGAACGGTGTCGTTGACAAATAATCTTGTGCCGGAATGCTCCGCATCACGCGATGACGCGGAAATACTCTATTTAATACATAGTCCGAATGAACGCGGAGCGTTCAGGCAGTGGGTTCCCAAGCAGAGCTTGGGAACCAGGAAAAATATGGTTGTAAGTTTACTGTTGCGAGCCGAAGCCCGCAACCCTGCCGGCGAATTTGAACCGCTTGCCAGCGCTGTATCCGCTCCTGTAGGATAAGGGTTTCACAAACACGCCATAGTTGGGTATTCAATCGATGAATTTGCTGAAAGAAGTATTTGCCCACGAAGTGTATCCGGCCTTCGGCTGCACGGAGCCGATTTCTTGCGCGTATGCGGCCGCGGTCGCGGCGGCCGAGTTGGGCGCGGCGGTCGAATCGCTGCGGCTGCGGGTCGATCCCGGTACGTATAAGAACGGGGCCGCCGTCGTCGTGCCGCGCAGCAACGGCGCGAAGGGGAACCTCATTGCCGCCGCGCTCGGAGCGGTCATCGCCCGGCCCGAACGAAAACTCGAACTGCTCGAAGAAACCACCGATGAACTATTGCGCGAGGCCCAGGAGTTGGAAGACGCCGGCCGATGCTCGATCGAGTGCGCCGCCGACTGGAGCGATTTCCAGGTCGAGGCCGTCGTAGCCGGCGGCGGCAGCGAAGCGCGGTGCGTGCTGTCGGGCGGTCATACCCGCGTCGCGCTGGTGGAAAAAGACGGCCGGGCGATTTCCGGCTGCGATGCTTCGTCGGGCGAACTCTGCGCACCGCCGCCGGCTTACCGCGCGGCGCTGAAAAACATGAGCATCGAGGAAATTCTCGCCCTGGCCGAAACGATCGACGCCCAAGACGCCGCTTACATCCGCCGCGGCGTGGAAATGAACCTGGCCCTTTCCAAACTGGGACTGGACGCCGGCGGCACGGCCGCGCAACTCCGCCTGATGCACGACGACGGATTCCTGGCCGGCGACATGTTCTATCGGGCGAAACTCGCCACGGCCTCGGCCGTCGACGCACGCATGGCCGGCGCCAGCCAAGCGGCCATGACCTCCGGCGGCTCGGGCAATCAAGGCATCGTCGCCGTCTTGACTCCGCTGCTGGTCGGCCGCGAGATGGGCATCGACGAGCAACGCATCGAACGGAGCATCGCCGCCGCGCATCTGGTGAACGCCTACGTAAAATGCTTCGTCGGCGAATTGTCGGTCATCTGCGGCTGCGCGATGGCGGCAGGCATCGCCGCCGCCTCGGCCATCGTTTATCAGCAATGCGGGATCGACGTCCGCCGAGTCACGCTGGCCGTGGGAAACGTGATCGGCGATCTGAGCGGATTGATCTGCGACGGCGCCAAGCCCGGCTGCGCGATGAAAGCCGTTACGGCCGTCGATTCCGCCATCCGCTCGGCCCTGATGGCGCTGAAGGGATACGGCCTCTCTTGCGACGACGGACTGGTCGGCCAAACGATCGAGGACTCGCTGAAGAACCTCGGCCGCATCACGCTGGAGGGCATGTTCCAGGTCGATCCGACGCTGTTGCGGATCATCCGCGAGAAAACCGCCGCGCGAGGGAAGGCGTGACGGCAAATACTTGTCAACAGTGAATTAATGGGTTAGAGCGGAACGGAACCTCAATGGTTTCAGGAGGTTAAGGTGGTATTAAGTTACACGGTCCTTGCTCTTGGAGGTTTTCGCTAGTATACTATCCTATCACCAAAGTAGGTTATAGGCGAATAGTTATGCTGATTCGTTTGAAAGTCAAGGGTTTCAAAAATCTTGCGAACGTGGACGTCTCATTTGGGCCGTTCACCTGCATTGCCGGTGCGAATGGTGTCGGAAAATCAAATTTATTCGATGCCATTACATTTTTAAGCGCTTTGGCTGATCGGCCGCTGACGGAAGCCGCAAAGGCCATCCGTGATGATCGCAACCGTTCCACCGATGTGCGCAGCTTATTCTTAAAACACGGCGATGAGCATCTTGGAGAGATGTCCTTTGAAGCCGAGATGCTCGTGCCTTCAACGGGAAATGATGATCTTGGCCAAACTGCCGAGGCGTCCATAACATTTCTCCGCTACGCATTGACTCTGAGCTATCATCGCGACGGAGATGGTTCTTCCGCCGAACGATTGGAGGTTAAGAGCGAACAACTCGATCGCATCAATATCGGCGATGCTCCATCACACCTGTTGTTTCCTCGAAATACAACTTGGTTGAAATCCGTCGTTCATGGCCGTCGTGCTGGACAGTTTCTTTCTACGGAGGGCGAGGGCGGAGACCGGCACATCAAATTGCACCAGGATGGACGCAAGGGAAGGGCTCGCGAGGTATTGGCCGCAACTTTACCTCGCACGGTTTTATCAAGCACAAACGCTTTGGACAGTCCCACGGCTTTGCTTGCCCGCAGGGAAATGCAATCGTGGCGGCTTTTGCAGCTTGAGCCGTCTTCGCTGCGCAATTCCGATTCGTTTAATGCGCCGGTGCATATCGGCTCGGACGGCTCTCATCTGGCGGCAACATTGCATCACTTGGCGAGACAAGAGGAAGCGAACGGCAACGGACGCCATCGGACGCCATCGGTGTATGCAAAGGTGGCAAACCGCCTTTCATCACTCGTCGAAAATGTGCGTGAAGTAAAAGTCGACGAAGATCGGCAGCGGGAACTATATACTCTTCAAGTTGTCGGTCAAGACCGCAGCTTGCATGCGGCAAGAGCTTTATCCGATGGGACATTACGATTCCTGGCGCTGGCGATATTAGAGCATGACCCAGGAGCACAAGGACTTCTGTGTTTTGAAGAACCGGAGAATGGAATACATCCCGAGCGGATTTCTTCGATGCTCAACATATTGAGAGATTTGTGCGTGAATACGGAAGACGCCGTTAGCGATGAAAATCCCATGCGCCAAGTAATCGTCAACACTCACTCGCCGGCCGTTGTGGGACTGATCGACGACGATGATTTGTTAATAGCCGAACCGCATGAAGTAATCGTGCAAAACGACAGATGCCGAGCGGTAAGCTACCGCTGGCTTGCTAATACATGGCGTCACAAAGGATTTTCCGAAATTCCAACAGTTTCCAGGGGATCACTTAGCGCGTACTTGAATCCATTCGCCTTTTCAGATGACGCGGATGAAGAATCATTCCAATTGGCAAGCAATTTGTCGCGTAAACGACCTCGCGTGAAAGATCGCAAGGATTTGAATATGATGTTGGGTTTCATGGCGAACGAATGAATGAATTGCGGTTTACACTAACGACTGACGGCTCGTTCGACCGTGTTCTCCTCAACCATTTGACTTGGATTATGAGGGATCAACTCGGCAATAGTGTCGCATTACAGTCTCATTGGGCGGATATGCGATCTTTGCGAAAGAGACCGAAAAATCTTGCCGAGAAAATTCGTCTTGCCGTGGAGCTTTATCCGTGTGATCTGCTTTTCATCCATCGCGATGCCGAAAAATCAGATGCTTCGGTGCGTTACGAGGAAATCCGTAGTGGCGTAAGAGAAGCCGGCATTCGTGTGCCGTATGTGCCCGTTATGCCGGTCCGTATGACTGAGGCTTGGCTTCTACTGAACGAGCAAGCCCTGCGGTCCGCCGCTGGGAATCCAAATGGACGTGCCGATATTGGATTGCCGGTCTCATCCCCTGAAGATATGCCTGATCCCAAAGGTTTTTTGCACAATGCTCTGCGGACGGCAAGTGAACTCAAAGGTCGCAGACTTCGGGACTTCAAAGTCGTTAGAGCGTCGCATCGTGTGGCGGAATACATCGACGATTACTCATTAATCAGAACACTGCCTTCCTTCGCAAGGCTGGAAGAGCAAATCGCCAAGGTGCTAAAATCCATATAGATATGATTTAATACCGTATTTTACGAGGAAGTCCCACGTGAAAACACTTTTATGCACGATTCTTTCCATCATTCTGTGTTCACTCTGTAACACTTCGGTCGCCGCCGATGATTCAGCATCGTCGGGCACTCTGATTATTAACGCCGACCAGGGCAAAACCACCATCGACCGGAACATCTACGGCCATTTCGCCGAACACTTGGGCCGCTGCATCTATGAAGGGATTTGGGTCGGCGAGGACAGCTCGATCCCAAACACGCGGGGCATACGCAACGACGTGGTCGCGGCGCTGCGCGAAATCAAGATTCCCGTGCTCCGGTGGCCGGGCGGATGCTTCGCCGACGAGTATCACTGGCGCGACGGCATCGGCCCGCGCGCCGAGCGGCCTTCGATGGTGAACACCCACTGGGGCGGCGTGACCGAAAACAACCACTTCGGCACCCACGAGTTCATGGACCTCTGCGAGCAACTCGGCTGCGAGCCGTACATCTGCGGCAATCTGGGCAGCGGCACCGTGCGCGAAATGCAGCAGTGGGTCGAATACCTCACCTCGCCCGGCGCAAGTCCCATGGCCGATCTTCGCCGGGCGAACGGCCGCCATGACCCCTGGAAACTGAAATACTTCGGCATCGGCAACGAAAACTGGGGCTGCGGCGGCAACATGACCGCCGAGTATTACGCCGACCAATACCGCCGCTACGCAACTTACGTCCGCAATTTCGGCGACAACAACATCCAAAAAATCGCCTGCGGCCCTTACGGCGCCGACTACCACTGGACCGAAGTGCTGATGAAACGCTGCAAGGACCAAATGTCCGCCCTGGCGTTGCATTACTATTGCGGATCGGGCGAAAAAAGCCGCTCCGCCACGTCATTCGACGAGATCGACTGGTTCCACCTGCTTCGACGCGCGCTGGAAATGGACGAATTGCTAAAAAAGCACGGCGAGATCATGGACAAGCACGATCCGGATAAGAAGGTCGCACTGATCGTCGATGAATGGGGCGCGTGGCACGCCGTCGAGCCGGGCACGAACCGCCGCTTCCTCTATCAGCAAAACACACTCCGCGACGCGCTGGTCGCCGCAATCACGCTTAACGTTTTCAACCGCCACTGCGACCGGGTAAAAATGGCCAACATCGCCCAGACCGTGAACGTGCTCCAGGCCATGGTGCTGACCGACAAGGAGAAGATGATCCTCACGCCGACCTACCATGTCTTCGAAATGTACGCGGTTCATCAGGACGCCGTGCTGCTGCCGACCGAATTAAAGGCCGACGAATATCGTTACGACGGGCAGGTAATTCCGGGCGTGGACGTTTCGGCCTCGCGCGATCGTTCGGACAAGATTCACGTCACGCTCTGCAACCTGAACCCGCATCGGCCGGTCGAACTGGATTGCCGGCTGCCCGGAGTCAAGCCGAGCCGTATTGCCGGCCGCGTGTTGACCGCCGCCGAAATGACCGCGCACAACACCTTCGCGCAGCCGGAAAACGTCAAGCCGGTCGAATTCAAGGATTTCCGCGCGACCGACGCCGGTTTTCGCGTCACGCTGCCCGCCAAGGCGGTGGTTCTCTTGGAAATCGAGTAAGATACGACAACCTGAAGCGGCAAGATGCCGCTTTTACGAGCTCTTCCCGATGAACGGTTCGAAGAATCGTTTTCGTCCGTGCGGAATGCTCCAGAGCATCCGCCCCGCCCCCCCTGAAGGTGCGTGGCGCCGCAATTATAACACTTCTACTAGCAACAATTGTTTTATGCTGCTAGAATTAGCCGCTTATTAACATTTTGCCGGCGGGTGGATTGGCACTGCCCTCATTCCATCGCGCTACTAATCAGTTGAACAATCTTGGATAAAACGAGGAGCTACGGCATGTCCGACGGAAAAGCGATGAACCGGCGGCTGGTGGTTGTTGGGGCGATTCTGATTCAACTCTGCCTCGGTGCGATCTACGCATGGAGCGTGTTCACACCCTATCTGACCAAGGCCCCCTACGATTTTACCGCCACCCAGTCGCAAGTGATCTTCAGCGTCGGTTTGGCTTCGTTCGCGTTCGTCATGATTCTGGCCGGGCGGATGCTCGGCAAGTTCTCGCCGAGAATGATCGCCGCGTTAGGCGGGTTGGTGATGGGCGGCGGATACATCGCCGCAAGCTTCACCGGCACGAACTTCCTCGCTCAAGTGCTGACCATCGGTTTAATCGGCGGCGCCGGCATCGGCTTGGCATACGTCGTCCCCATCGCCGTCGGCGTAAAGTGGTTCCCCGACAAGAAGGGCATGCTCACCGGACTGGCCGTGGCAGGCTTCGGTTTCGGAGCGCTTATCTGGATAAAGCTGGCCGGCGGTTGGCCGGGAATCAGCATCGCCGGAACGACCCTGCTCGCGCCGTTCGAAGGACTGATCAGTCTGTTGCGCGACGAAAACCAGCGGATCGGCGAAGTCTTTCTCTGGTATGGAATCGTTTACGCGGTGATCGTGCTGATCGGTTCGATCTGGATGGTCAATCCGCCGGCGGATTATCAACCGAAAGGCTGGACTCCGCCGCCCCCGAAGCCGGGCGGAGCTGCCACCGGCGCGGTCAACCTTTCCAGCACGGAAATGCTCCGCACGCCCCAGTTCTACGGACTGTGGTTCATGTTCGCCGCCGGAGCGATGACCGGACTAATGGTGATCGGATGCATTGCGCTGTTCGGCATCGACGCACTCCGCAGCAAAGGCATGGAGGAAACGGCGGCGAAGGACATTTCCAGCACCGCGATGGCCGTATTCTTCGCGCTGGCGAACGGCCTCGGAAGAATCGGCTGGGGCATGATTTCCGACAAACTCGGTCGCAAGGCAAGCCTGTTCGTCATGTTCGCCAGCCAAGGGGCCGTCATGTTCTTGTTTTACGCCATGGGCTTCCATCCGTGGTTGTTCTATCTCGGCGCGACGATTATCGGTTTTAATTTCGGCGGCAACTTCGCGCTCTTCCCGGCGGCCACCGCCGATTTCTTCGGCAACAAAAACGTGGGTGCCAATTACGGCTGGGTCTTTTCCTCATACGGCGTCGGCGGAATCGTCGGGCCGGTTTTGGCCGGCTACTTCAAAAGCACCGCCGTGGGAGGGGAACCAAGCGCTTGGCTCCCGCCGTTCATTATCGCCGGCATCGCCTGTCTGGCCGCGGCCGTATTAGCGCTGTTGCTCAAGTCGCCGAAACACGGCCGCATCGAAGGTTGAGTCGCCGTCGAAAAACACTTTGCCGTATTGAGGGTCGGAATAAGAATGCAACGAGGCCGACCAACGGGAGGCCGGATGTCTCCTGGTAAAAGGCTACAGCATCGTTGCATTACAAATCTGAACATCAATAATATCGCCGGTTGTTGTGTTTCGACCGACACATGGCTATGATTTTCTTGTAACGATCGCAAGAGTCTTTCCTGCCTATTTGCTGCGATCTTAATCATTTCACGCCTGGGAGTACTGAAAATGGCCGTTAACGACAATAGACGCGAACTCGGCAACTCGACGCGACGGGATTTCTTGAAAACCTCGGCCGTCGCCGGAGCGGCGCTGACCGGAGGGCTGAATCTCGCCCGAGCGGCAAACGCCGAAGGAAAACAGGAAATCAAAGTCGCCTTGATCGGCTGCGGCGGCCGCGGCACCGGCGCGGCCGTAAACGCGCTGCGCGCCAACCCGGCGGTAAAGTTGACCGCAATGGCCGACGCCTTCGCCGACTCGCTCCAGCGCAGTCTGAAAGCCGTCGAAAAGCATTGTCCAGACCAGGCCGATCAAATCGACGTGCCCGAAGGACGAAAATTCGTCGGCCTCGACGCCTTCGAGCGGGCGATCGACAGCGGCGTCGACCTGGTGTTGCTCTGCTCGCCGCCGGGCTTTCGGCCCGCACAGTTCGAGGCGGCCGTCGAGGCCGGCAAGCACGTCTTTATGGAAAAACCGCTGGCCACCGACGCGCCCGGCGTTCGCCGCATCATGGCCGCCAACCAGAAGGCGAAAGAAAAGAAACTGGCCGTGGCCGTCGGACACCATCTCCGCCACGAAGCGAAATACCGCGAAATCGTCGCCCGCGTCCAAAACGGCGACATCGGCAAACTGAATTTCCTCCGCGTGTATTTCAACTCGAACGGCGTTTGGATTCGGCCGCGAAAATCCGACCAGACCGAAATGCAATACCAGGTCCGCAACTGGTATTATTTCACCTGGCTGAGCGGCGACCACATCGTCGAACAGCACGTCCACGACATCGACATCGGCAATTGGATCGCCGGGGGCCATCCGGTCGAGGCCCAGGGCATGGGCGGCCGGCAAGTCCGCGTCGGCAAGGAAGTTGGCGAAATCTTCGACCATCACGCCGTCGAGTTCACTTTCGCCGACGGCGTGAAGATGTTCAGCCAATGCCGCCACATCCCCGGCTGCTGGAATTCCTTCGCGCAACACGCGCACGGAACCAAGGGAAGCGCCGAGCTTGACGGCAACGGATCGGGCATACTGGCGGCCGACGGCGCGGAACCCATCCGTTGGTCCCGCGGCGCCGACGGGCATCAAGTGGAAATGGACGACTTGACGGCCGCCATCCTTGACGGCCGCGAGTATAATGAAGCCGATTGGGCCGCCGACAGCACCATGACCGCCATTCTCGGACGCATGGCGACCTACTCCGGCAAGATCGTCGCTTGGGACGAGGCCGTAAAATCCGAATTGGATTTGTCGCCAAAGGAGTTGACGTGGGATGCGGAACCGCTGGTTAAACCCGGCCCCGACGGCTGCTACGCCTGCGCGATTCCCGGCGTGACGAAGGCGTGGTAGAAGCAAGGGCAAACGATGTGCCGCCCCACCCCCGCGACCGCAGTCGCGGGGCGTTTCGGCCATAATAGACGCGACTAATTGAAAATCGACGCGAAAGATTGAACGTCGGCGCGAGAGCTTGAAAATCGACGCGATAGTCATATATCACTATAAACTTCAACAAAACGCCCCCGGACTGCGGTCCGGGGGGGAGAGAATCGGGAGAATTCCGCCATGTGCATTCGACGAATATTCACGTATGCGGCGTTTTTTACGGCGTCTCTCGCACTGGCCGAATCGGCCGCGGAGCTGCGGGCGCAAACCGTGCTTACCGCCGAAGCCGTCGTCGGGGAACCGTTCGGCGTCGGGCGAATTGTTTGCGACATCCCCCAGAACCTTTTGCCGAGACCGTTGGGAATCGAAGGGATCGAACTGGCCGAGGGCCAGGGGCGCGTCTTTTATCCGGCCATCGACAACCCCGCCTTCGGCAAGCTGATGAAGGAACTGCTCGCCGCCGACACCCCGTTGACCAGCGGCGGGCCGGTGCGCGAGGAAGTCGGCGGATTGTTGCGCGGTCTGCTCGACCGCCCGCCAAGAACGACGATCTATTTCCTGTTCCAAGGCAGCGGCCCGCTCGACATGGTGTTGCGGACCGGCGTGGATTCGCCGCTTCGGATTATTCCTCGCAATAACCCTGCCGCCCATCGCCGTTTGATAAACCAGTGGTGGAAGCAGTATGCCGCGCCGCCGGCGTTGCTGGCGCCCGAGCCGGATTATCCCCCGATCGTCGATACATACTTGGCGGCCTTTCTTGCCCGGCGGCTGAATCTCCGCTTGCCCGAAGAAAAACAAACGCCGCCGGCCTACGCCGAGCTTCGCAAGGAGTTGGGATTCAATCTGGGCACCGAGTCGATGCGGATGGCGATGATGCAGGACCGCATATTGGGGCTGAACAATCTGAATTTGCCCGCCGATCGTCCGCTTCCCGAAGCTTTTGAGATGGTCGAAAAAATCACGCCGATTCCCGCGCCAGACGTCGAGGTGGAGCCGATCGCCATGCGCGTGCCGGCCGAATGTTTTTACGTTCGTTTCGGCAGTTTCACAAATTTCCTCTGGCTGCAAGACACGCTTCAGCGTTGGGGCGGCGACGCGCAGAACCTGATCGCCCTGCGCGGCTTGGACCGCGAGATGGGCGGACGAATCGAGCGGCAACTGATCCTCAAGCAGACGGTCCTTTCGCGGCTGTTCGGCGAAAAGGTAATCGCCGACGTGGCCATCATCGGCACCGACATGTTTTTCCGCGAGGGCGCGTCTTACGGCATCCTCTTCCAGGCGAAAAACGCATTGGCGGCGTCGGCCAGTTTCGCCCAGCAGCGCAGAGAGCGGCTCGCCCAGGGCGGCGTGACGGAAGAAACCGTCAAGATCGACGGGCATTCGGTTTCTCTCATCAGCTCGCCCGACGGCGGCGTCCGCTCCTATTATGTTTCCGACGGCGGCTATCTGTTCTTCACCACGTCGAAGACGCTGGCCGCGCGGTTTTTGGAGACGGCATCCGGCAAGGACTCGCTGGGCGGAATGATCGACTTCGTCCATGCCCGGGAATTGATGCCGCTGAAGCGCGAGGACACGATATGGGTCTACCTGTCCGATTCTTTTTTCCGGAACATCACCGGCCCGCGGTATCGCGTGGAGATGGCCCGGCGGCTGCAAGCGACGGCCGACATCGAGTTGGTCGAGCTAGCCCGACTGGCCGCGCAATCCGAAGGGCGGCCCTGCGAAACGATCGAGCAGCTCATTTCGGCCGGTTTTTTGCCGCCGGAGTTCGGTGCACTGCCCGGCGGCAGCCGAACGGTGATTGCCGACGGCGTGGTCCGCGATTCGCTCCGCGGCCGGCGGGGCGCGTTCCTGCCGGTGGCCGACGCGGAGGTCGAAAACATTACCCAGGCCGAGGAAACCGACTATCGAAAGTTTGCCGAGTTTTTCCGCGAAAATTGGGGGCAAATGGACCCGGTCATAGCCGGCGTAAAACGCACCCCGCTCGACGACGACCGCGAGCACGTCGTGGTGGACGTGCTGATGAGTCCCTTCGCGCCGCAACACTTCGCCGCGCTGAAAAAATGGCTCGGACCGGCCGATTCGGTCTCTTTGGCGGCGGTGCCGGGCAACATGGCCGCGCTGGAAATGGTGGGAACCGACCAGCGAATTTTCGCCGGACTGCGCGACATCGGCGCGCCCAACCAAACCGGCATGACCAGTTGGCTGCCGATGCGGCGGCTGCGCGACCTGATGATCGGTTACATCGGCACGACCGGCGAACTGGGGTTGCTCGGGATTCTGAACGTCGGCATTCCGCCGCATTCCGACCGGGCCGGATACGCCGTCTCGCCGCTGGGCGGCTGGCGGCGGCAATACGGAGAATTCACTCTCTTCTCCTTCCAGCGCGAAGTGCTGGCGGAGGTCGCGCCGCAGCTCCGCTTCGTTCAAGCCGAACGGCCCGCGCAAATCCGACTTGAAGTCGGCGACGTATCCAACGCGGCCGTCACGCCAAAACTGAACGATCTGGCCTACGCCCGAACCCGCGAAACCTCGCTGAACAATCTTCGCTTTCTGCACGCGCTCGGCCAGCAGCTTCACCTGCCGGCCGATGAGCGGCTGCGCACCGCCGAGTTCCTGCTGGACGCCAAGATAATCTGCCCGCTGGGAGGAAATTACGCCGTCCGGAAAAACGGCGCGGAACATTGGACTTCGACGGCATTGGATGCGGAGCCGCTGGGCGGATTCGCCAACGTCCAAGCCCCGGCCGGATACCAATCGCCGCCCTTGAACTGGTTCCGCGGCCTCGATCTGGACGCGACCATGACCGAGAAAGCGGTCTCCGTCCATGCCGAGATCATCATGCAGATGCCGCCGAAGAAACAATGATGGGGGCGGATCACCAGCACATGAAGATCATCTCCGGCGGACAAACGGGCGTTGACCGGGCCGCGCTGGACGCGGCCAGAGAACTCGGCTTGCCGCATGGCGGCTGGTGCCCGCGCGGACGAATGGCCGAAGACGGCCCGATCCCCGACGATTACAACTTGGTCGAGACCGAGTCGTCCGATTATCCAGCCCGGACGGAGCAAAACGTGCTGGACGGCGATGCCACGCTGATTCTTCATCGCGGTCCAATCACCGGGGGCACCGAGTACGCTGTTCGACTTGCCGAACGGCACAACCGGCCTTTCCTGGCCGTCGATCTCGATGGCAACATCGAGCCGAGCGAAGTGCGGCAATGGCTCGAACGCCG
>Ga0123335_1004361_pt1 | contig 18462 bp, 15 predicted proteins | sample BiotimSIPDNA_2_FD_89707 | JGI IMG/M metagenome (GOLD analysis project Ga0123335, IMG submission 89707) | Anaerobic biogas reactor microbial communites from Washington, USA - Biogas_R2 time_0 SIP DNA | ecosystem: Engineered > Bioreactor > Anaerobic > Unclassified | place: Washington, USA...
GCCTTTGTCCCGGCCGCGATATCGGAAATCCAGCCGGAGTAGACGCCGATCGGGCCGACCAGCCCGCAGGTACCCATGCCGGAGGCGACGGCCGGCCCGTTTTGCTCCAGCCGGAAGACGACCGTGGCGATCGGGCCCGTGATGGCCGAGGTCAGGATAGCCGGCAGCCAGATGCGGGGGTTCTTGACGATGTTGCCCATCTGGAGCATCGAGGTGCCCAGACCCTGCGAAATCAGGCCGCTCCAACGGTTTTCACGAAACGAGATCACGGCAAATCCGACCATGTTGGCGCAGCAGCCGGCGACGGCCGCGCCGCCGGCCAGGCCGGTCAGGGACAGGGCGGCGCAGATGGCCGCGCTGGATATGGGCAGCGTCAGGGCAATGCCGACGACGACCGAAACCACGATGCCCATCAGGAACGGCTGCAGTTCGGTCGCCCACATGATCACCTGCCCGACGGAGGATGCGGCTTTGCCGATCCAGGGCGCCCACCAGGCGGCCAGGGCGACGCCGGTCACGATCGTCACCAGCGGCGTGACCAGGATGTCGATTTTCGTCTCTTTGGAGACCAGTTTGCCGCATTCAGCCGCCAATATCGCGATGAACAGCACCGCCAGCGGTCCGCCGGCCCCACCCAGGCTATTGGCCGCAAAGCCGACGGCAGTCAGCGAAAACAAAACCAGCGGCGGCGATTGCAGCGCGTACCCGATCGCCAGGGCCATCGCCGGCCCGGCCATCTGGGTGGCAAACCCGCCCAACAAGTTGAGAAAGGCAATCCCCGTCTGGGTGCCGACGGTGTTGAGGATGGTCCCGATCAGAAGCGAGCAAAACAGGCCCTGGGCCATGGCGCCCAAAGCATCGATGCCATAGCGCCTGGCTGAGATGACGATGTTCTTCCGCTTCAAAAAGGCCGCGATTTTTTCCATCATGCTCCACTTGACCTCTCAGGCTGCGCCGCGAACGGACACGAGAATACCGTCATTATCGGCAATCGTGCATGACAAATCAAGTCTAGTCGGAAGACCGCTCCTCCGGATCACCGGCCGGGCATGCGCCCGGAAACATAAGCAGCCGATAACCGGTGCCAAATCGGATGACAAATGCGTCTTTTTCAACTCATCTGCTTATTTCACAGTAAACGGGTTTTTTTCAGTCTTCTTTTCCAATCTTGTTGTATGCCCGGTACTCGCGGGGTGAAATACCTTCCTGCCGTCGGAAAACGCGTGCAAAACAACCGGTGTTATCGTAACCGACGGCCTTGGCAATCTGCGTAATCGATTTGTTGGTGTGCTTGAGTAAGCCTTTGGCGTGCTCGATCCGCGCGCTGCAAATGTAATCGGACAGCTTGATACCCGTCACTTCTCGATGCATCCGCGACAGGTAGGAGGGGTTGAAAGACAACAAACAGGCTAGGCGCGCAAGAGTCAGGTCTTCTTGTAAATTACTTTTAATGTACGTGTGCAGATATCTGACAATCATCATCGGTTGAGATATCGCCATGTTGTCCTCCGGTAGATAAAAGCCACATAAAACAAACCGGGCGTATCAAAATACAGTTCGATTTCATTGATAAGATATTTATATTATACACCAGACTGCAGTTCTTCTTTTTAATTTTGTGTAAACATGCACCCATGGATCATTTGTGGTTATCTAGGATACTTGAGCACTCCCTGTGTTTGTTAAAATTTATGATCTGCGTATTGGGTTTGTTTAGCGCATGCGAAAATCCAGATGGGCCGGCGGAGGATACGCAGCCCGGACGATGTCCATCAGGGATTCATCCCGGGTCTGGTTCGGGTAGTGTTTTTGCGCGCACATGCGAAACCACAAGTCGGTGAGCTTAATTTCACCTTCCCTAATATCGTTTAGCCGAAACGATTGACAAAGCATGCTTCCTGCTCTATCTACCTGTCCCAGGTCAAGCAGAGCTTCAACAAGCAGCACCCGGATGCGTCCGTCCTGCCGCAGGTTATCTGGTATTACCTCATAAAGTGCTATGACATCGGAAGACTGTTGATGATGCTGCAGGGCCGACATCGCCTCGATGACCAGATTTCGTTCTTGACTGATTCTAACAGCTTTCAGGTAATATGCCGCCGCGCTTTTCAGGTCACCTCTCAGTTGCGCGTGGATGGCCAGGCAGCGCAGAGACCAGGGATTTTCCGCCATGGCCAGCGACTTTTGAAAGGCTGCGACAGCGTCTTCCTGGTGACCGCCATGTGACAGGGCAACACCGTATAGGTAGTAGCCAAACCAATGCCGGCCAGAACCAGATCGAATGCTGTGCTGCAATCGGTCACACCAAACCGGACCAACCTGGTGGCTTTGCGGCGGCGCTAACGGACCGGGGCAGACCAACTGGTTTTTTTCAACCAGCCCAAGCCAGATTTTTTCCTGTGCACCCAGGCGTCGGCGGGGAAACTGCAGTCCCGGGTTCTTAAACGCATCACCATAATGTTTTTGATCAACCAGGGCCCAACCCTCACCGCTATGGAGGAGTTCACCCGAACGGCCATCCAGCTGTTCGCTGATTCGGGCGTGGATGGCTTCAGTCTGTGCGCGCGGATAGACGTGCTGCAGCTGATCTTCTGTAGCGTCGATGGCAACTTGCCAGTTTTTGCCCTGCGCCATGGCCGGATCAACCGCCAGCGGACCGTAAAGCTCGGTCCATGAGATCACCTGCCGGCCTGGCATTGGCAAATGTTCCAACTGTGTATGGGCAAGGCCTGCTTGGATTTCAAAATAGGCAGAACCCGGCTTCGAAAGAAAGGTTTGCCAGTTGCGCCCCCCTGCGCCGGCACCCCATACGAAAAGCTTACGGCCCTGCAGGGTGTCAGTCGAAGACTGGACCAGCCCATAACCGTCACGGCCCAATGCCGCGATCCAGCGGCGCTGGTCTTGGGGCAGATCAAAAAAGAAATCCATCGCCTGACCGATGGTTGTCGTCCGGCTGATATCCGTCTCCTGGTCATGACCTGGTAGCGTCATATATGGGATAGCCAGCTTGGTCAGTTTTCCGCCATAACCATAGCGGTACGCACGGCTTGCCGGAACAAGTACACGTACGTCCGGCCGCTCGTCAACGGCGATATTGCTCCACCAGTAGACAGCGGTCTCCTGCGGCAACGGGTTATCGATCCGCACCCGGACAAACAGGCAGTGCGAATCGTCGGGCAAAACCGCCTCAATCCGAAAAAACAGTTTGCGAATGCGCTCGTATTGATAAAGGCGCAAAACAGGCGTTCCATCGTCTAGCTGGAGTCGTTCGGCGAAAACATGATCCACCGTATAGGGCGAATGCCCGATGATGCCGATGTTCCACTCCACCCCGCCCGATATCCAGGCGTTGCGGATCGCCAGATTACAGGGTTGGAAAACAGGATTTTTGTGCAACAGCTCCCGGTCAGTCGTTTTGTCAATCAATGACCATAAATGACCGCCCAATTCAGGTAAAAAGACCGCTTGCAGGTGGTCGTTTTCGAGGACCAGCGATTTCCAGGCCCGAGGGCGTCGAATGCGATTGTAACCGTTCTGGGCCTGGTACGGCAGGATGCTGTCGACAGGAGCCCATCCCATGTATCGGGACTCGTTTTTGCCGATGGTCGTCTCGTCGACTTGAATCTGCCCTCTATTTCTTTTCCGACCGATATCCGGAAGCGGATTGAGTCCGCCAAGGGCTGCGGATGGCATAACATACCGGCTGATCCGTAAAAAGGACATAATAGGAACCTCGCAAGAACAAGGGTCCCTGTCCGCGATCAGGCGGACAGGGACACATTTGATGAGCCATCAACAGCCGAAGTCTCATCGACCGGCTTTCCAATCATTGATCTGCTTTTGACACTCGTCGACGATCTTTTGGACATTATTCGCTTCAAGTTTCGCGACAAACTCGTCCACAACCGTGTCTACTTCCTCTTGTGAATCCAACTGACCGTTTCGCAGCGTGTCGCGGTATTCCATCACGACATTGGTGCAAGCGGCAATCTCGTTTGCGACAGGCTCAACATTAAAGACAAAACCCATGTGGTTGGGCAGCACGGCGCTGTTGTTGTATTCGATGATCCGGTCCAGCATGATGCCATTTGGACCTGTCAGGCTTTCCGGAGCTTTGACGATGGTCAGATTCCCGACCGGGGCGGCATACCAGTAATAGTATCCGTAGTCGGCCCGTTCACCGCCATTGCGCTCACTGCCCTCAAACTGCATTTTGCCTTCGTTATTAATGATGTAATGCTTGCCTTCGATTCCGAAGCGCATCATGGTGGCGAACTCGGGATCGGTATTGACCAATTCCAGCAGCATCATGGCGCGTTCCGGAACGGCGCAATTGGCGGATATGGCCGTGCCGGCGCTGAAGTAGTTGTTGGTGTCGGTCCAGATGTGGTCGGAGACAACCATCTTCGTGGTGAAATTATCACCAAACAGATGCTCCTGCATATACGTGTAGCCCCAGCCGACCCAGGCGAACATACCGCCCGTATAGTTCCATTCACTCTTGTCTGTGTAGTCATAGGCGAAAATGTTGCGCTCGACCATACGCTGGCGGCTCTTGCAGAACTCGCGGTACTCGTCGGTCGCATAGAGGTTGAAGACCGTGTCTGCATCGAACCCTTCCACATCGAAGAACGGGTCAATGTTGCAGGCGGCCAGGTAGCTGTCATTCAAAAACGATTCGATGGCAAAGTTGTAAGGAGACTCAAGTCCGGCACCGCCGCAAAGCGGGTACTGGTCGTACTCGGGGAACATTGCTTCGCGCTTTTCGATGACGTCATTTAAAAACGGTTCAATGTTGCGCCAGTTCTTGTAATCGACGCTTTCCATGTCAATTCCCAGGGCATCGGCCATTTCGGCGTTGTAGATGATGGAGATGATATAGCAGTTGTCCTTAAGGGACGGGATGCCGTAGATCTTGCCATTGATGCGCATGCTGTTCCAGATTGCTTCATCAAAAAGCTTCCACGTTCCGGAACCATGCTGGCCCAGCAGGTCGTCAAGCGGATAAAAAGCACCCCTATTCGACTGTACAACATAGTCTAGTTTCGACTGGCTGCCAAAACCGATGATTCCCACGTCCTGACCAGCGCTGACCATGGTCGTCATTTTCTCTTCCCATTCGGCACCAGTCCAATAGTAGATCTTGACATTCGCATTTATTTTTTCTTTGAGGTACTCATTGACGGCGTCGTTGACCATCTGGTTATCCGGCATCGGGCTGAGTCCGAGATACCAGTCAAACGTGACAAACTCCAATTCGTCTGATCCAGTTTGTGTTGTTCCGCTTTGTGATGCGGTTGTCGTCCCTTTGGTTGTTGTATTTGTTGTTCCCGCGCTGGGGGCGGTTGTCGTGGCACCGTTCGAGCACGCCACCGCAAAAACAAACAGCAAACAGATCAGCATAGCGAATACAGATCTTCTCCAATTGCGTTGCATCCTAATTCCTCCTTTAAAATTTGGTACTGTGGCAATCTTTGCAGCAGTCCATTCGGTTTATGATCGCCGCTCCGGGTTGCCCGTTTCATTTTCTCGATCCGGAGTGGTTGACCAACACGGTTAAGGCTATACGCGGCTGGAAATCGCGATATCTTTATATCCGATGCGCTCGCTCGGCTATCCCTTGATGCTTCCGACGGTCAGTCCGCGGACAAAGAATCGCTGGAAAAACGGATAGGCCATCAAGATCGGCAAAATGACGACGATTGTGCAGGCCATGCGCAAATTCTCGTCCGGCAGCGTGCGCAGCAGGGCAATACCGTCCGGCGTGCCGGCAATCGAGGCATTTTGCTTGATGAACTCAATCGAGTCCTGGATTTTGGTCAGCATGGTCTGCAGCGGGATCAGTTTCGGGTTGCGGATGTACAGCATGCCGATAAACCAGTCGTTCCAGCGTGTGACCACGTTGAACAAGCCGACCGTGGCAATGCCGGTCTTGAACAACGGCAGAACAATGCTGGTAAACACGCGAAAATGCCCCGCACCATCGATCCTGGCAGCTTCGAACAACGTCTCTGGAATCGTCGTCTGGATGAATGTACGCAGGATAATCGTATAGAAGGCGTTGACCAGAGACGGAAGCAAAAAGATCCAGACCGTATCATTGATCCGAAGGTATCGGACATTCAGGATGTAGCTGGGAACCAATCCTCCGCTGAACAGCATGGTAAAAAAGAGCATCCAGGTCAGGGCACGGCAGAGCGGGAAATTACGCTGGGCAATGACATAGGAGAACATGGTCATGACGGTCATGCTCATCAAGGTACCGGTGACCGTGTAGAACGATGTAATCAGGTACGAGTTGGCCAACTGGTCACCGGTCTTGAACAAGTATTTATACCCGTCAAGCGTCCATGCCTCCGGCCAGAAACTGTAGCCGCGATTGGCGATGCTCAACTCGCTTGAAAAGGATACGACAAAAATAAGCAGCATGGGCACCAGGATAAACAAGGCCACGAAAGCAAGCAGGATGACAAAGACAAGATTCCAGCCTGAAGATATCACGTTAAGCCGTGTCGCCGATGTTTTTGTTGCTTTCATATCCTGTCCTCCCCGATCAGAACATCGCGCTATCCGGATCGAGCCTGGTCACGATCCAGTTGACGATCAGAACCATGAAAAATCCGACAACAGACTGGTACAGGCCAGCTGCAGTCGACATCCCGACATTGCTCAGGTACGTCAATGCGCGGTAGATGTAGGTATCAATGACATCGGTCACCGGAAAGATCCGTCCACTGTTCATCGGCACGTTGTAGAACAGGCCAAAATCGCCCCGGAAGATATGCGCCATCGACAGGATGATTGAAATCCCGACGATAAAGCGAAGATGCGGGATGGTGATATAGCGGGCCTGCTGCCACTTGCTTGCCCCGTCCAGAACAGCCGCTTCGTAGTAGTCCGTGGAAATGCCCGTGATCACCGCCAGGTAAAGGACTGTCTGGTAACCGACTCCCTTCCAGGCGTTAACCAGGACCAGCAGGGGCGGCCAGATACGCATCTGGTGATACCAGTTCGTGGTGCTCTTCCGCCCAAGGCTTTCCATCATCGCGTTGACCAGGCCGTTATCCCGATCCAGGAACGCATTGACAACGATGGCCACCACGGCCCAGGACAGAAAGTAAGGCATCATGTAAATGGTTTGCATGGTCTTGGCAAATAATGCCGAACGCATGGAACTTAGCAAGAGCGCAGCGGACACCGACACCGACATGTTGAATACAATAAAAACAAGGTTGTAAAGCACGGTGTTCCGGGTAATGATGTAGGCGTCAGATGACGAAAAGAGGAACTCGAAATTCCTGAGTCCGACAAACGGGCTGTTGAAAATGCCTTTGCTGATATCAAGGTTCTGGAAAGCCATGACCAGGCCGACCATGGGAATATAGCAAAACAGCAGAAGGTAAACGATTGTCGGCGCAGCCATAGCTAGCAAGGTGTTGTGCTCCCTGCGCCACTTCTTGCGGACTTTCATCTGGTTCATCAGCATGACACCAACTCCTCGCAACCGGTTAAAGCAACCATGAGACAGCCCCGTAGCCTAATAGCCGGTCCGCTCATACTGCCTGCACATCTTGTCGTAGTTTTCCCGCCCGTCCGGTTGGTTGATGCTCTTGAATACAGTGGGTTCCAACCCCATCGCGATCAGCTTCTCAACCACATCGGCACAGACCAGCCAGAGTTCGTAGGCGGCACCAAGCCCTGAAACCGGGCCAAACCGGTTGCTCACACCTGTGACCGCGATGGCTGCGTCCCCGACCGGCGCCCCATTGTCCAGCACCACATCACCCAACTCATAAAGGTGCTTCCCGGATGAATGCTCAGATTTCACCGAGGACGAGTATGGCACCGAGGTGACCACGATCAGCTTAACCCCCCTGTCTTTTGCCGCCAGCGCAAGATCGATAACGGGGACAGACTTTCCGGAAACCGACCCGAGAATCATGACATCCCCCGGCAGAACATTTGATTTTTCTAGAATCAAACGGCCGATCCCTTCAAGATTGCCCCCGTTTTTCTGCTCGCGCTTGACGACTGGATCATCTACGGTGAACGCGAATCGCAACGGCTTTAGCATAGCCAGGCCTCCGGCCCTGTTGATCAACTCGCTGTTGATGATGTGACCCGTGTCGTAGACATGGACAGCGCCCTTATTGCTGACAGAAGCGACGATCAGGTCAGATGCTTGTTCTATCGCTTCCCTTTGCCCGTTCTCGATTTGCTCGAACAGCTGCTTGATCACGTCAGAAAATTTTTCTTTCAGCATCGTCTTGTCTCCTACATGTATTTGATAAGATCTTTGTAACGGTCCAGGATCTTTTTGTTATGTGCGTCACCGCCCTCCATATTGGAACTGATGAAGACGGGTACAAGCTCGTGTGCGTCAACCAGGCGCTTGATGACATCGACAACGACGGCATTGAGGATGGCGGCTCCCGCCACCGTCGAGGACGCTGCGACCTTTTGACCCAATTCAGGAATATCGACCACGGCGTCACCGATATCGCCGCAGTTGTCAAGAACGATATCCGATACTTCAAACAGGCGCTTGCCGGAAACATGGCGGGATGTGACGCTGCGCGAATACGCGACATTGGTCAGGCAAATGACCGTCGCGCCGATTTTCTTGGCCTGAACCGCGGCATCGACGGTTACCGCGTTACGTCCTGAAACCGAATGGATGATCACGACATCGCCCGGTTTTATCCCCGCTGCGCGAACCAGGACGGCACCGTAATCAGGCAAACGCTCCAGATCGGTGGTCAACGTTACCGGCCGGACATCGAGATCAAGACCTGGTGCCTCAATCAAGTTGATCACGGCCAGTCCGCCTGTTCTGTACACCATTTCCTTGGCAAGCAGGTTGGCGTGGTTACATCCAAATGCGTAGATGCAGTTGCGTGCCCGAATGGCATGGACCAGGGCATCGACAGCAGCCCCGATCGCGGGTTCCTGTGATTGCTCGATCTGGTTTAAAATTTCATGGATCCGTGAAAAATATTGCTTGTGCATGATTGTTTGCCTTCCCTGACTTCATAGACCGGCAGCACACTGCTTAGGCTGGACCCCAGACGATATTGTCGCCATCAGTGCTGATCGCCGATTGTATTTCTGGTCCGACCTGATAACGAAAGTCTTGAAAGTCGTTTTTTAATTTTGCGATTGCCGTCGTATCCAGTGTCTCCTGTTTTTCGTAGAGGCAGGCAACAGCGCCGCCGATAACCGCCTCAAACCAGGGGAAATGCACGATGACGCCGTCGATTGCCTTGGTGACGGCCTTATTAAACGCGAAGAACATGTGCGGGTTGCCTTTCCAGACACTGCCGGCAACCATGACAGGAAGATCATGCTGGATCTTGTCACGTTCGAAAAGCGCGATGACTTGCTGCGCCATCTCCACACCTGCGTTTTGCAGGATTATGCGACAGACCTCGTCCCTGTCAGCCGTTTCGACAACAAGGTTCGTCAGGCTGGCGATCAGACCACGGTAATCATCTGATCCGTAGACATGGTTGATCACGTCACTGAAACGAATGAGTTGCCATTTTTCAACGATCAGTTCAGGCAGAAGCGTTGGCGGACCACGCTGTTCATAGGATTTAACCGCCGCGTTCAAGGCTGCCCTACCGATCGAATAGCCGCTCCCTTCATCATCGAACAAACCGCCCCAGCCTCCCATGTGCGAGCCATGCGGACCGCCGACATGGAAAATCCCCGTACCGGTTCCGGACAGGGCAACGACACCGTGCCGCGCGAATATGCCGCCAAGCAGGCTGTTTTCCCCTTCAGACATGTAACGGTACTGGTTCAGCTTGACTCGCTTGCTCAACATGTAGGCAAACAAATCGACAGGCCCGGGCATGGCGATATATAGTTTCTCGATATGGGTTACTCCGGTATACTTCAGGCAATCCACGATACCCGTCTCAAAGTTTCGTCGAATCATCCGGTCCGAAACAAAACGCGGGTTGATGGCGCCGCTGTAACCTCGTCCGACAATCTTGTGTTCTTCATCAAACAGGATCACGGATAGCTTGCTGCCTCCGCCATCAACACTCATATAATGTTTATTGTTTGATTCAGCCATGAAGAAACAGTCCTCCTGTTGCATAACCAACCAGAGACATGCAAACCTTAACTGGCCTACTGCTGTTTGACTCTTGTAATCAAAACGCTATTGTTGTACAAGTAACGAATATAGCATTTTGTCTTGAATCATTTCTGTGCATCTTGCTTATAATGGATTATACACAACACGAGCACGATAAAAACATACAATGTTTTACAAAATGTGCAATTTTTTACCATTATGCACCCAAACATTCTTTAATGATCATATTTTACGATCTCAAAACGACTCAATTTGTCATGACACATGTGATGACTTCACGGTCTGTCATAGGAGTTAATTCGCTTTTTGTAAAAAAAGCGAATGGTGTCAACATAGGCACCATTCGCAATTCAGATTAAGGTACGAAACGTGGATTCTTTGCGAGGCAGGCGATCGGTTCGTTTAAAATCACCCTTGCTTCAGGAATGTCCCGTTGTCCAGATCCCGGAAAGCCTGGTCCAGTTCGGCCTTTGTGTTCATGACGATCGGGCCGCCCCAGGCGATCGGTTCGTGCAGAGGTGGCGCCGACAGGAGGATAAAGCGCAGATCCTGGCCGGCGGCCCTGACCCAGAAACGCTCGCCCGCGTCGAAGAGCACGGCCTGCTTCTCATCGACGACCTGGCCGGGATCGTTCGGATCGAAGCTGGCCCGGCCAGAAAACAGGTAAACAAACAACGTCTCGTCCGGATCGCCGTCCAGCGACCAGGCCTGGCCGGCCTGAAGCGCGACGTCCAGGTAGGTTGCCTGGATGAACTTACCGGTGAACGCACCTTGGCGGCCCTGGTATTCGCCCGCAATCACCCCGACAACGGCGCCTTCCGTTTCAATCCGGGGCACATCCGCGGCCTTGATGTCGCCGTAGCGGGGCGCAGTCATTTTGTCTTTGGCCGGCAGGTTGAGCCAGATCTGGGCACCCAGCATGCGCGGGCTCGCCTGGGGCATCTCCTGGTGGATGATGCCCGACCCTGCGGTCATCCACTGGCATTCCCCGTCCAGGATGCTGCCGCTGTTGCCCAGGCTGTCGCCGTGTTCGATGTCGCCCTGGATCAGGTAGGTGATTGTCTCGATCCCCCGGTGCGGATGCCAGGGGAACCCCTTGGTGTAATCGTCCGGGTTTTTCGAATCGAAGGCGTCGAGCATCAGGAACGGATCGTAATCGGCGGTGTCATGGTAGCCGATCACCCGGACCAGTTTGACCCCCGCCCCGTCGACAGCCGGGCGGCCACGGTTGATTTTCTTGACCTTGCGCAATGTTTCCATCTGTTTCCCTCCCCTTTAGATCAGGATGAACTGGATGTGGCGGCGGTTACGGCGACCGTCACGGCGATGGCGGTCTGCTGGGCTAAGATGATGTCGATCAGTCGGGTCGCCAGGGTTGGGGCCCAGGCGCCGTCCGCTTCGTTGTCGTCCAGGGCTGCCAGGGAAACCGCCAGGAGCAGCCGTTCCGGCCGGGTTACCGACCAGCCGGAAAAGCCCTTGCGGCTGCGCAGGTCGTCGTAGGCCGCGCGAACCTGGCCGGCCAGGGCCGTTTCGTCGGCGGGAAGCAGCGCCAGGATACCCAGTGCGGCCAGCGTGCCGGCCTGGTCCAGCTTGAGGCCACAGGCGCGAAGCGTGTCGCGCAGCTTGAGAACACGCGATACGATATCGGGCCGGTCTCCCCCCAGAACAAGCACCTGGGCGAGGGCCAGAACCGCGTTTGGGGAATGGAAATAGGGTTTCAGCCCGTCAAAAAGCGTTTCGACGCGCTCCAACCCGGTCTCGATTCCGGTTTCGGACAGAGCAAGCATCGCGGCATGGATGATGTCGTCGGCACCGGTCAGGAAAAAGTGGCGCGCTTTCAAGCCGTCGTAAAAGGCACGGGTCCGTTCAGCCGCCTGCCCTATGGTTTCCGGGCGGGTCCGGTCGGCGATCTGGCTGGCTGCGACGGCCAGGTAATCGGACGCACCAAACCGGCAGGACCGTAGTTCGTCATAGGCACGCCGCGTGGACGCGAGAAGCTGATGCGGTTCGGGGTGCTTGGCGAGCTTGGCAGCCAGGACCAGGGCGGTCTGGCCGCGCAAGGCCGAGAAAAGCCCCGTGCCGGCCTTGACCAGCTGCAGGCCGTCTTTAATTTTTTCGCAGTCGACGATCCGGTTGTCCGCGGCATAGAGCAGCGCGGCCAGGCGCTTGAAGATGTCGCTATGCCAGAAAAAACAGCCTTTAAGGCGCTGGCCGTTCGCGGCAAACAAGTCGATTCGTGCCTGGTCAGGCCTGTTCACGCCGTTCCCTCCTGTCGACCCGCTGCCTGGACCAGCGGACGGATCGCTTCTTTGCGTGTGAAGTCCGTGGCCCGCTCATACAAGTTCAGCATGCCGGTTTCGTCCGGGTCCAGCTTGGTGCCCCGCCGCCGTTTTCTTTTGAGCTTGTACTTTAACAGGTTCATCAGGATCTTATCCCCCAGCGGGAGTCTGGCATAGTCGAAGCCGCCCCGAAAATAGAACAGCTGGATCCGGGCTTGCTGCTCTTTTGTCAGATTTTTCTTTTTGACCTCTTCAAGCATCTCCGATCTTGCCGGAGACGCACCGGTGGCAAAAACCAACACGCGCTTGTTCTTGAGCTGTGCCCAGTTGCGCTTGATCAAGGACAGGCCGTCGATACCGACCGCGTGCAGGCGGCCGCCGAAAACGACGCAGTCATAATCCTGCAGCCTGGCCGGCCCGACAGCATCGGCCGCGGCCACATCCGCGTGCAGGTCAGATGCGATCCATTGTGCGATCTGACGGGTAAAGCCCGTGACAGAGCGATAGACAACCAGTGTTTTCATGCCTCACCATCCAATTGCTGTTGTCTTTTAAGTATAACGCATTCCCCGGCAGGCGTGAACCGGTGCGGTTGACGGTCAGGCCGAGATAGCCTATGATGCAAGCAAACCGCCCCGCTGCCGCCAGGTACGTTGTCAGGAGGCCGTTCATGCATCGGAAAATCGCCCGGCTCGTCGTCTACCGCAACCTGGATCAGGATGGCATCCTTTGCCGCCTGGCCGATATCTTCAAACGCTTTTCCGCCGGCGAAGGGACGCCGGAGGAACTGGCCGGAGAAATCCTGGCCCAGATCCACCGTCTGCTCGACCTGGCCACCCAGTTCGGCTTCAACGGCAACCTGTGGCACAATTACCTGGCCTACCTGCTCGCCACCACCGAGAACCCTTTCAGTTTGACCTGCGAGAAGGTCGGCGCCCGGCCGGGCAGCGTCAACGTGCTGGTCCTGGCAGATTTCAAGATCTTCAGGGAGCTGTTCGACTACGATTTTTCCCAGATCGAGCGAGTCCTGGACATCAGCTGCTTTTCCCTGATCAGCCATTACCAGGCGATCGATAAAGAAACCAAGAAATACAACCACGGCGTCAGCGAAAAGGTTCAAAGCCTCAGCAAGGCGATCGAGCAGACCGAAAGCGAAAGCGACCTGTTCCGCGTGGTCACCAACTTCTACCGCGAGCACGGCGTCGGCATGCTGGGGCTCAACAAGGGCTTCCGCGTGAACGGGCACGGCGCCTCCCTTCGGCTGGAACCGATCACAAACATGTACGAGGTCACCCTGGACGACCTGATCGGCTGTACGAACCAGAAGCAGATGCTGGTCGCCAACACGGAGGCCTTCATCCAGGGCCGGCGCGCCAACAACCTGCTGCTCTATGGCGACAGCGGCACAGGCAAGTCGACCTGCATCAAGGCGCTGCTCAACCAGTACCACAGCCAGGGACTGCGCGTGATCGAGCTCTACAAGCACCAGATCCAGGAACTGGCCCCGGTCATTTCCCTGGTCAAGAACCGAAACTACCGGTTCATCATCTTCATGGACGACTTGTCCTTCGAGGATTTCGAGACCGAATACAAGTATCTCAAGGCCGTGATCGAGGGCGGCATGGAACTGACCCCGGACAACATCCTGATCTACGCCACCTCCAACCGGCGTCACCTGATCCGGGAGACCTGGTCGGACCGGACCGGGTCCGGGGAATCGTCCGACGACATTCATGCCGCGGACACGGCCGAGGAGAAAATCTCGCTGGTCAACCGTTTCGGCGTCACCATCCGCTTCGACCGACCCTCGCTGCAGGAGTACCTGGAGATCGTGCGGGGCATCGCCCGCCGCTACCCGGAAATCACCCTGAGCGACGACGAGCTAGCCGAAAAGGCCCGCCAGTGGGGCTTGTGGCACGGCAATGTCTCCGGACGGCGTGCCCAGCAGTTTATCAACGACCTGCTGGGACAGATCGAGCGTCCTTAACAGCGATCAGGCGTCCCTGCGCATCACTTCCAGGTAATAATGCTCGGTTTCCGGATCCAGGGCGACCTGAGTGACGCCGGATACCAGATCAAAGCCCATGTTCTGGGCGACGATTTCGATCGATTCGGTATGGATGACAGCGGCCGTCAGTTCGCTGAAGGTCAGTTGCGTGTCCAGCCGGGTCAGCAGGTCAAAGCCATAGCGCTTCGTATCCCGGCCGATATAGTTCAGGCTGGCTTCCTTGGTCAGGCGGATCTCGACCGCCGTCTCCGCGCGGGCCGGCAGCGTGACCGGGAAGCTGAGGTACAGGACCCGGTCATAGCTGAACACGTCGCTGATCATCGACTCCAGGTCACCGCCATCGTAACGCATCTTGGATTTTCCGGACAGCAAGCCGTCCCGCAGCAGCGCGTCGCCCAGCAGGTCGGTATACAGCGCCGTCTGGTTCAGGTCGACCCCGTTGTCGTCGCCGTACATCGCCGGAAAATGGGCGGCCGTGTCGGCGACGATCTCGTGAAGAATGGCCTCCAGCGTCGTTTCACTCCGGCTGATCGTGGCCTGTATGCCGTCCAGCTCTTCACCCTCGTCGCAGCCGCCGTCGCGGTAGCCCTGCAGTTCATAGCCGGGCCAATCGCCGCCCACGACGATCAGGAGCCGCTTGTCGCTGTAGCCGAAGCCGTCTTTTTCCGGCACGGAAAAACTGTAGCGGAAATGCCGCTGCTCATAGTCGAAGCTGGCGCCGTTAAACCCGTAGGTCAAGACGACCGCCTCCGGATCGGGCAGGTCAAACGAGATCGCCAGCGTTGGATTCACCGCGTCGCTTTGCGGTCTAACCGGATCGGTCACGGTGTAGACCACGACGGTTTGATCCAGGTCCGGTTTTTCGCCATGCATCGCTTCCATGCGGTAATCGCCGGACTGGAGCAACGAGACATAACCGTCCCAGGACGTGATGCGGTCGAGATTCAAGGTTTCGCCGGGTTTGCCGCCGCCCCAGGCCGGTTCGAAATCGCCGCTGTAGCGGCCATAGGAGAGCTGACTGCTGACCGCTTTGCCGTCGACAGTGACCTGGGGCCGCTCATCTTTGACGCCGCCGGCATAGGGGTAGATGGCCTGGACCGTCAGGGGCGCGTCGGTCGGGTTCTGCAGCAGGTAGCGGTCCAAAACCTCTGTCTCATGGCGCCACTGCGTGGCGCTCTGGCCGATAAAAGGCGCAAAATCCCAGCTGACCTGGCGTTTGGCACGGAGCGGAACGTCCGATTGTGCGACAGTCAGGGGAAACAGCGGGCCGGCATAAGCCATGAACAAAGTGCTGCCGTCCGCGTGACGGCCAGCTGTCCCGCCCCCGCCGGACCGCGCTCCGAAAAGCCCAAACCAGCCGCTGACCAGGCCGATCGCGGCAATGCCCACCAGGCACAGGCTGGCAGCCAGGGCCCCCCACTTGAGCCAGGCCCGGCTGCGCGTCGGCCTGGCCGGTTTGCCGTCTTGTGTCAGTTCCTGGATGCGCTCGTCGCCGACCTCCCCGATGATCTTAAGCAATTGTGTCGCCTTCATATGCGGATGCCTTCTTTCTCAAGCTGGCTTTTCAGCCTTTTACGCAGGCGGAACAGCCGCGATGTGACCTTGCTCTCGCTCCAGGCCATGCGCCGGGCGATGGCCGTGACCGGCTCGAGCTGCCAGTAGCGCAGCAGGAAAACCAGCCGATCCGCCTGCTCCAGGCTGTCCAGGAAGCGCTCGATCGCGACCAGAACCTCGCCTTCGTCCAAGTCAGGATCTTCCCGGCCTGAGACGCAATCGCCCAATTCATCCAGGGACAGCGGAACTTCGCCGCCACCACGCTTGTCCGCCCGGCCGGCCTTCCAGCGGTTCAGGGCGATGTTGCGTGCGATCCGGCCCAGGTAGGCCGGAAGGACCGCGGGGCGTTGCGGCGGAATCGCCTGCCATGTTTTCAGATACGTGTCGTTTTCGCATTCTTCGGCGTCTTCTTCATTGCCCAGGATGTTGCGCGCGATGCCGCGGCAAAGGCGGCCGTATTTCGCTTTCGTTTCGCCGATCGCCATTTCGTCACGAGCCCAGAACAGCGCGATAATCGCCTGGTCGTCCACATCTCCACCTCCGCCTCTACCTATGATGACAACTTTTCAGGGCGTATCTTGCAGCAAATTGAAAATTCATGAAAAAGGCGCGCCCGGGGGCGCGCCTCTGGCAGATCGCTGACGAGGTCAGCGCATCAGGCGATAGATGCTTTCGACATCCTGTTCGTCCAGGCGCATGAAGCCGCCCAGCGTGCCCTGGCGTCCGTCGCCGAAGCAGGCGTTATGGGCCATCTGCCCGATGTCTTCCTCCCTGGCGCCCAGTTCGGCCAGCGTGCCGGGCATGCCGATCGACTTGAGGAAACGACGCAGCGCCTCGATGCCGGCCAGGGCGGTTCGCTCCGGCCGGGCAAAGTCCATCTGGCAGCCCCAGACGCGCACCGCCAACTGGGCGAAACGGGCCACATCCTGATTCAAGGTGTAGGTCATCCAGGCCGGGAAGACGACGGCCAGGCCGGCACCGTGGGCACAGTCGTAAAGCGCGCTCAGTTCGTGCTCGATGTTGTGGCTGGCCCAGTCCTGGCTGCGCCCGACGCCGCAGGCATTGTTGTGGGCCATCATGCCGGCCCACATGATGTTGGCCCGCGCCCCGTAGTCGTCGGGGTTTTCGATCACGCGCGGGGCTTCGTGAACCATCGCCAGCAGCAGGCCCTCGATCAGGCGGTCCGTCGTTTCGACGTCCCGGGTGGTTGTGAAATAGCGCTCGAACAGGTGCGCCATAATGTCGGTAATGCCGCAAGCCGTCTGGTAGGGCGGCAGCGTCTGGGTCAGGGCGGGGTTCAGGATCGAGAACACCGGCCGCAAGCAGGCGCCGCTGGCGCCGCGCTTATGCATGCCGTCCTCGTGCGTGATGACCGTGTCGGGCGAGCCTTCGCTGCCCGCGGCGGCGATCGTCAGCACGGTGCCGACCGGCAGCGCCTGCTGGATCGGCTTGCCCCGGTAAAAATCCCAGAAGTCGCCGTCATAGGGGACGCCGGCCGCGATCGCCTTGGCCGAATCGATCGCGCTGCCGCCGCCGACCGCCAAAATGAAATCGACCTTTTCCCGGCGGCACAGCTCGATACCCGTATAGACAAGGCCGCTGCGCGGGTTGGGCTGAACGCCGCCCAGTTCGACCCAGTCCAGGCCGGCCCGGGTCAGGGATGTCCGGATGCGGTCAAGCAAGCCGGAGCGCACCACGCTGCCGCCGCCGTAATGGATCAGGAGCTTGCTGCCGCCAAAACGACGCACCAGATCGCCGGCCTGGTTTTCCGTGTCCTGGCCAAAGGCAAAATAGGTCGGGCTATGAAAAGTAAAAGAATCCATATCGTTCTCCTCGCGGTCTTTTATTCCATTATAGCCCATCCCCGGAGGATCAGCCAGTTAAGGGACGGTTCTCACCCATCGGGCAGTGCTTGTCACGCACATGGCCTGGTGCTATGATCGAATTGTCCCCTTCCTGTTTCACGTTCAACAGGCCACCATCTGTTGAAAGCAACGCGTTCGGCTCTTTAAGAGACAGTCCGTTGTGTTCGCGGCCGTCGCTGCGAAAGGAAGTGAAACGTCATCAGACAGACGCCGCAGTCTTGTTATGGGAGGGATGTCCTGTGCTCAATCTGAAACGGCCCAAACGCCTGTTGCTGATCGCCCTGCTGCTGACCGTCGTCATGGTCTTTTTGCCCGTGGCCGGCGTCCATGCCGCTTCTGCTCCGTTCCTGCTCGCGCTGGGTGACTCGACCGGTTACGGCCTGAGTGCGTTTCCCGATCCGGCCAATCGTGACCTGGCCACCCTGCACGGCTTCAACGACCAGTTTGCGGATGCCCTTATGGCCCGCTATCCCAGCCTGACATACCTCAACCTGGCCGAACCGGGCGACAAGACTTATGACCTGCTGGCCAAGCTGCAGCAGGCCGCCTGCCGCGTCCAGGTCAAAAGCGCGCGCTTTGTCACGGTATGCATTGGCGGCAACAATCTGCTCGGACCTTCCCTGGATGCCATCTTCGGCCTTTGGGGGA
>Ga0123335_1004366_pt1 | contig 18443 bp, 23 predicted proteins | sample BiotimSIPDNA_2_FD_89707 | JGI IMG/M metagenome (GOLD analysis project Ga0123335, IMG submission 89707) | Anaerobic biogas reactor microbial communites from Washington, USA - Biogas_R2 time_0 SIP DNA | ecosystem: Engineered > Bioreactor > Anaerobic > Unclassified | place: Washington, USA...
TCCACCAGATCTAATCTTGCCGCCTCAGCTCTGGCAAGCGCATCACTTATTGTCAGTATACCAAGCGCCTCACCATCATCTGCAACGACTCTAACCCGTGGGGACCTGATTTCGTTATTGATCCGTGTATTATCTCCATCTCTGCTTGACGGACGAAATCTGTTAATAGGAGACCTCCTTTATTTAATTTGACTTTGTGAACCGGGTTTGTTTTCAGCTGTAAGTTGATCCAGAAATTCCGGAATAGACTTTGATCCCAGATCACCTTTTCCATGCTGCCGAACAGAAACGGTGCCCGCCTCCTGTTCTTTCTCTCCGACTACAGCCATGAAAGGTATTCTATTTACTTCTGCATCGCGGATTTTGTATCCGATTTTTTCACTTCTCTCGTCAATTTCAACCCTTATTCCCGCAGTTTTTAACTTTTTCTCGAGTTCCCTTGCATAATCGGCAAAACGGTCGGAAACCGGGATAATTTTAAGCTGGACAGGTGCAAGCCAGAACGGAAGAGCCCCGCCGTAGTGTTCAAGAAGTATCCCGATAAAGCGCTCCATAGAACCAAAAAGCGCCCGGTGAATCATTACAGGACGCATCCTCTGGCTGTTAGCATCGGTATACTCCAGATCAAATCTCTCAGGCATGCTGAAATCAAGCTGAATAGTTCCGCACTGCCAGCTTCTCTTGAGAACATCTTTGATATGGAAATCAATCTTGGGACCGTAAAATGCACCATCACCGGGATTGAGCTGGTATGGAATTTTCTGCTTTTCAAGCACGTTTTTCAATGCCGTCTCAGCTTTCTCCCATACATCCAGCGTTCCAATATATTTCTCAGGACGGGTCGAGAGTTCAATCTTGTACTCCTCAAAACCAAAGGTCCTGTACATATTCATTATGAAAGACATCACCTCTGTGATCTGCTGCTCGATCTGTTCAGGGGTGCAGAAAATATGCGCATCATCCTGGGTAAACTGGCGTACACGGAAAAGTCCATGAAGAACACTGGATTTTTCATGCCGATGCACCAGCCCGAATTCAAAAAACTTCATCGGGAACTCTTTATAGGAATGGGCGTTACTCTTGTAAATAAGAAGGTGCCCGGGGCAGTTCATGGGTTTCACCGCGTGCACCGCTTCATCGATGGTGGTGAAATACATATTTTCTTTGTATTTGTCCCAGTGACCACTTTTGTGCCAGAGCTCTTCGTTAAGAATGATCGGGGTCTTTACTTCATTATACCCGGCTTCAAGCTGCTTTTTGCGGCTGTAATCGGCAATAATATTGTAAAGAATCATGCCCCTTGGGTGCCAGAACGGGAAACCCGCACCCTCCTGATGAAACGAGAAGAGGTCAAGTTCTCTGCCAAGTTTTCTATGATCACGCTTCTGAGCCTCTTCCAGAAGCTGCAGATATTCATCAAGCATCGCCTGCTTGGGAAAAGAGATACCATAGATACGCTGAAGCATCCGGTTCTTCTCACTTCCGCGCCAGTAAGCCCCGGCAGTGGAGAGAAGCTTTATTGCTTTTATATAACCGGTATCAGGCACGTGCGGCCCGCGGCAGAGATCCTGCCAGCCGTCTTGAGAGTAAACACTGGGATTACCTTCGATATCACCCAGAAGCTCTATCTTGTAGATTTCATTCTTTGACTGAAAATAATCACGGATTTCCTGCACTGAGGGTTCGGTGCGTTTGATCGGCAATTTCCGTGACACTATCTCTTTTGTTTTCTTTTCGATAGCAGCTAAATCATCGGGTGTAAAAGGCTTCTCTACATCAAAGTCGTAATAGAATCCGCTTTCTATCGCGGGCCCGATGGCGATCTTTGCTGAAGGGAAAAGTTCCTGAACTGCCTGAGCCAGAACGTGTGAAGAGGAATGCCAGAACACTGACTTTCCTTCAGGAGAATCGAATGTTAATATTTCGACCTGATCCTGGTCATTCAGGGTTCTTGAAAGGTCGGCGACGACGCCGTTTATCCTGGCGGCGACAGCGGCACCCGCAAGCCTTGGGCTTATTGCCTTGGCCAGACCAAGTGCAGATGAACCGTCAGGAAGCTCTTTTGTAGTATCACCAGGTAACTTAATTATCATAAATCACTTCTTTTACCAATAAAACAAGCCACCTTCCCCCCATGCTTTTTTAGAAGCCGGGAGGACGGGGCAGAAAAAAATGGGCGTTACTGGACTCGAACCAGTGACCCCTACCATGTCAAGGTAGTACTCTAACCAGCTGAGCTAAACGCCCTGAATTATTACAGATTTACTGCAGTCGGCACTTCCGGACCAATGAAGCTGTTCTGGAAAATCCTGACGGCAATTTCTTAAAATACGAAAAAAGTGAGATGAAAGTCAAACCAAATATAATAGAACAACTTTCTGAACGGGTTAAGGAGAAATTTCAGATCGCAAAACATTCCTTCTGTATTTAGATAAGAGCGTAAACTCTATATTAATACGCATATTTAGAATGTTTTGATTTATAAGCAAAGCCTGAAATGATCCTTGCGGACCAAACGAATCAAATCTCATTCTCTTTTCTTGCTCCCTTAGTTTCGAAATTGTATATTTAACCTTCTTAAAGATATTTTGCTCTTTGATTCAAAAATTTCAAGTCAGAAAATTTAGTCTGTCTGCAAACTGACACAGTTCTCTGATTTCTGATTTTTGAACATTGGGGTGTCGTCCAATGGCAGGACTCTGGACTCTGGCTCCAGCTATCGAGGTTCGAATCCTTGCACCCCAGCCATTTTTTCGAGCAGCAAGTCAAAAGTCACAAGTTGCAGCCAGGAACACATGCTGATACTTGTAAATTAGACTTGCAGCATTCGATTTCTTGGCCCCATCGTCTAGTGGCCTAGGACGTGTGGTTCTCAGCCATAAAACCGGGGTTCGATTCCCCGTGGGGCTACCACCTAAAACCCTTCAAAACTGCCTGAAAAACGCAAAAAACAGCAGATTTGAGGGGTTTTTTATTTTCCCCTCATTTTTCCCAAATACTACCAAATACTACGAAGTAATACAAAAATGTGAAGGCGTTGTGAAGGCATTTCACATTAACAAACAAGAATTTAACACTTTTTCCAAGACCGCAACGCAAATTTTCAGCCGTTTCCGGAACCTTCCCCGGGAGCGGCTTTTTTTTATCCATCATCACACCTTCAGGAGTAAAACACCATGCCAGAGAATAAACCAGACCAGGAACAACAGGAACCAGAACCAGAGGAGGAAAACAGCAGTCAATCAAACAGCGGGACCTGTATTGCTATCGGGGTTTCCCCTGTGATGCGGTCACAACAAACAAACGAACGGAAACAGGCTTTAAAGCCCGGCAATGGTTCAGGGGTGTTACGGCATGTCTCAGGCTGAGAGCCTTAAACCTTGCAGGAATCAGATAACAATCATAACCCATCATTAAGAAAGGTGAACTACTATGAACATTGAAGGCTGGCAGGAAATGGACGGTGCAAACAAGAGGAAAAAAACGTCTGCAGAGAGAAAACAGACTGAACTGGATCCGGACCAGGAACAGCAGTTACCAGATGCCGAAACACAGCCCGCCAAAGCACAGCCCGAAACTATGCCGCGGGTAATCTCCCGAGTATGTGCCTTTTCTGAGATCTGGAGACAGGATCAGCTTATAAACCAGATGGAGGAAAACGGCTATCTGCATTATGAGACTCACAACATCGGCGGCAATGAATGCCTTCTTCGGTTCAGGAAGCGTGATAAATGAACCAGGGCACAAAACAGTCTATTCCTGGTATCAATCCCAATACAGGACAGTACGGAACATTGTACCAGGTAGACACAGACACCAAAAAGCCCGGCTGGATTGCGTTTGCCTGGGGAATGATCAAGGGCGCCTTCCGCTTTACTTGGAAGGTTGCCCGGACCGCTGATGTAATTATTCGGGATGATTCCTTTTCCAGATACCTTATGGTTGCGGTGCTTTCTGTCATCCTGTTTAAGTACATCGGGGCAGTATCGATAATCCTTATCACTGCCCTTGCCCTTGTTACTCTTATTCGGTTGCTGTTTAATGAAGAGGGTAAGAAGGCATGATGCACATAAAGGAACTGCAGAGAGGAAGGGAGCACAGGCAGAAGAAAGCTTCAGAGAGGTATTGTTTATAAACATTTTTCTTGACAAAGTGTCAAGGTACTACCAGAAAGATGGGTAAATGAGGTCAAGGAAGCGCGCCAGGTTTCCGCGTAAAATTTTTTTTAAAGGCGGTTGAGTTTAAGAGAAAATTGCAGGGTCTAAGTGCCCTAAAAAGCGGAAAAAAGGCATATTATTAGAAAATTGCAGGATTTTTTAACTGGTTAAAATTTACAGGAGATAAAAGGGTGATTTCTCGAAATTCAAATATTGAGAATCAGCTAAAGGAACACGAAAGGCTTTTGCAGTTTTTTCTCCGGCGGCAATTCGGGCCGGTCATCCCTGAAGATGTCGAAAGCGCGGCCAGGATCGGGCTGTATTTCGGGGTAATCAAGTATGATGAAAGCAAAGGTAAGCTTACTCCGTTTCTCAAGGAATATATCACAGGCTTTGCTCTCCGGGAATTTCAGCGACAGCGGTTTTTTAAGATTTCAGAGGCAGACCGGGGAAAACGGAAGGTTGTAGTTGAAGCAATCCGGATTCTTGAACAGCGGTTTCAGAGATCCCCTACCCAGGAGGAGATTACAGAGCATACCGGCATATCAGACGGTGAGGTAATGAATGCCCTGGAGGAAATAGAACCGGTCTCACTCGACAGTCCGGCCGGTGAAGATGGTGCAATGATAAACACCATTGCTTACCCGGAAGAGAGCCCGCAAATCAAAGAATCAGTTTCTGAGGCAATGAATAAACTAAAGCCGAACGAGAAAGCAATAATCTGTTTGTATTTCTGGGGTGGCTTCTCATTGACAGAGATTTCAGAGAAAATGAACGTTACTCCTCAGAGAATTCAACGAATCAAAGAGGATGCCTTGAAGAAATTAAAAAAAAGAGATTAAGCTTTAAATGGAGGTATGCTGTGAATTATTGCCAGAGTAGTTTTTCGGGTGATTTTGTGACCAGGTCGGTAACTGTTTCGGCTGGTATTTCGACAACAAACGAAAAAAGCAGGACTATTCGGACCGTGCTTGTAACCGAAAGCCCGGTAACTATAATTGATCTGGAAGGGCGCAATGAGATTGACGAGATACTGTTGATTGAGGGTGCAGAAATACCTGATTCAAAACAAGTACCGTTATTTGACAATCACAAACGAAGCGGAACTCAGAGTATTCGGGGGTCAGTAAGAAATATACTGATTAACAGAAATGAACTTATGGGGACACTCCATTTTTCAAGTCTGGCAAGTGACTTATGGACACTTGTAAAAGAACAGCATATTACAGATGTCTCTGCAGGGTACCAGGTCTTTAAGAGCGATTCTGTTTACATTGAGCGCAAAAAGGCTAAGGTGATAAATGGACAGATGTATAGAAACGATGGAGAAAGAACGCTTGTAATTCGGACCAGATGGAAGCTGAAGGAAATTTCTTTAACTCCAATAGGGAATGAAAGGTTTCCTTTTTAAAAATCTGGCCAACATTCGCGTGCCAGGGCAATTGAACTGATTCCCGTGCTGATGTTCTCCTCTACATGATTGACCATCAGCTTGCCCGCCGCAATCTGCACGAACTGGACAAGGTTGCACTGCTGGAGGCTAAGAGGCCGATACTGGAGAAGCAGGCAAAGGAGAGGCAAGTTGCAAATCTTAAACAGGGTGATAAATCTCCCGATACGCTAAATTTTGCGGAACGGGGAAAAGGCGAGGTCCGTGACCAGCTCGCCGCAGAAGCCGGAGTTTCCAAGATGACATATACGAATCTAAGGACAGTCAACCAGAAAGGCTCCGATGAACTGAAGGAGGCAGTCAGGGAGAAGAAGATAGGTGCAAGCAAGGCGGCTTCTACCCATTACCATGCACACCCAAATTAAAGCTTTCCACAATCGAAGCAGGGGCAATCCAAGGTAGTTTACTGAATTCATTGACCGGAATCCGTATTGATGATTGTACACACTCCAGGCAATTGCATTGCATAATCTGTTTTAACCGGCACCCATTGAAACTATCCGGCAGATGATCCCGGTAAGATCCGGCACCCATGCGGAAATTTAAACCGGCAGTTTTAAGGGATATTCCGGAATCTGGTGCCGATTACACCGGAACACACAGTCATTAATTTTTAGTTAACTATTTACAATTTGTATTATTAGTTGTACTATTATTTGACTATTCCTTTTACCGGCTAAAGAATTGCCACATTAACAAAGGGGAAGCTATGGAGGCCTTTATAGTTTTAATTCTGATGGTGATAGCCGTTCTACTAATTTCAAAATCAATTCGAGATAGTCAAAAACAGTATGTTTGTACCCATTGTGGCTATACTGGAGTAGCAAAGAGACGAAACCAGGGATCTTTTGTCATTGAACTGACCTTATGGCTATTTTTCATTGTTCCGGGAATTCTGTATACTTTATGGAGATCTTCAAAGCGGCTTATTATATGTCCAATGTGTGAAACTACCAATAGTCTGATACCAGCCAATTCCCCTCTTGCACTTGAAGTGGAGGAAGAAAAGAAATGCCCGTATTGTGCTGAAAAGATAAAGGCAGAGGCTATCATTTGTAAGCATTGCGGGAAGGAACTAAATGCATTTGAAGTAATTAAGGATTCAGGCACTTAAATGCTCCAGAGAAAACCGCTGAGACCGGATGGGATTAAGGGACCGGTTCCCGTGAAACGGAAAAACACTTAATACAGCCAACCATCACGACGGTTTGTTTGATAAAGTAAGGATAAAAAATAGTGGTGAAGTGTAAATGAAAAAGATACTGGTCTTATGTGTTCTTATTAGTCATGTAATTATAGGCCAAGATACTTATACTGCAAGAACTGAAGGCTTTTCAAGTATCATTAAAGACATAAAATCAAAATACAAGTATTTATTAATTTATAATGTAAACCTATATCAAAACAGTTACTCTTCAGGTGTAAGTGTTGAAATCGAATATAGGAGTACATCTGATAAAGTAATAAAGTATATCGATTTTTATTTAACACCATACAATGAAGTTGGTGATTCTGTTAATTGTAGTATTACACACTTGACAAGTAAAAACCTACGGGTTACAGGGCCGCTTCAGCCATTTAACTTTAACGCCTATAACCAAGAGAACAATGTGTCCGCATGGAAAAATGTATGGTATAACAGTACCATTTCATGCGTTAAACTAAACAAAATCGTTATTACTTTTATTGACAATACAAAAGTTATCCTGATTAAAAACATTGCAAACACTTTGGGTGATGGAGTAAAAAACAATTGTTCCTATCACCCTGATTAATATTTTAACCCATCCATTTTCAAAAAAAAATAATCTCCTATTGACATCGCACTCTGAATTGTTGTATACTGAAAATACCTAAACCTAACGCGGCATTATCCCCGGTCCGTGATCCGGATTTTTTATTTTCGGAAATCACAAGGCCAGTCTCCGGTATCCGTGAGGACCGGGCGCACCGTTAGGGCGTAGGTAGACTGGCTTTTTTTATTACCTAAACCTAACGGAGGTACCACATGGTACGCAATTCTATCTCATCCCCTGCCCTTTCCTTCATCGAAACCGCGGTTTATGAGCTTCAGAAGCAGATGCACGAACAACGGATTGAACTGATCCGGGCGGGAGTCGTTTCCAAGGATAAACTTAATGAACCCGTTGCACCTTCACAGTATTGGCTTGAAGACTTTCAGGATATGCCCGGCAGAAACATTGTGATACCAATGCAGGCCGATTCAGAAAAGCCGGGGATCTGCCTTCTTATGGTGGATGCGGAAGGCAAATGTGAGCTTGTCGGACAGTTTATTATTACCGATGAAAACAAGATTGATGAGGTTCACGGTACTGGCTTTTTTTGGGGTTTTTATTCCTTTAAAGAAGCACTGGAAAGGGCTGAACTTGTTCTTATGGAGCAATCAAACATAACCGAAAACGCAGACCGCTTGCATGCTCCTTATGTTCCCAGTGAAGAATGCCTTGATAAATTAAGAGACGGATACAACATTATGGATTTACTGACTGGTGAAGGGGTGAATGCAAGTTCTGACACGCGAGAGGGATATCTGGAGGCTCTATACAGCTTGTGGAAAACAAATATGAAACCAGCACTTGATGAACTGTTATGGGGTTGAATAGCAGACCGGCGCGGAAGCTTAACGGTTTTATAATCCATTGCCGGGTGGTGTCCCGGCTTTATTTACGGCGTAAAGAATTTCGGGGTATTTTCCAAAGCGAAATTGAGAGAATTCCTTTAATCAGGAGAAGATGATTTATGATAGATAAACTAAATTCAATCGAATTCTGGATGCAGAGAGCGAACGCGTTAAACGTTCAGAATATAACTCTTCAGAATAAAATTGACGATCTGAAACTTGAGATCAAGCAATTAACTGTGTTAGCTGAAGCCCAGGAATGCGTTATTAATTCTATGATTCAGAAGAAATCAGAACCGGAACCGGCGCCGGAACCTGAAACGGAGTCCGGCATTGAAACACTTGCCAGGAAGCTATCAGAGGAGGGCCCGGGGATTACCTTCACAGCCAGAGACTTGAACCGGGAAATAAATCTGCTTCTGGTTGATGCGGGTTGCACTCCACCTGTTTAATGTGGAAGGGACAATTATGATCAAGATTGATAAATACCTTCAGGGCAGAGGTCAACCAGCCGGAGAACTCCCTTCATCTTGGAAATGTTACACAAGGGCAGAGCTGGAAAGCATTATTGCCGATATACTTAGGGACCAGAAAACCAAAGGGACGGTTGACCATTCACCTGATGCAAATACAGCGGCAAGAATACAGAATTAACATTTACAAACAGGAGTAATAATTATGAAATCATCAAACAGAGCTTTCACTTTGAATATGGATCTTCAAAACACCCCAGAGTGTTTCAAGGGCTGGCAAGTCACAGCGTTTTTAATGATGTGGGGTTTAGATCTTGCCCGGCGTATGTTTGAGAGGTCTGCAGAAATCGGCGGGGTACTTATGGCTGGCAAAAAAGAAAATGCTGGGCCTTTCGATTTAGGCGGGCAGAACGTTATCTGTTTTTCAATCGATACCGGCAACCTACAAGGCACAGAACCGATTGATATTGACCAGATTTCAATATCGATTACCCGACAGCAGCCAGGAGCGGAAAGCCTTGAACTGGGTGACTTTTTCATAAATGCGTTTGAAGGTAATTTGCCGGGACATGGTACCGGGGTATTCTCTGGAATTGATAATTTGCCCGATGCATTGCGGGTCGTGGAATCGGTCTGTTTGAACGATCGGAATTTGCAGGGGGAAAATCCGTTTTTGGAATTGAAGTGATATTGACCTATAAACATGTTTACATAATGGTACTTGAAAATGGTTTACCATTAAAGCATGTTTTGGAGTGATAGCAGAACTTTGCTTTTCAGAAAGGCGGGAAGGGATGCCGAGAGCGACGAGGGATTTAAATTATACCTATGTTAATCATATGTTGAGAGACAATGCAAGAAAAGACTGGCTTTTAAAAAGAGACATAACAACAGCACTAAGTTCAATGAACAATGTAAATAATCTTGATTTTGTGATTTCTAATCTTGGTGTTTTGGTTGAAAATGGCAAATTGGCAGAGGCCCTTCTTTGGGCGTGGTCAGCTACAAGGACAAATAACAGCGGCCATAAGTTAGCTGATTTACGATATCTTTTCATAACTGCAGGACGTGAAGCATTGTTAAAACATTCAGACAAGCTTCCACATGGTGGACCTTTTGAATTGTACCGTGGTGTAAATGGAATTGGAGCAAACCGCAGAGTAAAGGGCTTATCGTGGACAAGTGATTTTGAAGAAGCTAAATTTTTTGCCGAAAGGTACAAAGACCAGCTCCCTGGGAAACCGGCAGTATTTAAGATTGTTGCACCTATAGAATGGGTTTATGGCTATACGCAAGATAGAGAAGAAAGCGAGTACATTTTGTTGCTTCCACCAGATGCAAAACCAAAGTGTATCTGGAAAGCAGAATAACCTTCTGCTGGACAGGTCCAGGCGCTTAGGTTTTTATTACAAAAAGGCTCCAGCCGGTCAGTAGGTTGGGGCCTCTTTTGTCTCCTCTAAAAATATTTCCCCGAAAATATCGCCTCAGTTTTTCACGTTTCCGCAATTTGTCCCCCATATTCTAATTAGAAAGATTTTGAACACCATTCGAAAAAGGTGATTTATGAGAAAAGAAGCATTTCCAGGAAAAGCAGTTGAGAAAATTGGCATTGTTTTACCGGCCGATAAGTATCGGAGTAAGCTGCGAAAGCTTATGTATTTGACCGATGAATCCACTCAAAGCGCGGCAATGGCAACTGCTGTAAATATGGCGATTCACCAGCTTCAGGACATGCCTGAAGAAACAAGGCCGGGATTTGTAAATGGTTTTCGTGATAAATAATGGCTATTAATAATACACGGTTGCGGATAGGGTAGCTCCCGAAAGCCGGATTTTCGCACCGGTTTCCGCATCTGTTTATTTGTGCGAAGTCACTAGCGAAGGCGACAAAGATGGAACAGTTTTTAGAACTACTCGAACAACTACAAAAAACGTTTACCCCGCACAGCGGAAGCCTTGCGTTCTACCGCACAAGCAATAAAACCCGAGAATTACTTGTAAAGATTTTTCAAGAAATCCGGCTCAATACCAGCCTTTATGATTTCTTAAAACCTTACCAGCCATTTCAAGAAATAGTCCAAGACGCAAGATTTTCTGAGTATCTGCCAGAGATAGCCGGAGCGCGAGGTGGTGCTTTTCAGACTGTTGTGCGATTTCAACCGATATCCGGGAAAATACCAAGTCCCTTCTGCTCGAATTTTTTTTTCAACACGCTTTACATATTTGAATACAAAATAAGCACAAAACTGCTTGAGCTGTTACCAGCCATTAAAGATTGTCAACTTGATAGCTTGATGGAAATTGATTCAGAAAACGATGCAGTTTTGACGTTTGAATCCTGGAAAAAAATTGAAAGGCATTTCCATTCAGTCAAGCAAACGATAATCAACCATGCAAAGCGAGTTCTTTCACATTCCGAATACGAGACACATTTCAAGAAAAAACATAGTCCTAAACACAGCCGTTTAGCGTTCCTGATTCCGGCTGAGATCGCAGAGAAAGTTTATTCTTCAATCCATCCATGAGGGGTGAAAAATGACAAATAACTTTTACGAAATTTTTACAAAATCAATAAACACTAATAAAATCAGGCATTTTGAAGCCAATTTTATTAGACGAAATTTTTACAAAACAGGTGTTATGTTTTATAACAAATGCATGATAGTGAATGATAATGATAATGGATGGCAGATATGTTTTGCAGACCTGAAGATGAACTAAAAAAACGCTTTCGAGAACTTGGAATTAGTTACCGGGATGTAGCAAACTATATTGGCCGTCGATATTCTGTTGTCAATAACTGGATGAACGGCTTTGCATTAATGCCTACAGATGCCAGACTAAAAATAGAAAAACTGATGACAGAATGGCCGCAATCAAAAGTAGTTGAGCAGAAAGAAAATGGCAGATAAATTAATATCACCCGTACCTGATAACGCGCCTGAATTACCGAAACGGCGCGGCATAAAAACTGATTCCGGCTGGATTAACTACGATATTACCCATTATTGGGCGTATCACAGCCGGACCGGTGAGGTTCTGGGTTACACTATCAGGTATGAGACACCGGAGGGCAAACAGGTCCTGCCGCTTACCCTCTGGCAATGCGGTGAAAAACTGAAATGGAAATTCCGTGGATTCCCGGAACCGAGACCGGTATTTAATCAGCACCTGATTACACACAGGCATGAGGCAAAAATTATCCTCACTGAAGGTGAAAAATGCTGTGAGCTACTCCAGAACCTGATCGATCACACAAACTCAGGTAAATTTGTTTCAGCCTGCTGGATCGGCGGGGCCCAGGGAGTTTATAAAATCGACTGGTCGGTGATGCAGGGTCGCAGTGTGATACTCTGGCCTGACAATGATACTCCAGGGCGTGACTGCATGCTGAATATTGCCGGGATACTCCGTCGTATGGACTGCAATCTAAAAATTGTTCAGGTACCTGCAGACCGGCCGGCCGGCTGGGACGTCGGAGATTTCATTCTGGACGGCGCCGATTTTCAAACAGTTTTTAAATTCATTCGTGATAACCTGACAGACCTGCCGGAAAACCTGCCGGAACCGCCTGAGAAGCGGCAGGAGCCTGCCGAACGTAAACCAACACCAGAGCAGGCAGAGGCGGCAATGGCGCCGTTTAGACCTTTAGGTGTGTATGGTGATAGTATTGTTATTTATCCATTCGCATTAAAAACAGCTGTTTTTATTAAGGGTTCAAATTGCAATAAAAATACATTGTTGACAATTGCTCCTTTGCGATACTGGGAAAGAATGTATGAATCTCGCAGGGGTGCAGATTTTACCTCTGCGGCAGACCATGTCCTTAGAGCCTGTGAACGCGAAGGACATTTTGATGTGTCAAGAATTCGGCGCCGGGGTGCCCATGAAGATGACGGACGATATATTATTCATACCGGCGATAGTATTTATGAGAACGGGAAATATTACAATCTCCATGAATTTCAAAGCCGTTTTATATACGAAGCCGCGCCAGGTATCGGAAATGTTGATTACCCACCGCTTAATACATTAGATGCTAATAAAATTAGAACAATTTGTCAAATGTTACATTGGCAAAACCCAATACACGCCCTCTATTTAGCTGGATGGATTGTCCTTGCTCCAATTTGTGGAGCTCTACCCTGGAGGCCGCATATTTGGATTACTGGTCCACGGGGTTGTGGTAAATCATATGTCGATTGTGAAATCATCAAAAGAATTTTAGGACCATCAGTTCTATTTGTCCAGGGAAACACTACTGAGGCAGGGATCAGGCAGGCTTTAAACGGTGATGTTATTGCTATTCTGTTTGACGAAAGCGAAGGCGACAGCCCAAACGGAATAAAGCGAATTCAACTGGTTTTAGAGCTGATGAGACAATCCAGCAGTGACAGTTCAGGGGTAATCATTAAAGGATCAAAAAACGGTAAACCAGACTTATACCCCACTAAGTCAGCTTATTGTCTATCAAGTATTTGTGTAAATTTACAAAACGAAGCAGACATTTCCCGGGTTGCTGTTTTGACACTCAGAACCCCACATGAATTATCTGCTTTAGAAAAACGCGCACATTTTGAGAAGTTAGACAACTTGGTCCAGAGCACCTTAACAGCAGATTTTTGTGCGCGGTTTCGTGCGCGGTCTTACAAGCTTCTTCCGGTCATAATTCAGAATTTTAAGACATTTTCAAAAGTGGCGGCTGAGAAGTTTGGAAGTCAGCGTTTGGGTGATATGGCTGGCAGTTTGTTGGCTGGGGCATATTCATTATCATCATCAAATATTGTTACAGAGAAATTTGCTCAGGATTGGATTGAAGAGCAAGACTGGGGAAGTGATGATTTTCGGGGTGAAGGTGATGAGCGGGCTTGTCTTCGTACAATTTTAGAAGCAAAGCTAAGAGTTAGGAACCTTGAATTTTCTATTGCCCAACTACTACTTGAGGCAAAGCCGAGGTACGATCATGAAAAATATGAACCAACTATCGAAAGAGGGGAATCTCTTAGAGTGCTTCGGCAGAACGGAATCACAATTCAAGGGGATCCATCCACAGGTTTATACATCGTATTCTCTGAGGGACATTCACAGCTAAAACAGATTTTAAGAAATACAGCCTGGGGAATATCGTTTTATAGGCTGTTAAAAAGACTTCCTGATGCTGTTGAGAAAGGGTCCTGCAGGTTTAACGGCGTTGTAAGCAGAGCCGTTTCATTGCCCTGGAAGGCGGTTATTTGTGATGAATAGATGTAGTGTATGTAGTATAACTATACAAGCAATAATACTACACTTAAAGTACTGTTATTTAACAAATTACAGAATTGTAGTATGTGTAGTGAAAAAACAACACGCTTATAGATGTGTTTTCAACTGCTTTCAAACTATAAAGAGTAATATCATGTCACATAGAAAAATAAACTTAAGAGTATACTTATACTACTTATACTACATAATACATAAATATATATATATCAATAAGTTAGGTGTAGTATAAGGTGTATGCAGTTTTGTAGTAAAGTAGTAAAAAACACGCAAATTGGAGGATAAAAATGTTTGTAGGTCAATATGAGGTCCTTTATAAAAAAACAGGCGTTTTACTGTGCAGAAAGCTTGGTGTCGGTGAAGACCTTTTTTGTTTGATGTTAAGCAAGCATCATGCAGTTAGGGTTGGACAGGTTTTACGTTGTAGAAGGGGGATATCCAAAATAACATCTGATTTAAAAAAAATTTCGAGCCTTGCCGAGAAAATGCAAATACTCGTTGGGGGAGAAGTAAAAATTCCTTTTCACCTAGTGAGAACGCGTGTAAAGATTAAGCACTAAAATAAAAACTTTCAATTAAAAAAAGGAGAATTTTGTATGTCATCAAAAATTGAATTACTCAGAAACCAGGTGCAGACAAAGCAGGCTGAGGCAAACAAAAAAAACACCGAGATCCAGACTGCCAGAAGCGAACTCAACAAGAAAAAATCTGAAATCGAACGACTGAAAAATCGCCTTGGTCAGTTACCGGCAAATGCAAAGGCTGAGGAGTACGCGACGAGAAAACAGCTTCAGACTTTGCAGAGTGAAGCGGATGCCTTGGAGTTTGAGAACATTCTCCGGATGGAAGCCGAGCGCGATTCACTGCAGGCAGAGGTCAAGACAGCCCAGAATACTTACGATCTGGCGAAAGGCGAGATCGTCGCACAGTCACTGAGGGAAGAAATTCGCAGATACAATCAGCTTCTGATGGACACTGCGGAATGTCAGAAAAAAATTCTTTCAATCTTTTATACAATCCCGCATCGAATCAGGTCCACTATGGGGCGCGAAGATGCATTAAAAATTCCACGGCTGAGAATGGCAGATGTAATCTTTACACAACCAGAATTCAAAGACCAGGAACCAGTACGGCTTTTTTCAATGCGTGAATGGGCTATTGAGCTTACTGGTTTGGGGGAATCACTGTTTAATCCAGGGGAGCTGGAATTTCACGAGCCCAAAGAGTGGTAAAAATGATTCACAGCCCGGCCGGGTTGCGGTTGTCTCCTTCGTTCTGTTACGCAATCCCGGCGCAGGGCTTTATCTGTAAAGGTGAAATATGACAATTAACACAGAATGCATCTTACGAAACGGGAACCCTTTCCCCTGCAGAATTGCGGCGGTTGACCGGGAGCGGGTTATCTCTGAGAGTCTATTTCCAGAAGAAATCAGTCTTTGTTATAAACGATTTACTATGATGAACTCTCTGTTTTTCGGCGGGGTATTACCATTACCTAAACTAAAAATAGTAAACCCTGATGGATTCTGTGCCTGTGCGGGAATTCTGGTTAAAGAGAATTTGCAGATCCCCGTCATAAAGTTTTCTGTAACCCTGTTTACAATTAATCAGAAAGCGGATTTACGGCACGATGTGCTTCTCCATGAAATGTTGCACCTTTATTTAATACTTTTCTGGCTGAATGACAAAAGAAATGTACACGGGTCAAATTTTAAACGGACCTGCAATAGAATCTCTGCACTTTGCGGCTGGCCTGAAGTATCACACCGGAGACCTGCAGAATACTGGCCTATGAACTGCAGAACCAGCCGGGATTATATCAAAAATTATGTAGAATTCTCAATACGTCACAAAGAAATTGAAAACCAGCTTCAGCAGGAACGCAAGAGCAAACAGGCGCGGCAATTATCAGACCAGGCCGCTGACCTGATCCATGACTTATACGAAAACGGACAGGACCAGACAGCCGAGCGGGTCAGGGATGCGATTTATAACGAAAGACTTTCACTTATAGAGAGTTCTTAAAATTTGAATATTTTTTGTAAGTACGGGGGCACAATTTTAATAAATAACATTAACCTGGGGGCACAGGGGGAAGTAAAAGCATGAGTCAGAAGGTACAGGTAATTCTCGAAGTGACATCAAAAGGAATGGATCAGTTCTCCAAAGCATCGGGGGCGCTTGACAAATTCCAAACAAAGGCCGCAACCGCAATAAAAGGGTTAATTTCGTTGCCTAATGTAATTGCGGCAGGTGCTGTGGCCGGAATTGTTACATCCTTTAATCGCGCCGGGATGGAACTGGACGCACTTCAAAACAGGTTGAATGCCGCAATAGGAAAGTTTACATCTACCTCTGAGGAAATGAAATATCTCCGCTCAGAAGCTGATCGGACTGGCCAGAATTTCAGGACACTCACAGACAGCTATGCCGGTTTTTCTGCCGCTACTACCAGAGCCGGAATTTCTGTCGAGGATACCAGAGAGATATTTAAAAATTTTAATGAAACCTCTATCAGTTTGAAGTTGTCGAATGAAAAAACCAGACTGGTATTTATGGCCCTTGAGCAGATGGCATCCAAGGGCAAAGTCAGCATGGAAGAACTCAGGCGACAGTTAGGTGATGCTCTCCCTGGTGCCCTGGAAATTGCCGCAAAATCAATGGGCATGACTACTTCTGAATTTAATAAAGCCGTTTCAAATGGTGAGATAATGGCGGCTGATTTTCTTCCGAAGTTTGCGAAAGCTGTACGCGAGGAGTTGGGAGGATCGTTTGACACTGCATCCAAGGGAATGAGGGCATCATTAAACCGGATGCAAAACGCATGGTTTGATTTTCAGTCTGCACTTGGGCAGGCTTTCAGCAATGATCAAATCAGTTTGATTGACGGTTTTACATCAGCGCTTAAAAAAGTAAATGAAAATATGGGTGCCGTAGTGGCAACTGTTCATTTGCTGATAACGCCTGTTGTAATCCTCTGGAATGCGTTCCAGATCGCCGCTGATTTGATAGTCGCATCGTGCATGTACATTTATCGTATCAGTAAGATCGTGTTTATTCAGGTTGCTGGATGGGTAAACATTCTGGTTGAATCTCTGTATGCATTGGGTGATGCGGTTAATGCTGTGAAATTCGGCAACTTCGATGTCTTGCCAGATTTGAAAGATTCTTTCGAAAAAATAAAAGAACGATTTAACAAGATTGGTGTTGATACAAAACACGAGTTTAAGGAATTGTCAGCAATATATGAAGAGTCTGGTCGTCTATTTGACAAAAACATATCTGATGTAGCTGACCAGATTGCAGAGGCTGTAATTGCGGTTCAGAAAGCTGGAGATAAGGCAAAAGAAGCGGTTCCGAGCCGGAAATACCAGTCAGTGCCTTCCGGGGCTGGCGGTGCCGGCGCTCCAGGATCTTACAAGCTTAAAAACCAGTCCATGTTCGATTCCATCATGTCCGGTCAGATGCTCGCTAATGCGCAAACTGGATCCGCCTGGGGAACTGCTGTACTTGGGGACATGGAAAAATATTACGATGGGGTTTTTAATAGACTGATGCTTAAAATAGGAGATTTAAGTGAAAAGGCTAAAACCTCAACAGAATTGCTTGCAGATAGAATGAAGGATATCTGGACAGAGTTTACAGATTCCCTTGAAGGCAAATTTAAGGGCATGTATGACACTCTCACAGACCTGAATTCCACATGGAACGAAAAGCTGGTTTCCATCGGTCAGCAGGCGTATAAGGCAATGACTGATCTGCTGTGGCAGTATTTATCTGCTTATGTTAAGGCAAAAATGGTTGAAGGAACTGTCGGGATAGCAACCGAAAAACAAAAGCAGATTGAGGGATACAAAACTGCCGCCGCCGATGGTGCCGGTGCCGCCGCTGGAGCTGGTAAAGCCGTTTCGAATATACCGTATGTCGGACCTATACTTGCGGTTGCCGCGATAGCAACAGTATTTGCCGCAATCACCGCGTTGATATCCAAGGCTAAAAAATACGCCATTGGAACCAGTTATGCTCCTCCCGGTTATGCCTGGGTAGGTGAACGCGGTCCGGAGCTTATGAGAATGCGGGGCGGTGAGCAGATAATTCCTGCTGATAAATCTGCCAGAATGGGCGGTGGGGTAAACATTAATCTGACTGTAAACGGGAACATGGATAAACAGACCGCTGATTACACTGTGAACCGGCTCAGACGTTTTGCCGATGATTACAATAATGCGATGAGGTATAAATATTTGAACCCGGGATTGGCGAGATATTAAAAGGGTAAGTTTATGAAAACAATCATTAACGATGTAACTGGCAGGCAGTATCATATCAGGCCGGAAATAGGCTCGCATGCACGATGGGATATCGTGCATGCGGATGCCTCTATCTTGCGGAGAGGATACGATATTTACGAAAAAAGATTATCGCTTGAGCTTAAAGCAAGAGGGATTAAAAACCAAAATAAA
>Ga0123335_1004372_pt1 | contig 18436 bp, 9 predicted proteins | sample BiotimSIPDNA_2_FD_89707 | JGI IMG/M metagenome (GOLD analysis project Ga0123335, IMG submission 89707) | Anaerobic biogas reactor microbial communites from Washington, USA - Biogas_R2 time_0 SIP DNA | ecosystem: Engineered > Bioreactor > Anaerobic > Unclassified | place: Washington, USA...
ATCTGCCCTTTGACAGCATTGAGTCGGCTACGGCCGAAGCATTAGCGGGAATGCCGGTTTTCAGGCTATCCGCCAACACCAACGTCCAAGACACAGCAGTGTCTCTGCACACGCCGCTGTGGATTTTCTGCTTTGACCCCAAGTTCGCACCCGTTTTGCGAGGCATTTTGACTCCAGGTGCGCCTCCCGACCCGCTGGCTATTCCTGCCGGTCAGTGGACGCCGGTCGGTGCGCAACGCCAGGTAGAGACACTGCCTGATGGATACGCCGCCTGGGAATGGCGCACTAGGCGGTATGTCCGCGTCCAGTCCCTGCAAGCAGGTCGTGTCTATTTCATCTACCGGTCAAATACACCATAACGCAATCGGTTAGTTGTTGATAACGGGCATTCCGATAGCTGGCTTCCCTGTACAACCCACCCTGAAAAATCTGCGTCATCAGCGTAATCTGCGGATAAAACAACAGTTTTTCGCCTTTCCTCCCTTTTCCTGAGCGCCGTAGCTTACCGGAATCCCAAGTATCAATCAGTGACCGATTACGTTTTCGTTCACGGCTGGAGGGTAACGCGGCCAAAGCGGTCTGGAGCGAGGAACAGCCCGAAGGTTGGCGACCAGGCTGCGAGGCGGTCGCCAGGAAGTGAGCGGACGCGATTGAGGTTGAAGCTGATCTCGGCCGGGATTACGCCGTCCGGCGCCAACTGTCGCCAGGGGAAGGCCATTTCCAGAATCCAGGCCTGACCCGTCCGACTGGCGCTGACAATGGGCTGACATTCCCAGGTGCGGTCATTGCCTTGCCGGTAAACCGTCCGAACTGCATACACGCCAGCTGCATTGATGCCGAAATGGCGAATGATGGCGTTATTTTCAAAGCCGAAATAGAGTTCAACCATATCGTCGCTGAACACCTTGAAATCGCCGTTGCTGGTGGTTGCGGTCTTGATTTTGTCCAACTCTGGTTCATCCGCCTGGGCTTTGACGATGATGAAGTCTTGGTCAAAGGCAATCCAGGCCGTAGTTTTGGGCTGGTAGGGTTTGCTGGTGTAATTGTCGCGCAGGATTATGTTTTGCGCGTTGCTCCAGGCCTGGGGCGAGAAACGGCCGTCTTGCAGCAGGGGCGTGGTGCTCTTGGACAGGCTCAGGGACGGGAGCGTCGCATCTTGCTTTGGCGGGATCGGGAAGGGCGGCACGTAGGCCTCGCCTTGCTGACGGCGCTGGTCCAGAGCCGTGAAGGCCTGGCGGAAGGCTTGCCAATAATCGCTGGCCCGGCTGCCTGGGAACAGGGCGCTGTCTCCTTTGGCCGAGTCGTATTCGTCTTTCCAGAGTGACCCCATGGTATAAAACCAGAATCCGTCACTGTCTTGGGTTAGGGCGTAGACTTGTCCCGCAATAGTGGCGGGGTCGTGTTGCTGCAGCCAGAGCGCTGGCAGGTAGAGCGCTGGGTAGCCCTCGTCTTTCATCCTGGCTGTGCGCTGAGCCACAGCCGGTGAAAATCCGGCTGTGTATTCCATTTCAGAGCTCACTAGGACAGGCTGGCTGGGCGTGCCTAAGCCGCGGGTGGAACCCGGAAACCATTCAAAGAAGGGCAGGTACGCGAAAACGAAATCGGGGTTGACAGCATGGACAGCCTTTTCCAGGCGAGAACATGTTTCAGCCATTTTCCACTCCATGTAGGCCATGTACTGGAGCAATTTTTGCTGATCGCGTATCCACTCCTGGCGCTGCGTGGGTTTGAGAGTGACCGGGGAGGACAATCCAGTGCGGCGGCAGAATTCCGCGAAGCACACATCACAGAGGCATGGGCCAGGGTAGTTGGCGCCATCCTTGATGTACATTTCAAAGTCGAGGGCAGCGCCGAGCACGTTGGGGAAGTCTTTGGCTACTTTAGCGGTGATCAGGCAGCGTTCGAGAATCTGCTCTTCCCAATACTTCCAATCATGGGGGCAGACGGCTTGGTGGATTTTCAGGTCAGTGCCTGCGTGGAAGCGGCGGTAGGCAGCGGCATTCTGGGCGAATTGAATGTCGACCATTAGGCTGAGATCATGGCGGCGGCAGCCTTCCGCCCAGAAGCGGACGGCTTTTTCGAGGCGGGGCAGCTCGCCGAAGCCATTTCTCCAGGGGCCGAACAACAGCATCAGGCCATTGAAGCCGGCTTGTTTCATTTTGCCGGCCAGCTCGAAGGAGTAGCGTCCTGGGTCAAAGTCGTCGTTCTGGATGATTGGTTCGGCATCAGTTCGGTAGAGGGCGTCGGCGCCGCCATAGCCGAAGCGTATTTTTTCATCCTTCAGTTTTTGGAAGACTGGCCGGAGCTGGTCAGCGACCTCAGGGTGGACGGTGAAGTCATCGCGAGCTGGCGGTGCCGCTGGCGCGTTGAATGCGGCGGCTGCGTTCAGGAGGGCGACGCTGAGCAAGGTCAGGTTGAATCCGGGGCGAGTGATGGTCATGGTTGTCCTCTTGGGGGGAGTTACTGTTATTCTGGAATCATGTCGAAATCGGATGCTATTTTTGACAACAGTTTTTTAGGTTAGTGTCGCAGTCAGTTTTTGCCCCACAGTTCGATTTCCGCCAGGTAGAGATCGCGTTGTCGGGCAGCGAAGCTGAGTCGACAGGCGCGGGTAGTCGTTGGCGTCTGGGCTGACAGGGTGATTTCCCGGACATCAAGTTCGCCTATCTCGGTTTTAGCGGCGTCGTAGCGGGCCAGCGTCGTCCATTCTCCCTGCTGGTTCTGGATTTCCAACTCCAGGTCAGGGATGTCGCCGTGAGCCCAGAGTTTCAGGAGTGCGAGGGTTACATCGCGGTCAAAGGTGATGGTCACTGTCATCGGTTCCAGGTTTTGCCAGGCTACGGCATACGGCTCCAGACCAGCATACGGCTGTTTTCGGGAGGCTGCCACTGGTTTTTGGTGCAGGGAGAAGCCGCGGTTGAACAGGTTCCGATTGGCGTCCGGGAGCAAGTCTGGCGCAGTGGAGTAGGCGACAGTGAAGGGCAGGCGCAAGTTGGGGCCTTCCTGGACAGCGTCGTATTCCCAGGCAAAGGCATTGCCGGTCAAGCAGGCCAGGTCGACTGGCCAGGGGGCGGGCGCTGGAGTCGTGGCCATGGGAAACCGGAAGCGCCACAAGTCATGGTCGACGGCGCATCCGAGGTCAGTCTGCAGAGCGCGGAAGAAATTCCACCAGGCGGCATTGCCGTACAGGTCTTGGGTGAACGGGTTGACGGCGAACGTGATGATGCGTCCCTGGCCGAGGCGGTTGAGGACAACGGCCGGCCCGCCATCAGGATAAGCAGCCAGTGCAGTGGCGTTGGCGCTGGTGATGGCCACCTGCGGGATGTTTTTGAGAAAGGACGGGATAGGACTCGTGAGGGCAGATAGGCCGGCGAAGTCTTGATGCGGGGCAATGGCGAAAGCGCCGGGGTTTGGCCGCGGGGCTTGGCGCTCTATGCCGGTCCACTCTCGGCAGAAGTCAGAGCGTTCCGTGCCATCCAGGTCGAAGCGGAAAGCGTCTGGCGATTCCAAAACCAGGACGCCGCCGGCGCGGGCGTATGCTACGAGGGCGTCGACGACGGCTTGATCCTGGAAGCGTGCGTCAGGCACATAGATGACCTTGTATTTGCTGAGGTCACCGACTGCTGGCAAAGTCTGATCGCTGAGAAAGCGGAACCACGACCGCGCCCGCGGCCCCAGCACCGTGAACAGGGATTCGTATTCGGTGCCGTCGCCGCCGTCGCGCCAGCTGAAGCGGCCAAAGCGCGTGAAGTTAGAAAACAGGATTGCCGTGTCTGGCTCAGGGAAACGCAGTTTGCGCATGGTGCTGAGATGACGGACGCAGTTGATGATTTCATGGAAGCGCTTGGGTGCGCCATAGCAGTCGGTCATGGTTTTGCCAAACCAATCGCAGAGCCATAGTTTTATGCCGCCGGCGCCGACCCTGAAGGCGCTGGAAAGCACTTCGTTGACCTCGTGTTCATTCAGGCTGAGGAAATAGTGTTCGATATGCGGCCCTGCCATGACCGGAATCCCGGAGACATCGCCCATCAGCTTGGTTCCGAAGGCCACGTCCTGGCGGAAATAACCGCCGCCGAAAAGCAGCTGCTGGGTGACATAGTCATAGACGCCGGGCGTTTTTTCGTAGGTCATGGGGAAGATGCCATTGACCTCGATGTCTGAGACGATGGCGATGCTCGGGTCGATGCTGCGGATGACGTCAGCGCAGCGGCGCATGCAGTCGTTGTAGGCATCTAATATCCAGCGATGTACGACAATGCGCTCAAACGGATTGGCTCCGGCCAAGGTTTCCGGCAGGCTGTACTTGTCAAAGCCATAGCGTTTTTTGGCGTCGCTTTCGAATTGTCGCCACTGCTCCGGCTTTTGCTCTAAGTAAGCCTGCCTCAGTTCGTTATATGTTTGGAAAAAGATGTAATGCGTTTCATGGCCGAGGACAATGCTGTCAAGGCGGTCAGCGTATAGCGCGGTCTCCTTTTTGACGTGTTCGACGATGGCGTCCTGGACGCGCGGGTCAGCGATCAAGTAGTGCTTGGAGCCATAACTGTTAGGCACACCGATGAGAGGGCCGCGGAATTGATAGCCGCCGTATTGTGGCTGCGGATTGATGGCAGTCTTCAAGCCGTATTTTTTTTGCATGCGGGAAGTGAAAGCCTGCGGGTCGTTTTCAACCCGCATGGCAGGCGAGATATTGAGTTCACGGTACAGCGCCGCCAGTTCGTCGTAGTGGTACTTGAGGCCATGCTGGAGCGCGAAGGCCGTGCTGGGCTTGCGTTGAAGGCCGGACATCAGGCCATACATGGACATGGTGCCAGCCGATTGCCCCGGTGCCAGCAGCGGCTCATCACCCATCAATTCCTCATAAAGCGGCTTTTTAGTCACCCAGGCCTGGGGAATGCTCATGGAGACAGCATCAGTGCCGCGGGTTCGGAAAGACACGGTCGCACCGGGCACGTCCAGCCCGACGTCGATTGGGCAGTAGTTTTTCGGGGTGGAGTAGTTGCCAATAGGCCAGATCAGCCAGGAGCTGCGTTCGCCTTTTTCCATGTCCTGGAGGTGGCGTTTACGGAAGAAGCCGAAGGCCATGGGCTTGTTGGGATTGGCGGCTTCGACGCGGCCATAGCCGAGGTCAATGAAGGGGATGGCCAATTCAAAGCCCCATTCGTGTTCGTCCTTCCAGACTGCGCTTTGCAAGCCTTCCGGATTCCAGGTCGTGTCACGTCCGTTGGCGTCGTAGATGGCGCCAGCGGCATTGACGATGATTTGGTAGTAGGCGGCGGCGCTGCGTTGGGCATCGATGAAGATTTCGAAGCAGTCGTCATTCCAGACCTTACCGTCTCTAAGCAGGGCATGGGCGATGATTTGGGTTGGCGTCGGCTCTTGGCAGCAGACCCGGAAGAGCAGAAGGTTGCCGTGGGCGAGCATTTTGACTTCGGAGTCGGTGATGGCGGGAGTGCGCTTGGGAGCCTCGTCGCCGACTTGGATGAAGCCATTGAGCACCAGGGCGTTATCCCACTCGCCGGGGAAGGACAGCTGGCCGTCGATAACAGGACGGCGCATGGCGTTGGGCACAGCCGGGATGCTGGCGCCTTCGGCGGCTGAGACATCGTCAAACCAGATTTTGCCGAGGGCGTCTTCTGCTCCCAGGATGAGGTCAAAGCGTTCGCATTCGTCTGGCGTCTTGAAGGTATAGACCAACTCCTGCCAATCGTCCATCGGCGCAGTGACGACGAAGAATTTCTGGGGTGCCCAGTGGTTACGGATGAGTGCGCCGTCTTTTTTTCGCATTTGGATGGCGATTCCGGCAGTGCCCTTGCTTAGGGTGGTTTTGATCCAGGCTTTGACGGTATAGATGGTTTCCGGTTCAGCGGTGATGGACTGGGATACCAGCAGATGGCGGTTCCAATAGCGGCCTTGAGGCCGTGAGAGGATGGAGTTTTCGGTGATGTCAAGGCAGAGCGACCGTTGGCCAGAACGCTTGACTTCTGTATCCAGGGTAATGGCATTGCAATTGATGTTGTTCCACCACCAGCTGGAGCCGATTTCCTCTTTGCCTCGGCGGCCGTCCTCAAAAGACGGGTTGCGGACTTCTAATGCGTTCATGCTCACGGCCATAGCCAAGCCGAGGATAAGACAGAATCGCAAGGCCAGGCCATGTCGGCTGAATCGCTGTCTTTTCACGATGGAATCTCCTTGTTTGACATCTACGAATTGAGCATGGGCTGGGGCCAGGTTGGTTTTCGGTTCACCATTCGAGGACGAATTGTCCGAAGCCAGCGGCTGAGTGCAGGCCAGCGCCGCCCCAGCTGGAATGCTCTCGCACACGGTTTTTCTCTTCGCCGTAATTTGTTTGTTTGTAGAACGTTCCGTTGAGCTTGCTGCGCTGGGTCACGTTGACGCCGATGGTGTTCATAGGGATGATGAGGTGCGCTGTCCAGCCGGTGGCGTGGATTTCTGTTTGCAGGGACCAATCGCCGTTCCAGTCTGATTCGGTGCCGATGCCATCCCATTTAAGGCCAAAGGCGTTGAAGACGAAGAAGTAGTATTGCGCCTGGTCGGCCAGGGCGCCGTCCAGGAAGAATTCCAGATGTTCGCCAGCTGGCCAGGTTTCCTTGGGCTGGGGTGGACGCACGCCGTTGATCTGATCGGGGGCAGGGTGGTCAAAGGCGAAGTCAATGAACAGGTTGTCCATGTCATGGGCCAGGCGGATTCGGCTCTGGAACTGCGACGGCTCAGCGGAATTCATGCGGTTGAGACCGTTGATCTGCCAAGGCATGTCAGCTAGGGCGGCGACATCCTTGATTTTGGGGACGACGATTTCCGGAGTGCGTGATTTCGGCGCCTCGGCCATCCAGTATTCGAAGACAGAGCGGATGGCGCGGACCTGTTTGAGCGACCCGGGATGCACAGCCAGGGCTTCGGCCTCGACCAGGGAGTCCCGGCACAGCGTCTCAATGCCGGCCTGGATGATGTAGTAGTCAGCCGATTTGACCGGATTGTCCAGGAAGGTGGAAGCTTTGGCGGTCGCGTACCATTTTTGCCGGATGGCGTCGAAGAAGGTCTTCATGGGCGCGAAAGCCTCCCGGAAAGTCCGGCGGAGAAAGTCGTCCCGAAGCTTTTGGACGTCCTGGGTCGGATCCCAGTACAGGCGGCTGATCACCCAGTATTCCATGGCTGAGACGTCGAAGGGATGATGCTCTTTCTGCCGGTCAGGATTTTCATTGAAGGCGGATTCGGAGAAGGCGCGGTTGATGCCGAGGGCGAGGATGGTGCGGAGGTCTTCAGCAACGACTTCTGCCACTGGACGGCAGAACCTGGCGCCCAGGCCGTAGTATTCCCGCCAGACCAGGTTGGCCTTTTGGCGGCTCCACCTGGTCGTCAGGTCGAGCCACTTGGCGTTGGACGGGCCGTTGATCGACTCCTTGTCGTTTTTCATCACTGTGCAGAAGCGTGCGGTCACGCTGGGCAAAAGCTCAATTTTAGGTGGCGTGACAGACCACGAGTAGGCGTAGGTGTTGATTTTGACTTTGGGATGAATGGCGGTGACGCGCCTGGCCACTTCGTTCATGAAGATGTAATGTTGGGTGGAGCGGAAGCTCGGGTCGTCAGGAGGGAGGAGGGCGCCGTCAGGGAGCTTGATAGGGGCTAGGCATTGCGGGCATTCGCACAGGCCGTTGCAGTCTTCCGTCATGATGTTATAAGTCTTGTAGTAGGTCGGGCTGGGCGCCAGGCTGATTTGTTCTAGGACCAGTCGGGTCATTTCGTCAAGCAGGCGTGGATTAGTGAAGCAGAGCTGATTATGGCCGTTGACGTCGCGCTTGCCATCGATCATGGGGAAGAAGTCGGGATTGGATTCGCCATAGACCTGCGGCGGAATCCAGCGTTTCAGGTTGTGGCCGCCTCCATAGCTCTGCCACATGCCGTATTTAAGGCGGTTGTCGCGGAATTGCTCAGGCGCGGCAGTCGTGTTGTTGCGGTTGCGGGCCAGCCAGAGTTCCGAGGGTTCGTACTGCTGGTCAACGTTGATTTGGAAGCCGCGCTGGATAAAGGCCGGAACCTGGCGGTAGTCCGCGTGCTTGGCAGTCAGGTTGGGAGTATGGCCGTAGATAGGCTGGGCGTTGGGGCGGTGGAAGACGATGTCGGTGTTGCGTTCCAGGAAGTCATAGACGCCGTTGAGCACGCCTTTTGGTTCATTGGCGACGATGTAGACCGTGTTTCTGATCGTGCGCACGGCAAAGCCGTCGGTGTCGCCAATGGCCTGCAAGTCTTGCGTGAAGGTTTCCGGATTGGCGGTGGCCCAGGCATCGGGGCAGGCGAGCACGATATTGGTGCGCTTGCCACCCATGGGGGATTTCCTCACGTATGGGCAAACGCCGGTGATTTCCCACAGGAAGCGTTGCAGTTCATCTGCTGCGAAGCAGACTGGCTCTGGCGCCGGGAAGGAACGCACGATGCAGCAGGTCTGCGCGCCTTCCGTGGCCAGCGGCAAGGCCGCAGCCGAGGACGCCGCAGCACAGAACATCAAGGCGGAAAAATAGGACGCAGGCTTGAACATGAGGAAGTCCTTGGCAAAGAAAAAAAGAAAAACGCGGGAAGCCGTCGTCGGTCACGGGCTGTCAACTGGCGGCAGATAATGACTCCGTTAAAATAATGTCATGCCAGGTAAAGGCAAACCAGGACCTGCTGCCGGGTAATGCGCCAGTCATTGATACTCGGAGTTCCGGTGAGCTCCAGAATCAGGCTTCCCGGATAGAGCACTTGAGTGGACTGTGGACAATGGACTTAAGTGGACATTAATGGACGTTAGTAGACGATGGACTGTGGACAGAAGTGGACATGAGTGGAGAGTGGACGTGGACGTTCATGGATGTTAGTGGACAGCGGAGCTTTCGACACGTGTCCTCCACAGACCTTTAGCCGGCAAAAATGTATCATGCTTAAAGTCATATCAACATGCGCCATAAGCGCTTAACCATGCTTATCACCAGGCTTCATCCTGGGGATAGGTGCGCCCTGAAAGTGGTGCCTTGTAAAGGCACTGCAGAAGACTGACCCATTACGCTGCCGGATTGTTGTAGAGCGCGATTTGGGTCATCAGGCGTTGCAAAGCCGTGTTCAGTCATTATATTTTTATACTGTATGGCGGCTGCGGACAGAGTAGGGGATAGCAAGATTTTAGGATGGGGATTGCATGAAAACGTACCGGATGGTTAGCTGGTGGCTGCGGAAGGATGCGCTGCCATGGCCCAACGAAGCCCTCAAGGATACATTTCGCCGTCGAGCTGACCGTTTGGCAGCAGCCGGGGCAGATTCGGCCATCATTTTCGGAGCGCATTTCCGCTGGGACTTCTGCCGGGTCTGGGAACCTCTGCATGAATTGATCCGCTTTGTCGCTGACGAGCTGCATGCACGGGATATGATTCTTTTTGATCATCACTCATCCGTGCTGACGTGCTATTTCAACCGCGATCCAGACCGTTTCGCCCATACTTTCAGCAATCACCGCCAGGTTCTGATTTCACCTCCGAGCGACGTGCCGTTGCCGACGGATGAACTCAATGACTGGAAGATGGTTGACGTCGCGACCGGCAAGCCGTGCTTCCTGTCCCAATACGGCGCCCAGCAATTCTGCATGAACAATCCAGAGTTCGGCGACGCCTACATGGACTATGTCCGTCGTCTGTTTGCTGAAACCGGGATTGACGGCTTGATGAGCGACGACGCCATCTTCTACCCGCTGTTCCGAGCCTGCGCCTGTCCGCATTGCCGGGAGCGTTTCCAGCGTGAATACGGCCACGAGCTGCCTCCGGCGGAACGCCTTGACTTCTGGGGGAATTGGTCGAATCCGTCTTGGCGCGACTGGGTGGCTATGCGGTATCAAACTGTGCAGGATTTCTTCCGCCGGGTACGCACGGCGTCGCCAGCGAACATCCCCCTGATGAGCTGCTGCAGCGGCTGTTGCAACGCCGCCTCCAATGCATCCGCCTTGTCCTACGAGGAGTTCATCGCCGGCGGCGCCGATACGGTGATGCTTGAGATGTGCGGCAATACGCCGGCAATGAACGGGACGTTGATGGCACAGATGGCGAGACAGGCTCACCTGCTCGGCATTGCCCGCCAACACCGCCTGCCGTGCATTGGCCTGGGCTACGGCTATTCCGAGGACGCTGCCCGCACCGTCTGGGCATTCAATAAATTCCTGGGCGCCGGTATGTGGTTCTCGTCGCTGGTGCACCGCCTGGGGCTGCCGGATGAAGATATGGCCGCCATGCCAGACGACTCGGAACTGCTGGCCGAGACCTTTCAGGCGGAAAAGCGTTTTGCGGAATGGTTCGAGGGCGAATCAGCCGCTGAAGTCGCTATTTTCTTCTCAACGTCGACGCTGCAATTGTACGGCGGCAACCAGAGTGACTTTGCGGCTGACTACGTCGGGCTGTGCCAGCATTTATTTGGCAACGGATATGATGCTGATGTTGTGCTGAAGATGCCGTCGGCTGAATCATCGCCATATTCCGTGCTGGTGCTGCCGTCAGCGGTCTGTCTGTCCGAAGACGAGAAGGCCGGGCTGCTGGCATGGGTTCAGTCTGGCCGAATGGCGCTGGCATTGGGACCCTTGGGTTTCTGTGATGAACGCGGTGAGCGCCGACAACTCTCCCTGGCGGCGGAGCTGGGCGTGCAGGTGACCTTGCCGGAGATCAACCGGCCGCCGGCGTTTCCTGATGATGTATATCGAGCGGCAACGCCGGCTGATTGCGTTTCAGCCAGTGCGCATTGGGCGCCGCTGCCTGGACTGCATTGGTTTCCTGCTCGCTGCCGCGCTGGCTTGGACGAAGAGGCAGACGGGCTGCTCAGGAGCTGGCTGCCGACGGTGACCGTGCCAGCCGGCTGGCACTGCCGGAAATACCGCGATGAGCAAGGTCGGCTGCTGGTGCATTTCCTCGCCAGCCAGTATGAGCAGGAGCTTGACGACGCCCTGGAAGCCAAACGCGACCCAGCTTCTCGCGCCTATCGCATGCTCCGCATTGTGCGGCGCATCCGGCCGAGTGCCGATTGCTGCCGGCAATTCACCCTGCCTCTGCCGCCGAAAAGCCGGACGGCGGAACTCCTCCTGCCCCTGGCAGGGCAAGAGCCGCGCCGACTTTCACCGCAGGACGGCGCTGTCAACTTCGTCGTTCCTGATGATTGCGGCTATTTTTTGGTTCGGATCGGTTAACTCAACGGCCGTTGGCCAAGGGACGAGAGTCCAGCGGGCAGAAGCTATATATTTGGAGAATTGGCAAGCACAGATATGACCAAGAACAGCAAAGCAACTATCATCTATACCACGGCTTTCGTAATGGCGTTGACCATCAATGCCGTCAACTTGGCGCTGGTGTTTTACAGCAAGGAGAAATTCCAGGCCACACCGACTCAGACGGGCATTCTAACTGCTTGTTACAACATCAGTTATGTGGTGGCCTGCATAGCGTTGCGTCGGGTCATCAGCCGCCTGGCCATCCGCTGGAGTATGATTCTGGCCACCGGGTCATTCCTGGTCGGGATTCTGTTCATGTACTGTGCGAAGACGATTGGACTGGCCTATTTCGGACAATGCATCTGCGGGGTTGGCACGGCTTTTTTCTGGCCGCCGCTGATGGGCTGGCTGTCGGTCGGCCTGGAGGGGCAGGCATTGAGCCGGGCAACCGGCATCTATAATTTCAGCTGGAGCATGGGGTGCATCATCAGTCCCATGCTGACCGGCTATTTGAGCAGCCGCAACGCCAGTTATCCGCTGGTCATGGGAATCATATCTTATCTGTTGGCTTTTGTCTTTTTTGTCGCACATCGCAATGCCCCCATGCTGGTGCAGGCCGGCTCCGGCGGGGGCGATTCACAGGACTCGTCATCGGGTGCCGGTTCGACTGGTGCTGGCGTGGTGATGCGCTATCCAGCCTGGGTTGGGATCGCCTGCACCTGGGTCGGCGTCGGCTTCATTCTTTTCATTTATCCGCGGGTGGCCGAGGATGTCCTCAAACTGAACCGAGAGCAAATTGGCGTGCTGCTACTGTTGCGTGCTTTGGCCATGTCTCTGGCTATGAGCGTACTCGGATTTTGCCGTTTCTGGCATTTCAAGCCGCAGCAGCTTTTGGCTGGCCATCTGATTACGATAGTGGCCTTGATTGGGCTGGGTGTGGCCAGGAACGTGGGTGTGATCGGTTTTCTGCTGGTGGTCAGCGGGTTGATGAGTGGCCATTCCTATACGAACAGTATTTTTCATGGCGTCTCCGGCAGCTCTGACCGTACCTTCCGCATGACTCTGCATGAGATTCTTCTGGCGGCGGGCGGGGTGGTCGGCGCCGTGCTCGGCGGCCTGGCCTATCAACATTTTGGGCTGCTGACGGCATGCTTGCTGGCAGCTGGGGTGATGCTGGTGGCAGTCCTGGCTGACCTTAACTGGTGGAAGGCGGCGAAGCAAGAGCGCCACTGAACCAGAGCAACGCGACGCCCAGGCTGCCTGCCACGATCCGAAACAGATACCAACCAAAGAAAAATATGCAAAAAACATCCATTTCGGGTGTCGAAAGTTCCGTCACGGTTTATAGTAATGTCATGCTTACAGCCATGCCGTTTTCCCAGGCTGGGAAAACAGCTTGCGCCTGAACGGCGGTGCGACAAGGCGCCGGCGCCAGGGCGACCGTCAGAATCGATTGGCTGCGCGGGGATGTACATCGGAGAGGGTTGACAATACCCGGTAGGATATGATGCTTATCACATCACGTCGCGCCAACATCCGGCGCGTATTGTTTTTTTGCTTGCTGCTTTGGTTGCCGGCAGCGCTTGTCGCGGATGAGCTGGCGACCCTCCTGGAAGAGGCGGAACGGGTCAATCCCGGAATCCAGGCAGCTAGCTGGCGCGTCGAACAAGCTCTGCTGAAACACCAGGAATTGCTGGAATTTTTGGATCCGTCCTGGCAGGGCGCGGTTGGGAAGTCCGAAGCCATCCGCTCAATACCGGGCGCGGTGGGCTATACTTCGCTGGCTGGCAACAGCCGGGAAATACAGGCAGGCATCCAGATTCCGGTTCCGGCGGGCGCGTACGTCACCCTCGGCTCGGCTTTGCGGATTTTGGACGATGTCGGCGATTCCGACTATTTGTACCAGACTCTGCACGGCGTCAAGGTCCGCATCCCCCTGTTGCGTGACCGCGCCTTCCGTTCCCTGTCCATCTCGCGCGCCCAGGCCCTGGCCGAATACAACGCCACCGCAGCCGCGATGCTGCGCGAAAACCAGGTTTTGCGCCGCGACATTGAGCTTGCTTATATTTCCGCTTATGAGACGTTGGCCGCACATCGGGTCACCCAGGCGGCTACCGAGCGCTTCCTGGCGCTGCTGAATGAGACCAAAGAGCTGTGCCGCCTCAAAGTAGTGCCGGATTATCAGATCAACCAGGCGCTGCTGGATCTCCAAATCGGTCGGGAAGACGAGGAAAAATCCCGTAATCGCGTGGAACTCGGCTTGGTTTCCCTGGCCAGGATCATCGGCGTTGAGCGCGCCATTAAGTTGTCCATTGACCCAGAGCAGTTTTTTGCGCAGGCTTTGCAAAAGCCAGTGCTGGGCAGCGTGCCTTTTGAGCTAGCCTGTCACAGCCGGGGCAGTTTCCTGGAAATACTCAATGCCATGAAGGTCGCCCGAGCACAGATGGACAGAGCACTGGAAGAGGCCAAAGACGACGTGTCCTTGAATTTCGGCGTGACTTGGATGGGCGAAGGCGAAGACCATTTTTTCCAGTCGGAGAAGATCACGACGAACCACCATCTTGGCGGCGAGGTCACGGTCGCTTGGCGGCGTTCCCTGGACTATCGCGGCCCGCGGGCGCGGCAGGCCCGGTTCCAGGCCCGGGTGCATGAATTGAACGAGCTTCTGCGGGCGTTGACGGTTGACATCCGGGCCGAAATCCGCAATGCGGAATTGAACTACCAGGCAGCGCTGACGCGCCTGAAGATGGTCACCGAAGGCATAACCGCGGCGCGGGATACGGTCGCTGCCGAACAGGAGCGCTTCCGCCTCGGGGAGAGCACCAGCAAGAACGTCACCGACGCACAGAAGAATCTGACCGCGATTCTGCATCGGCAGACGACGGCGGCGGCCGATTTGCTGCGGGCGCGGGCTAATTATATGTACGCAATCGGGTATCGGGAGGAAGCCATGCTTCCTGCCGCCCAGGATGAACAGCCGTAACCAGATGTTTTGACAATTTCAGCCGTTTGAGGTGATGCTATGCCGATGATGAGCTTTTTCAGTCGGAAAAGGGACAAGGACAAGGAAGAAGAAGCACCAACAGCGGAACGCGCTACCAAGGCGTTTCTGCCGGATGAGCAGCGGGCGAATTTTGAGCTTGACATTGCGTTGCTGGAGGATGAGGACGGTACGCAGGAGCAGCGCCTGTTGAAGGTGGCGGAGCGCGAAGTGTTCAGCGCTGCGGAGGAGTCGCTGAAGCGTCTGCATGTGATCAAGATGGGGCGCTGCCCGGTGTGCGGCGAGCACCTCAGCCAGCATATATCGGCGAACATCTGCGAATCGTGTGGCTGGAACCGCTATGACACGCCAAAGTCAGGGACTGTGCGCGTGCATCTGCGGCAGACAGAGTCCACGATTGAAGGCGACCACGCATACGTGTTGAAAGGCGGCGACTGCCTAGTGGTGAAGGGCGATGTGGTGCTGGCCAGGATTCCGGCCAGTTCGTTTTCCTGGGTCGAGTACGTCTGGAGTGATACGGAGCTGGAGCAGCGCCAAAAGACCTTCACCGACCATTTGCAGATTGCCTGCGGATGGTGCGGCGGCTTGTGCGACACCGGCAAGGACGGCTTCCACCTAGTGCACGTCGCCTTTGGCGTCAGCCAGGAAAGATATTGCTTCTGTTCAGATGAATGCTACGAGGCGTTCCGGAGGATGTATCCAGCCCGCGTACACCGGAATTGCTATGACCGCAATTGCAACGATTGCGACTTTTGCGTCAAGAGATATGGCGACGAGGCTGACGGAATCAGGATGATTGCCAAGGACTTCCTGCGCATGCCCAAAAAATAGCCATAGCGCGCCTGGCAGGTGCGGAAAGGAAACGAACCGCCATGTCGACCCGGGTGATGTGTCTGGCAATGCTGCTCATGGCAGGCGGATTTTTCGCAGTGGCCGAGGAAGCCGCCTATACCTGCTATCGTATCCGGCAACAGATGGTCATTGACGGTCGGCTGACCGAGGCGGCGTGGCGGGAGGCGCCGGTCGTGCCCTTGACTGGCGATGCGACCGCATATAGCCGTTTTCTTGGGACAACGGTTCGTCTGCTCTGGGATGACGACGGCCTGTACGTCGGCTATGAGCTGTGCGATCCTGATTTGCGCGCAAGCTGGGCTTTGACCGAGGGCCAGGCTCCGAAAGCCCTCAAAGAAGCGGTGTGGGGGCCAGAAGAGAGCGCCGAGCTGCTGGAACGGATGGCGGAGCGCTTTGAACGTCATGCCGGGCTGGTTCTGACGCCGTCGCCTGAGCATGAATTGGAATGGTTCTGGACGCCGCTTGGGTTCGTCAGCCACCAATGGCGTGAACGCCAGGCTGACGCAGACGGCAAGGACGCCTGGGGCGGACACCAGGACTGGAGCTGCTTTGGTCTGCGGCAGGCGGTGTGTCTCGACGGTACACTCAACAATGCGACGGATATTGACCGCGGTTGGAGTCTGGAAGTATTCATTCCCTGGTCTGCCTTGACCCCTTTTGCGGCGGGGAACCGTATGCCCCAGGATGGCGACGAGTGGGGCATGACGTTGTTGCGCGGCCACCGCGAGGATTTTGGCACCGAGCCGATCGCCTTCCGCTGGCCTATCGCCGCTCCTGCCGGTCGTCTTGTTTTCCTGGACCGCTTACGACGCTTTGAGCGATTCTACTCCTGGGGATTGCCGTCAGACGAGGACGGCATCCGGCAGGCGGCGGAACTTGGCTTCACCGATGCGACGGTGAATTGGAAAAGCGCCGCCCAGATAGCGTTGGCAAAGAAATACGGGATCAGGACGTATGCGATTCTGATGCCTACCAGCGGGGAGTGGCCAGCGCCGGAAACGCCGGAAAACCCGCGTCCCTGGCAGAAGATGTCAGAGGCGGAGCAGGCGCGTTGGCAGGAGTTGTGGGGACGCAAGGCGGAGCGCGGCGATATCTTGGGCAAGGTCAGAAACGAGGGCGCCCGGGGCGTTGATCCGAGTCATTACGGTGGCGAACCCATGGTTGGCCTGCACGGCGTCGAACCAGCCCGTGATATGCTGGGAACGAGGCTGCCGTGCCTGGGAAGCCAGGAACTGCGAGAAGCCTTGCAAAAAACCATCAAGGCGATGTGCGCTGTCCCGGAACTGGACGGCATTGCCTTTGACTTCTTCGGTTTTCAGAATTTCCGCGGGTGCTACTGCGAGCGGTGCCAAGCGGCCCTGGCGGCAGCCGTCCAGGCGGGCGAAGTAGCGGCGGGGCCAGCGGGCGAAGCAGCCTTTTACCTGGGGCAAATCCTCGCCATCAACCGCGAGCTGGTGGATTATGTTCGCGCCACGCGGCCTGGCCTGCTCGTGATGAGCCACTTGTACCCGGTTTTTCTGCCGCAGCCGCTTTATGGCCAGCAGTTGCCTTTTGATGCCTGCGGCGAGACGGTTGCCTGGTACATTCCCTGGGATGTCAGCAAGATCTATCGCTACACGAAACAGGTGACATCCTATCCGGCCGGCATCCCATTTCTCGGATATTACGACGCCAGCCGGATGCCGGCTTTTCCCTATAAGTCAGGCCCACGCCTGGAATTAGAGCTGCAAGCCATTCTTGACGCCGGCGGCAAGGACATCATGGTCTGCTCAGGAACCCATATCTTGTCCTGCCCCGAGGCATCGGCAGCATTCCGGAAATTCACGGTTCCGAACCGAACTGGAGAGGGCGCAAAGACTGGCAAACGCCCTTGAAAGCACCTGGGGCAGAATTCACGCCAGTCGGCGTAGATGCACGACGATGCGGTCCGAGTTGGGAATCGGGCTTTGCTTCAGGATGGCGAAGCGCTGGCTGAACGCGGCCAGGAAATGCTCGAAGTCGTACTCAGGGAAAATATCCGGTCGAGTAGCCAGCAGGATTTTGACCTTGGAGTCTGTTTTTGGCACGAATTCAATGAGCAGGTCTTTGGCGATGCTGGCTAGGAACTCCGCGATTTTGGGCAGAGGCAGGTTGTTGGAGATGGCCAGGTGGTGGATCAGGGCCAGCGCCAGGACGGCGTCAACCGGGCCGCGTTGGGCGAGGCTGTCGCGTTCGGCGTTAGCCCAGCCTAGTCCGGGCGACGGGTTGCACAGGTCGCAGACCAGGGGCAGCAGGCACGGCAGCCGGTTTTCCTTCAGGTACAGGTAGTTTTTCTCGATGGCTGCCGGGTCGATGTCAAAGGCGACCGAGGGAATGGCGCGTTCTGCCGCGAGGCGGGTGAACAGGCCGTTGTTCGCCCCTAAATCCCAGAGCGATGACGGCTTGACGTCATCCAGAAAACGGCAGACAATGTCCTTCTTGGCGCTCAAGCCTTCTTCGGAATAGTTGGTGAAGTCGTAGTAGTCTCCCCATTCTGTTCCGGCTGGCTGCCAGCTCAGGGATTTGATCAGGTTTTTCAGGTTGTCGAGCATGGCCTGGGCTTGCGCCTGCTTCACTGTCGGCCGCTGGTGGGCTACAGGCGTTTCCTGTTCGCCGTCGCTGGCGTGTTTTTTCTGCATGGCTGCATGCAGGTGCAGGTGCAGATAGATGGAGGGCCGCCAGCGGGTTCGCCACGGCAGCAGGCTGGAAGCCAGGTCAAGCGGAATGCCGTCCAGGTAATTGCGGAAGAGCGACAGGAGCCGGTGGTCGCGATACGTTATCAGCAGCAGGGGCGCCAGGAAGTGTTGGCAGAATTGTCGGTAGGCGTCCCACGGGGTGTCAGGGATGTATTCGGCAAACGATGTGGTGTCAATGAAGATGGGCTTGCCATCCAGGAATTGGACGTTGAAGGCCGTGGCGTCTTTCAGGGTCATGCCGTGTTGGCGCGCCATGGTCTGGACGTGCAGAGTCAGCAGGGCGGCGTCCTTGAGCATGGAGAAGCTCCATTCGTATGGATACGACACGAAGGGAATCTGCAACGGTTCGATCACGCAGGCTTCGCCCGTGTCCTCAATCAGCTCGTGGGGCGTCAGCGACCCGTCCGCCGTCAAGGCGTCATAGAGGCCGGAGGTCATCAGCATCTGGAAGTTGGGCCTGCCAGAAGCGGCGATTCGACGCCGGATGCGACCATTGTCCCGGAAGACGTAGGCGTCGGGATCACGGAAAGAGGACGGCAGCGGTGTTGTCATACCACGATTAGCCCCAGCTGGAGACATATTGAGGGAACGGCGGCAAAAATTGTAAGCATGAAGTCAGGCAGTCCGTCTGGCCCTAAG
>Ga0123335_1004377_pt1 | contig 18420 bp, 18 predicted proteins | sample BiotimSIPDNA_2_FD_89707 | JGI IMG/M metagenome (GOLD analysis project Ga0123335, IMG submission 89707) | Anaerobic biogas reactor microbial communites from Washington, USA - Biogas_R2 time_0 SIP DNA | ecosystem: Engineered > Bioreactor > Anaerobic > Unclassified | place: Washington, USA...
AGCATGGTGATGTAGCACGCAAATGGATGGGTCAAGGACCATCATTTCTCCAGCCAAATAAAGGCGCATACCCAAATCATGATCAGCGCGCTGACCATGATCATAAGCCAGATCAAAAAGACCGGTTTTTTCCAAGATTCCTTTTCTAATCATCGTATTATTGGTTGGAAAGACATTGCTTAATCTAAGAAAACGAAAATCTTCAGGGAGTTCCTTCTGGCCTGGCTCCAGCGCAACACCGCTGGAGACTGAGCATTGGTAAAGAAACAAATTTTCCAGATGCCTTTCAATCAAATCAGGAGGAACTTCGTCATCATCGTCTACAAACAAGATAAAATCGCCTGAAGCTTGTTTAAGCCCCTCGTTTCTGGACGAACACTGGCCAGCTTGGTCCAAGTATATCCACTGGATAGGCAAGTCCCCGAAAACTTTCGGCAAATCGAGATCCCGCTCAGATTGGGGGGTTTGGTCCACAACGATAATTTCGTGAGGGACAATAGTTTGTTCCCTTAATTGGCTTAACAAAGTCCTCAGGTAAGGATAACGCCGGATAGTAGGTATCAGCACGCTGACCCTGGCAGGTTGCAGCTTGACCGAATCTGGGAGTGTCCTTTTGTAAATGGTTTTAGTCTTTTGGGTAGTAGTACCTTGAATCTCTTTTTGAGCACGAATTATTGAGAATATTTCACGCGGCTTATCTAAAAAGCGCCTGAAACTCGCCCACTTGACCCATTTGCTCCCAAAGCCAAAGCGAATAAAACGCAACTGGTCCACCAATGGGATTTCTTCAATATGCTGCTCAGAAACAGTGAGCAGTAAATCAGGCACATAACGCATAAAGACGCCAGCACGTATGCAACGAAAACCTAACTCCAAACCCGCGCAATCCAAGGTTTCGAAAGCCGGGTCAGGACCGCCCAATTGTCGAAGAACCTCCGTTCTGAACAGACAGGCTCGCAAAGACAAACGCCAGGAGGTCGCCTCTTGGTCCGGGTCTGGATCACGATTGAGCATCCAGGTTGGGCTGACATAGTCGATTATTTCAGGTTTACCGGACAAGCCAAGTTTGAGACCCGCGTGCCAAACATCCGAGGTGGAATTAAGCAACTGTTCCACAAGGTCTGTGGAAGGTAGGGGAAAGCTTGAGTCCCAAAAAAGCAGGGCGTCTGTCTTAGTTTTTGAAAGGTGCTCCTGAACTATGGAATTAAAGGCCGCTGGTTCTGGAGAACAAAAGATCACCTCACCCATCGACCATCCCTGAAAGCTCTCAGAATCACCCAAGAGAAGAAGATCAACAATACTCACAGCAAATCCTTGTAGAATTCTTCCCAAGCATCCAATTGCTTTTCGATGCTGAATAAGTTCCTGACTCGCTCAATTCCAGCCAGACCAAAACTCTTTCTCGTATCAGAGTTTTCAACAAGCAAAACCATTTTTTCAGCTAAAGCCATTGGATCACGTCGGGGGACGACAAAACCAGTGACACCATCAGCCACATTTTCATTTAATCCATCTGCATCCGAGGTCACCACTGGCAAACCCATAGCCTGAGCTTCAAGAACCGCGTTACAAAAGCCCTCTGAAACGGCTGAGTGCAGAAAAACATCCGCCCATTGTAACAAATTTACCACCTTGTTGTGGGCAAGAGGACCGCAAAGGTCGACGACATCTTCTAACTGCATATCAAGAATTGTGAAAGAAATCGCTTGCTTATAATCCCCTTCTCCAACGATTTTATATTCACAAAAAATCCCAACATCCGAAAGAAATTTTACGGCAGCAAGAGCATGCTCATATCCTTTTTTCCACTCCAGCCTGCCAACACTTAATAATCTAGCAGGCCTTTCCTTTGTACCAATAATTTCTTCGTATTTGTTATGAGAGACTGGAAATTCATCTAAATTTATCGCTGGCGGAATTAACATATGTGGAATGGTTTCAGGACAGCCCCGCTTTTTGGCTCTTTGCCAGAGATCTTCGCCCAAAAAGTGACAAGCATCAATGGCTTGCCACACTTCACGATAATAATCTGATTTATCAAGACCTGCAAAATTCAAGTCGTAACCCCGAAAACTCACACTCAAATTTGTTCCCAATAAGGCTTTAAGATAGGTTTTGCCGACCGCTAAAGCACCAAATTCAAAATGGATAATTGCTGGACCCAAAATGATGAGTTCTGCATCCAAATAAAGAAATTTGATTAGCTTCAGTCTAAATTTTCTAAACCCATTTCGCAAATACATAAAAGCTCGCTTAGGCGCAAAAATCAATAAACGTAGGAAGTTTACTGGGAGTAGCAGGGCAGCAAAAATCCTGGGCTTTTGAAGCCAAGTTACATGAACACGCTTTTTAATACCAGGATATGTCGATAAAACAGGGAAATTTGACCATTCCTTAGGGTCGCTCTGACCACAGACAACATGGACATCCCAGCCTAGATCAAGCAAACCCAGCAACTTATTTACGACAAAAGTCTCAGATAGCTTTGGGAAAGAAGTAACAACCAGTACTAAACGCTTTTTCATTTTTTCCTTGCAACAGCAAACAGGTGTGCGGTTCTACGTGATTGTAATTTCAAGTTTCTTGATTCGATAATGCTAATGGTGTTTGAAAACATATATATGATAGTCTTGAAAGGGCGCTTGAGTGAGAAAGATCTTAAACCACGATAGCGATGGATTCCTGTCTTAATGCCATACCAGACTTCAACTTCATCAAAATATTGCTTCAGTAAAATTGTCAATTCTGATTTGGTGTAATGTCTTCTGTGATCAGGGTTAAAATTCGGCGGTTCATTCTTTACATAATCTCCATTAGGTGTACTTAAATAGACCCAAGCACCTGGTTTGATTACCCTATGAATTTGTTCAAGGAATAGATCGTCATTTTCAATATGCTCAATGACCTCGATGCTCACAACTCCATCAAAACAATCATCAGGGAAGTCATTATTGAGCATGTCACCGATAACTACCGAATGAACATTAGACCTCTTGTTTTTTATGTTGTTGAGGATTTCCTCTGACAAACCCAAATTTAAGCTCTTTTGTAGTTCTTCTTTCCGAGGCAGATCGATGATAGTTACAATAGCAGGTAATCCAATTGTATATGGAGATTTTCTTCCACCCACATCCAATAAAAGAAATTCATCCTGTTTTTGTTTTTTGAGCATTTTTTTTAAATCATGTCGGCTATAAAAAAGCAATGCTGGAAAGAAAGGTTCCAAAACAATTCTAATGATTTCATAAAATTTTTTCATTTTGTGCAGCACCATACTACATGCTTTTCTGAAAGGCCATAATAATTAATCTCATCTTTACTCCCACTTTCTATCAATTGCTTAACTCTAAGTTCTTTCACCAAGAAACCAATATCTTCAAAACGTTTATAGTAATCTAAGCCACAAGCCCGGACATGATCGGGATGACCATAGACTTTTAGGTAATCTTGGGCTTTTATTTGTTTATCTTCTAAAGTCTCTTGTCTCCCAGGAGGATGAATTGGCACAGAGATCAGGGCAGAACCCCCGGGTTTTAGCACTCTATAAAACTCCTGAATAGCAGAAATATCTTCTGGAACATGCTCTAAAACATGCCAGCAGATAATTAAATCCAACTGATTTGCTTCAGTAGCTATGTGGCATATATCCATTTGTAAATCAATCATTTTTTGCCGAAAAGATAAATCTACTCTTATTAGTGGCGAGCCAATATTGTTGCGTCTCTCCCAAAGTTGTTCGGCATAATTTGGGCCTACATGCATTACATATCCAACACTCTCCTTATTAAGTTTGAAATACTCGTAAGAAAAAGGAATTAAGCGAGTTCTTGGAAGGGAGGAACATTTTGGACAACGAGAATTTTCAAAAAAGGATTTTCCTTGCCAACCACACAATTGACACTGGACTTTTTTCCCAGCAAGTAAGTAAACTGCCAAATATTGATTCAACCTTTTTAAATTACTCTTTAATCGTGAATTCATCTTTGCCTTTCAAGCCAGGCGGAAAGGGTTAAGAGCATGGAGACAGTGTAACCGCTTGCGGCAGTAGGGTTTTGGTAAAAACTGGCCAATAATTTTTCCAAGTGAGACGCCTCAACAAAATCATGCAACCTCAAACCGTCAGATAAGAGCCACTGATAGAGGCCTTGTTTCCCTGTTGGATTTAAGAATTGCACTTCCCAATTTCGCTGAATCACTTCTTGCTTGAGGATTTTGCGAGTCGCTTTTTTCAAGAACCGACCTGGAAGCAGCCATGTGTCAAAATGTTGATATTGGTAAAGGTTAGCGTCGTATTTCTGCCACTTGATCTTTGCTAAATCCGGGTAATAACGCTTCAATAATTCGATCTGGATCTTTCGATTTTTCGTCTGGCTTGAAGGAATGGTAGAGATGAAGTCAATAATCCGATTGTCATAAAAAGGCAAACGCGGAAATGCTCCAGGTTGATACATACGAAAACCGGTGGCTGTAAATCTAAAACAATACTGCTCCATCTTAAAAACTTTCATTCTAAAGTCATAATCAGCTATTGTTTTTAATGATTCGATTTCATCTCGCGTCATATTCCCGAGTATAGTATCCGGTGCTTGTTCAGAAATCAAATTAGCTAGTATTTTTTCATTGAGCCAATCAGCGCCTTTTTTTATTGTTTTTTTCAAAGCTAAACTTAAGAAATCACTTTCCGATAAATTATTAGGGGTCATTTCCAGTAAACCAGCATCATCAAGAATTAAATCCCCCAGGTGGCCGCCCAACACGTAATCAGCCTTATGGCCAATCTGATCCATAACATCAGCCTGACGACATTGGGTCATATCATTGAAACCTTCGAGGCAAGAAGTTACGTGTTGAATCTCATCAAAGAGATATGGTTGAATAGTAAAGGCTCGAAAATTCAGATTTGAACTTAAAGCAATCTTCCTGGCAATCGAAACCTCAACAGAGGAGTCAGTATAACCATAAGAATATGCATAAACGCTTTGACTGGCTTCGTCATTTAAAGCGCCGACAATTGTGCGGGAATCAAGTCCGCCTGAGATTGGAATAGCAACCCGACCGGAATCAGTTTGATCGCTGATCACTTCTCTAAAAATGCTGTTCAATTCGCTTACAGTAGTATTAAAAGTTCGACCATAATCAGGCTTGAAGTTCCAATCCCAATAACGTTTGTGACTCACCAACAACCCACGACTATTAAATTCATATTCTGAGGCTGGTCGCAAAACTTTGACGTCCTTGTAGTGTGTTCTATCCTGTGGAAAAAATCCAAAATTGAAAAAACCAGTTAAACCATCCGCATCGCACTGTTTAGCAGAAGCTACTTGAGCAACTGAAGGAAAGAATGTGCCTAGCGCGGCTTTTGACCCATCAAAAGCGTAGTAGAGATGCAAAGTGCCCAGGCGATTGGTCCATACATGCCAATGATTTGTGAGTTTGTTCCAAACTAATAACAGACAATGCCCGTTAAGCAAATTCGCAGATTCAGAGCGACGAGCAATTCCTAAAAAAGTCTCATCCAATTTGTCTTTAGGTTGATCCACAAGGAATACTTCACCTAACAAAGTGATTTCATATTCAGGATGTTGGATACGCTTATATGGGAAACCTTTCCAAGTTGGAGAGGGTGGCTGTGAATAAAGCTCCCACTCAGACAGGGAGGACTCAAGATGCCATGGGGGTCCGTTGGTGCGCCCTATGGATGGGTTGCAGAGTGAATTGAAGGCAATAAGGATATCACCTATGAAATTATTCACAACTAGAGGTCCTTATTCCCAGTTCCTTGTAAACACTCCAAGTACAGATTCTGATATCTTGACACTTCCTGCTCGATGCTGAAACGATCTAATATTCGTTTGCGGGCAGCCAAACTGAAAGTTTTTCTCATTTCAGAATTTTGAGAGAACCTGTTTATAGCTATAGCCAGGGCTTCAACATCTTCTGCGGGAACAATCAAGCCACTTACTTCATTTTCAATGATGTCTTTTGATCCTGGAATGTCTGTAGCGATGCAAGCTTTGCCACTGGACATCGCCTCAACTAATGCAACCGGACAACCTTCCCTGCTGCCGCGGTTCCAAGTCGGGAGAACGAAGATATCCACCTCCGCCAGGAAAGCGGGCACATCATTAACATGACCCAACAAGAACGTTCGATCTTCAATTTGCAAAGATTGGCGCATTTCCTCAAGGTGAAGGGCATAGTCTTTTTCAAGTGTTTTGCCAATTGTCAATAAGTACACATTAGGAACCTTAGCGACAGCTTCCAGCAAAATGTGATGCCCTTTTCTTTCAGTGAGGTTTGCAACACAGCCTACAACAACGGCATCAGCAGGAATGCCTAACTTTTCTCGCAATGCCAATTTGGGTTCAATCAGAGGAGAAAACTGATCGGTAGGGATTCCATGCGGAATATAGCGGGTTTTCTTTGCCAAATTAAAGCGGTTGAAGAATTCAGCGTTCATGTCTGTGTTGTCCACACCAATCCTGTCAGCAAGCAGGCTACGAACCAACCAGCCGTTCGAACCCCAACTCATGTTTTTCTTGGTAAAAACCCACGCTTTTGCCCCAGATAATTTGGCGATAATCGGTTCGGTATAATCGTCAATATAATGCCACGAATGCCATAGTGCAAACTTGTAAGGTCTAAAAATTTCCGATGCGTGTTTTGAACGCTGATAAAGAGAGAGGTAAGGTTTAGCCGGGATCGTAAATGGCGCTTCGATGAATGGTATTCCCATCTCCTCGACAACCCGGTCCAATCGACCACCCTTCTTAAAAACACACACAGCCGGCGCAAAAAGAGTCCTATCCAACCGCGATACGATATTCATCATCACCTGGCCGGAACCTGAGGTGATGAAATTTGTTATTGTGAAAAGGATTGGTATTGGTCTTTGCATCAAATCATTCCCACCAGCAATGTTACTAAAACCTTCTTAATCACATGCTCAATAAAAGTTACCTTATGATCTTGTAATAATAATAGTTCGTGAACCTACTTGCAAATACGAAGACGATCAACAATAATCCAAAAGGGACGGATTGAACGACAAATAACTGCTCCAGGAAATATTAACTCTTAATAAACGAACTTAAGTATGACTTAAACCGACTTTTTATTGCGGGATTATTGGGGGAAATTAAAAATGCATGAATGATCAAATTCAAGGCTTTAATATTACGCCTATAATGCGAGCTTTCTCTTAAAAATTGATTTGATGTTGCTATATTATGATAAGAGTCAAATTGATGTATACCTTCCTTGCGTAACCATTCTTTGATCATCCTTAATACTTCCCGTTTTGCAGGAATCCTTTTTTGATAATCAATTCCGGTAAGGCTCTGATGGTTTGGATCATGAAGCATTTTAACAAGGGGTTGTTTGATAAGTTTGAATTTCACACCTTTAGCTGCCATTTGCATGAACAAATAGCGGTCCTCAGCATCCCATGGCAAAATAGGATATCTAAACTTGTCCCAAACCTCACTTCGTGCCATTATTGTTGGATTGAATATGAAACACCCTTCCAGGTAAAGGCGGACGAAAATTTCTGCAGGATCATCAGGAAACTGTTTCCCATTTGGTGTGATTGAAGAAAAACCAATCGTTTTATATTCTCTATCAACGAATTCTACAAGGGAACTAACCAACCCGATCTCTGGGTCACTTGCTAATGCTTTTGCTTCCGTCTCAATTCTATAAGGTAAAGAAACATCATCATCATCCATTATCGCGATATACTCCCCTTGGGCATGAGAAATACCCATATTTCGAGCTGCTCCAGGGCCGACATTTTTTTTAGAATTGAGCGCTTTTATGCGGGCATCACTTTTCATCATTGTATCTATTACTTTCGATGTCCCATCCGTTGAACAATCATTTACTATGATGATCTCAAAGTTGCTATATGTTTGAAGCAAAATGGAATTGACAGCATGGGGTAGGAGTAATTCTCGGTTGTGTGTGGCAATGACAACCGAGATAAGTGGATGCCGGATTTCGAGGTGGTTTATATCCTTGTCGAGCATTTCTCGACAATCGGTTTCAAGGTTTTCGGCTATCAATTTTCTCACATCTCGTAATTATATATTTTTGTGCAGGTAAATAGATATCTCAATCACAAGTATCCTTTTCAATGGATAAATCTTCTGTTCAAATATAATAGCGCGCCTAGTAGTCTCGAACTAAAAACAGGCTTAACTAGCAAGACAATTTTTGCAATCAAATTGGCAATACCTCGATCCATCTCTCGTATGATATTTATTGCTTTGAAACCTTCTTCAGGTAAATCTTTAAGGAAATTTTTCATAGCCTGGTAATAGACTAAGCGAATAAATCTCTGACGAATATCCCGATCAACATATTTCTCAGTCTGCTTTAGATATTCATACATATGGATTATTGAGGAGGTCTTTCGCATCAATTGAGTTTTGCGGTCAGTTCTAGACAACTGATAATCACCGTGATTCCTTCGGAAATAACAAAGTACCTCTGGAACATAACAAATTTTTATGTCTAGGCAACCTGCTCGGAAGTCGTAATCATAATCTTCCCAAGTCCAGCCTGAAAACCAAGGTCCAATTTGGTCGCTTGCAGATCGCCTCCATAAACATGCACCTGTACCCCAAGGCCGACCAGAAAAAATGATGGGGAAGAAGGAATCATAGAAATTATTGCTCCGCATAAAATATTCTTCATCTCCAGTAGGAGGGAAATCTGTAATTCTGATTGCAGTGCAGTAACACATTCCTGCCTCAGGATTTCGTGAAAACTCTGATAGCTGCTTTGAAATTATGTACGGATGCCAAAGATCATCTGAATCCAGGTAAGCAATGAAATCACCCCTAGCTTCTTTTCTTCCTGACTCCCTTGAAGCTCCAGGTCCACGATTACTTTTGTGTCTTATAGTCTTCACATGAAAATCAAGATCGGATTTTACTCTTGGAGTGTAAAGCTCATTTGAGAAATCGTCGACAATGATTAGTTCGATAGGGCGATAGGACTGGTTAATTACTGATTGAACGGATTCGTCAGCTAAATCAAATCGATTATGAACCGGAATTATCACAGAAACAAGTGGACTTGCACTTTTTAACATCAAAGACACCTTAAGACATAAATAACGTAAAAAGCAAGAATTTGTAGATGAAAGAGAAAATTCCTATGGGTGATTTAAGAGCCAATAACAGAAACGCGAAAAAATATAAATCATCTTTAGGCTAATATCTTGAAAACCACCTGTCCATTGATTCTTTTAGCCCGGAAAACACATAATGCAATTTATCTTTTACCATTTGTACATCCTTTGATACTGGTCTTGTGAAATTGATTAATTCATTGAGTGATTCTGAACCGTCAATCAAATTTGGTTCTATTATCTTGTTTATCGAAGAGGCATAGTCAAAAATTTTGAAGCCGTGTCCTAAAACTTTTTCTGACAGTTTGATCCAACCGTTTGGGATTCCCAAGGAATCAGCTGTGATCAATCCATGCAACGAAGAGGAAAGAATGTATTCACATTTATCGATATTTCTAATCACGTTTTTTGGGTTTTGCCGGACATCTATGATCAGGATTCCTTTTGGATGTCTCTGAGAAATTTTTTTAATTCTTTCATCGCCTTGATCAACAAAATGCAAGACTATCCCCAACTTGTAGGTTTTCACTTGTCTTTTTCTGAGTATCCTATCAGCCAGTAAACCTGGATCACCCAATATTACAGTATCAGGAGCGCCGATTCTCTCTTTTGTTAACATTCCACGAACTGCAATGATGTTAGCATTTGGAAAAATCTTAGGCTGATCGTACATCAGACCGGACCCCAAAATAATTCCAGGAAAATTCTCAGGTACTTGATCTAAAATGCTTCCTATCAACAATAATTGTGCATCTTTTTTTGAAGTGTTTATTGGTGTGAAACCATAAAATCTCAGCAGTTCAGGCGTCAATAAATCCCCAAAATTTGGCGTTTTAGCAAACCAATATACGTCTATTCGATTATGAAAAAGGAATCCTTTTATCAATTCGAGTCGTCGAATAAGATGCTTTTGGCTAATTCTAGTGATTTTTGCTATCAAACTCAACTCTCGTTTAATTTATCTTAGGCGAAGGAATTGTGCCACGTTTTTTAATGTAGATTTGCATGCTTGTATAAAATACTTTTTCTTTTCTTTTTGAGAAAAATGCCTTGAAAAAAGAATTGAAGATATAAATATTATTAGTTTTCTATTTTGACGATTGAACTTCAACCAAATTTTTTTTCTAAATAATTCTTTTTCTAGGGCAATGCAAACCAGTTTGTAAATGTTATTATCAACAAAACCTAAACTTAATGCCTTACGTAGATCTGTCATGTATTGAAGGTAGATCTTATCGTAATCAATCAAATATTTGTTATCAGAAGCAGAAAAATTATTACCATGAATTCTATAAAAAATTCCAGGTTCTGTAGACTTTAAAATTGGGCCTTTTAAAAGATATCTAAGTTGTATGGTACTGTCTTGGGTAGGAGTATCATTCAGTAAGTGTCCAAACAATTGAAATATTGACTTTACAATTGTTGTTGCTCCACCAATTGGAAACTTGCTGTCTTTAAATAGATCAAAAAGGGAAAATTTCCTGAGAGAATAATCTCCTTTTTTCTTCATTTCTCCTATTTGATATTCATCCGTAAAATTAATCGTAGAAAAATTTAAATATGTGCAATCTGGATTTTTTTCAAGTATTTCCCAACTCTTTAGTGCTCTATCCTGAAGAGAAATATCATCTCCATCTGCAAATACTACATACTTTCCATTTGCGAGGTCAAGAATCTTGTTCCAATGTCCTGCTATTCCTAAATTATTTTCGTTTCTATTCAAAATTATAATGTGTGGCCCTTCGTAGGTTCCTGCCAATTTTTTCATAATATCAAAAGAATTATCACTAGAACAGTCATCTGATAATATTATTTCAAGGGGTGAATATGTTTGGGAGAAAGCTCCTTCGATCGCCTGTTTTATGTACATTTCCTGATTGTATGCCGTCAATGCGAAAGTAATTAAGGGTCTTGATTTATTCTGGCTCATATAGTTTGCTTATTTCACCTTTCTAATATGATCGATTATCAAGATTCTCTAATTGTCCAGGATTGTTGGAGTTGACAAATCCCGCCCCATTTTTGGTTCGGTAGCCTTCCTGAGCCATGAAAATCACCAGTGTTAACATTTAGGCTTGGTAGGTTTTTTTCCCAAATCATAGTTTCATTACCAGATAGTATTTTTAATTCAATCTGAAATAATCCAGGGGTTAACGAAAAATGAGGTATATGGCAGATTATTTCATGTTTTCCTTTAGTCAAATCAAAGCTAAATCCAGCGTCATAACTATTTAATACTGAAGTGCGATTTCCATAATTGTCCTTAAAAATGAGAAGAATAATTAGATTCTTTATTGGTTTTTCAGCTTGAACATCAAAGATAACAACTATGTTTTGCCCACATCTAACGCTTCCCATCTGGGAACTTGTTTCATCCTTAAACTCTAGAGATAAGATTCTAAGATTCCCATCACGATCGCTGGAAATTATCCCATTCGGTCTTTGATCAGGATAACTTGTAGTTGATAAATACTTTTTTATTGCCTGATTCGTACTATCAATCATAGCAATACTGCCATTCTGAAGGAAAATTGAATTCTTGCATAAGTTTTCTATAGCTAACATATTATGGCTGACAAAAAGCACAGTTCTTCCCTCTTTGGATGAAACGTCGCCCATCTTGCCCAGGCACTTCTTCTGGAACTCGGCATCCCCCACCGCCAGGACTTCATCCACAATCAGGATCTCAGGATCGAGGTGGGCGGCCACGGCAAAGGCCAGGCGCACATACATTCCGCTGGAGTAGCGCTTGACGGGCGTATCGATGAACTTCTCTACCCCGGAAAAATCGACGATTTCATCAAACTTGCGCGTGACTTCCTCTTTTTTCATACCCAGGATGGCGCCGTTGAGATAGACGTTTTCCCGCCCGGTCAGCTCGGGGTGAAAACCGGTGCCGACCTCCAGCAGGCTGCCGATGCGACCTCTCACCTTCACCACGCCGCTGCTTGGGGCGGTGACGCGCGAGAGGATCTTGAGCAGCGTGCTCTTGCCGGCGCCGTTGCGCCCGATGATGCCCAGCGCTTCGCCCTGCTGGACGGTGAATGAGACGTCGTCCAGCGCCAGGATGCTCTCGCCGATGCGCTCAAAGGCGTCTTTTTGACCGATGCGGGTGTAGGGGTCAGGCTGTTTTCGGACCCTCGCCCACCAACGGTTGAGATCGCGGGAGATCGTGCCCGTGCCAATCACCCCCAGATCATATTGTTTAGTTAGATGTTCAACAGAAATTACAGTATTAGTCATCTTAGTTTATCCAAATTAAGTAGTGATCATAGACAAGAAATGTCGAGCAAATTCCTGGCCATTTGTTAGAGTATCTTGGAATCTTTTTTGACCTTCACGAGCTATTTCTTCAAAGCGTTCAGGGTGAGAAAGAACTGAGTCAAGCTTCTCATTAAAGTCACTAAAATCCCATTTATGTGAGAGGTATGTTACCCCATCGATGTAAAGGTCTGGCCAAGTAAGCAAATGATCCATGTTTGGTTTGAGTAATAATGACCCGTTGATAAAACACTCAAAATCACGAAAACATATTTCTCCAATACCAAATGGAGATAATGTGATTTTTGAATTCTGGATTTCCTTGTGAAACTGCTTTTTCTCGATGTGATTTTCTCCACCACTAATAACCGATGTTTTCTTTGTTAAATAATAGGTAAGCATTTGGCGGGTCTGCTTTCTCCACCAGTTAACTGTAGGTATTTTATCCCACATACTCCCACGAAAACTAATATCAACTGGCCGAGATGACAGGTTTGGTGTGGTATAACGCACTGAATACGATCGTAAGTTTTTCACCAGCAATTCACCCAGGATTGCATTACTACAGCTATAGTATTTCCAGGAATTTAACGAGAGGTTCCAACCGATTTTTATTTTCTTAAGATCATCAAAGGTAACTGGGCCTTTGTAAGTTGTTTTTTCCTGTTCCTTAATAAAACTAGCGGCAAAATCTCTATGTAATGCTCCAGTAAGCAAGTTACCACGAGTGTAATAGGATAAATCTTTAAGTACTTCAGCTTTCAGGTAAGTCGTAATGTATGGAAACACATACGTTCGCAAAGCTCCGGAGCTATCATCAACATCAAACCAAATAAACTTATTGACATCTTCAGAAACCTCTTCCAGCCATTGGATTGCTGCTTGTCTATCCTTCTTTGTAGTTGTTAATAATTCACGATATGAACCACCGACACACAATAAAATATCACACATGTACAAAGTGGGTGATGTCAAATCGTAATGGAAATTTACATGGATTCCAAGGTCAATCAAATCTCTTTGAAAAACCTTTAATGGGAATAGGTACCTAGTATATGTAGCATGTTTATTCGCCAGGACATTGACGATTATTTTATTCTGGGTCATTCAACAAAGCCTCTCTATTAATAATTAGGTCTTCATTTATAGCTGATAGGATAGAATTTTTTTTGGAAAAAACCACAACCGGTTAATTGTCAAATGCTCGATCCACTGATGGCGGAAATAAATGTTTTTTGACACCTTATGGGTGCGTTTACCTTCAGAGATAATGACTACCTTGTACCAGCGATCCAAAAATCCATTCGCCAAAGCCATATAGTAGTCGGCTACTGCGGAAGTGTTCAATGTGAATGTGTTAAAGATGGTTTTAGTTGAGCTCATGCTTGGAAGGTGGCAATTGGTATCTTGATGTGGATAGGTAAGAAAATCCTTTCGTAAGAAACCACCCTAAGAAGACACTGAAGAGTGTAGAAAGAGACAGGCTAATGTAAATGTTTATCTGGAAAAAAATTACCGTTACAAAAGAAATCAACAGCCAGGAGGTTAACCCAACTAAAAGATAGCGAGTTTGAGCTTTTCTTGGCAGAGTAGGTTTCGGTTTGTCCTTCGGAGGTTTGGAATGGATAATCTGATCCCGATTGATGAATAGTGCGGGCATGATAGCCGCCCTTTTCCGTGGCGACTTGCGCCTGGAGGAGTTTGGTACAGGAATGTGTTTTTGGAAAGGTTGATAATTGTTAGAGAGTATTGGCATCCGCATTGTGGGCTTTGATAAAAGAAATTAACCAGAGGTTGTTGGCATAGGTTGCACGAATGCCATTTGTGGCGACCAACCCCCATGTAATTACAATGATTGCAGATAGAATCAGTATTTTTTGCATTAGCTTGTTTTTGGGAATTTGCGATTGTCCACACTACTACTTATCACTATTGTGAGGCTCTTTTGGCTTCGCAGGCACACCTATGAGTACCTCACCGTCAGAGGCATCGTGGGTAACAACTGCGCCAGCTCCAATTTGAACATTATTACCGATATGTACTGGTCCAAGAACGACCGCATTCGCGCCAAGCATCACATAATCACCGAGGGTCAGATCACCTGGCCTTGTACTTCGTCTTATACCAATACAATTACCGCCGGTCAGCAGCAAACCTTTGCCAACAATGGCTGTGCTTGAGACAACCAAACCTAATGCTGGATGCAAGACCTTGAGACCCCGCCCAATATCAGCTTTGTAATGAATATCGTGATCTCCACCCAGCAACCTTGTTAACATCTGGTAAGGTAGTAATAGCAGACGAAAAGCTGACCAACTATGCTTGAAAAGCAAGTAACCGCAACGATCCAATCTGTAGGAAATGATCACATGTGCTCCACCATTAAACCAACAAGTAACCCAGCGTAATGGACGGTGGTTAACGATCAACTTCAGTTCAGATATGAGATAACTGAGCTGGTCGAAGGGCTTTTGCGAGTTAGGGCTGGTGTAGGTCATGGGAGTTGTTTGAAGTTCAGACAGTATCGATGAAGGTTTTTTCGACGCGATTGAAAATGACGGCGCCGATGAAGAGGACCACGACCATGAATCCGGCGCTGTAGGCCAGGCGCGGCCAGGAGGCATCGCCGGCACCCAGGAAGCCAGCGCGGAAGGTCTCGATGATGGGTGTGATGGGGTTTACGTCTGCCACCCAGCGCCACTGTTCGGGAATGCTGGAGACGGGGTAGATAACCGGCGTGCCGTACATCCACAAACTGACACCGAAACCCACCAGGTACTGCAGGTCGCGATATTTGGTGGTCATGGATGAAATGATGATGCCGAAACCAAGTCCCAAGCCCGCCATCAGCAGGATCAATAAAGGCAGCGCAGCCGCCCAGATGGTCAGACTCACGTCTGATCCTCGTAAAAAGAAGAACAGCAGAAACGCTAAAAAGAACAGCAGCTGGATGCTAAAGGTGATCAGATTAGAAATGACGATTGAGATCGGGCTGACCAGGCGCGGGAAGTAAACCTTGCCGAAGAGATGGGCGTTGGAGGTGAAGGTGGTGGAGGTATCGGAGAGGCAGCTGGAGAAATAGCTCCAAAGCACGGTGCCGGACATGTAGAAGAGCATCTGGGGCAAGCCATCGGTGGGCAGCTGGGCGATGTTGCCAAAAACCACCGTGAACACCAGCGATGTCATCAGCGGCTGCAAGAGGAACCAGAGGGGACCGAGGATGGTTTGCTTGTAGCGCGAGACAAAATCCCGCTTCACAAACATGCCAATCAGGTCGCGGTAGTGCCAAACCTCTTTTAATTGCAGGTCATACCACTTTTTACGTGGGGTGATGATGAGATCCCAGGATTGTTCTGTTTCAGAAGTGTTGTTCATAATTGATTTCCATTTTACTAACGGAGGACGGAGCCGGAGGACAGAAGAGAAAGGACCAGAAACTGGACTGAATTCCAATGAATTCTGCATTCGCATGGAAACTGCAGGCTACCAATGCTCAGTTAAGGGACCGGTCTTTGGTCCTCGGTCAACGTTTGCCTTCAGCTTTCAGCTGATTTTCCGGCTCCCCTTCACGCAACTATTAATCAGCTCACAAATTAAGCTATTTCGCTAACGTAACTCCTCATCATCTATCCAACGATAGTCATCACCCCGGGTGGATACGATTTCACCAAAGGAATTATTCGGAAGAAGAACACGACCTCGGTTAGAAATATATGGGCGCTTGGAGAAACGCAATCCAAAAGCACCACAGTTCAAACAGCGAGTTTCAACGATTTCTCGGACGTTCCGATTAATCCGGAGTATTCCACCACATCTAGGGCAGGCATAACGCTCAAGGATGGCAGGGTTGCGACTAGCTAATCCATAGGGAGGGACATCCCCAATAACCTTGCTACCGGCGCGGATCAGGACATGACGCCCAATGTGCACGCCACCGATAATCTCGGCTCCCACCCCAATCCGGCAGTTGTTTCCAATGATCGTCTCCTGATCTGCCAGGTCGTTATCCTCCCTGAGCAAGCCAATGACGACATCGTGAGCAATATGGGTGTGTTCACCGATGTGAAGAGGTCCTACCAGGGTCACATTTTCACGGACTTTGACAAGGCGGTCCAGCGTGACCCTGCCGATGATGGTCACATTCTGGCATAGCGTAACGCCGTCCTTGAGTATGGCTTCTGGGCTGATCTCGCACCCGGGATCAATGCGGCAGGTTATGTCGACTATAGCGCCTTCAGGGACCTTTGCTTGGAAATGAATCGGGTTCGAGGGGGTAGAGTTTTTCATGCTTTGCTTATCTCCTTTTAAATAGAACGTTTGTTCTATTATAGAAGATATCTAGAAAAAATGCAAGAGGGTTCTTGTTGGCAGTTGGTAGCCGATAGCTTTTAGGTGATAGTAAAATGCTCAAAGCTGAAAGGATATTAGCTCGTAGTTCATAGCTGATACCCATCCGTTGCACGGTGGGCACAGGTAGGTGGTAAGGTAACAAAAGGTGACAAAAAGAGGATCTGTCAGGCTTTGATGCGGTGGAGAAGGTCTTCGTATTCTTTCATCGAGGGGGAGAGCAGATAGTGATAGAAGTTGTCTATTAAGCCTGCGCTTCCGGAGTAGCGGTAGAGGTCAGATTTTGTAAGGGTGACGAATTCAGAAAATTTCATAGATTGTAACTGATCGTTCAATATTTTTGCTCTGCAAGCATGTGACAGCCAGATCGAAATTTTGATTCACTCCCTTGCATACCCATTCATTTTCCTAATAGAAAAATTGGAAGCGGGGGGTGAAGTTTGCAAGCCCTCCCCAAGAAGAGGGCTTTGCATTATTGTGTCAGTAAGTTTTGGTGAATCCAGTCGATTACGCGTTCATCCCAGCGGTAGACAAAAGATTCACCGTCAAGGGAGGGAATATAAACCCGATCAGCGGTCAACAAATCGTCCGGAATCTGGGCGGAATTCAGGTTTTCAGTGTCAAAATTTCGCAGGAAACAGACGCCCAAGCTGGTCAACTGCTCCACAGAAAGGTCAGTCAAAAAACCTTCCTTGAATTGGTCCAAGAGGCTTGGGATCTTTACCAGACCGGCGGGTTGAGTCAGCTTGTTCAGAATGGCTTTCATCACTAGGGTCTGGTTGCTGACACGGAAGGCGTCAGAGTAATTGGTGCGGATGCGCATCAGGGCTAAAGCTCTTTCTCCCGTCAGGGTCTGCCTTCCGGCCGGGAAGGAGCCCAAAGAGGGACTGGGGTCGTAAACAGCCTGGGGCAAGTCCACCTCGATGCCGCCGATGGCGTCAATGAAATCGACCACGGTTTGAAAATTGACCACAGCGTAATGCTGGGGGGTGACACCAAAGTTGTAGCGGATGACCTCCGCCAGGGAATTAGCACCAAAGCCTTCACCCAGATAGCCCCCCCAACCTTCGGTACCAAACAGGTAAGCCTGGTTGATTTTCATCGGGTTTTGCTCGGTAAAGCGCCCTTCCGGTGCTTCCACCATCAGGTCTCTGGGCAGCGCTACCATATTGGCGGTCATGTCCACAAAGTCGACTCTGACCAGCCTGATTACATCCGCCAGCCCGTAAAGGTAGCTATCCTGACGATAATCGATGCCAACCAGCAGCAAGTTCCAGCTATTTTCATTGCCGCAAACTGGTTCCTCTCCCGGCTCTGGGGTTGGTTCCACAAAGATTGGCACAGCTCCCAGGTTGCTTGGCGGCAGGATGTCAACAGCAACCTCCTCCCCTTCAACTGGTCCGATTGCCATCGTGGGCAGCACAAGTTCTTCAGAGATTGGTTTTTGCATGCTTGGCCGCAGCCACAAAAAATAGATCAGACCAGTAAAAACCAGCAAGCCTAAAACTACATAACCAAAAACCCTCCAGCCACTGGTCTTCTTCCTTTTCTTCAAAGGCGGGCTGGCATTTTCATTGATATTCATAGGTTTTGTATCTTCCATGTTTACTTCCTCAAAACAAAGCTGCAATTCAGCAAAGCTCTGCTTTTTCTATTCAAGATTTCTCTTTATTTTA
>Ga0123335_1004382_pt1 | contig 18410 bp, 15 predicted proteins | sample BiotimSIPDNA_2_FD_89707 | JGI IMG/M metagenome (GOLD analysis project Ga0123335, IMG submission 89707) | Anaerobic biogas reactor microbial communites from Washington, USA - Biogas_R2 time_0 SIP DNA | ecosystem: Engineered > Bioreactor > Anaerobic > Unclassified | place: Washington, USA...
CGGCTTCTGCGGCCGTATTCTCCTCCTCTTCCCCTTCCCTTTTCAGCATCACCACACGGATGCTTTCCCGCTCTGGCTCCTGGGTCACGTCCGGCTGCGTTTCCTGCCCCTTCAGGAGCACATCCCCCAGCCGCTGCTTCATGACGGCCTGCCGGATCAGCACCTCCACCGCCCCGGCCACAGCGCCTGCGTTTTGAAAGCGCACCTGAAGCTTGTTGGGATGTACATTTACATCCACCTTGTCATAGGGCAATTGTAAATACAGCGCGCAGAAAGGAAAGCGCCCGATCATCACCAGGCCGAGGCAGGCGCTTTCCACTGCCTTGCTGAGGTTTTCATCCTTGAAATACCGCCCGTTGACAAAAAAGGATTGCTGCTGGCGGTTGCCCCGGGCCAGGTCTCCCACGCCCACATAGCCTTCCACCAACACGCCGTTCTCATGGCCCTGAACCCGATGCATGGCCTTGAGGCTTTCCTTGCCATAGCAGCACAGCAGGGCGGACTCCACAGTGCCGTCCCCGGCGCTTTGGTAGATGGTCTTTCCTTCATTCACATAACGAAAGGAGATGTCCGGCCTGGAAAGAATGAGCCGGGTCATGTAATCCGTTACAAGGGATGCTTCCTGGGGAGGCTTCCTTAAAAATCGAAGGCGCACAGGGGTGTTGTAGAACAGGTCTTTCACCAGGATGGTGGTTCCCACCGGCATGGCCGCTTCCCGGATATCCCCCATCACCCCTCCGTCCACCTGGGCCCGAATGCCGAAGTCCTCCTGAGCGGTACGGGTGGTGCAAGTTACCTTTGCCACCGCGGCGATGGAGGCCAGCGCTTCCCCCCGGAAGCCAAGGGTATGCACGTCAAACAAGTCTTCGGAACGGGTGATCTTGCTGGTGGCGTGGCGCTCAAACGCCATGCGGATTTGCGAAGCGGGGATGCCCCTCCCGTTGTCCGTCACCCGCAAATAGCGAATCCCGCCCTCCCGTAGTTCCACGGTGATGGCGGTGGCCCCGGCGTCGATGCTGTTTTCCACCAGCTCCTTCACAGCGGAGGCCGGGCGTTCCACCACTTCACCGGCGGCAATCTGCCCGATAACCTCCGTGGAAAGCCTCTGGATGGGCCTGATGTTCTCCATGGCTCGTTCCTTTCTCAGCTTCCGTAGGTGCTACAGTTTCCTGGCTTTCTCCCGCAAGCGGAAAAGTGTGTTCATGGCATCCATGGGCGTAAGGGCGTACACGTCCAGGTTTTTCAGCTCCTCCATCAGCTCGTCCTGGCCCAGGTGGAACAGATCCGTCTGCTTGTCCTGCTTCTTTCTCTTCTCCAGAATGTGATGGCTGATGGACTCTTGGTTGATATCGCTGACCTCCAGCCTGGCCTGGATCTCGTGCGCCCGGGTCACCACCTGAGGGGGGATGCCTGCCAATCGGGCGACATGCACTCCGTAGCTTTTGTCCGCACCGCCCGGAAGGATCTTGCGGAGGAAGATTACATCCTCCCCATGCTCCTTTACGGAGATGCAATAATTCTTTACGCCCTGGAAGCGGCCTTCCAGCTCGCTGAGCTCGTGATAGTGGGTGGCGAAGAGGGTCTTTGCCCCGACCTTCTTTTTGTCCAGGAGGTATTCCACCACCGCCCAGGCGATGGCCAAGCCGTCAAAGGTGCTGGTTCCCCTGCCAATCTCATCCAGCACGATAAGGGATTGGAATGTGGCGGAACGCAGAATGGAGGCGGTTTCACTCATCTCCATCATGAAGGTGCTCTGGCCGCTGGCCAGGTCATCGGAAGCGCCGATGCGGGTGAAGATACGGTCACAAATGCTAATTTGGGCTTCCTTTGCGGGCACGAAGCTTCCAATGTGGGCCATGAGCGTCATCAGGGCCACCTGTCTCATGTAGGTGCTCTTTCCCGCCATGTTGGGACCGGTGATGATGAGCATCCGGTTCTCGTCCCCATCCAGCAACACATCATTGGGTACGAAGGGCGTATCTGTGAGGGTCTTCTCCACAATGGGATGACGCCCTTCTGTAATCCGGATCACCCCGTCCATGGTCATCCTGGGCTTCACATAATGGTTCTCCCTGGCCACCTTAGCCAGAGATAAAAGCGCATCCAGCGTCTTCAGGGCCAGCGCATTTTGCTGGATCATCGCAATTTCCCCGGCGATGGCCTCCTTTATCTGACTGAAAATCTGAGCTTCCAGAGCAAGAGCCAGCTGCTGGGCGTTTACGATCTTGCGCTCGATTTCCTGTAGCTCTGCGGTGACGAACCGCTCGCAATTGGCAAGGGTCTGTCTGCGGGTATACCGCAGGGGCACCTGATCCAGGTAGCTCTTGGTTACCTCGATCAGGTAGCCAAACACCCGATTATACTGTATCTTCAGATTTTTAATGCCGGTTGCCTGCCGCTCGGCCGCCTCCAGGTCCAGGAGCCATTGCTTTCCGCTGATGGAAGCATTGCGGTACTCGTCCAATTCCGCATTGTAGCCGTCCGCGATCACACCGCCGTCCGCCAGGGACAGGGGGGCATCGGGATGGATGGCAGATGCCAGCATCTCACACAGAGTCGTCAGGGGCGACAGGGTATGACACAACGCCGCGATGGGCGCCTGGAAGAATTTCTGCAGCAATGCCTTCACAGGCTCCACGCTGCGCAGGGAACGCAGCAAGGCCAGGCAGTCCCGGCCCGTCAAGCTGCCGTAACTCACCTTGCCCAGCAGCCTCTCCAGGTCCGCCACCTCGTTTAGCGCGGCGGTAAGTTCCTCACAGGTCAGCAAATCTCCCTTCAGGGCTTCCACAGCATCCAGCCGGGCCGTGATCCTCTCCAGGCTGACCAGCGGCGCTTCCACCCAGCTTTTCAGCATCCGGGCCCCCATGGCAGTTGATGTCTCATCCAGCAGCCACAGCAGGGAGCCCCGGCGTTCTCCCTGGCGCAGGCTTTGGGTAAGCTCCAGGTTCTTGCGGGTCATCCTGTCCAGGTACATGGTGTCTCTGCCCTGGTAGGGGGTCAGACGGCTCATGTGCGACAGGTCGTTCTTCTGGGTGTCACTGAGATAGCGCAGCAGCGCACCTGCCGCAATCACCCGCTTGTCCTGGTCCTCCAGGCCAATAGCCTCCAGGGCGCCTACCTTAAAATGTGCCAGCAAGAGCTCCTTGGCGCTCTTTCTCAAAAAAGCGCTCTGGGGCAGCTCCGTCACCATCAGGGGCCGGTCCAGACAGGACATCAGGGCCTCCCGGTCATTGGTGACAACCTCCTGGGGATCAATGCGAACCAGTTCATCACGGAGCGCTGTTTCAACGCTGGAAAGATGGTGGATCACAAACTCCCCTGTGCTCACATCCGCGTATGCCAAGGAAACGGCCTTGCTGGCAAAGGCCGCGCAAAGAACGTAGCTGTTGCTTTTTTCATCCAGCATGGCTGGGTCCACCACGGTACCCGGCGTGATAATCCGGATTACATCCCGCTCCACCAGGCCCTTGCTCTGGGCCGGGTCTGTGAGCTGCTCACAGATGGCAACCCTGTAGCCCTTTTCAATCAAACGGCTGATGTAGGTGGCGGCGGAATGGTAGGGAATGCCGCACATGGGCGCGCGCTCACTGAGGCCGCAGTCCCTGCCGGTCAATGTGAGCTCCAACTCCTTGGAAACCAGCACGGCGTCCTCATAGAACATCTCATAAAAGTCGCCAAGACGATAGAACAGGATCGTATCCCGGTGCTTTGCCTTGATCTCCAAGTACTGCTGCATCATGGGCGTAACGCCGGCCATGAGATAGCCTCCCTTTTGTGCCATGGAAAAACGCTTTCCTTACTGCTGGTGGCAACTCCCGCCGCAGGAACTGCAGGAGCCTCCACAGCCTCCTGCCTCCTGGGGCACCTCGCCGGTGACCACATATTGAATAATGGCGTTTACCTTATCCATCATATCGCTGAAATCCCTGCGGGCATCCCGCATGGTTTTCAGCAACGGATGGGCTTCCAGCGCAGCTTCTGTTGCCTCCAACTCTTCTCCCGCCTTGGCCAGAGCTGCATGGTCCAGATCATTGCCCGCCAGAAGGTCCTGCACTTTGCTGCGCTGCTCCTGATAATCCGCAACCAGCCGGGTGGCCTCCGCATCCTTGGTGGCTGCCTGCTCACTCAGGCGCATGCGGATGTATTCTTCGCTCTCCAGGATGGCTTCCGCCAGCAACTCGGCTTGATTTAACACCTTTTCCATGGTTACTCTCCTTTGATCCTCTCCGCCCGCAGGGTGTTCACCGCTGCAGAGGTTATGGTAACAGGCACGATGTGCCCGATGTCCTCCTGGGTTCCATCCATAGTAATGGTGATGTTCCGCTTTCCTTTCCCGGAGACCTGCCCTTTGTTGCGCTTGGAAATGCTTTCAACCAGCACTTGCTCTGTTTTTCCAATCATCCCCTGGTATGACTGGGCGGTGCTTTTTGCGAGCGCTTCCAGCAGTCGGTCCATGCGTCGGGAGGCGACGGAGGCCTCCACCTGTCCAGGCATCAAGGCGGCGCAGGTCCCTTTCCTGGGGGAAAACACAAAGCTGAAAGCAGCGTCATAACCTACTTCCTCCACCAGGGACAGGGAATCTTCAAACTGGTCCTCGGTCTCACCGGGAAATCCCACGATAAAGTCCGTAGTCAGGCCAATTTGCGGCATGGCCTCCCGAAGACTGCGCACCTTGTCCAGGTAAACTGAGCGGGTATAGCCCCGGTTCATGGCCTGAAGAACCTGGTCGCTGCCGCTTTGCACCGGCAGATGCAGGTGGTTGCACAGATGGCGGCTGTCCGCCATCACCTGGATCAACTCCTGGGAAAGATCCTTGGGATGGGAGGTCATGAAGCGGATTCGGGGAATACCAATGCCGTCCAAGGCTTTGAGCAGATTGGGAAAGGTTTCCCCAGGGCCGCCCTGGTAACTGTTCACATTCTGCCCCAGAAGCATAATCTCTTGCACACCGGATTTTTGCAGTTCTTCCGCCTCGTGCAGAATGTCCGACATGCGGCGGGACCTCTCCCGCCCCCGCACATAGGGCACCACACAGTAGGAACAGAAGTTGTCACAGCCGTACATGATGGTGATAAACGCGTGATGCGGGTACAGCCGCCGCACCGGGACACCCTCCGCGATCAGGTTCTCCTGCCCGCTGACGCTGACCACCCGCTGCTTTTCCTCCACCAGCCGGCAGAGCAAGGAGGGCAACTCGTGCATGTTATGGGTGCCAAAGGCCAAATCGATAAACTTGTATTGCTTTAAAATTCCCTCGGCCATGTGAGGCTGCTGCACCATGCAGCCGCAGACACCAATTAGCAGTGAGGGCCTGTCCTTCTTGATCTCCTTCAGCCAGTTCACATTGCCAAGGGCGCGGCGCTCCGCATTGTCCCGGATGCAGCAAGTATTGAACAGCACAAAATCCGCATCCTCCCGCTGGGGGGACTCTGCCAGACCCATGCTGCGAAGAATGCCCGCCAGTTTTTCGCTGTCATGGGCGTTCATCTGGCAGCCATAGGTTACGATATGATAGGTTCTGGGCCGATCAGGCAGGGATGCAAACACCTGGGCTGCCTGCCGTTGCCGTTCCTCTTCTTCCGGGGAAACGTAGACTGGGGCTAACTTGCTCACTTCTGATAATCCTTTCCATGGCTCTTGCGGGCAGCATGTGCCGGTGCTTTTCCTGTCTCGCTGCGGGAGATTACCTGTGACAGGCTTTCCCGGGTCCGCTTGCGGGTCATCTCCAGTAAACCCAGTTTGGTGAAGCCGTGAATCACCGTTTTCACCCGGTCATCCGTCAAGGCTTGCTCCAGGGCAGTGCGAACCTGTTCCCGCTGTGCCTCGGTATCCATGTCGATAAAATCGATCAGGAGGATTCCGCTGAGGTTCCTCAGGCGAATCTGGCGCGCAATTTCGGCGCAGGCTGCCAGGTTCTGGGCCAGGGGCAGAGAGGGGGACCCTTCTATTTCGCTCTTCAGGGAGGCTCCTGTGAAACGGGCTGTATTGACATCCACGGTGGACAGTGCCTCCCGCTCGTCAATCACCAGGGTACCACCGCCGGGCAGGGACACTTTCCGCGCCAGGGCTTCCTCCAATTGGCGGTCCGTACCCAGACCCTGCCACAGGGCGGCCATTTCCGTCTCCGTAACCTGCCGTATGGCATCCATCTGCAGAGGCAGTCCCTGAAGGATGCGAGGGTCGGAAGCGGTGACAGTGATCTCATATCTCCCGGCATAGTCCCTTACCATGGCGTGCAAGGCCGGGACTTCCCGAAACAGCACAGCTGGAGGCTTCTGAAACCGGGCTTTCTCCAAAATATCCCGCCAGATTTCCCGCAGGGATTCCCATTCGTTCTCAATGTCCTCCCGCCGGGCTGTCAAAGCGGCGTGTCGCACAATGACGCCTGCATCCCCTGCGCTTAAGGCTTCTCCCAAAGACAGGGCCCATGCCCTCTCCTCATCCCGGACAACCCGGCTGCTGACACCCACATGGCAGTTTTGCGGCATCAGAAGAACATATTGCCCCGGCAAGGCGATGTCCCGGGTGAGAAAAGCCCCCTTATCACCCGCCGTGTCCTTTTTAACCTGCACCAGAACCTCCTGCCCCGTTACCAGAGGCTTCCGGTTCCCGGTGGCAAAGCTTTCCTGCTCCTTCAGGGGAAGAAAGCCGTTCTGGGGTTGACCGATCTTCACGAAGGCCGCCCCCACAGCGGGCAGCACCCTCTCGATGGTTCCCAGAAGGACAGTTCCCACCCAGGAACCGGTTCCGCCCTCTTCCCGAATGTATTCCAGCATCCTTCCCTGGCTAAAGGCGGCCACCTGCCTTGATGCGCCGCTTCCATGAACCAGGAGCTGCAGCTTCTCAGCCATGGACATACTCCTCAATGGAAACCAGCTTGCCCCCGCTATCCCGGCATAAAATTTCCTCGCGGATTGCAAGGAAGGGGAACTCCTCCACATCGGCCATCCCACAAAGGCATTTCATCAGCAAACCGGGCTTGAGCGAACCCTGGGGAGTGGCTTTCAGCACCAGATGCAGCTTGTCCCCCTCCTGATGGGCTTCCTGCACCAGGGGCCGGATGTTGCAAAGGGCTTCCCCACTTTTGGTCTTACGCATGGCCATGTACGTATCCAGTGTTAAAAAGGGTTGCATCTGGGCCAAGGCCGCCTGGGCATTCGGGCCATCGCCTGCTTCCAGGGTGTACCGGGAGGCCGCCACCAGAGCCATCAGCGATGGAAAACCATCCTCCAGCAGCCGGGCTTTCCGGGCCTGCAGGCTGGGAGGCAGAGCTTCATTGAGGCTTGCCAAAAAAGCCTCCTCCTCCACGGGCTCAGCCAGGGGCACATCCATGGCTTCACGCAGCCCAACGATTCCCACACTCAGGGGCGCGGCAAAGCTCAACTGTACATGCGGGCTGAAGCCCTTGCTGTAGGCGATGGGCAGATTGCTTCTGCGCAAGGCCCGCTGCATGGTGCGCATCAAATCCAGATGCCCGATATGCCGAAGGGCAAAACCTTTTTCAAAAATCACCATCATCCGCATGCTTCACATAGCCCCTTTGTCTTGTGAAGGCCGCAAGCCTGGCAGCCCTGGCGGCAATCCACCGTGGTTTCGCCTTTCAAGGCTTTTTGATACTCCCGCTGCAGGAAACTCTTGGAGATCCCCGCGTCAATGTGGTCCCAGGGAAGCACTTCATCCATCCCCCGTTGCCGGTGAGCGTAAAAGGCGGGGTCCAGACCGCAGTCGGCAAAGGCCTGTAGCCATAGATCGTAATGAAAGTGCTCCGTCCACCCGTCCAGCAGGCAGCCCAGCTCCCAGGCCCGGTACAGCACATCCGCCATCCTTCTGTCCCCAACGGCAAAGCAGGCCTCCATCTGGCTTACAGTGGACTCGTGCCAGTGGAAGGTAACGCCGCGGATGGCAAGCAGCTTTCTGAGAGCCTGCTGCTTTTCACGCACCTGGGATACCGTGTCCTGGGGACACCACTGAAAGGGCGTAAAGGGCTTGGGAACAAAAACCGATGCGCTGCATGTAACCCGAAGGCCTTTCATTCGCTTCTCCTTTGGTACGGAATAATAGGTATTCACCGCAGCCTGGGCCAACTTGGCAATGCCCTCCAGGTCCTCCAAGGTCTCGGTGGGAAGGCCCATCATAAAGTACAGCTTTACGCTGTTCCAGCCCTGTTCAAAGGCATGCCTGAGGGTGGTCAGCAGGTTTTCCTCGGTAACACCCTTGTTGATTACATCCCTGAGGCGTTGGGTGCCGGCCTCGGGCGCAAAGGTCAGACCACTTTTTTTTACCCGCCGGGTTTCGGCCAGAGAGTCCTTCACAAAGCTGTCCACCCGCAAAGAAGGCAGGGAAAGTGATACGCGCTTTTGCTCCATCTTTTCCATCAGCTTTTGAGACAACTCGGACAGGCAGGAATAATCACCGCTGGATAGGGAGGAAAGGGAAATCTCTTCATAGCCGGTGTTTCCTTCCAGCGCTTGGGCCAGTTCTACCAGCCTTTCGACGCTGCGCTCCCGTACGGGGCGATAGAGCATCCCCGCCTGACAAAAGCGGCAGCCTCGGGTACAGCCCCGCATAATCTCCAGCATGATTCGATCATGGACAATTTGCGTGTAGGGAACCGGAATACTGGATGGATAATAGGCGGCGTTCAGATCCCTGACGATGCGTTTTTTGATACGGCTTTTGGCTTGGGGTACCAGAGGCCGGAGGCACTGCAACGTGCCGTCCGCGTGATAGGAGGCCTCATAGAGGCTGGGCACATACACCCCTTCTATGGAGGCGATCTTCACAAGGCGCTCTTGCCTGGACAGGCCCTGTTTTTTTCCCTCTAACAGGGCTTGGGTCACTTCCACGATGACCTCCTCCCCGTCGCCGATCATGAAGGCATCGATAAAGGCATGCAAGGGTTCGGGAGTAAAGGCGCAGGGCCCGCCGGCCACCACGATGGGGTCGTCCTGCCCACGCTGGGCGGCTTTCACGGGAATGCCTCCCAGGCTGAGCATTTCCAATATGTTGGTGTAGCTCATTTCGTATTGCAGGGTAAAGCCCACGATGTCAAACATGTGCAGGGGTGTGCGGGACTCCAGGGAAAACAAGGGCAGCTTTTCTTTCTTCAGGGCAGCGCGCATATCCACCCAAGGCATACAGCAGCGCTCGCAAAGGGCGTAGGGCAGATCATTGAGGATTCCGTAGAGGATTTTCATCCCCAGATGGGACATGGCGACCTCGTAGGTATCCGGAAAGCAGAAGGCAAAGGTGATCTCCGCCTGATGGAAAGGCTTCACCTGGGTATTCATCTCATTGCCTGTATAGCGCGCCGGTTTCTCGACCTTTTCCAGCAGCGCCTCGATGGGGTCCCGCATGGGCGTTCCTCCGATTCTCCTGTTCATAGGGCGGAGCCATGGAAGCGATCCGCCTCAAATCACTGTATCATGAGAAGGGGCGATTTTCAACCTTTTGCAATGAAAAAAGGCCCCCCGCAATGACGGAAGGCCTCTTGTGGGTGTGATGCGGTTTACCGGGTCAAAAGAGTTTGCTCCGTTTCCTTGTCAAAGAAGTGGAGATGGTTTACGTCAAAGGCCACCTGGATGTCCTGACCCGCGCGGCTGGTAGTGCGGGGGTTCACCCGGGCGATGATGTTCTCATCCTTGCCCGTGGTGGACAGATACAGGTAGGTCTCGCTGCCCATGAGCTCGGTCACTTCCACGCTGCAGTTGATGACGGCACTGGGAACTGTCTGGATGAACACATCCTCATCGTGAATGTTCTCGGGACGGATGCCCATATAGACTTCCTTGCCGATGTAGCTTTCATCCGCAAACTTGGACAGCTTGCTGGTGGGGATGGTGATCTTGTTGTCACCAAACAGGGCCACCACGTCCTTGCCCTCCTTCTCCAGCTTGACGTTGAAGAAGTTCATCTGGGGGCTGCCGATGAAGCCGGCCACAAACAGATTGCTGGGATAGTCGTAGAGGTTCTGGGGGGTATCCACCTGCTGGATGAAACCGTCCTTCATGACCACAATCCGGGAGCCCATGGTCATGGCTTCGGTCTGGTCGTGGGTTACGTAGATGAAGGTAGTCTGCAACCGCTGATGGAGCTTGGTGATCTCTGTACGCATGGCTACGCGCAGCTTGGCGTCCAGGTTGGAGAGCGGCTCGTCCATGAGGAAGACCTTGGGCTCGCGGACGATGGCGCGGCCCAGAGCCACGCGCTGGCGCTGTCCGCCGGACAGCGCTTTGGGTTTGCGGGACAGCAGGTGGGCAATGTCCAAAATTTTGGCGGCTTCCTCCACCCGGCGCTTGATCTCTGCTTTGGGTGTCTTGCGCAGCTTCAGGCCGAAAGCCATGTTGTCATATACGGTCATGTGAGGATATAGGGCGTAGTTTTGGAATACCATGGCAATGTCGCGATCCTTGGGGGCTACATCGTTGACCAAGCGTTCCCCGATATAGAGTTCTCCGCTGGAAATCTCTTCCAGACCGGCCACCATGCGCAATGTGGTGGACTTGCCGCAGCCTGAAGGACCTACCAGAACGATAAACTCTTTGTCTTCAATATCCAGGGTGAAGTCGCTTACGGCGGTGACATTTCCGGCATAGACCTTAAAGATGTGACTGAGTGTTACACTTGCCATGATCCTTTTCCTCCTTAGAAACAGCGCAATTATAGACAAACTACACCAATGAATTTGCGCCGATTGCTTGTATATATTATATCTATTACATGCTAAAAAAGTAATAGTGACATTCGCCAAAGATTTTTTCGATCATTTGTTCACGATGTATACGTTGGCTTTTTTTATCCCAAATCAGAAAAAGCGATAAAAGACCCCAAAAAATCTCATTTTTCTATTCTCTGAGCGCATCCACCGGAGTCATTCGGGAGGCACGGGAGGCCGGGGCTACTCCAAAGAACAGGCCCACAGCCATCGCGGCCAGGACGACAACACCGATGTCCTTTCCCTGAACTGCCGCCTGAAGCTCGATGGCATTCCCTGCAATCTTCACCAGCCCAAAGCCCACCAGCACACCCAAGGCTCCTCCCACCAGGGCATACAGCATCGCCTCCAGCAAGAAAAGCCTGCGGATCTGCCCGGAGGTAGCCCCCAGGGATTTCATGATGCCGATCTCCCTGCGCCTTTCCCGCACGGACACCAGCAGGATGTTCATAACCCCAATGCCTCCCACCAGAATGCACACGGCAGCCACCCATTTGAGCACATTGATGAAGATGCCCATCACCCGGTTCGCCGCCTCAATCTGTACTTGCATAGTGATGGCCTGTACCTCCTTGCCCTCCTTGCGTTGCATGGCATCCACGGCCATGGCCGCCACAGCCTGGGGCATAGTGTCTGGGGGCACGCTGATGGTCAGTTCATGGACGGTGGAGCCCATCCATTCGCAAAAAACGGAGATGGGCATAAAAACCGCCCGGGTAGGGTCCACCTGTGACAATTCGTTTTTCTGCCGCACTACCCCTGCCGCTTGGAACAGCGCCCCGCCGATGGATATCTTTCCATTTTCAGGCTTATCCGGTGCAAACAATCCAAGCTCCCGGGCCAGATTTTCTCCCAGCAGCACGCATCGGCTGCCTGCCTCCCATTCAAGGGGCCACAGTTCCCGGCCTGACAGCAGCTGGCTGTCCATAAGCTGCAGGTATTCCTTCCCGCAGCCCACCAGCACCCCGGCTGCTTCCCGGCCTTCCCGGTGAAAGACCAGCGGACAATAGACCTGCTCCGTCACCGGGGTTCCCAGCGTTTGGGAGAGCAGCGCAGCGTCCCCATGGGTCAAGGGCCGATCTCCCTGGGCGGTCAGCCACACCTTGTCGATTCCCAGCCGCATCATTTCACTCTGCACCTGTATCTGGCCCGCATCGCTGAGGGTCAGAACCGCCAAAATCGCGCCGATACCAATCGCCATCCCCAGCACCGTGAGGAGCGAACGCATCGGCGTTGTGAGCACATTCAAAAAGCTCAGCTTCCACAGATCGTACCGCTTCATCGCTTGCTCTCCTTCACCGCGCTTCCAGGGCGCAGCCCGGCTTCATCGGGCAGCAGCACTACCTTTTCTCCCAGCAGTTCCTCTGAAACCCACACAAAATCCTCATCCCGATGCCTGGGGTCTACCGCAATAGGAAACACCCTGCCCTCCCGGATCACCCAAAGATGATTATTGGCAGAAACAGCCGCTATGGGAGCAAGGGCCACATCCGGCTCCACTTTGGACAACAGTTCCAGGGAAACGGCCTCTCCCACCCGTGCCTTCAGCCATTCCTCCCCCTCTTCCACTGAAAAGCGCAAGGTTTGCATATACAGACCTGTCGCAGTGTCCATGGCGGGGGCGTCAAAACCGGAAAGAGTGGCCACAGCCCGCTGTTCCCCCTGGGCATAGACCACGGCCCGCATGCCTTGGCACAGGGTCATGCTTTCCTGCACCCGCTGTCTGGCTGACAATTCCAGATTCCGGTCGCGCACGCTAAGCATTGGCGAAAGAGCCGCCACATAGTCTCCGCTTCTCGCATATACCTGTCCCACCACCCCGTCTGCAGGCGCCCTTAGAGTCTTGGCCTCGATGCCAAGGGTCAGCTCCCTGATCTGGGCTTCCAGGGACAGCTGATTTTGCAGCCAAACAGCCATGATCGCCTCTCCCGACGCCCGGATGCTATCCAGAGCCTGCTCCTGACCATAGACAGCCTGTTCCAGATCGGCAAGAGCCTGCTCCTCCCAGGTGGTATCCAGCCTGAGCAGCACTTCCCCCTTCCCAACGGTTTGTCCCTGCCAGGTGCTCACGTGGGTTACCAGACCGGCCACAGGCAGCATGCAAATCTGCTCATTCCCGTACCCCACCAATCCCTCCAGAGATTGTGTGACAACCAGACTTCCTCTCTCAATCACCGCTGTGCTGACGGGGATCTTGGGCGTGACCGGCAATACAAACATCACCACCACCGTACAGACCGTCACCGCGATGATGGCAAACGAGGCCTTGGTTTTGGGCATGCAATTCTCCTTTCCCTCCTCATGGGGTACCGCTTTACAGAGGCAAAATCGTGCCATGTGCCGCAGTTCCTCCCGGGCATCTTTATTTTGTCTGCTCCGGGACGCGATACACATGCCAACTATTTGTAGGAAAGGGATCTTCTTCTGTGAACAAAAACCCGCATGCTTCCAAAAAGCCGCGGGTTTTTGTTTCCTGGGAAGGCGGGGACAGGCGCTGCTCCCTACCTGGATGCCATGCTCTGTCCGATCTGCTGGCGGGTCATGCGGATGTCGGTCAGCTTCTCGCTGATGGATCGGTCCAACTGGGCCAGTACATCGTCGATGTGCTGATACACGTCATGGTAGAGCTTTTCAATCTCCTGCTGGGTTTCCTGGAGGATTTCCTCCGCCTCCATTTGTGCCCGGGCCATGACTTCCTGCTCGCTTACCAACTGACGGGCACGCTCCTCAGCGTCCTTGACCATTTTGTTGGCCTGCTCCTTAGCATCGGCCACCATATTCCGAGCCTGTTCCTGGCTTTTGGTCAGCATTTCCTGAGCCTTCTGATTCGCGCTTTGGAGTGTGTTCTGGGCCTGATTGTTGGCTTCCGTCAGCATGTGATTGGCCCGTATGTTGGCATCTGCCTTCGTCTGCTCGGCGATCTCCCTGGCCTCCGAAATAATGCTGGCCTGGTTCTGGATAATGCCCTCGGCTGCAGTGATGTCCGCCGGCATATCCGCCACAATCTCCCGCACAAGCTGTCTGCAATGATCTCGATCCACCATGCACAGATTGCTAAGCGGCACCTTCTTCCCCATGGATAATACGCTGTCCAACTCGTCCAGCAAGGTATAGGTGCGTTGCTGCATCTTGTAATCCTCCTTATATTCCCTTAAAGAATCATCGTGCTTTCTTTAATGCAGTGGAAATGTCTTCCAATATGGAACCGGGTACAAAGGAAGCGATCTCCCCACCAAAGCCGCCAATCTCCCGGACCACACTGGAACTGATATAGGCAAACTGGGGAGATGTCATCATAAACAGGGTTTCAATCTCCGGCGAAATCTGGTGGTTGACCTGAGCCATCAAAAACTCGCTTTCAAAATCCGTCACAGCCCGAAGCCCCCGGATCACAATGCCCGCGTTTACCTTCTTCATGTAATCCACCAGCAGGCCCTGAAAAGAATCGATCTCCACTTTGGGCAGATGGGCGCAAGCCTTGGCAAGCAGTCTTACCCGCTCCTCCACGGGAAAAAAACCCTGCTTCCCCGGATTGTTCAGCACAGCCACAATCACCCTGGGAAACACCTGCGTCGCCCGTTCAATCAGGTCCAAATGCCCATTGGTCACCGGATCAAAGCTACCGGGATACACGCATACGCCTTCTTGAATCATGATTCCTCCCAGGCCTCCTGATGGGTGGCCGTGTAGTCAAACAGCGATATTTCTGTATCCCCATACCCCCGGGTTCTGCGCCAGGCAAAGGGTTCCTCCAGCGCCGGCCGCATGCCCTTGCGGTGCTCCACCACCAGCAAGGCTCCTTCCTGTAAAAGGCCGGCGTCCGCCAAGGATTGGCAAACCCCCTCCGTATTCATGGCATAGGGAGGATCCAGAAACACCAGGTCAAACTGGACCTCCAACCCTCGCAGTCTTTGCACTCCTTGCCGCCAATCGCAGGACAGAACCTCCATCCGGTCCCCAAAGCCTAGTTTGGCAATATTTCGCTGAATGCATACCACCGCATCCTGGGCATGGTCAACCGCCACCGCGCGATGAGCCCCCCGGCTGACGGCCTCCAGAGCCAGCGCGCCGCTTCCCGCGAACAAGTCCAGCACCGTGGCCCCCGGCACATCCCCCTGGAGGATGTTGAACAGGGACTCCCGAACCCTGTCCTGGGTAGGGCGGGTATCCCGGCCCCTGGGAGCAAAGATTTGGCTGCCCCTGGCGCTGCCGGATATGATGCGCATGCCGGCCTCCCTAGATCAGCCGCTCGGGAGAATCGCTGCGGGCACGGCGTTTGCGTTCCTTGCGCTCCCTGCGCCGCTTCTTTTCATCTCCGATGGCAATCCCGGTATTGATGCGAATGCGAGCCATCAGGCCCTTCCGATAGCCAATGCCAAAACCCAGGGGCGCGATGCACACCAGCAGCGGGCTCAGCCGCTCCACCCACAACACCGCCTGATCCCCCAGAAGTATTGCCACATTCACAAAGGGCATCACCATGGCCCGGTCGATGATACGAAGCACGTCCATCCATCCGATGCCACGGGCAGAGGAATAATAGGACAAGGCGTTGCCAAACTCACTTTGCCGGGTTAGATCCGAAATCCAGCCCGGAATCACACCCAAGGTATACTGGACGGGCCGGGTGAGCAGGGCAAAAACAGCGGCGATGAGCACGTAGGGTAGTGCACCCAGCAGGGCCGCAAAGTACCCTTTGCCGGGATGATAACAACGGGCCTGGTCTGAGGGAGACACCGGCTTGCCCTCGCTGGAGCGCACATACATGATTTCCGCAAAGGCCGCATCCTGCTGACCTCTTGTAACCCCCTGGTTGAATAGCATGGCAAAAGCGGCCAGCACGAGGACTCCGGAAAAAAGAGCGCGCAGGATCAGGCTGTCAAAACTCGTCAGCGTGCCCAGCAGCAGAAACAGGACCGTCACCATCAGCAGGTTGGCCATCACCTTGCCACCCAGCCGCACCGCATCCTTGCCATGCCAGGAGCCTTTCAAAATTGGTTTTTTAACCTCCTGTAACGGAGGTTTCTTCTGTTTGGATTGCTGCATCCCCGTCTTCCTTTCTGCCCCGGCCACCAGGGCTCTCCCAGATTGTACCAAAAAAGGATGCCTCCCGCAACTGTCTACAAAGAGCAGTCCTCCGCTGCGCCGACGAACTCCCTGGGCACCCGGCGGGTGATGGCAAGCAGCACTTCGTAACTGATGGTGCCCGCCCAGGCTGCCAACTCCTCAGCATCGATTGTTTCATCCCCCTGGGTTCCCAGCAAGACCACGGGATCCCCCACCTGAACATCCGGTGTCTCCGAGACGTCGATCATGGTTTGGTCCATACAGACCCAGCCCACCACCGGAGCGCGCCGTCCATGGACCAGCATCTGGGCCCTGTTGCTGGCAAAGCGGTGATATCCGTCGCCGTAGCCCACGGCCACGGTGGCGATGCGCATGGTTGCTGGAGCGGTGAAGGTGCAGCCGTAGCCAATGCTGTCTCCCGGGGCTACCTCCTTCACATGCACCACCTCGCTCTCCCAGCGAAGGGCATGGCGGAAGGACAGCCGGGTTTGCACGGGGGGATAACCGTAGAGGGAAATCCCCTCCCGTACCATCTGAAAGCACGCCTCCGGGGCCAGCAGGCTCATGGCGCTGTTGGCGGCATGGGCTATGAGGCCCGGATCGAAGCAGCTTTTCAGTTCCAGGAACCGGGACAGCTGCTTCTTGGAATAGCGGTTCATTCCCCCCATGCCGGGAGGGTTGTCCGCATCAGCGAAATGTGTATAAATTCCCGTGGCCTTCACATGGGGGCAAACTGCCAGCGCTTCCCGCAGAGCATGTGCCTCCTCATGGGTTCTCAGGCCAATCCGTCCCATCCCCGTATCCAACTTGATGTGGACAGCAGCTGTTTTGCCAAGGGTCCTGGCCACTTCCTCCAAAAGGAAAACCGTTTGGGGATCAAACACTGTCTGAATCAGGTCATTGGCAACCGCTGCCTCCAGTGCTTTTTCCATGGCAGCGCCCAGCACGAGAATCTCCGCCGCAATCCCGTTCTCCCGAAGCAATATGCCTTCCTCCACCAGGGCTACGGCAAAAAAGGCCGCTCCCTCAGCCAGAACGGCCTTTGCTACTTCCACCATCCCGTGTCCGTAGGCATCTGCCTTCACCACGGGAACGACCCGCACCCCCTCGGGCACAGCCTCCGCCAGAATCCGGTAATTATGTCGAATGGCTCCCAAATCCACGATCGTCCGGTTTTGCCGCAGCATGAGCATCAATCTTTCCTTCTCCATGGGCCCGGTCAGGGACTTATTCCCGCCCGTGCCCCATTTACAGGCCCCGTACTTCCTCCTGGGAAAGGAGCTTAACCCCCGCCTCCAGCAGGATCTTCTCCGCTTCAGGGAGCCGGTCCACCCGGAAGATGATCAGCGCGTGGTCGCCCGCATTTCGCACAAAGCTGTACAGATACTCCACCACGATCTGATGCTCCGCCAGTTGCGCCAGCACCCAGGCCAGCCCGCCGGGTTTGTCCGGCACGGACACCGCCAGCACGTCGGTGAGCTTTACTGTGTAGCCATTCTCGGAAAGCAGCTTCACCGCGCTTTCATAATCCGCCACGATACCCCGCAGGATGCCAAAATGGGTGGTATCCGCCACGGACAGGGATACGAGATCGATGTGGTGATCTCCCAGCAACTTGGTAAAATGCGCCAGCTTGCCCGGCGTATTTTCAATGAAAACGGAAATCTGTTTCACGTACATCATCCGCACCTCCGCTCGATTTAATCCCATCTTCCATTATATCACGGCATTGGATATTCCAGGCAAGGAAATTACAAGGATCAGAATTTTCTGCGATCCTCCACCCGTTTTGCTTTGCCTTCGCTTCGGGGCAAGGTGCCGGGCTGGCAGAGCTTCACCTGGGCATGGATGAGGGCGTGGCTGGCCAGGGAGTTCATGATGCGCTCCTCAAGAGCCTCCAGGCCCTTGACGGTATCGCTCATCATCCAGGAGGACAGCTCCACCTCCACCAAAATGGTATCCAGGGAGCCCACCCGATCCACCACGATGCGGTAATGGGGCTCGATTCCCTGCACCTGCAGGAGCGCATGCTCGATTTGCGATGGGAACACATTGACACCCCGGATGATGAGCATGTCGTCGGTGCGACCCATGACCCTTCCCATACGAACGTGGGTCCGGCCGCAAGGGCAGGGCTCATCCGTGAGAACGCACAGGTCATGGGTACGATACCGAAGCAATGGCATACCATGCTTGGTCAGTGTGGTGAAGGTCAGGTCGCCCTGCTCCCCGTAGGGCAAGCTCTCTCCCTTATCGCCGATCACTTCCGGCAGGAAGTGATCCTCCCAAATGTGCATGCCCTGCTTGCACATACATTCCATGGATACGCCGGGGCCCATTACCTCGCTGAGACCGTAGATATTCAGCGCATCGATGCCCAGCTTTTCCTCGATGTGTTTGCGCATGTCCTCGGTCCAGGGCTCCGCCCCGAAGATGCCGCTTTTCAGCTTGATCCTGTCCAAGGTAATCCCCGCCTGCTCCATGGCCTCCGCCAGGTTGAGGGCATAGGAAGGCGTGCAGCACAGGGCTGTAGACCCGAAGTCCTCCATCAGCATGAGTTGACGGGCGGTATTACCGCCGCTCATGGGAATCACGGAAGCCCCCACCCGCTCGGCACCATAGTGAGCCC
>Ga0123335_1004386_pt1 | contig 18400 bp, 10 predicted proteins | sample BiotimSIPDNA_2_FD_89707 | JGI IMG/M metagenome (GOLD analysis project Ga0123335, IMG submission 89707) | Anaerobic biogas reactor microbial communites from Washington, USA - Biogas_R2 time_0 SIP DNA | ecosystem: Engineered > Bioreactor > Anaerobic > Unclassified | place: Washington, USA...
AATGGAACCACATAGTACTGGTAATTGTCTGGAACAAGTTTCTGATAGAACTCCCTGCAGATGAAGCGATGAATTTCTTTTGCTGAAATGGCTTCAATCTTCTCCGGGGAAATATTGATGAACCTTTGCACAGCGTCCTCTTTTGCGAATCTCCGCACATGGGTAGAGGAAACAAAAAACAGGATGTCAGTCGTATCACATTGTATAAGTGTCTGAAATATTCGCTCATCAACTTCCTTGAATCCGTATTGATCCATGATTATCAGATTCGCAGTGTCATTGCGCTGGATTAAATCCAAGTTCGCAAACAATGCCATCCTGAAGTCCGTGCTTGTGAAGTCTACGTCATAAGAGAGTGTAGTTTTTCTTTCACTAACAAGTTGCTGTAGTTTCGCAACCTTATCACAGTCATTATCATTGAAGTGCAGAAATATGTCGACGCCAGGCGCAACAGGTGCACGAGCGTCCTTCAGATATTGTTCCAGTTCCTCAATAATAACGAGTGGGGAACCGCAGTTTCCCGTTGCATCCGTTCCCGGGCCCGCGAAGAAATCATATATATGAACTTCGGAGTACGTCTGCTTCGACAAGAACACAGGAAGCCACTGTCGGATATACCCCCTGAAGATTTCCAGCTTCAGGAGCGTGGCATCATCAAAGGGTTGGTCATGAAAATGGCTATTGTTCATTTTCTACTACTCCAAGTGCTGCAAAAGCCGCGAAAGCGGGGACAGACCCGTTTTGCCAGGCTTGTGTCAGTCCCTGTTTTCCCGGTGACTAATGTAGACTATTTCTTGGCAATCCGTTCATCCAGTGCCTCTAACAACTTAGGCCCCACGTCAAGTGCCCAGTCACACGAATGTTTGGTAACAATCGCGCCATGTACTGCCGAATTCAATTGGCTAATTAAATCACTAAGAATTGACCGTTCTTCCACACTCAAAATGCTACGATGTGCCAATTCACGCAAGAGGGCCCCCAGACCTCTGTTATATATTTTGATATCATAGGCCTCCGCCAAGAGAATCAAACGTTTCTCGATTTCAATCCGGAGTCCTGCGAGAGCAAGATTGGGGTCACTTTCTGCAACTAATTGAAATGAATAGTCTTGTTTCTTTGAATCAGGGCCATCCGGAGAAAGCAAGCCTACATTCTTGACACGTTCACCGATATCCTGAAGCTCAACTTTCAACACGCCCGGCAATTCAAGAGATTTAAGAAACGGAGACAACCACGGAATCATAGCGATAAGCAAAAGCCCGAGGGTGATATTGTCTATTATCAAACACGGAAATACCATGTGTAATAATATTCCGAAGAGGGCTACGAAGGTTATGATTATTCGAAGTCTATCTATAGTCACATAAGTCTCCTTTCCATCAACAGTGTATTTCACTTATCACCCTTTCATTAAGTCCAAGGGAACTATCTTGTTACCACATAGAGTTATTTGAAAACATTATGCATCTCCTTTCGGTGGGTGGCAGCAGCGGGGATCCACTGGGGACTGGGTCGAGGCGGGTCTGGTAGGGTTCGCCCGTGGCGATGGCGCGCTGCATGGCGTCGTAGATGTCGAGGACGGTGTCTTTGATGCGGTTGAACATCATAAAATACGTTTTCTCAGAGGGTGATATCTACAATACGGCGCAAGAAACTTTATGTATTTTAAAGGTATTCTCCTTTAACTTTACCCTAAAGAGGACCATGGGTTATACCAAGATGAGATGAAAGACATTTCCGGTATATCTTTCCCAATGCCATCGTAGCAAGCATCGCCTAGTATTCACTGAAATATTCGTCTTTTTACTCTGGACAGAAGACCCTACACTCAGGCATACCGACTTAGCCCCCCCAGTATTATTGTGTTTTATCGCAGCCCAATTAGTTGCCAGGATAGCCGGAATAAGACTATATTTTGATGTAAGTTATTGTAGTACTTTTACACTTCCTCTTGGTCTGATCCATAAATCCAAGCGTAAATTTGTCCTCCGGTCTTTGAAAAATATCGAGACCGCGCCCCAGGTTTATCCGCCACCCCGTATCGCTTTCAATCCATCTATCGTGCAGGGTATTGTCCAGTCTATATTCCAATACAATACGATCCCGTATCAATCCGTTTTTGACTTCCTCCAATTTGGCCAACAGTTCATTCTCCTGACCCGGATCACAACCCGTAACAAGCACGAGATGCAATTCACCTTCCTCCGGCGCGATTACCTCGCAGAAGCTGATAAGATTGAATAACTGATATTGATGACGAATGTAGGGATCATACAGGGTAATGGATTTCGCGCCACGCAGGTACGGCAAAAACAATTTTTCATAGGAAATGCCGCGCTGTCCATCAGTGATGGTTACTGTGCCCTCATCAGGCGGGCGCTCTTGCGATAGGGGGTCAGCCCGCACTTCATCTGTATCTTCGTTAGGCTTTTCCGCCGGATGGGACAGTTGGAACTCGTCCGGCCGTTCGCTCCGAATGCTGACCCATTTGTATTCCTGGTCTATTTTGGATAACTCGTCACGGATTTGCTGGCGCATGCGCACGGCAGGATTCACGCAGAACTGAATAAACTCCTCTTCGGTCAATTGCACGTCCGGAAAGAGCAGTTTCAAAAATCCCTCAGCCAGCCGTGCGATGGCTTTGTTGTCGCGCATATCCTCGCACTCCGGTAAATGCAGGCTTTGTGACACATAATCAGCGTACTGCAAATCCGTGCGCAGTTCATGAAGAACTTCACTAAAGAAGTCCCCCTTGAAACCGATGGTCTCCGAAGGCGTCCGTCGCGAAATGCGCGGCATATACCAGCCCTCTATGATGCCGTGAATCCTGTCAATAAAGGCTGATTCCTGCAGGGCCGCGGGCAGTTCCTTGAAGATGCCGTTCGATTCATACAGGGGCATTCTATTCGCGCCCAGCGTAATATTGCCCAGCATGGCGAATCCCGATTCAGACGTGCCCATGTTACCGGTGGCGCGGCGATAGCGTCCGCTTTCCAGGTACATTTTCAGCGCGGCCATGGCTTCGCCCGCGGTGTCCGTGTGTATCTTTTGAATCTCATCCACCACAACCACATCGTAACGCGGTATCAGTCCTAATTGCCGGGTATTGCTGTTGAAAAAGAGCGCAGGCGCGGACAGTTTCCCGCCCGGGATTACCGCCGCGTACCGGCTGATGTTGTCGAACACGAAAGACTTCCCCGTGCCTTTCGGCGCCAGTTCACACAGATTTGCCCGAGGCTCTACCAGGGGGATCATGCGGCTCAGCAACAGTAATTTCTGAGAAAGTTTGAGCATATCCGGGTTAAACTGACAGCTCGAAACCAGCAGATCAATCCATTCCTCTACATCGAAATACTTTCGTGAACTCTTGTAATACGCCAAGTCTACACCGGGACTTTGGAAGGGTTTGAAGTCCACCATCCATACTTGTCCTTTTTTTACATCCTCGCCGTCCGGCGGCACATAACGCAATGTGCCCAAGCCCCACATGCCCGTTTTCAACAGCATAGGGTTGCTTTCGATAATCCCGCGCTGAATGCAGCCATGATCCAAATCCAATATGGGAATGCCAAGTTCATGGGTATTTCTATCGAGATTCACGTTTACCCGGAAATCATCCAGAATGCGAACCTCCTCCTGCTGCATCAACCGGTTCAAAATGGTGTTCTTATCGGCTTTCTGCGGCAGAAACTTGGTCACCGTATCCACAATACTCGCGCGTCCGTCATCATTAAGTTCTTCGCCTTCCATAAACTGGCCTATGATCCATTCACCCACATACACGGGAATGGCGCGCGCGCCAAAGCCCGCTTTGCCCATGAGTCCTTTGTTGATGACAACTTCGCCGTAATAATCTTTTGCTTTCTTTTCAAAACTTTTCATGGGTTTGATCCTATTTATAGGTCTTTGATGCTAAAGCCGCCGGACAACGCGGAAACAAAATCACTCTTTAATGTCAGCGCCAGTGTTTTGGTCTCAATGCCGATTTCATAGACTACCTCGATCTCCATATCCTGTTCGCCAAGCGCTTTCCTCTGGAAAAAACATTCCAGCCGTACCACACCCCGCTTTTCCCCCGGGATGGTTGCCAGGGCCACATCCCGCAAATCACATTCGGGGCGGGTAACGCTCGCCCGGACGAGCCGGACTTCCACGGGATTGGGGTTCTGAATATCTATTTCAATCGTGACAACACGTTGAATATAAAACCGCGCATGCCCGCTGGATGCATCCTGTGTCAAATTAATGAACCGCGCTACGGGTTTTACCCATTGCGCTTTAGTCAGTTTATAGAGGGCACAGGGCGTTATCACTTCCTCGGGCGTCACGCCGCCATGCGCATAAGAAGAGGCTTTTTTTTGTGGCTTCACGGTATTGTGACCCCGGGGAAGGAAAAATACCGTTTCTTGAGGCGCAAAAGGATCCTCGAACCGGTAACCGAGATTCCACAAGTTAGCAGGCGTTTTATATGCTTCCGATTTTGGTATCCGGGCAAACCGGTGCTTCTCGTCGGCAAAAAGCGCAGCCATGACCGAGGAATCCAGCGTGCGTCTTTCGTCCTCCAAAATACAGGCGGCGCCATGATCTGTAATCACATGAAGGGCAATCTGCTCTTTGTCATAATGCCCTGTTTCCAGGAATCCTGTAATCCCGTCCGCCACACGCCCGAAGAATCGTTCCAATTCCTCTTCATAGGTAAGATTATCGGACTCCAGGCACCGGTGCATGATCTCGTCGGCGCCCAAGAGATTAAGCGCCACCACAGCCCCGGACTTGGGAGGAGGCAACGCTTCCAGCTCCTTCAACGTCGACACATACAGTATTGGCTTGCCGCCCCACGCGCTGTCAGACCGCTCCTGAAGCAGTTTCCGATAGTCTTTCCCGTCCAATAACCAGTCCCCCCGCACCAGGCGGGGCTTGCTGTAAGCCGTCGCGGTAGGCAGCGGCGCAAAACGATAGCCAAGCGCATGGCGGTTGAATCCCGCCTCCCGCAACGCGCCTTCCAGCAAGGGGAAGAACGACACCGGCAGGCAGTCTATAATCAACAGCAGCGTCAACCCCGGCGCCTCATTAGGCGGGGCCAGCGAATCAAGGCCATACACCAGGCTTAAATCAGGGTCATGGTGGACGGCAAGGTATTCCGCTATGTACCAGTCCGTGAAGGCCTGCACGGTTTGCTCCACGGCGCTGTCATAATGTTTTCGGGCCACTTGCCAGTGCCGGTAAGGCAAGTATTCTTCCACCGCCCACGCCAGCCACTGCCGCCCGTCCCACACTTCCTCCGATTCCTGCAACCGGGGCGAATTCGGAACGACATACAGGCGCAACGAGCGCAATTGCCCTTCTGAGAGGCCCGGGCATTGCTTAAAGCGGTCCTGGAACGCTTGAATTGTTTTCATATCGACTTCGAAACGCCCGCGATCAAGCAACGCCCGCATCTGCTGAAACTCCTGGCGTGTTCGGCCGGACACGTAAGCGAGCACCATCTGAAACGCCGCAAGACTGGAGACCTCGTCGGCAATATCCCGGAAATAGAGGGTCATCTGTGTTACCGCTTCATCCACTCCCTCGGGATGCAACGCCATGCCGTCAAGGGCAGAAACCGGAAAGTTACGAAGAACCGGGCGCCGATCCGTGGGAATGACAAATTCCAACAACGCCTCCGGATAGCCGTGAAGGAGCGCCAGACAGGTCAATTCCTTCCAGAGCAAAGCCGCCTCGTTTACCAACAAAGGGATGAGTTTCTCCGCCCAGGGTTCTACCGCCGCATGGACCCATCCCTCGCATTTAGCCCTCAAGGCCATGCGCAGGCTTCCGTACTGTTTCAGCGAATACGTTGACTCCGGTTCTGCCAGCCGTGTCGCCAGCGCCGCCAAGTCGCCCGGGCCACACTTTTGGTTTTCAAAGGCACCGCCCAGAAAGTGGAAAAGGATGCGGTTTTCAAAGGAAGCGGGCGCGTCAGCATCAACCGCAACAGACAACAATTTATCCTGGACTACCAGCGCATCCGTCAGCCATTCCGGCAATGAAACGCGCCATTGTTCCGCAAGAAGTATTCTGGCCGTCTTTTCCGAAAAAACGGCAGGAATACACGTCTGTTCCAAGAAATTGCGTAACCAGGCGTGATAGTTTTTTTTCCGCACCCACACCGTCGCGGGCATGTCTTCAACACGGGCCAGAGCCGCGCACACCTTTACATAATCGGTGTCTGTCGCCACAACCAGGGTGTCCGGCAGCGGTGAGCCATCGAAATCACCAATGTAGGCAACCTCTACGGGATTTGGATTTGTCCTGTTCACAGACTGTTACTCACTTTGTCAACTGATTGTTAATGGCCGCTTCCACCGCCTCGCGTTGGGCTTTGGAGATGATTTTTCTATCGCAGCCGAATTTCAAGAGCGACTTGAGCGCAGCGACAAACGAACCGATGTCTCCGGGACACTTAAAGGTTACTTCCTCGTCAAAAAGATCCTTCTTGACCTGAATATCGTATTTTCGTTCCTTGCTTTCCAGTTTTACAACCACTTGTTCGCTGCGGTTGCCTTCATTGTCTTCAGCCCACATTGTGACGGTACACGAGGGTTGGCCGCCCAATACCCCGGCCAGGTCGAGAGGCGCCTCTTCCCGCAAGACCCGCGTTTCGGTATCATTGTCTTCTGTTGTATAGCATAATGTTTTCGCTCCTTCAGGCACCTCTACCGGTTTGGGCGCCGCCGCCTGAATCTCGATAACACTTTTCTTGATGTCCGGCTTGGGCACCAGGGGCTTTGCATTGTCTATCTCTTCCTTGGCCTGCTTGATCTTGGCAGCGAATTCATCAATATACAACCGGGTCCACTCATTCATGTGCGAGAAGCCGTAATCGGCGGATAACTGGCAGGTTAGCATCGTTTCAAAGTCCATGCCGTGGCTTTCCAGGCGCCGGAGCAAATGACCGGCCTCTTCAAGTGTGTAGCGATTCGGATCGCGCTGTCCCGGATTGAGGCGCTCATACCACGTGGTTATGGCCCTTCCGCAGGCGACCATGTCGCCTTTAGCGCCAAAGACCGGGCACACGACTTCCGCCAGCCGTGTGCAGGCCCGCCGGCGGCCGTCGGCCAGACGTTTCACATCTGCCGCGAAAGCCTCGGCGTACCTTTTCGCGTGCTCTTCAGTCATTGCGTTGTCCACCGCCGCCCCGGCATACAGGGCCGGCAGCCGGACCAGCAGGAATTCGAACCGGTCTTCCCCGGCACACAGCCCGGACGTCATTGCCGACACAAATGCTTTGATCTCCTTTTGCTCCTGGGGCGCGTAGAGTTCCGGTATCCGCGCCACCGGCGGTATGGCATTCCACCATCCCTGCAGGGCGTCATAGACCTGGTTCAGGGTTCGGGCTTCGCCATGCCTGAGGGGCGGGGCGTCCACCGCCTTGGCGATCAGGTCAACATAGGCCATTTGGGCTTGGGTGACACGGCGCACTCCCATTACCGCCTTTGACGCAGGATCACCGACAATCGCCGCCAGATTTTCATAGGAACGAATCACACAGAGATCGGCACGGGTGGAATCCGTATATAGGGTGAGCCTCTCGCCATATCCCCGAACAACATGGGCCAGCGCCAGCATAAGGGCATTCCCTCCGGCACCGAAAGGCGGCATCCGCATTTCGGCCAGGAAACCGCCCAAGTTCAAGGCTTCCCCCGCGGGCAGCCTTGACAGGCGCAAGCACAATTCCCGCAACACCGGGAAATCATCCGAGATTTTATCGGGGTCGCAATCGCAGGCAAAGTAGGTGAGCTGTCCCTCGGCGCCGGTCTTGCGCAGGGCGCCCGCCCCCTTGAGTAACACCTTTTCAAGATACCGTTTTTCCCCGTGATTATCGGGATTGCCGTTGTCGATGAAAACCCGGTCCGCATCCAGCAGGTGGTTTACGGCTTGCTTCAGCGCAATATTCTTGCCTGTGCGCCATTTTGTATCATGGCACCAATTGAGATCCGGGTGCTTTATGCGGCAACGCCGGGTATACAACTGTTCGCACAGCATATCAGCAGGCTTGTGCGCCTGTTTGGGACGATCCACGAGCACCCTGCCCGCCTCCGTATACCAACAGGCGTTTTCCCCTTCCAGAAGGTCTCTCATATACCGTTGGATCTGCGTTGCATAGCCATCTTGACCACTTTCAAGCAAGTCCCGAAAGCGCGATTCCGTCTGCACCGCCAATTGACTGCCATGCCCCCCTTCAAGATAATGCCGGCAAGCCCGCGCGCGCAGCAGGGTGTCCATAAAGGGCAGGGGTTCGTGGGGAACCGCCACGGCAATATGGGGCGACGGAATGGACGCCACGGCCGCCCGGGCCTGGGCAATGTCCGGCTCCTCCTCGCAAAGGACATGCACCACTATCACGTCATATCCCTGATTGCCGCCGTTATAGGTTATCCATTGGCTCAACAGGCTTTCCCAATAGTCCGTCCCAAGGTCTCTGGCCAGCGCCAGATGGATTTTATACTTCTTGTCCTCGCTGAAAGGCAGGTTGTAGCCCTTGGCGTCCTGCAACAGCTCGGCGCGTCCCTCGATCTGCATGGCCCGCAGGACATCCGGCGCGTTCTCGGGCACGGCGATATACTGCTCGATCATTTCATAACAGTCCTCCCCCGTGCTGACCGCCAACTCATAGGTCTTTGATTGGCGGCGGAAAAAGAGGGCGCCCTTCTTCACCAAGTCATCCAGGCCCGCTTTCACCGCGTTCTTTTCCGCGGCGCTCAGGCAGTAGCGGCCGAACTGGATGTTTTCGACCGTGGCCGGAACCGAACACAGGTCGTAGAGAAGCACCATCTTGAGCAGCAAGACCCGCGGGCCCTGTTCGGCGTCGAACAATTCCTGGCTTGACGCTTTCAGCAACGCGTCCAAACTCGCGTAATACCCGTTCACGCAACGCCGCTGTCTGTCCCGCAGATCATGGGATTTGGGCGACAGTTCCTTCTCGAAAAAGGCGAACAAGCGGTCCACCGTATACAGGTTTAGTTGTCCTCCGGCGGCGATGATGTCGGCCGATTCGATAAACGCCGCATACGAGCCCGCTTCCTTTCCCACATCGCCCGAGAAGAAGGAAAAGGCGCTGCGCGCGTCGGAACCGATCTCCGAGGACAGTTTCAGCAGGCACGACAGGGCCATGGGGTGCACACCGTAGATGTCCTCGAGCACCCGCTTCCGAATCCGTTTCGCATCCTCAATCCATGGGAACAGGTTCAGCGATTTGCAGACGGGCACCAGTTGGTCGAACACCCCGATCTTGGGCACGATCTGCTGTGTCCAGACAGGCGATGTCTTTTCGGTCTCTACAATCGCGCCGATAATCTCCTCGATGCCCTCGTTGAGCAAGTCCACCTGGGTAAGACGGGCGCTCATGACCGCCGCATCCGCCTGGTTCAGGCGGTCCGCGTAGGCCTTGAAGTCCTTGTGGATGCAACCCACGAACATCACGTTCGCCTCGTTCTTGCACAAGGTTTCCATGAACCCCTGCAGCACGTCCTTGGAATAGGCGGCGCGTTCGAGGGTAAAACCGAATTCGTCAAAAAACACGGCCAGGCCCTTGAAGCGCTTCTTGAAGGAATCGCTGCGCACCAGCCGCTGCAGAATGGGAATGAGGTTGCCTGACTGGGGCTGGAACTCGAGGCCCCCCATGGCGGCCTTGAAGGCGGTCCGGAACTGTTCCAGCGATTCCGAATTAAAGTCCCGCAGCCCCGTCCGCAACTGCGCCGTTGAAATCCCCGGTTGCACCGCCTCCAGCGCCTTGCCGAAATCCTCGTAGAAGTTGCGGATGCCGCCCGCTTTCCCCGCTTTTTCCCAGGCCTCCAGTTGACGCTCCGCCTCGTCGTATTCCGTGGCGATACCCGTGTCCAGGCCGCGGGCGGCGCAGGCGTCAAACACGGCTTTGAGCACCACATCCTCAAAACGCCGCCCCGAATAAAAATCGCAGATAGCCACCAGGTATTGGCCGTCCTTGCGGATGTTCCGGAGCAGTTGTGCCTGCTCCGCGTCCAACCGGGTATAGTTCTCGTAAAACCCCTTGATCTCCGGGTCCGCGCTGGACCGGCTCAGAAAATTGGCCAACATCAGGCACAAATGCGACTTGCCCGTGCCGTAAGAGCCGCTAAGCAGATAGAACTTCTTGTCGGCCGGATTAAACAAGCCCCGGCATATCCGTTCAAAAGCGCGGCGGTGCGCTGTTGTCGGACGGTACATCGCCATCCTATCCGCATTCTCCCGGGTCTCTTCAAAAGCGCTCTTCAAGTGTACGAAGTTCGCATAGCCCGACTTCAGTTTCACTACTTCCGCTATTGTTGCCATGTCGCTACCTCTATCAGTTCATCGCATAAAAGGCGCGTCGAAGTGCGTCTTGTCCTAATGTCATTCATCCATTGCCGTTACAAACATCCGCCCGTCTAAAAGTGCAGATAACAAAAGCAACCATGCGTGACATCCTTTCTTCATTCCCTATGTTAAATTGCTATCCATCCTTCATCCTACAATATTCCCCCTATCCTGTCGTATTCCTCCAGGCATTTCCGTTTCGACTTAAACTCGCCAAAGGCCTGCTCTTCTTTTCGGCACAATACCGGGAAGGTGTCCAGGATGTAGGCGAAATCTTCCCGGTTCAGGCCGTACAGATGCGCCACATAGGCATCTATCTCCGCCCGCAACTGCGCCCGGTCACCCGTATCCCGCCTATCGGGAAGACGGTCATGCACACCGCAATGAGGGCCCCACTCGGGCGTAAGCTTTGCCGCTTCATCCCGCAATCGGCGCCGGATGTCACATTCGTGAGAGGGGCCGTAAGTGTCGATGGTGGACGAAGCAGGATACCAAAATTCAGGAGACTGCCACTTAATAGAAAACACGCTATCCCACAATGATTTAAACGAATCGCTAACACATAACAACCTGAAGGCACGACAAACCAATGAAGAGTTAGTTTTCCACATTAAAGAATCTTGATTTCTCGGAATAGGCAACGAGTTCATGTAGTGATAACTCATATGATTCGTTACTTTTTGCCGTATCAGATAGTCTATACAGAAACTGCCCAAGAAACAGACTAGCCAAATGCTAGAAAACTCATTTGGCCCGCCCCGCATCTTTTCCGGGTGATACGGTTGGACTGTTGCCATCGTGTGTCCGTACCACACACGTGGGAGAATTGAAACAATTAATGTACGTTCGTTCGTACTGGCAGCCACGTCCCTAAATCCCAATCTAAAGCAACTGCCCTCCCATGCGCTATCACCTAGCGCTTCTTCAATTTGCCTTTTGTCTAGCCAATATCGCGGATTCTCATAATGGCTGTCAAACAACCAAATCATTTTCCCTTCGTATAACGGACAGTCCGTTGGAATCATCTTAAACAAACGGCTATCGTTAGTCATATCAAGTTCGCGCCTAAAAGACACATTCCATGTGCCTTCCAGTTTATCCCCCAATAACGGCCAATCACCATAAATCTTTTCAGTAATTTTTATATCCCGTTGGTGGTTGAATTCCATAATACTGAAGGTGTCGGGCGAGAATTTCTTTACCTGTTCCAGGGTCATTTCCATCGCCTGGGCGTCAATAGCCGGAAGCCGTTCCGGGTCATGTTCCATGAAAGCGGTTTTAAACTTTCGGGTCATACCGCCTTTGACCGCAGCGAAAAGGATAAATTTAAAACGACCGTCCACCGCGGGAAAAATCGTTGGCCATCGATTTTCGAAGCAATAGAGAAACTGTACCTGGCTTTGTTCAAAGAAAAGGCTGCGCAGGGGAAGGGTTCCCGCGTCAGTATAGAGACCGCTGGGCGTTACGATGCCCATGTGTCCGCCGGGGCACAGGAGGGCAAAGAAGCGTTCCAGGAAAATCTTATAGGTATTGATATCGCCCTTGCCCAGGGCGGCATAGGCGCCGGGTTCTTTAAAATAGGCGCTTTGTTCCTCAAAGGACGCGCCATATTCCCGCCATTTTTCGGCGATGGCAGGGTGTTCTTTCATGAGCCGTTCCGCAGCCTCGTTGGCTTGCTGTTTATCATAGGAGCGGAAGTCCGGGTCGTAGTTGGAAAAGAATTCCTGGGAGTTGGGCTTGACAATATCCCAGGGGGGATTACCAACCGTTGCCGTGAATCCGCCGCCATCCTCCTCGCCGAAGACATCAGGGAACTCGAGGGGAAAGTGGAAGAAGTGGTGGCGCCGCGCCAGATCTTGGACCCGGTCAAAGGCTAGAAGCAGTTTCGGGTCAGTCAGCACATCGCCGGACCTGCCCTTTGCCAGCGCCTGAAACAGCAGATGGTAGGTTTCGGGCGTCATAGCGCCGTCCATGAGATAGGCGGTGTACAAGTCGGCGAGAGGCCTTAAGCGCCGGGCGGTTTCCTCGCGCGCCTCTTCAAAGGCCCCTTTCTGCTTTTCCGTATCGTCTTCCGCCATGGCGGCGATTTCGGCTACGGTATGCGCGGCGCGTTGCAGGGCGTCACCAAAGGCGTCGTAGTCAAAGAGCGGCGCCTGGCCGTCGTCTTGTTTCTTGTCCTTCTTACGCGGCGGCAGCCGCCGGAGTTGCGCAAGGAAGCGGATACCGATAAGGCTGTTGCCGTGGCGCAGGTGGTGGTCCAGGAAGGTGAGACGGTGGTCCGAGGCAAAACAATTCAGCCAGAGCGACAATTTGGCCAAAGTTACGGCAAGCGGGTTGAGATCCACGCCGTAAAGGCAATGGCGGGTAACAAGACGGCGCCACACGTTGGGGTCGCTGGATACCTCCGCGCGCAGCCCCGGCACGTCCGGGATTTCGGCGAGCAGGCGCACCACCAGCGCGGCCATCTGGTTCGAAGCGTCCACCAGGAAGTGGCCGCTGCCCATGGCGGGATCGCATACCTTAAAACGCAACACCTCTTCCCACACGAAACTATCAACCAGGGAGGCAGCGGCTTGTGCCGCGCCGCATTGAGATTCTTCGCCGCCCCCCGCGTTAGCGCGCGCCAAAAACGCTTCAAAGCGCTCCCGGCAGGCGGCGTCGAAACGCTCCCGCAAGGGCCCCACAATACTTTTACGGTTGAGAAAGCGCACCAGCGACTCAGGCGTATAATAAGACCCCGTTTGCTTGCGTTCGAAGGCGGACGCGCCGAAAAAAACGTCCCCCTTGCGTATCAGCGCGTCGCCGGGCTGTTTCACGGCCTCCGTTGCGAGAAGCAGTTCCACGCCTTTCCGGGTGCGCCGCCGAATCCGGTCGGCGTCGGCCAGCATGACGGTATACTCGAGAATGTTCTCATAAAGCTCGCCCAGGTGGCGCACCTCGAGGTCTTCGTAAGGGATTTCGTATTCCTCGTCCGCGTTGTCCAGGGGCTCCACATAGGCCATGAGATATAGCGCCCGGGCCATAAAATCATTGCGCAGGCGGTGCGCGCCTAGGAAGCGTTCCTCACTGTCGTCGAACAGGCCGCCGTTGTAGCCCATGACCCCGTATTCGGGGTCACCCTCGTTTACGGCCGCAATAAGTCCCTTGAGATGTTGCCAGAGGTCATACTGGTCCACATCGCGGCGCCTGCCCCATCGGAAGGCGTGAGCCTCGCGGCACAGGGCGCGGATGCCGTGCTGCCGGTAGACCTCCGCCTTGTTGGCATCCGACGGCAACAGGCGCCGGGCCTCAGCGTAGAACAGGAAGAGACAGCGGTACAACAGTTTGACGGCGCTTTCAAAAATCTCCGCCCGTTCGTCCTCGGTGTATTCCGGACCGGTCTTAGGCGTGTCCTGAATGAATCCGTTGCACAGGTATTGCAGCGTTTCATCCACCTGGCACAGGAAAGGCTTTTTTACCCGCGCCTCGAGCACGGCCTCTGACTGTAACCGGTCCCGGTCCAGGCGGCAGATATACACACCCGCCGCGGCCTTACTTTCCGCGGTCGCGATAGCGTCCGGCGTTTCGGGAAGAAAGGAATCCTTGTGGAAAAAACGTTCGAAGAGGCCGTATTCGGCTTCGTCCCGGTTCCCGAGAGCCTCGGCCAGGGACAATTCCACGTAATCCTCAAAGGGCCGCGAACTCTTGGCGGAATAGAGCCGCCACCGGGCGCCGTCGGTCAGAATACCCCAGTTCAACCGCCGTTCTTCCAGCCGGGCAAGGAGTTTGGCGGGATGAAACCGGCCCACGGCCCTGTCGTCCAGATCGCCGTCGGGGGGCACAATGTACAAAACGGCAATGCAGTTCTCGTAATTCCAGTCCTCGTAGAGGAGGTATAGGCACTGACCGTCAGGCTGATTGGGCGGCACAAATTCCAGGTAGCTGACCGCCTGTTTAAGGAAGGTGTCCCAGAGCGTATCCGCGCTGTCCATCCTCCGCGTTCGCCACGTTTGGGCGAGGGAAGCCATGCGCCCCCCGGCGGCATCGTCAAGACACGACTGACTTTTCAGGTCTTCAATAAAGAAACTGCTGCACAAACCGTGGTTTTTCATTCCAGCGCGAGCGTCTCCTCTTGTTCCACCACAAAGGTATGCTGCCGGAAGCGTGTAAAGGGGCGTCCCGCGATATACGCGTCCTGTTGCATTACGAAGAGCAGGGCGGGGGCATTCTTTTCGGCCCACAGTTCAACCTTCGCCGCGAACTCCTCAAGGGCCTGGCTCTGGCCTGACCAGGACGCTTTCAGGAATTCGAGCCCCGACACAATGAGCACGGATTTATCCGTCGCTTCCTTGAGGAAGTCGAAGAGTGCGGCCGGTGTGAAGCGGCTTAGTTGTTCGGCAAGGGAAGCGTCTTCGGCGAACCGTTCCAGCACATCCAGATGGGCGGCCCCGGTTCGACGGGCCAAGGCCGCGGCCCACGCTTTTTGTCCGGCGAAGTCGCGGGTAAGCACAATGCACGCCCGGCCCCGGGGACGCGAAGCAAGCTCCCCGACCAAGGTTGCCATGTTTATGGGCGCATTCACGAGTCCAGGTCTCCTTTGCCCGCATCCTCGTCTTCTTTTGGATCCCGGTCTTCATAGAAAGCCCGAAGCATCTCAAGTGCCGAAAAAGAGGGTTTCAAGCGTATCTGGTCTAGTCCGTGGGTGGTTTCGTAGCGCACCCAGCCGCGTTGATGAAGGCCTTCAACCAACTGGCGCAGCGCCGCGACATCGACACCGAACACCATGGCCGGGGAACCCGGCGTTGCCGCTACATCTTCCACCTGCAGTAACCTCGTGTTTCGGGCCAATCCGTAGTCATAAAGCATGGCGCATACTATCAGTGGCTCAAAATCCGTATAGCGGCGCCGGTAAAGTTTATCGTCATGGGTTTGATTTAACAATTCCAGTTTTCTGAAGTTTCTGTTCTGATAGGCGTCCAGGACAAAGCGGACTTCTTCGTTCAGATGTTTTCCCACAGTCCTGGGCGTGTAATGCTCCTCAAGACGCCTCCGCAAGAAATCCTTCCAGACTTCCTGTGTACTTAACGGTTTCTCCACCACGACAACATTGAATATATCGTACCAAACGAGATTTCCCGAAGAGGCCGCGCCTGCATAGTGGCACCACTCCAAGGTCGGACGCAATTCAAGAAAGATATCGTGTTCGGCAATCACTTCGCCGAAGACGGTCAGTTTCTGCCTGCCCCGAACGATAAGCCCCATGGCGGCGCCTACGCTGACCAGGCTTTCCAATTGCCTGTCCGCCAGGCCTGTACTTTCCATCAGGTCTTCCCGGCTGATCTTGGATTGCGTTCTCATCTCTTGCAACGAATGCAAGACTCGGGCCAACTGATCGAATTCCAGCAGGTATCCGTTGCAGACCTGAAACTTACGCTTCCCCCCCTTGGAAACAATAATCGACGGCACCGTTATTTTCTTGGGTTGGCGCCGGCTTACAGCCCTTGATTTTGCCGCTCGTTTTTTCTTGCCTTTTGTCGGCTCCGGTTCCGGCGCCGGCGGCTTATCTGTGACTTCAATAATTTCTTCAGGTAATTCCTGCTGTACCGGAGCGGGCATTTTTTCCGGCCACGCTACTTTTTCGCGCGCAGGCGCGGCTATTTCAAGTTGACGCGCGGACGACTGCTGGCCAATTGAGGGCGCCTGGACACGAATACGGTCCACGGCCTTGAACAAGGCAAGGACGGACTCCTTAATGCCTTTGAATTGCGCAAGGTCCATGGGCGGCGCGGACAACACGGCAACAAGACTGCCATATTTTTCAAGAAGTTCTTTCGCCAGGGATTGGACATCCAACCTTGGGAGGGCATAGGTCAGCAGTAATTCCAGCAAGGCCTCATCGCTGAACGCTTCCGGCTTCCCCGCAAGCGTCTTGTCGCGTAGCCGTTGTCTATGTCCTGAATTATCCGTTTGCTTCATTCAGTTGCCTCTATGCCCGGGCCTGATATCCTTAATCCCGGATGTACAGGCCTGCCCAACAGACGCTATCTACCTCTTACGAGTTGCCACCACCCACGGGAAGAGTTCTCCTTTATTACACCTTCCTGCACCAACTGAAGCCGCGCCCAATGGGCGTTATGACGCCATCTTTCAACATGTCTCGCGTCTGGCTCGTGGTCACCAGGCAACAACCGCCCCGCCAGTTTTCTTTCCATTAAGGCTAGTACATCATTACAGGGCGCGCTGCCACCCAATTCCCTCAGAGATTCAACCAGGACAGGTTTCAGGTCCGCCTGCGGTGTTGCCGCTTGTCCCCGGGGTTGTCGCGGTGTTGGTGCCGCAACAACCGTTTGCCTGTTCAAATCATTCGCTATAGCCCTTAGGCCGTCACGGAGATCCGCGATGGTCTGAGAAGCTTCACTATCCCTCAGTCGCTGTTCCAGTCTGTCATATTCTATTTGAATGGAATCAGGTATCGGGGCCCCCCTGCGCTCCATTTGGCGCATGGCATGCTTAAGTGCGTCCAGTTGGGTTGCCAGTTCTTGGTGATTGTCATCTTGATACTCTAAGACAATTCTGTTGACCACTTTCTCGCAAAATTGGATAAATTCTTTCGGGTCGTAAACAAAGACTTGAATATCCGCATCGGAAATCATGTTCCCTATCCTCCGGTCGGTACTTCATCTATGCTTATTGTAACAGACACCCCTGCCACATGGAAATTGAAAAAAAGGATGTGGATAACCCTAGCCGGTTCGGAGAGGGTATACATAAAATATATCGCCTTCAACTTAAATACATATTATTTCTGTAAGAACCGCCTGAATAGTTTAGGCCAACTCCCATATGCCATGGGGCGAATTCTTCTTTAAAACACCTTGCTTCACCAGCAGGCTACGAGCCCAACGCGCGTTGTTGCGCCATTTCAACTTGTCATAGGCACAAGGCTCAAGATCCCCCGGAAGGAATCTCCCTTCCATCTTTTGACCCATCGCTTCCAATACCTCCTGTGTGCTGCCACTTCCCCCCAAATCCCGCAGGCTTTCGACTAATAGTTTGCCCAGTTCCGCCTGGGAGGTCTGCAAAATAACGGCCTTTCTGTGATGTCCCAGCGGAATGGCGGACGTGTGATTTTTTAGGTCCCGTGCAACTTCAATCAATCCCGTGAAAAGGTCTTCTATAACCTTTGTCGTATCGCAATCCTTTATGCTTTTTTCTAGATCGTCCCTCTCCATGAGCAGTGCATCGGGCACAGCAACACCTCTTCTTTCGAGAACGCGTATTTTCTTATCTATTGATTCCAGTTTGCGCTCTTTTTGCTGGTGACGGTCATCCTCATACTCATTAACAATACGGTTCGTTACTTTACGGCAAAAGGCTATAAATTCTTTTGGATCGTAAATAAAGACATGAATATCCGCATCAGAAATCATCGGGTCAATCCTCCTCACCCAAGTGTTATGAAACGACCATTCATATGAAGCATGTGAGGGACAGTAAAGTCGCTCATGGAATCGCGATGATAAATTGCTGCGCTAATAACGACAACTATAAAGCATCCGGATACTTTTTAAATTTATTGAATTCCATGTGCACACAGACAAAACTATCGTCTAACACAGTTCCCACTTACCCGATATTGGATCTTTTTTTATAACCCCGTCTTTCATAAGCCTTTGGCGCACGCCGGTAGCATTGTCCCGCCAGCGAAACTTGTAGCTTTTATCTGGACGAAAATCGCCCGGTAAAAGACGTCCCTCTAATTTCTTTTCCATCGCGTTCAGGATTCTAATCCATTCGGCACCTTCCCCCAATTCTTTCATGGCGATAAGTAACACCCTTCTCAATTCTTCACGAGTCGTAATGGGTTCCTTATGCGTATGCGATACTTTGGACTCTTGTCTTCTTAGATCTCCAATCAATTCGGAGAAACCCTGGATAAGCGTGTCCATTACCGTGGAATAATCGCAGTTATTGATGCTTTCCTCCAGTTGCTCACATTGTACGCGAACAAGATCAGGCACTGAAATCCCCTGGCTTTCAAAGCGCCGTATCACTTTTTTAAGTTCGG
>Ga0123335_1004391_pt1 | contig 18366 bp, 8 predicted proteins | sample BiotimSIPDNA_2_FD_89707 | JGI IMG/M metagenome (GOLD analysis project Ga0123335, IMG submission 89707) | Anaerobic biogas reactor microbial communites from Washington, USA - Biogas_R2 time_0 SIP DNA | ecosystem: Engineered > Bioreactor > Anaerobic > Unclassified | place: Washington, USA...
CTGGAGCAGGCCTTTCACCGGGGCTGGGCTGGCATTAATTACAGTCGTCTGTACCCGCACCAGTCCTGTATTCCAGTCAGGACGCACGAAAACATCTTCAACGCGCACGGCGGGCGTCCAGAAAAGTTCGACGGGCTCGATGATGCCGCCGCTGTTGTAAGAGCCTCCGACAACAATACCGGAGGCCCCCTTGTTTCGATGGGGCGTCTGGCTCAGGATGACACCGTCAATGGGCTCTGCCGTGGGGTTTAACACCCGTACAGCGAGGCGGTTCATCTGGCCAGAGAGTAGCGCTTCGGTGATATCGAGGGTGAAAGGTGTTTCGCCGCCCTCGTGGCTGCCCACATGCGTATCGTTCAGCCAGACATCCGCCAGGTAATCTATCGCGTGAAAACGCAGTAGACAATGCCCGCCCTCATAGGGATTGGCCGGAGGGGTGAATTCTCGCCAATACCAGGCCACGCCGTGATAAGCCGGAAGGGCTTCCTGAAAGATGCCCGGCACACGCACGGGAACCGCCTCCAGCCGGGGGCCGGTCCACCATGCTTCTTCTTTGCCCATATTATCCGGGTCTGCGGCAACCGTCCAGCCGCTTCCCTCCAGTGGCAAAAAGGTTGTCGGCAGGGCGAGGGTTTCTGCGCCTACCGAAACGGTAAAGATCACCATCAATGACATTGCAGCCAATGCACCCGTTCGCTTGAACATGATCATCTCCTATAGTTTCCGGGTGTATAAATTCAAATTGCCGTTAGATGACGGAAGTGTTTTGTTTTGTATATATCTGAAGGAGGAGTAGGCCGGTAAATTCTAATAAATCCTGATGTTATTCGCTGCTATTGTTAGCGATAAGAATATTCGGCACGGCCTCTCCCAGAAAACTATTGTTGATTTCAGCCACATCCGGCATATTACCACTGATATAGATTACGGCGGTCTGATGTGCGCTTGTCTGAAATATATTGCCTGCGATTCGAACCCCGCCTGTTACCATGTCATATTCCACCGCGTCATCCAGGCGGATTTCGCAGTCCATTTCGCCATGGTCTTTGCGTCCGTTTTCGATAAAGAGATTACCGGAAACGATAATGGACCGCACATCCGGCATCCAGAGCCCCTCCCGTCCGCTATGCCGGATGATGTTGTTTGACAGGGTGCAATACTGGCTGTTCCGTTCAATGGTCACGCCCCGCGAACCGTTGTCGCAGATAAGATTCCCGGAGGCGGAGATGTTTTCGCACCCCTCAAGAAAATAACCGCCCATGGCGCTTCCGGAAACGGTGTTGTTGGTAAACTGCCCGTTGGTACAGTGATAGAAGTGGGTTCCGTCCGATTGAGCGTCCTCAAAGTGGCTGGTGTCAACGGACCATCCGTCAACGTGATAGAAGGCCACGGTTCCTTGGTCTTCCCGTTCGCTACCGGGCACAGGCCCTTTGTTCGGTTGCAGATAATCGACATAGGTGTTGCAGCAATTGATGCCAGTGATATGAGTTACATGGACGTTGCTGATGACATGGTCGCCTTCCCCTCCGAACACGCCAATGGCATTGCTGGACAGGTTCTTACAGAACAAGTTATCGATGTGAATATTGCTGGACTTTCCAACCACCCGGACGCCTGCGATATTTGTCCCGGGATCCCAGGTTTCACGCGCACCGATAATGGCGCCGCCTTTCATAACGATGTTGGATACACTTTCCAGAAGGAAGGCCTGCCCGTCCTCGCTCAGCTCTTCCGAGAGGATGAATGAGGCCCCGTCCATGAGTAATGTTACCCCATCAGGAATCCGTAATCCTGACGGACTGGTGAGGTGGTACTCACCTGGCGCGAACAGGAAGCGGTTCAGCCCGGAGTTGTCAAGACGTTCCTGGATCCATGCCTGATGTAAAGCGGCATCGGCCTTGTCATAGGGGCCTATGGCGTAGGTAAGGGAGGAATCGACGGAAGGAACGGTGACACAGCCCGATGTGATCAGCAGGGGACATAGGAAATAAAGACGATATTTCATTCTATTTTACTCCCGGGTGCAGGTTTCGTGCCCTACTCCATTGTATCAGGCGTCCCGGGAGAAGTGAAATGGTGCGCCCTGCATAAGATGTAAACGTTGCAAGTGCCGCCCCAGTTTTGATCAAATACGGCAATGGGGCGGTTCGTAAAACGGGGGTGACACTCCTCCATAGGGTAAGCATTCATGAGTCATACTATTCGAAAATTTGATGAAGAGGCCGCTTCCTGGGACGACAAACCCCACAGGCACAAACTGGCGACGGATATTGGCAATGCCCTGCAGATGGCCGTAACTTTCTCGGAAAATATGCATATTCTGGATTTCGGTTGCGGTACCGGGCTTGTCGCCCTGCAACTGGCGGGGAAAGTCGGGAAGATTACCGGCGCGGACAGTTCCCGGGGAATGCTTGAGGTGTTCCGCGAGAAGGCTAAACGGGCCGCTCTGGATAATGTCAATACCCTGCACCTCGGTTCGGAAGAACGTATGGTGTCTTCAGACCGGTATGATGTGATTGTGAGCAGCATGACCCTGCACCATATCCGGAATGTTGAGCAACTATTGCGCGATTTTCACCAACTTTTACGACCGGGTGGGATTTTGTCACTGGCAGATCTGGATTCGGATGACGGCCAGTTTCATCAAGACAAGGCGGGAGTATTTCACCAGAGTTTTGACCGTGGCCAACTGAAGTGCATGTTGGCCGATGCCGGATTTTCGTCCATGGTGGACTGTACTGCCGGACAAGTTACCCGGCCAGTCGCTGATACGGGAGCCATGAGAACATTTACGGTATTTCTGATTACCGCTTGTCGCGTTTGATTTGTGGGGTGTTTTTAAATCATTCGTTATCGACAACGGATGTTCGTGAAGGGGCCGTCTATGGGGATTAACTTTGACCGTGGGAGAAAAACTATGGAGACGGAAAGTAATGCCCAGACTCAGGCACCGTCTGCCCGCATCGTCAGCGTGGATGTGCTTCGAGGTTTTGATATGTTCTGGCTTGTCGGAGGGGCCGGAGTCGCCCTCGGCATTGGGCGCTTGCTGGGCAGCCCGTTTAAGGAAGGTGTATTACGGCAGTTTGAACATGCGAAGTGGGAGGGGTTTTATTTTTACGACCTGATTTTTCCGCTCTTCGTATTCCTAGCGGGCATGTCCATCGCTTTTTCAATGGGGCGTATCCTGCGGGAAGGGGGACGCCTGCCGGCGATGAAACGGCTTTTCCGCCGTTGTGTCATCATGTTTCTGCTTGGTATTCTGTACAATGGCGGGTTGGCACAGCCGTGGCCCGAAGTGCGTATTATGGGCGTGCTTCAGCGTATCGCGTTGTGCTGCCTCTTTGCCGGGCTGTTATTTTGTTTCGTCGATTGGCGTGGACTGACGGTTGTCTTATTGCTTTCGTTGCTGGGATATTGGGCGTTGTTGAGTTTTGTCCCCGCGCCAGGATTGGCCGAGGTCTCATGGGCCGAAGGGCAAAATTGGGCCTGCTGGCTGGACTCCGTGGCGCTGCCCGGGCACAAGCATTATCAAACCTATGATCCGGAGGGCCTGCTAAGCACGATTCCTGCGGTGGGAACCTGCCTGATGGGCGTTCTCGCCGGGTTGGCCCTGAAGTCTTCCACCTTCCGGCCGGGTCAAAAAGTGTTGGGATTCTTCCTCGGGGGGGCGGCACTGGTGGCGCTCGGTTACTTCTGGGGATACCAGTGTCCCATTATCAAGAAAATCTGGACGCCTAGTTATGTCTGCGTGGCTGGGGGATACAGCCTGATGCTGCTGGCGATATTCTTTTTTGTGGTTGACGTCCTTGAAATCCGTTGGTGGATAGCGCCCTTTGTTTGGATCGGCGTTAATCCGCTCACGGTCTATCTGGCGCGCAGCCTGATCGAATTCAACAAAATCGCGGAGCGCTTCGTGGGCGGCAGTATCGCCGCTTGGGCGGGAGCAGATGGTGGCTATTTACTGAAGATGGGTGTTTCCCTGTTGCTGGTGCTGCTCTTTGTCTGGTTTTTAAATAAAAAACACATTTATCTTCGCCTTTAAAATCCCTGACGTTTTTGCCGAACACCAAAAAAGAGCCTGCGGCGTTTCGGGGCGCCGCAGGCTTGAGTGTGCGGGGTCCTAGTTGTATCTTAGTTGATTTTTTCAGCAGTCAGGATTTTCGCCTCGGCATTTTCAGCATTGGCGATAAAAACGAGCGGGGCGCTGGTGCTCACCTCTTCCAGGAAGTCAACAAAGGCCACACCGTTTTTGACAACCCCGCGGCCGATAGGGGTTTGGATTTTGCGCAGGAAAGGCTCTTCATAAACGGTGATTATGGCGCCTTCCTGTGCGTATTCAAGATTTATGCCCGTGGCAAATTCCTGTTGTTCGGCCAGAATCAATCCCAGATAGCGGTACTTGAGCACGCCGGGCAAGATGAAAATATTGGGATTGCTGGTCCAAATCTCCAGTGTCGGGTCGCCGATGCAGTGCCACAGGTAAAGTTCGTTTACGGCATCAGAATTGGCAATTGTCGCGCCCATAACGCTGGTGCCGACTTTGGACATCAGGTAGAGTTTTCCGTGATTGAGGATATCTCCCAGGCGGCGTTGTGCCGTGGCGGCGCCGAAGGAGCCGATGGCGTTTGGCCAGATGGCATCATAGAAGCCCTGTGTCAGCGTGCTATTGGCCCAACTCGGACTGTTGCGCGTGTCACCCAGGATACCGACCGCGCCACCGTTCGCCTTACGTAACAACTTCTCACAGAAATAAACGTTTCCTACGGTGGTCCCATAGGCGCCTCCTGCAGTCTCGTTGTCCCAGAAACCGCTAGCGCAGTTGACGCTGAACACTACGGGTTGCAGTGTGCCGTTGGTCAGGTCGTCAATTTCGGGCAACTCGTATTCGGGATGGCTCCATCCTTCTTCCCAGCCATGATCGCGGTGCATAATGAGGAAACGGCCTTCATTCCAGGCGTTCGTGATATCGTCTGAATCAGCGTTCCAGGCGAATCCGCTCGATGCGCCGATGGCGGTCGGAAGCAGGCTGCCGTCATAATATCGGGTGGGGGTGGAAGTGCCCGTTTCCATATACAGCCTGTCCACCGTCTTGCCGGCGCTGACCATGACGTTGCGCGCAAATTCCGACACTTCGATGAAGGTGCGCTGATCCGTGCCGTAGGAGGCGCCGTCGCGACAGCATTGGAACTGCGAAGCCAGGGACGCGTGACTGTAAAAGGTGGTGTTGAAAGGAGGAGTGTCTTCATAGGCGATAATTTTATTGATCACCGTGTTTGCTTGTTCCAGCGTGTCGACGGGAATGCGTCCCACCGCGAAGTCGGGTATGGTGTCCGTTCCCACCGCGCCGAGAATGGCATAGGGCCAGTCGGTTCCGATGCTGTTTTGATAGAAGGGGGCAATAAATTCGGCATCGCCCAGCAGCAGAATATAGGAGGGGCGGATGGCCATGGCGTAATAGTGGTCGTGGATAAACGTGTCAATCTCCTCTTTTGTGGTGCGGCCTGTTATCCCGGAGCCGGTGCCGCATTGATATACGTTTGTCCAGATGCCTTTGCTGCGCTTCCAGTCACGCAGGGCGATTGCCGCATCATTAAAATCGGGATGGGTTAGAATCATGAACTCTTCTCCCAGCAATACCGGCTTGATCCGACCCTCCACAAAATATTCAATCGCGTTCTTGTTCAGTACCGCCTTGGTAAAGGCGGGTGAGCTGCTTTCAAAAGGACTTAGCATGGCTTCCGTGAGAAATGCGCCGCTGCCGCCACTGAATTCCACGTCAAAATTCACGTTGTCAAAGAGCACCAACCTGTTGCTTTGCGGGTAATACTGCCCTGTCGCAACCTCCACAAGGTAGTATTCCATATCCCGGGCGTCGCCGAGGTAATTTACAGTAATGGGGGAAGGCGGGTAGGCATTGTCAGAGTTATAGGTCGACGAGTCCAGGGCAAAAGGCTTGTCTTCAAAAATGGAGGGGTCGGGCCTGGCGTCCACCGGTTGCTCCTGGCAGGGATAGAGGTTCAGGAAGATTTCTTCGGCTATTTCAGGCTCGGCTTTGGTCAGCAACACTTCCACATCGGCGCCGCGCGGCGCTGCGATCAGCCGCCGCAAGATGGGAATGCCGGGTTTGCCCGGCTCTCCCCCGATTGCCTCGGCGCCCGGAATATGGACCTGGGTAAAGACCTCTCTCACGCTACCGTCACCAAGGGCAATCGTCTGTACCATGGGCTCTCCGAATAAGCCGAGAGCGCCGAGCATCTTGGTGGTCTCTTCTCCGACTTCGGCTTCAGCCACCAGCCCCAGACGTTCCGCCCCGGGGCAGACGCTTTTTACCGGAATGGAGCCAAGCATATCATAGCGGAGCATTCGCCCCATGTTATACAGCTCTTCAGCAAATCCAACCGCCGCGCCTAGCCGAACATTCTGGGCTTTTTCCAGGAATTTTCCCTCTAGAACCTCAGCGGATCCGCACGGATCACCCCCACGGTAAAGAAGTTCCGCTTCCAGAAGCCGGGCTTCGAGTTCTAACTCATCGTCTTCTTCAAGAACATCATCAGGATCATTTAGAATCAACGTATGTAAAGTTTCATATTCTCCAAGAATACTTTCCACGGCGGTGGCGATGGTTGGTGTTGCGTTCGCTTGTGCGCCGGCGGCATAATTCCCGGCGCTGTCGTAGGCGAATGCGGCATAAAAATACTCCGTGCCGTTCGCGGCGGTGGCATCCGTATGTGTCGTTCCCAGACCATTGTAAACGGCGGTGCCGTCCGTGTGTGAAGTAGGCGGCGTGATAGTCTTACGGACAACGGCTACACCGGCGAGGTCTTCATCAGCAGGGTTGTTCCATGTCAGTACAACCTGTGCATCCCCGGCGGCGGCGGAAAAATTGGTCACTATGCCCGGAGGTGTGGTGTCTTCCGGACATCCGGTAAAGATCGTGGCTATCATGAATACGCCCGGTAACAATATCAGGTGCATCCAACCGACTCGGCCCTTTTGGGTACTCATTTTTCTGTCTCCTTTGGTTTCTTTTGTTCACATGTGAAACGCATCATCTGAGAAGCACAAATACATAATGTTTAAGTTGTTATATTAGCATAAAAAGTATAAAATTTCAATCTCCCGCAGAATTAGAAGAGAAATATAACGATTTTACAAAATCAAATAACGTAATTAAAAACAATAAAATATATGCAAATCGAATCTTTATAAAATCAATAACTAGTACTAATATAAAATTGAAAACAACGTCTAAGGTTACAATTATTTTTAAACGCAATATTGTCTATATGTCACATGGACTACTTTATTTTGCTCCCTTTAGTGTCAGGACGGAGTCAATCGACTGATAGCCTTCAATAATCCCTGTTTGACACGTAGTTTTGAGATTATTCGGTCATCGGGCAAAGGCAGGCCCTTCATCAATGCGATATAAGTTACTTATGCAACCGCGTTGTGTAGAGGGTATGGCTTGACTGGCGTTGCTTGAAACGTCATACTCGTTTCTGCTCCAATTCTGAAACTGTTAGTGGCGTCTGCGTGTTTTTTCGCCGATTTTAACTGATATTTCTTTGAAGTAAAATAAGGTTGGTTATGAATATAAATGAGATGATAAAAATTAAATTCCTTGGACGCTGGCTGACGGTGATTGTCCTTACTTTGCTTGTAGTCGGTTCCGGTTGGGGAAAATCGATAGAACCCCTTGGTCAGACGCTTGATGCTTCTTTGGGCGCTTTGGTAATCCCGGAATCGGAAGTGTATGGGAATGGAGACTTGACGGTTGAATGCCGTGTCCGTTTGTCGGAGGCAAAACACTACAACATTATTGTTGCCAATGAACCTAAAGTGTCCGGTACACACTGGGAATTATTTACGACACCCGGAGACGGAATCGTGCATGCCTACTTTCCGGGTCGGGTACCGGACCATCTGCACACCGATTGTGCTCTTGTCGACGATCAGTGGCATTGGATTACCCTGGAAATGGAACCGGATCGTATCGCACTGTTGGTGGATGGCGAGGAAAAGTCCGCGATAGTTTCAAACTTTAAGGAGCCGTGTCCGGACAGGGTCGGGGGACCGTTGGTCATTGGAGGGCTGGCGGAGGGAAGCCTGGGGTGTAGCGGATTGATTGACGAGATACGCATCTCATCCGGTATCCGGCCCCGGTTGCCGGTAGTTACCACAGAACTTGCGGCGGACGAAAGCACCTTGGCGCTTTGGCATTTTTCGGGGGATGCCCCGGGACTGGATGCTTCCGGAAATGGCAGAAACGGGCAGCACAGGCCAAGCAATAAAACGTATACCAATGGAGGTATGGAAATTCCGGGTGGCATGTCCTCCGCCCTGCAACCGCTGCCGCCGGCCGAAGAGGTCGGCCCGCTCCGGAACGCCTTGGGCATTCTGGTAGAACGCCTTGGGTTGAAAACCATAGAAGTTGAGGCCATAGACGACCGGGTGTTTCGCCAATGGAGTCATGATTATATCTGGATTGGCAAGAAGGAGTATCCAGAATCACGCCCCGGAGGGCCTGATACTGAGAAACTGGAACGGGAAGCCTACGACAATAACGCGCTTATTTGGGCATCGGACGACGGTCCCCTGGGTACAGTGCTGCGTCGCTCATTCCTGCTCGCGTCAAAACTTGAGGGAGAGAAAGTCGAGAGCGCTGACGTCGCTGCTGTAGCCGGGGAATTGCACCGGTTGGCCGATGCGTATGCTGTCGAGGCGCCCGTGCCAGATTCAGAATCCTATAAGGCCTTTTACCTTGCCGCCTGCGCTTTGCGCAGGGCTATGCTATTGCATGATCCCCTGTTAGACTTCGATGAAATCATATGTGTTGCGCGTGGTACCTATGAAGGTTCTGTACGGTCCAACCCGCAGACCGCAGATCCGCAGGGCGGGCATTTTGTGACCCAGTATTTCGGGTTTAACGCGCTGCCCGGCGGTGGCCTGTACAGAATCAAAAACTATAAACGGCAGCCCGAGGCAGTCAATATCCTGGGGAATTCCGTCGTGGAGAATGGTCGGCTCCAAGGGCAAAAACTGGATTATGGCGCATTTGCAACCCCGGATCTCTCCTATGACGGGAAAACGATTGTTTTTGCCTGGACCGAAAACGCCGATCACAAGTGGATATTTTCACAGAAGAAATGTTTTCATCTATTCAAGGTGAATGTGGATGGGACCGGCCTGGTTCAGTTGACGGACGGCCCCTTCAATGATTTCGATCCCTGCTGGTTGCCGGACGGTCGGATTGCCTTTGTTTCCGAACGGCGCGGGGGGTATATACGCTGTTTTGACGCGTACCTTAAAGTGCGAAGTTACACGCTTTTTTCCATGAAAGATACGGGGGAGGACATTGTCCCCTTAAGTTATTTTGAGACCAGTGAATGGAATCCTTCGGTCAACAATGACGGGCAGCTGGTGTACACGCGCTGGGATTATGTGGACCGTGAGAATTGTCTGGGAACCCGTTTCTGGATAAGCGGCATCGACGGAAGCAACCCGAGGGCGCCGCACGGGAATTATCCGCTACCCTATCACACCTTTCCCGACCATATCCCCTGGAAAGTGGAAAACGGCCGCGAATGGGACAGTCGTTTCGGAGCGCCCCTGGTGGAAATGGGCATCCGCGCCGTTCCGGGCTCGCCTCTATATATGTTCACTGCCTCGCCGCACCATGGCTCCGTTTACGGATCCCTGTGTATGCTTGATTTGCGCGTTGAGGATGACCGACATATGTCTCAGGTAAAGCGTGTTACGCCGGAAGAACCCTTTCCCGAAACGGAAATGCCGGGAAGGAGGCATTATCGTTATGGCACGCCGTGGCCTTTGAGTGAAGACCTGTACCTGTGCAACGAGTGGGAAAACCTGGTCCTGCTGGACAGACACGGGAACAAGGAAATCTTGTATGACCTGCGTTCCCTGCCCTGCAGTATCGATGAACGTCTGCGAATCATCGATCCCATTCCCCTGCGTGCGCGCCCGTGCCCGTCCATCAATCCCCCTTCCGGTTTCTCCGTAAAAAACACGGATGCGCCCAAAGCCACTATTGCCGTTATGGATGTATACAATTCCGATCTGCCCTTTCCGGAGGGAACGAAGATCAAGTGGCTGCGCGTGGTCCAGAACATACCGAAATCCAACCATGCCATGGGCGTGCCCCTGGCCGGTTACGAACGGGAAAACACACCGCGCATTCCCCTCGGCATCGTGCCGGTGGAGGAGGACGGCAGCGCCTATTTTGAGGCGCCTGTGGCCAAACAACTCATTTTTCAGGCGCTGGATGAAAATTATATGGCCGTGCAGTCCATGCGTTCTTCCGCGTTTGTACACCCGGGCGAGCAGCTGACCTGTCTTGGCTGTCACGAAAACACCCATCAGGCCGCCCAGCGCAATCAGTTCCCCCTTGCCCTGAAGCGGTCTCCCTCAAAGCTCCAGCCTGAATGTGGTTCCGTGGAACCGGTCAGTTATTATCGGCAGATTAAACCAATCTTCGAGCAAAAATGTATTCCGTGCCATGTCGAAAAAGCGGTATCGTTGCAGGACATGAGTTATGAAAATCTCAAAGAGGAATACACCTTCTGGTTTTCAGGGGCCATGTTTACGGATATGACCACCGCCTACAGCGGAGTCCATGGCGGATCACGCACGATTCCAGGCCGGTTCGGCGCCAGGGCTTCCAAAATCGGGCAATCACTTCTGGACGAGTTTCATCGCGAAACAGTATCGCAGGGTGACCGGCATCAAATAATTCAGTGGCTGGACTGCAATTCCATGCGCCTTGGCGCGTTTATCCGTGAGGACGCGCAACTGCGCGGGGAACTCGTCTGGCCAACCCTTGACGTGGACCCTGAAAATGTTACCGGAATTGACGGTTCCGAACCCGGCTTGCGCGCCAATTTCTGGCACGAAAATACCTATGGTCCTTTTCCCGTGCTGATTTCAGAGCATGAACACGACCGCATAGCCATTCTGGACAAGTCAGGAAAGGTCGTTTGGGAGTATGGGATACCCCATCCGCAGGATGTATGGATGCTGCCGAATGGCAATATTCTGACCACCTATTACCAGGGGGTGCGCGAAATAACCCCTGACAAGAAGATGGTTTGGGAGTATTGCACCGAGAAGCCGAACGAGATTCCCAATTGCCAGCCCCTGCCTGACGGCAATATTATGATCGGAATCGTGGGGGAATGCCGCCTGATAGAAGTAAACCGACAGGGCGAGGTGCTGCACGAAATTAAGTTGTCAACAACAGAAAAGGTCCCACACGCCCAGTTCCGTATGTGCCGGAAAACTCCGCAGGGTACCTATCTGGTGCCTTTTACCGCGGAAGGCGCGGTGAGAGAATATGATCGCACAGGCGCCGTTCACAGGATGTTTCCTAATTGTTCTTCACCCGTCTGTGCCCTGCGTCTTGAGAACGGAAATACTCTTATTAGCGCGGCCGGGGTATTGACCGAATATGACTTGGAAAACAGGGTTGCCTGGGAATTGCGGGAACATGATATCCCCGACATACAGGCAGGCATATTTGCGGGGATACACAGGCTGGCCAATGGTAATACTATTGTTTGTAACTGGAATACGCGGGATACGGAGGAGAAGACTGGAGCGCACATTTTCGAAGTCACCCATGACAAACGGGTGGTATGGCAGGTGACAGGAACTCATATCGGGCAGGTGGCGCAGTGTCAATTGCTTTCAGACGATCTCAGCGCGCCGCGGAAACCCGCGTATTGACTGAAATCCGGGGAAGAACGCCAAGTCGTTCCTGCGAAAGCCCGCAAGTTGTAATTTTAGTGCAAATGAAAGTGCCCCGAGGTTATTGGTTCTGTAGAAAATCATTCAGAAAGTTTTTTACCCGGTCATAAGCCGCTTGCAGCGGTTCAAGCAAGTCCCCGGCACAGTCCGTTTGCCCGTCGCGCGCCATTTCCTCCAGTTTTAAGGCGAGGTCCGCAAGTCCTTGCGCCTTCAGCGTCATGGCCCCGTTCTTCAGGGCATGGGCGTTAAATTCCATCGCCCCGGCGTCCACTTTTCGAATTGCTTCCACAAGGAGATTTAAATGCTTTCCGTTTTCATCGAAAAATGCCTGGATGAGTTTGGTAAGAAACGCGCTGTCGCCGGAAGCGTACTCGTTCAGATAATCAAGGCTGACCGGTGGCTCCGCGTCCTCTTCGTAACGTGTTTCCTGGCGGGTGTTTTGAACCGGTTCACTCCTTCTGGTCCCTTCAACCGTAAGCCATCTTTGTAGCATGGCGTATAATTGGGCGCGGGTCACCGGTTTGGGAAGAAAGTCGTCCATGCCGGATTGGAAACAGCGTTCACGATCTTCTTTCATAACCGACGCGGTCATGGCTACAATAGGGGTGTGCCTTGCAGTACCTTCATGTTCCCGGAGTTTACGGGTCGCCTCATACCCGTCCATCTCCGGCATCTGGCAGTCCATAAGAATCAGATCAAAGTTTTCCCGCGCCGTTTTTTCAAGCACTTGCTGGCCGTTTTCCACAATAGTGCATCGGTAGCCTGCGCGAACCAATAGTTGATGTATCACCTTTTGGTTTGGAACAAAATCTTCCGCCACCAGCAAGTGGAATCTTGACCGGCTGTTTTGATCTATCATGGATTCAGTGACCAGGCCGGTCGCTCCAAGGCTGCCTGGATGAGTCTTTCTGGAGAGAACCATGCTAAGGCAGTTCAGCAGAGTGGACTGTTTCAGGGGCTTGCACAAAGCCCCCTCAAACCCTATGTGCGCCAACGCCTCCATGCTTTTCCTCGTACCCACGGAAGTCAGCAATATAATGGAAATATGGGCCAGGGAGGGATCGTCTTTGATAAGTTTGGTAAGTGCCTCACCGTCCAACTCGGGCATTTGATAATCCACCAGGGCGCAGCGAAAACCGGGTAGTCTCTTGTCCGGAAGCCTCAAAATCCGTAAGGCTTCATCGGCGGAACTCGCCTCTGTAACATGGCAGCCCCACCGTTCAAGATAGGTCCGTAAAATGCGGCGGTTGGTATCGTTGTCATCCACAATCAGAATGGGAAGGCCTTGAAGTTCTACCGGTTCCGTGTCGATTTCAGAAGTATCCCCGGGGGGCGTTTCCGGAAGCGGGATACGGACCCAGAAGGTGGAACCGGATCCCAGGCGGCTCTCCATGCCGATTTCACCGCCCATCAATTCCGTGAGGCGGCGACAGATGGCGAGACCCAGTCCGGTGCCGCCAAACTTACGTGTCATTGAGGCGTCCACCTGGGTAAATGCCTGAAAAAGCAGGGAGATACGGTCTTCGGGAATGCCGATTCCCGTATCCGATACCTCAAACAAAAGCGTGCCGGGTACGGCGTCCAACCCGGGATCCGTCGGGGATATCCGCAGGGTAACCTCGCCCCTGGAGGTAAATTTAATCGCATTCTGCAACAAGTTGAGAAGGATTTGTCTAATCCGGCCCGGATCCCCAAGCACCCAGGATGGCGTGTCCGGTTCAATTAACAAACCCAATTCAATATTCTTCGCATCCGCCTGTTGCGCGACAGTGTCGATAATCCGTTCCAGATGCCTTCTTAAATCGAACGGGATTTGCTCCAGTTCCATCTTGCCGGATTCTATCTTGGAGAAATCCAGGATATCATTCAAAATATCAAGCAAGGCTTCACTGCTAAGGCGGAGCGTTTCAAGAAAATCACGCTGGTCAGGGCTGAGATCCGTGTCACCCAGAAGTTCGGTCATCCCGATGATGGCATTCATGGGAGTGCGGATTTCGTGGGACATATTGGCGAGAAAGGTGCTCTTCGCGCGGTTCGCTTCCTCCGCTGCGGTACGTGCCTCTTCCAATCGGTCCATACTTTGCTGCAATTGATGATTGCTTTCAAGGAGCGTTTCCCGGTACTCGCGGTTTTGTTCCAAAAGTCTTGCCCGTTCAAGCGCCTTCTTAATGGAATCTTCCAGAACAGCCATATCCTGAATCGGTTTCATGATATAGTCCCATGCGCCGAGGTGCAGCGCGTGTACCGCGTCCTGCACCTCGCCTGCCCCCGAAACCACAATAACAGGCGTGTCAGGTAAGAATTTCTTGATTTCCTCCATTACAAAGAGGCCGTCCAGTTCCGGCATGCGTAAATCGCAAAGCACCAAATCGGGCTTCTCCATTAGAATGCGCTGCAATCCCATCCGTCCGTTTTCAGCCTCAATAACCTCGTAGCCGCTGTCGCCCAGGTAGGTCGCAATACTGCGGCGCACGGACTCCACATCTTCAATCGTAAGAATTCGCGGCGGATTATGCATTCTCCTCCTCCTTTTGAATCAGCAACGCTCGAATAGCGTCCGCAAGCACGCCCATATCGGGCAGGGGCTTGCGGAACATCTGCTTGTCGGTAATTCCCAGGCCCAGGAGATCGTCCGAAAGCCCATAACTCAAAGAACCGGTGTGTATGAGAAAAGCTAATACAGGGAGGCATTCATGGAGCGCCAGAATGGCGTCATGCCCGTCCATGCCGGGAAGGCGCATGTCCATGATGCATACCGCAGGGCGGAGTCCCTGACGAACCGCCCGAACCGCTTCTTCGCCGCTCGCCGCCGTGGCCACATCGAGGCCGTCGTCTTCCAGGTAAGCGGCAAGCGTGGAGCGGACAGTGGCATCATCATCTACAAGCAAGACTGTTCCCATAACGCTTATACTTTCTGTTCCAGGGGAAGACGGACAATAAACCGGCAGCCTTCCCCGGGAGTTGATTCTACTGACATCTCACCTTTATGTTGGCGGGTGATAATGAAATAGGATACAGAGAGACCCAGCCCGGTTCCCACTCCCACCTCCTTGGTCGTAAAGAAGGGTTCAAAAACCCTGCGCCGAATGGACTCTTCCATACCTGGACCGTTATCAATCACCTCCACTTGAAGATGGTGCGGATCTTTGCAGGCGCGAATGATGATTTTGGGAATCTCCTTGCCCTGCCAGCCCGCCATGGCCTGGGCCGCATTCTTGACCAGGTTCAAAAGCACCTGCTCTATTTTTTGTTTTGTCACACTGGACTTCCGGAAGCCCTTCCTCATATTCACGGGTTATTTTAATGTTTCGGAAATCATACTGTTTCTTGAGATCATAATCGTTGGCGGCAAGGCGCAAGACGGTATCCACAATTTCCTCTACTTGCGTGGGCAGGAGTTGTGAATCGGTGCGACGACTGAAGGCAAGCATGTCGGAAACAATGCGTGCCGCGCGAGTGCCGTCGGAACGGATGCAGGAAATAAACTCTAGGATATCGCGTTTCGCCAGGTACTCCCTTACCTTGGAAAGATCCACACCCAGCGCATCCGCGACTTCGAGGTTCTTAGGAAGATCCAGCGACGTTCGGCGCTCGATATTCTGGCATGCCTGCAAGATGCCGCCCAGCGGATTGTTAATCTCATGGGCCATGCCGGCGGCAAGTCCTCCCACGGACATCATTTTTTCAGTCTGGACCATCATCTCCTCTATCTGTACGCGGGTAGTGACGTCGTCAAGCCTGACAACGGCGCCGCTGGCCCCGTTCGCGATAAGGGGGAATACCATGATCTCGAATATCTGGTTTTCATCCTGGCTGTTTCTCATGCTGATGCGCTCTCTTTCGAGACCACGACCTTCCCGTATTGCCGACTTAATTTTATCAAGATGGGCGTGCAATTGCGGAAGCACTTCGCCAATTTCCTTGCCATAGGAGGCTTCATCAGAAAATCCGGTGAATTTTGCCGCCTCGCGGTTCCAATGGATGATTGTACCGTCCAAATCAACACCGATCAGCATTGTGGGCATGGAATCCACGACGTTCTGCAGGTAGGAGCGCATATGCCTGATCTCTTCTTCGTGTTTCCTGCGCTGCAGAAGCCGCCACATGCCATCCATAAGCAAAGTGAGTTGCCGCACATCCGAATTGTCATAGGGTTCGTTTTTGTTACCTACCCCTGCCACAAGCACAATGCGCCCTTCATCCATGACAGGAATATTCATGTGACGTCTTATCGGCACATGTCCTTCAGGGTACCCCTTTTTCAGTGGATTGGGTGCATCGTAGTCGTTGGTAATTACAGCGCTTCGCTGTCGCACCGCTTCCCCCCATAGCCCTGTGTCTTTAACAGGGTAGATGAGCGGTTTTTCACGCATAGCGCATTCCTGCATGGCCGTTTTTGACCAGGAATACATGGTTAATACGGATTCATCTTCATTCATGAACGCCAGGTAACCGATTTTGCTGCCCGTCAGACGTACGGCTTCTTCCAGAACAAAATCGGTAAGTTCCTTCATGGATGCTTTTGTCATCTGGTTCAGATTCAGGAGCGCTTCAAGGCGCATTTCGTTAAGCCGGCGTGCGCTTTCCGCCTTTTGACGTTCCGTCAAATCGACAAATGTAATGAAAGTCAGATCACCAAAAACTGTTGCATGGACGCGCATATATTTTACTGTACCGTCATTCGCCGCGATTTCAACATGCATGGGTTGAATTTCAGTTTGCAGAAATGAGGCTTCCTCAAGGCGACGTTCCCACTCCCATTGAATTGTCGCCCGATAGTCGGGGTCTGGCAAGGCCTGTTCCCACCAGGAAGTCATTTTTTCATTTTCCTGGTCTGAAGGGGGAAAGTATTCATGAAAACAGGGGTTTACATAAAGGATGCGCTGCTCTAATCCTGTTGACAAAACCACCCCCACGGGAAGATGATCCATAATTCCCTGGAGGCGCTCCTCATTTTTCCAGACGCGTTCTTCTGCCCGTTTGCGTTCAGTGACATCGATACCCGCGATAATACAGTGGGTGACAGGGCCTTCGGATTCGGCCATGCCGGTCCCGCGCCAGCGAATCCAGCGGGTAGTGCCATCCTTGCATAGCCAGGCGTCTTCCCGGGTGTCCGGGGCATTCCCCGCGTATACCTCCTCTATCGCCTGGCAGAAGTCCCTTTTTTCTAGGGGGTTGAAAAAGACGCCACAAAATACCTTGTTAAGAACTTCCGCGGCGGCATATCCCGTTGTCTCTTCACAGGCGTGATTAAATCGAAGTATGCGTCTAGCGGGGTCAATTACCAGGATCAATGCGCCGCTACTCTCCATGATTTTGCCGAGGAAATCATGCTGGTATTTTAGTTGAAGCCGTGCCGCTTCTATTTCAGCGGTCCTTGCAGAAACGGTTTGATTTAGTATGGCATTGGCGTTTTCAACCTGTTCCTGTATTTGACGGCGTTGTAGTTCCAGGTTATAGAGGACACGCGCTACGCCGATAATGATTATGCCGATTATTAAGGCCCGCAGAACTACAAAGAGCGCTGTTCCAACAACGGAAGAGAATAAGCCGAATTCTTCTCCATAGATGCGAAGCCAGCCCAGCAGAACAAGGATAAGGATAATAAGAGGAAGGAGACCGCGAATAATAACGCCTGCCTCACCCGGGTCTATTGCCAGTTTCATCCAGCCCCGGTTCGGTTGAAGTACTAATATGCCTGAAGAAAGTAGAAGAAATGCACCCGAGGTATGCAATGTCATAATTGGAAAGCGATTTGTGTAACGGACCAATTCTGGCACACCATACAGAAATCCGGTGAATGGAACCATGGCTACAACAAAGGTGACGACCGCGAGCATTTCGGTCGGATGATACCATTTGCCATCACGAATATTTGTCAGTAGCAAGGCGAATCCGAGCAGGATAAAAGAGAAAGCGGTGTTGGGAGCCATACGCCCGGGAAACACTATTTTTTGCGGAGAGGAATTGTCGTAGAAAAGGAATTCGTCAATTCCAATGCGCATCTTGAAAATATATTCGAAAAGCGTGGCCAGACCGATAAGTATTGTTAACGCCGGGAATACACGGACAAGTCGCAAGCCAAGAAAGGACGTTTGCGGCCTTGTATGAATCAGTACAAGCGCAGAACCCATAAGAACAAAAGCGATCGCCGAATTGACTTTCATGGTTACCAACGTCATGGAAAGGCTTTTCAGCGAGGTGATATTGAATATCCACCCGAATAATGCGGTTGCTCCTATCACTACTACTGCAAGTCCGAGCAAACAGGATGCCACTTGAAACCGCTTTACCAGCTTCTCTCGTCCCTTTTGCGCCATTGCCGCCTCCTCTATGCTTACATCTCAACAATAAATATCGCAGATTCCATTAATCATTCAAATTGATACCAAGGATAACCCCCGTCTACGTCAGAGACATTGTTTGACAGGTATGGTGAAGTGAAAACAGGAGCCGTGGCCTTCCTCGCTTTCAAAGCCCACGTTGCCTCCATGCATTTCTACGAAGTCCTTGACAATGGCAAGTCCGAGACCTATGCCGCGCTTGCCGAATTCATATTGTCCCGAGGAATGATGCGTGATATCCAGGGTGGAAAAAAAA
>Ga0123335_1004394_pt1 | contig 18363 bp, 15 predicted proteins | sample BiotimSIPDNA_2_FD_89707 | JGI IMG/M metagenome (GOLD analysis project Ga0123335, IMG submission 89707) | Anaerobic biogas reactor microbial communites from Washington, USA - Biogas_R2 time_0 SIP DNA | ecosystem: Engineered > Bioreactor > Anaerobic > Unclassified | place: Washington, USA...
AAAATATTGTAAGGAGAAAAAGATAGTGAAAACTACACAAAAGTTAGCAATGGCGCTATTAGTCGTCTTTGCGATATCAGTAGTTACAGCAATTCCCTTGAATTTCGGCGCAAGCGCTGCTACAACAATGAAAACATACGCGATTTCCGACGCCATCCCTAACATACTCGGTATTGGGGAACAAACGCTTCTCAAATGCGGTATCACTGAAGCTTTAGCATCACAAGCCTACGGCTGGACAGGCATAACAATCGAGGTTACTGCGCCAGACGGAACAAAACAAACTCTTGGTCCATTCACCACTGACTCAACTGGTTCAACATACACATTATACACACCAAACCAAGTCGGCACATACACCTTAAAGACAAACTTCCCACAGCAGGAAATGCCAGTTAACACTATGGCAATTGAAAGAGGCGCAATGATCCTTAAAGGCACAGTTATGCTCGCAAGCACAGCAACAAGCACATTCCTAGTAACTGAAGAAGCATCAAAAGCTTACCCAGGTCACTCATTACCGACTGAGTACTGGAGTCGCCCAATCGACCCACAGCTCAGAGAATGGTACAGTGTTTCAGGCAACTGGGTAGCAAGACCAGACAACTCTCTTGCACTCTACAATGACGATGCACCAGAAACAGCACACGTTCTATGGGCTAATCAACTGACCACTGGCGGTTTAGCAGGCGGTTTATTGGGTGACGGAATTCCAGCAGCATCTGAAACCGGCGATGCATATGAAGGCAAATTTCCGAACTCTATTGTACTCAACGGTGTCCTATACTACAACCAGTATGATCAAGCACTTCCAAACGTTATCCACGCAGTAAACCTACACACTGGTGAAGAGCTCTGGACAAAGAACAACACTTCCGTAGCATTCGGCCAAGTACTATGGTTCGACAGCTTCAACTACGACGGTGTATTCACCTACGTATACTCAACCTCAGGTTCCTCATACATTGCCTGGGATCCATTCGACGGTAAATGGTGCTTCACCTTCAACAACGTACCATCAGGTGTCAGAACTTACGGTAAAAACGGTGAAATTCTCGTCTACGTAACCAACTACCAAGCAGGCTGGATGGCACTATGGAACTCAACTTTAGCAGGTCTACAGAACTCAGCAATCGGCACATCATCATACGGTAGCTGGGGCAGCCAAGTACAAGGAAAAACATTCGATGCATCAACACCAAAATGCTACTCATGGAACGTTACAATTCCAAAAGGATTGACAGCAAGCACATCATTCTTCGCACCGATTCTAAAAGTCTATGAAGACAGAGTTGTATCAATATTCTTCAACCAAACAAAAGTACGCGTATGGGCACTACCACTCAACAACATAACACCAACACTCACAGCAAACGTATCATCACCACAGTCAATCTCAACAATCTACGACAAATGGTGGAATGCCCCCTCAGAATGGCTTGAAGGCTCAAACACCATACACTACGTCGGCGCATCAAACAACGTAGACGGCGGCGTTATTGGCTTATGGTCAAAAGAAATAACAACCCACTACGGCTTCAGCGTTGAAACAGGAGACTACCTATGGTCAACTGACTCTGAAATATACCTTGACGCATACGGTTGGGGCAACGCAGAACACACCTGGTACTATGCCTACGATAAACTATTCTCAGTAGGTGTCGGCGGTATCCTATATGCCTACGACTTAGCTACAGGTGACACTGTATGGACCTACAACATGACCGATGCTTATGGCGAGCCAGTTACTGGCCAGAATTGGTGGGGCTGGATTACTCTGATTGCTGACGGTAAAATCTACCTCGGTACATTAGAGCACTCAGCAGAAAACCCACTGCCAAGAGGCGCACCACAAGTCTGTGTTAACGCTTCTAACGGCGCAGAAATCTGGCGTGTCGACGGCATGTTCCGTAACACTCGTTGGGGTGGTAACGGTGTCATCGGTGACAGCATCATCGCAACCATGGATACATACGACCAACGCGTCTACGCAATCGGAAAAGGCCCATCACAAACAACAGTCACAGTCGGTCCAAAGGTTACAACCCAAGGCGGCAGCATCATCATTGAAGGCACAGTCATGGACAATTCACCAGGCCTAAAAACAACCGAAATGAACCTACGCTTCCCCAACGGTGTCGCAGCAGTCTCAGATGAAAGCATGAGTGCATGGATGCTCTATGTCTACAAACAATTCGAGCAACCAGCAGCAACAGGTGTCCCAGTAGCAATCTCCGTCATCGATGCAAACGGCAACTACAGAACAATCGGCACAGCAACAAGCGACGCAAACGGCTACTACAGCTTCCAATGGTGCCCAGACATCAGCGGCAAATACACAGTCTTAGCCCAATTCGCAGGTTCAGCAGGATACTTCGGATCAATCGCTGAAACATCATTTGCAGTAGACGAAGCAGCATCAACACCAGCACCAACAGACACTCCACAGTCAGCAGCTGACTTATACTTCATCCCAGCAATCGTTGGCGTTATAATCGCCATAATTGTTGTCGGTGCAGTACTAGCACTGCTCGTATCAAAGAAGCCATAAAAAAGACAATAAGAGACCAATAGTCTCTTCCCTTTCTTTTGTTTCAAAATTTACTTTTCTATTCTACCGTTCTAGTTGTTTTATGCTTGTTTCACAGAGTGCAGATTTAACTGAAACGCCTTATCACGGATGCCTCTATACTAAGCTTTTAAAAAACAATTGATCTCTAGAGTGAAAAGGAAATGGGTTTATTCCCATTCGATAGTTGCTGGCGGTTTATGAGTAATATCATACACTACTCTGGTAACCTGCGGAACCTCGTTAGTTATCCTTGTTGAAATATGCTCAAGCACAGGGTAAGGTATCTTGGCAAAGCTGGCGGTCATTGCCTCCCTGCTTTCCATAGCACGTACCGCAACAACGTAGCCGTATGCTCTTGCATCTCCTTTGACGCCCGTAGCTTTAGTGTCGGTAACCACCGAGAAGTACTGCCATAAGCCGTCAGCGAAGTCGCATTTACTGATCTCTTCACGGATGATCTTGTCTGACTGCTTGGCGATTCTGATTTTCTCTTCGGTGAGTGGTCCGATGATGCGTACTGCCAAGCCAGGTCCCGGGAAAGGTTGTCTGTTAACTAGTTCCTTTGGTAGTTCAAGCATGCGTGCTACTTTACGTACTTCATCCTTGTATAGGTCTCGGAGTGGTTCAAGGATTTTTTTGAATTTTATCTTCTCTGGTAAGCCTGCGACGTTGTGGTGGCTCTTGATTTTATCGCTATTCTTGCTTGCTCCAGATTCGATGCGGTCGGGATAGATTGTTCCCTGTATCAGGTACTCGGCGCCTGATTGTGCTGCGATTTCCTCGAATACACGGATGAATTCTTCACCCATGATCTTACGTTTAGTTTCGGGTTCTGTTACGCCGTATAGTTTGGAGTAGAAGCGTTCGTGGGCGTCTGCGACGATGAAGTTTATGTCGAATTTTTCGAAGGTTTCACGGATTGATTCTGTTTCGCCTTCACGCATAAATCCGTGGTCAACGTATACCGCGGTTAATTTTTCGCCTAATGCTTTTGCTGCGAGTGCTGTGGCGACGCTTGAATCTATGCCGCCGCTTAATCCAATGATGGCTCGGGCGCCAGATGTTTCCGTTTGGAGTTCCTTCACCATTTTGCCAATCAGGTCTTCCATCTGCCAGTTAGCTTGAGCTTTACAAACTTGGAAAATAAAGTTCTGCAGCATCCGCATGCCGTGTTCGGTGTGGATGACTTCGGGGTGCCATTGCAAGCCGTAGATTGGTTTAGACTTATGCCGGAAGGCTGCTACTGGGCAGTTATCTGTGTGTGCGAGCGCTTCGAATTCCGGCGGCGGAGCCATGACAGTGTCGCCGTGGCTCATCCAGACCTGCTCTTTCTCGCTTAAGCCTTCTAATATACCGACTGGTTTGTCGATGGCTACTTGAGCGATGCCATATTCTTTGCATGTGGCTGGTTCAACTTTGCCGTTGACTATTTGGGCGAGGAGCTGGTGGCCGTAGCATAATCCGAGTATGGGCAGGTTGACTTCTAGGATGCGTGGGTGGAGTTTGGGTGCGTTTGGCTCGTATACGCTTGATGGTCCACCTGAGAAGATTAGACCTTTAACGTTGAATTTCCCATTTAGCGCTTTGACTTCTTCTGGTGAAATGTCATGTGGCACGATTTCTGAGTAGACACCGTGTTCTCTGATTCGTCTTCCGATCAAGTGGCAGTATTGTCCGCCGAAGTCTAAGACTAGTATGGTGTCGTATTTGGCTGGCATGTTGGCTCAGGGACTATGGCGTTTTGGGGTTAATTTAAGATTGCTCTCTTTTTTTGGCAGAAAACCAATACGCATATGTATTGTTGTTCTAAAAACCTGTGTTGAGTTCGCGTGAAAAAACTAAACTTTTATAAACTAACCCGAGTGATTATGAGAAGCATGTTTTATAAAACAGGCATATATTGAAAGAACGTGCAGGAAACATTAGCATGGAATTAAACGACACCGATGTAAAGATTCTCCAAGGTCTCCTAGAGGACGCTAGATTCTCAAGCCGCCAAATCGCCAAAAACGTCGGCGTATCAGTCGGTACAGTTCTGTCCAGAATAAAAAAGATGGAGGAAGATGGCCTAATCAAAGGCTACTCAGTTATACTCGACCACGAGAAACTAGGCTACCAGCTGACTGTAGTTACCGAAATCACCGTTTCCAAAGGCCGCCTAGTCGAGACAGAAAACGAGATCGCAAAGATTCCAAACGTTTGCGGCGTCTATGACGTAACTGGCTTAACTGACGCTGTTATAATCGCTAAATTCAAGAACCGTGAAGACCTTGGCGCGTTTACGAAGAAGATGCTTGCTTTACCCTACATTGAGCGTACCAACACGCATGTTGTGTTGACTACGGTTAAAGAGAACTTCCGCCTGCTATAGGGCAACTCGTATCTTTTTTTTAATTTACTTCAGTTATTTTAAAAAAATTATGTTGTCAACGCTACAGATGGAAAATTAAGCTAGTGGCTGTGAAAGGGTGTGCTTCATTTTCTCTGTATTTTTCGTTTTCTTGCTATCAACACAGCGGCTGTTAATGCAATAATTACCGCTAAGACCGCTACTAATGGCGGGAACGGAGACTCTATTGTATATGGTGTTGAGCTTGGCGTCTCTATGGGGCTTGAAGTAGCTGAAGCCGCAGATGTTGGACTGGGCGTTCTTGCGGGAGTAGGTGTCCCTATTGAACTGGGATTGTCTGTCGGAGCAGGCGTTGATGTTGGAAATTCAGTAATTGAACCTGTCAACGGAATTGATATGGGCTTCATCAGCGGATGATAATCCGGACTGATAACAGGCGTGCTTGATTCTAACACATAGGGTTGGTTGCCTATTCCTGTATTTCCTATTTCCGTTGCATTGGGATATCTTGTTAGATAAAATCTCCAATAGTTTCTATCTACTGTTACGTTAGAAGCCAAGAAAGCTGTTAAACCGTTTATTATGTTATTTTCAGTTATGGTGCTATGACTTCCTCCGTAATTCAGATTAATACTTGCTATGGTGCAATGGGTGATGTTGTTGTACTCCGTCCCCCATAGCTCGAGTCCATATATGTAATTGTTATAGAATGTGTGATATCCGCCGCCGTTTGCGAATATTCTTCCAGTGCTGATTATCAGGTTGCGGATTGTGACATTATAAATTAGTTCTTCTCGAGCAGACGATGTGGGAAAGTCTATTCCTGCCCCATTGATGGCGTATCCTGCTCCATCGATAACAATGTTGCTTTTCTCGACTGTAATTTTTCCAGTAGTGTTTTCGGTTAAAGTATAGGTGCTGCTGTTTTGAGTAATGGCTGTTGTTCCTGTAACAGAGCCATCAGAGCCGATTATTATATTGCCAGTTGTCTGTGACTTCGCTGGAATAGCTATTATAGTTAATGCTGAAAGCAATATTAGAATAAACGTTAATTTTATTCGTTTACTCACCATAAGTGCCATTCCTTTTTTGGTGTTATTAGTTGATGGATTATAGGTGTTTTCGTCAAGCTTTCTTGACTAACCCGAAGCTAATAGTTGGAATATAGTCAAGGCATCAGCGTCTATCCACATATACAAGCTGCTTCAGGAAGGGAGGGGGAGGTCACTGAGAGGTAGGAGTAGGCTGGTTTATCTCGCTAAAGTGTTGGTTCCTTTAGGAACACTTTTACCGATAAGCGTTGTAGATGGTATAACTTGATAGATAAGACAGGAAGCAACCTCTGGATGAAACTGGGCTTTGACATCGATGGCGTAATCGCCAACTTTACCGACGTACTACTTCAAACAATCAAACAAGCATACGGCTTAACACTCACGGAAAAAGACATTACTAGCTTCAGCTTAAGCGTCGTTTTAGGAATAACCCGCGCCGAGGAAGCTCGGCTTATAACCGACATCCTGTACAAGGACCTGCCGATTTATCCTGAGGCTAAAGAAACCCTTGAGCGGCTAAGCAGAGAAGGCCACAGCATCTACCTCTTAACAGGCAGATATGCGCCTCTAAGGGAACTGACGCAGACATGGCTAAAAGACAATGGCGTACCATACGATGAACTGCATCTGCTTGAGATGGGTAAAAAGTATCAGGCTAACATTGAAGGGTTAGATGTGATCGTTGAGGATTCACTTGAGGAAGCGCTTGAGTGGTCATCTAGAGTTAAAACAGTGCTGGTTTACGATCACCCATATAACCAATCCTTAAACGTGAAGAATCTTACTAAGCGGGTTTACAGCTGGAATGAAATTTATCTAGAAATCAGTCAGCTAGCATCCAATAAACCAACTTAACCAAAGCACGCTTAAGCCAGCGAAAAATGAAAGGCGCTAAATGTAATAATCCGGTTTCTCGGATTCAGGCACTTCATGTTCCTTCCTAACGCAGAAGGTAACGCAAAGGCTGCAGAAGTCAGGTGTTATTTCGTCTGCTTCGATCTCTTTATTGGCTAACTTTCGGGCGGTCTCTGACGCCATCGCCTGGATTTTTGGGAGATACTGCTCTACATGTTTATAGCCTTTGTAGGCGCGTTTTGAGCTAAGGTACTGGCTGACTGCTGCTTGGGTGGTTCCGAGTTTTTTGGCTGCTTCGGTTTGTGAGAGTTTGTAGTTCTGTACGAGTTCTTTTGCTAGCATTGAACGGAATATAGGTAGGACGTATTTGCCGATTATTTCGCATTGTGGATCCATTGGTACATCGTTTCCACTATAACACGCTTATACTTATAAGTCGTTTTGAATCTGCAGCTGTTTTTTGCGTTTTTGTCTTTTTGCGGTTTAACGCAGTCTATTCCTAAAAGAATATATAACAGCGTTAACTAACATTTGGGTTATGTTTCCCACATTAGAGGACATAGGCAAACGAAGAAGACAACTAGGCCTAAAACAGTCAGAACTCGCCAAAGCCGCGGGCGTAAGCCAATCCCTAATCGCCAAACTAGAAGCCGGAACCATAGACTCATCCTACACCAAAGTAAAAACAATCTTCGACGTCCTCGAACGACTAGAATTCAAATCAAAAGTCCAAGCAGAAAAACTAGTACACACCGACGTAGTAAGCGTCCAGAGAAGCCAACCTATCTCTGAAGTAGTAAAAATCATGAAGGACCACGGTTACTCCCAGATACCTGTCTTTGATGGTAAACAATCCGTGGGCAGTGTGTCGGAGAAAGCGATTCTTCGCCTTATTTTGGATGGCAAGGATTTGGAGGAGATTTCTAGGCAACCCACAGAGAGAATTATGGAGGAGGCTTTTCCTCAGATTAATGATGATGCGCCTTTGTCGTTGATTACGAGTCTTTTGCAGAATTATTCTGCTGTTTTGGTTTCTAAGAAAGGCGTTGTTATTGGTATTATTACGAAGGCGGATTTGCTGAGGATTCTCTAAGCGATTATTTTTTAGTTTGTTTTCCTTATGTGTTGTTTGGTGCTTCTTGATTTTCTGTTATTGGGGCACCAATAAGGCTTTAAGCAACTAATTATAACGGTGTTATGGAAAGTGGTTTACATGAAAATAAACAACAATGTACTAGAAACAATCGGAAAAACACCACTAATACGCTTAAACAAACTAACTGAAGGCACAAACGCCACAGTCATAGGCAAACTCGAATCCAAAAACCCAGGCGGATCAGTTAAAGACCGCATCTGCAAAGCCATGATAGAAGAAGCCGAAAAACAAGGCATCCTAAAACCCGGAGCAACACTCATCGAACCCACATCAGGCAACACCGGCATAGGACTAGCCATGGCAGTAGCCGTAAAAGGCTACAAACTAATCCTAACAATGCCAGAAACCATGAGCGTAGAGCGCCGCAACCTACTCAAAGCATACGGCGCACAACTAGTCCTCACCCCCGGACCAGACGGCATGGGCGGCGCAATCAAAAAAGCTGAACAACTCATAGCAGCCACCCCCGGCAGCTTCATGCCCCAGCAATTCAAAAACCTCGCAAACCCAAAAGTCCACCGTGAAACCACCGGACCGGAAATCTGGGAAGACACCGACGGCACAGTTGACATACTCGTTGCAGGTGTCGGAACAGGCGGAACAATAACCGGCGTCTCAGCATACATTAAATCCAAAAAGCCCTCTTTCAGAGCTGTAGCAGTTGAGCCCGCAGCTTCGCCGGTACTGAGCGGTGGAAAGAAGGGTCCACACAAGATTCAGGGTATCGGTGCAGGATTCAAGCCGGATATTCTTCAAATGGGTGTAGTTGACGAAGTCATTCAAGTTACAGACGATGATGCGCTTAAAACCGCAAGGGAACTGGCGAAACAGGAGGGTTTGCTTGTGGGTATCTCTGCAGGCGCCGCAACCTATGCAGCACTACAGGTTGCCAAGCGACCGGAGAACAAGGGCAAAGTGATCGTTGTTATACTGCCTGACACTGGGGAACGCTACCTAAGCACAGTACTGTTTACCGAGCCAACACCGCCGCCGACAATCTAAACTCCTTTTTAATTGTTTTATTACGCTTCTCTTATATTACCCCCCAACAATACTTTGGGAAAGGGACCCGGACATGACGACTAAAGCAAACCAGTCTCGCCCAAAAAACTGCAAAGAATGCCTAGAAAAAAACAAGGACATTGATTGCTGGAATCCAGACCGCATGCTAGACACACTTATGCGCAACAACCACAACGTCGAGCAAGACTGGGTTCTAAAAGGAATACCGCAGCTAGTAGATGACATGCTGGTCAGCTACGAGAAATACGGCGGCATGAACCACCTTGAAGGCCGCGACTTACCCTCTAAAAAAGTCGTCATAGACGTCCTAGAAGACCTATTCGCAGTTCTATTCCCAGGATATTTGGGAGATTCTGAACTTACAAAAGCAAACATAGGATTCAATTTAGGCAGCAAACTAAACTCGATCTATAGTAGGCTTACCGAGGAAACTGCTAAGAGCCTAAAGTACATCTGCAGAAAAATAAGCGAATGCCCCGAGGATATCTGCGAGAAACGTGCTCATATAGTTGTGCGTGAACTGCTAGAGAAGCTTCCAGAAATCAGAACTACTCTCAGCGGCGACGTTCAGGCAGCATACGAGGGCGACCCCGCAGCAGTCAGCACCGACGAAGTCATCCTCAGCTACCCATGCATACTCGCCATAACCACCTACCGCTTGGCGCATGAGCTCTATGTTGCAGGCGTGCCGCTTATTCCCCGCATAATGAGCGAGCACATGCATGCATTAACAGGCATAGACATTCATCCGGGCGCAAAAATCGGCAAAAACTTCTTCATAGACCACGGCACAGGTGTCGTCATCGGCGAAACCGCGGAAATCGGCGACAACGTTAAACTATATCAGGGAGTCACTTTGGGCGCGCTTAGCTTCCCTAAGGACGAGAAGGGTAACATCATTAAAGGCCGCAAACGTCACCCAACCATCGGCAACAACGTGGTTATCTACTCGGGCGCAACGCTGCTGGGTGCGGAGACGGTTGTCGGTGACAACTCGGTTATCGGCGGTAACGTTTGGGTTACTGGTCCTGTGGCGCCGGGTACGAAGATTACTATTGCACAGCCGGAGCAGAATTACAAGACAGAGAACCACACTCCCTAGTAATTTGGTCCCCTATTGTTTTCTGATTTTTCGATCTTTCGATATTCCTATTTGAAAGTTTTTGATGGATGCTATTCTTTTTGGAATATTACAATCAAGAACGGTTATAACGCCGTTATCGAATGCTTGTTTGAATAAAAATCAAAAGGAGCACAACCATAAATGCCAAAAAAATTAGCGACAATCGCCGTACACGCCGGCCAAGAATCACCTGACCCAGCAACCGGCGCCCGCTCTGTCCCAATCTACCAAACAGCCTCATACGTATTCAAAAGCCCCGAGCACGCAGCGAACCTGTTTGGCTTAAAAGAACTCGGCAACATTTACACTCGCTTAATGAACCCGACTACCGACGTTTTTGAACGCCGCATTGCAGCAATCGAAGGCGGCACAGGCGCACTCGCAGTCGCCTCTGGCCAAGCAGCTATCTCACTCGCACTCTTAACATTAACACAGGTCGGCGACGAAATCGTAGCGGCAAACAACCTCTACGGCGGTACCTACGAACTGTTCCACTACACCTTCCCTAAACTGGGAAGAACAGTAAAATTCGTTGACTCACAAAAGCCAGAAGAATTCAAAAAAGCCATAACCGGCAAAACCCGCGCGGTATACGCTGAAACCATCGGCAACCCCAAACTGGATGTACCCGACTTCGAAGCCTTAGCTGCAATAGCGCACGACGCAGGTATTCCATTTGTCGTGGATAACACTGTGGGCGTCGGCATAGTTGCACCCATCGAGTATGGCGCAGACATAGTCGTCCTCTCCGCAACCAAATACGTCGCCGGAAACGGCTCAAGCTTAGGCGGCGCCATCGTTGACAGCGGCAAATTCAACTGGAATAACGGCAAATTCCCAGAATTCACAGAACCAGACCCAGCCTACCATGGAGTCAAATACTGGGAGGCATTCGGCAACTTCCCCGGTTTGGGCAACGTAGCGTTAGTCTTCAAAGCACGCGTCCAGCTTGGGCGAGACGTCGGGCCCACGCTGAGTCCATTTAACGCTTGGCTATTCATACAGGGACTAGAAACCCTACCGCTTCGCCAACGCAAACACAGCGAAAACGCACAGAAAGTCGCAGAGTACCTAAGCAGCCACCCGCTCGTCAACTGGGTAACATATCCGGGCCTGCCAAGCAACCCCAACCACAAAACAGCCGAGAAGTACCTGCAGGGCCAATACGGTGGATTAGTTGGTTTCGGCGTCAAAGGCGGCTTGGAAGCAGGTAAAAAAGTAATCCGAAACGTCAAGCTGTTCTCGCACCTTGCGAACATTGGTGATGCTAAGAGCCTAATTATCCACCCAGCTTCGACAACACATCAGCAGCTAACAGAGCAAGAGCAGAAAGCAACAGGCGTAACAGCTGACTTCATCCGATTATCCATCGGTATAGAAGATGCAGAGGACATAATCGCAGACTTAGATCAGGCGCTAAAAGCCTCACAGCAATAAACCCCTTTATTTTTTGTCAGGAGGAAACAAGACTAATCTCAAATAAAGAAACCCATCAGTTCACCTTCAGCGAGCTAACGTTGGAGTCAGGCGAAAAACTATCACCTGTCACGCTTGCATATGAGACCTACGGCACGCTAAACGCCGAAAAATCCAACGCGATACTGATAGCGCATGCGTTTAGCGGCGACGCGCATGTCTCAGGCGAAGGCGGCTGGTGGAACGGCATCGTCGGAGGCGGCAAAGGCATCGACACAGACAAGTACTTTGTCATTTGCAGTAACGTCGTCGGCGGCTGCCAAGGCTCCATAGGTCCATCCTCAACTAACCCTAAAACTGGGAAGCCCTATGGAACCGATTTTCCAATAGTGACCATCGGTGACATGGTTAATGCGCAGCGCCACCTAATCGACCACCTTGGCATCGAGCGGTTGCTTTCAATCGTCGGCGGCTCAATGGGCGGCATGCAGGTGCTGCAGTGGATGGCTGCTTACCAAAACCGTATCCGTTCGGCTATTCCGATTGCAACGACACTCAAGCATACGCCGCAGCAGATCGCATTTAATGAAGTCGGACGCCAAGCAATAATGGCTGACCCCGACTGGCAAAACGGCAACTACTACGACTCAGCCGGCCCAGCCAAAGGCTTAGCAATAGCCAGAATGATCGGCCACATAACCTACATGAGCGACACCTCAATGGCTGAGAAGTTCGGACGCAGATTCAGAGCCGACTGCGCCCCCAAGTTCGGCGCAGACTTCGAAGTCGAAGGCTACCTCCACCACAGAGGCGACAGCTTCGTCAAACGCTTCGACGCAAACAGCTATCTCTACATAACCAAAGCCATCGACTACTTCAACCTCTTAAACGGACACAGCCTCGGAAGCATCTTTAGCGGTCTCAAAGCGAAAGTGCTAGTTATCGCTTTCAAATCAGACTGGCTCTACCCCGCCTCCCAGTCGCAGGAGATAGTGAAAGCCTGCAAGCTATCAGGCGTCGATGCAAGCTACTGCGAAATAAACGCCACCTACGGCCACGACTCTTTCCTTGTCGAAACAGAACAAGAAGGACGACTCATTAGCAGCTTCCTTCGAAGCCTAAGCAACGGAGGCTCATAACATGGCAAATAAAGTTGGCAATAAAGGCATTGCAGATTGGATAACGCAGGGCGCTTCAGTGCTGGATTTGGGTTGCGGCGACGGAGAACTATTAGCTTACCTCACCCGGACGAAACAGGTGCGTGCGCAGGGCATCGAACTAAACGAAGACGCCATAGTCCGATGTATCAACGCAGGCTTAAGCGTCTACCAGCAGGACATCGACACGGGGCTTTCTGAGTACCGTGACAAATCATTCGACTACGTTATCCTAAACCAGACGCTCCAGCAGGTGAAAAAACCCGACTTCGTCCTACAGGAGGCGCTCCGCGTAGGCAAAAAAGTCATCGTCGGCATCCCAAACTTTGCCCACTACAAAGCCCGCGCCAGCATCTTCTTCCGCGGCCGAGTCCCAGTCACGCCCTCACTGCCCTACCAGTGGTACGACACACCCAACCTGCACTTCCTAAGCCTAAACGACTTCAAAGACTACACCAAAAACAAGAACATCGCCAACAACGCCGTCTTCTATAAATCCAATAACCGAAAAATCCGCTTGCTCCCCAACCTGCTAGCAGAATACGGCTATTTCCTACTCAGCCGCAATGGCACTTAAGGCGCTCTTTCGTCTTTCCCCACGTTTTTTACGGTAAAGGCTTTAAATGTGCCCTTGTCCTATATTTCCGCTACACGTGCGCGGAGGTCGCCCAGCATGGCCAAAGGCGTAAGACTGAGGCTCTTATCCCGCAGGGGTTCGTGGGTTCAAATCCCACCCTCCGCACCAACAAATTCTATTCTGTAAATTATCGTTAAAACAGAGTTAGTGGTTGGTAGGTTACTTAATGCCAAGTTAACGAACGCTACATAATGGGTTTAGTGCGGATTGTGAGAATTTTTGAACAGAAATTGACTGTGACATCTATCGCAAAGCTGGCATGCGCTCCAAGCACTTCATGAGGCGTTAAGCAGTGTTCAACAGCGCCGCTAACCGTTATACCTTATAGTAGACGAATCTCGAACCATGTGAGAGGTATCCTAGGGTATGGTTTTTCGTTAGGTAGGGAGGGGATGTGCTTTTGAGACTGGTAGGTCTAGTCTAGTTTTCGCCGACAGAATCATATCCGCTTAAAATAAGAGGGGTATAGAGAAAAATCGCAGTTGACCTATCGCTTGTTTATAATATGGTTACTTTAACTTCAGACACCTGCTTGTTGGCTCGCAGCGACTCAATAAACGCCTTCATGAGGTGTGCTTCGCCTTTTGCTATGATGACTTCGATGCAGTAGCCTTCCTCTATGTGGGTGTGCAGGAAGGTTAACACGACGTTGCTGCTGTGGTGTTGGCTGTCGTCTCTTGTGCTTGCGCCCTTCTGGTAGATGATAGTTATTGTGGCTGCGACTGTGCCTTTGAGTTCGTCTAGTCGTTTGGCTTCGGATATGTAGCTGCGGAGTGCTTGGCGTAGGACTTCGGAGCGGTTTGCGTAGCCTTGCTCTTTTAGGTAGCTGTCGACTTTTTCCAGTAGCGGTTTTGGGATTGATAGGCTGACTATGCTCATACAGGTTCTTATTAAGAGTGCCATCTTTTGGATATAAGGTTTTATTAAGAAATTCGCTAGCTTTTAATAACTGCTCTGCGTTAACACGCTCGAATAAACATGCTAAGCTGGATACTCTCACTTGCAAGCGTACTGCTCGTAAGCGCCATAAGCCTCATCGGAATTCTATTCATATGGATCAGCGAATCAAAACTCAAAAAAACTTTCACTTACCTCGTAAGCTTCGCAGTTGGAGGACTACTCGGCGACGTCTTTCTGCACCTCATGCCCGAAATGATAGAAACAGGCTTCGCGACAGAAACCGCGCTTGTCCTAATCGGCGGAATCCTCGTATCCTTCGCTGTAGAACGCTTCCTGCAATGGCGCCACTGCCACGTACCCACCTCAAAAGAGCACCCTCACAGCTTCGCATACATGAACCTCTTCGGAGACAGCATACACAACCTAATCGACGGCTTAATCATCGGCGGCAGCTACCTCGTAAGCATCCCACTAGGAGTAGCCACCACAATAGCAATAATCTTCCACGAAATACCACAGGAACTAGGCGACTTCAGCGTCCTAATCTACGGCGGCATCCACAAAAAGAAAGCACTGATGTTCAACTTCCTAACGGCACTAACTTCGGTTATCGGCGTATTGATTGCACTTGCGCTGGGTTCACTGGTTGAAGGCGCCAATTTGTTGCTTGTGCCTTTTGCTGCTGGCAACTTCGTGTACATTGCCGGCTCAGACTTGATTCCGGAGCTCCGAAAAGATACCCCTGAATTAAAGAAATCAGCATTGCAGTTGCTATCGCTCGTAGCAGGCATTGTTCCGATGGTGCTACTACTACTTCTGGAGTAACATATCAATCCACCGAAAAAGCCACGGAAATCTAAATTAATTCGCAAAACCCAACTTTTAGCATTAGTGATACTTATGAAAATAGCTGTTGCAGGTAAAGGTGGAGTAGGTAAAACCTTGATCGCAGGCGGTTTAGCCATGGGTTTCTATGCGCGTCAACTTAAAACCATTGCTATCGACGCCGATTCATCCCCCAACATGGGCTTAACTTTGGGGTTAACCGCTGAGGAAACACGCAAAATAATGCCTATTTCTGAGAATAAGCAGCTGGTTGAATCCAAAACCGACAGCGGCTACTCACACATCTACAACCTGAACTTCAAAGTAGACGACATCATAGAGCAGTACGCTATTCCAACACCGCTCGGCCCCGACTTAATCGTTATGGGCACGGTTCACTCGATGGGTGCAGGCTGTATGTGTGCTCCAACCGCAGTCATCCGCGCTTTGCTTCGGCACCTCTATGTGGAAACGAATGAGGCAGTTGTAATGGACTTGGAAGCAGGAGTAGAGCATATTGGGCGGGGAACAGCACGCCAAATGGATGCATTGCTCATAGTGGCGGATTCCAACTTGAAGTCGCTGGAGATCGCTAAGCATATCCATGAGATGGCGGCTGCTGCAGGTATGGAGAATCTCTTCTTAATCGGCAACCGTGTAATGAATGATGCACAGAAAGAGGCTATATCATCCTTCGCTAAGCAGAACGGCATGGAGCTTTTAGCGACTGTGCCGTGGGATCAGAAAATTATTGAAGCCGATATGGCAGGCGAGACACCGCTAAAAAACAAAGACATAGAAGCAGTCAAAGCCATCGATGGAATCTGCGAATTGCTCATACAGAAGTTTAACACAAAGTAAACTATTCTTTTTTATCTCTCAACATTTTTGTTTGCTTTTGATAAACAAGATTTTTATTCAGAAACTGAGTATGGTTTCTTTATACTCATGCAAGGGAGCAATAGACTGGGTGGACCTTATGGCCGCTGATAAAGCACGTTGGGATAATCCATTCCGCTCCCTGTATGAGAATAGTTTTGATGCAGTATTATTAACTAAACCGAATGGAACACTACTCGCAGCTAATCCTGCGGCTTGCGGAATGTTTGGCGAATCCGAGGATGAACTTCTGAATTCGAAGAGAGCCGATCTCGTTGTTGTCGATGAAAAATGCGTTTCATTATTAAACGAGCGCAAAAAAATGGGTAAAGCTCGTGGGGAATTAACTCTTAAACGAAAAGATGGCTCTTCTTTTGAAGGTGAAGTTACCTCCACTATTTTTCTTGATGCTGATGGATTAGAAAAAACAATCATGATTATTCGTGACATAACTCAACAGAAAAAAACTGAAGAAACTCTCAAGGAGAGTGAAGGAAGATATCGCTCACTCTTCGAGCAAGCCGGCGATTATATTCTTGTTTTTGAATTACCTAAAGTAGGTATTCCCATAATTTGTGATGCCAACACAGCAGCTTTGAATGTTCATGGCTACTCCCGAGAGGAATTGATTGGGAAACCTATAAGCATAATAAATAAACAAATTGAGCTAAAAACCAAGAAAATGCGCGAAATAACTTCAACCGGTAACGTAGATGTCTTTGAAGTTATTCATCAACGCAAAGATGGCTCCTTCTTTGAGGCTGAAGTTGCCTTACAAGCCGTAAAGATAGGTAATAAGACACACATTCTCTCAGTCGAACGAGATATTACCGAACGTAAAAGAACTCAAGAAAAACTACAACAAATCGACTTGATTTTTAAGAATTCACTTGATATGATATGTATGGCTGGCTTTGACGGTTACTTCAAGGTGCTGAATCCCGCATGGTCAAAAATCCTTGGGTGGAGTAACAAAGAGCTTCTATCCAAGCCATGGATTGAGTTTGTGCACCCAGATGACCAAGCAGCCACAGCTAATGCAAGAGCAACCCTAATTGATGGCCAAAAAGTTTTCCAGTTCGAGAATCGGTACATCTGCAAAGATGGCAGTGTACGATGGCTCTCTTGGAATTCATTTCCTTACCCGAAGAAAAACATAATTTTCGGTATGGCACGTGACATTACAGGCCAAAAAGAAGCCGATGAAGAAGTTGCAGCTGCGAATGAGAAAATTCGGGTTGTCGGCAGCTTAACAAGGCATGATGTTAAGAATAAACTCTCAATTATCCTTTCGAATACGTATTTATTGAGGAGGATTATCGGTGACAAGATTATCGGTGACTCCCCTACACTGGTAAAACTTTTTACAAGCATTGAAAACGCTGTGGAAGCTTCGAATAAACTGTTTGAATTTAGCAGCTACTATGAAAAAATCGGTGTTGAGCAACCTTCGGAGATTAACGTCGGTGATTTCTTTAAACAGGCAGTAGCTCTACAAACAAACCTTCCAGAACTACAAATCTTTAATGAATGTAACGGTTTTAAAGTAATCGCTGATTCGCTATTAAGACAAATCTTCTACAACCTGATAGATAACTCGGTTAAACACGGACAAAAGACCAGCAAGATACATCTTTACTACCTTAAAGAACAAGACGCTATAAAGCTAATCTATCAAGATGACGGCGTGGGAATTCCCGAAGCTAACAAGCCACGTATGTTTTCTGAAGGATTCACAACCGGTAACGGATCGGGTTTGGGTTTGATGCTTGTTAAAAAGATCGTTGAAGCGTACGGCTGGGATATTACAGAGGAAGGTGCGCCAGGTTTAGGCGTAAAATTTGTCATATCTATGCCTGATTACCATTTGCATTCAAATCTAGGCAAATAACACATCCGATAAAGCGTAGAAGATGTGAGGTAGCAAACCTATGTGATCTAAATGTGCATGCGACATCAGAATTGTAGTTGGTTTAGGTTTACTTTAGATAGCTTTTCTAGAGCAGTTTGCAGGCGGATTTCTTGAGTTTGCAATCTGTCATGCGGCGTTGACATGAAGCCTTTATCCAAAATAATCGTGTCCTCGTCGACCTGCAGGGTGTGAATAGAGGGGTCTATGGCGTTTTTGCCCTCGCAACCACTGATTGAATAAATACGATGGAGTCTGTCATAGGTTGAGTTGGGTTAATCTGGGCTATTTGACGGTTTGTGGTTGAGAAACACATAACAATCGCGAGTCAACTGTGATTTTTTTCTAGACCCCCCTTATTTAACAGTAGATCAAAAAATTGTGTTGTTTGTAGTTGGGCTTTTTTGTTTTGTGGGTGTGGTTTTCTCTGTAGTGTACTATCCCAGTTTTGGGTTGTGGAAAAGGTTGGTTTTTTGTTTTGGGTTGTCTTTTAAGTTGTATACGAT
>Ga0123335_1004397_pt1 | contig 18349 bp, 9 predicted proteins | sample BiotimSIPDNA_2_FD_89707 | JGI IMG/M metagenome (GOLD analysis project Ga0123335, IMG submission 89707) | Anaerobic biogas reactor microbial communites from Washington, USA - Biogas_R2 time_0 SIP DNA | ecosystem: Engineered > Bioreactor > Anaerobic > Unclassified | place: Washington, USA...
CATCGACGGCGGCGGCGCGACATGCTGCGCTGTCTTGGGAACAGACCTCGTTCCCAGCGACACCGTCCTGGATGGCTTCACCCTGAAAAACGGCCATGCCGAAAAGGGCGGAGGCGCCGCCTACGGCATCCTGACCAACTGCCGACTGATTGACAATGCGGCCGAATATGGCGGCGGAGCCTACGGCTGCACCTTGACTAACTGCATCTTGGAAAACAATGTCGCCGAGCATAACGGCGGCGGAGCCAACCAATGTACACTCGAACAATGCACATTGACGAAGAATGAAGCCAAACGGCCTGAGGAAGATGAGTTCTTCGGACGGGGAGGAGGAGCCTACGAGTGTGTACTCGAACACTGCACACTGACCGAGAACAGCGCCGATATCGGCGGAGGCGCCTGCCAAAGCAATTTGTCGCACTGCACCTTGACGAAAAATGAGGCCAAAGGGTATAAAGTGCATGACATCTCGCACTTAGGAATGGGCGGAGGCGCTGTCCACAGCATCCTGACTAACTGCACAATCGCCGAAAATAAAGCCGTCAGCGGCGGAGGCGCCTTCAACTGTACCATGACCGCCTGCGCCTTGACCGACAACGAGGCATACGACGGCGGAGGCGCCTTCAGCTGCAGATTGGGCATCTGCACCCTGACCAACAATTCCACCAGCGAAAACGGCGGCGGAGCCTACGACAGCAACCTCACCAACTGCCTGATAGCAGGAAATGACGCTGCCAAGGGCGGCGGCGGAACCTACGGCGGCATCCTCATCAACTGCACAGTAACCGGAAATTCGGCTCACATCGGCGGTGGCGGCGTGACATCTCGGTCTACTCTGAAAAACAGCATTGTCTGGGCAAACTCAGCCCCTACCGACGCCAACTACTCTAATTGCGCCTTCTCCTTTTCGTGCAGCGAACCGTTGCCGGACGGCGAGGGAAACATCAGCGCCAATCCCGCGTTCATCGATGCCAACAACGGCGATTACCGCCTGCGCGCCAGCTCGCCCTGTCTCAACAAAGGCATAAACGCAGACGACATCGGCGACACCGACCTGGTTGGCGCCCCGCGCATCAGGCATGAAATCGTCGACATGGGGGCGTATGAAATATCCATCTTCACCGACTTGGCCATCTCGCCGGACACCGGCGTCTTGGGAGACTTCGTCACTCGCCTCGACGTGGCCCAAGACCTCACGTTAAGCGGCATCCTGTCCGAGGCGCAGATGACCCTCGCCGTCGCCGACGGCGAAACTATCCTGGCCCAAACAACGTGTGCTGGTGACGACCAGGCCTTCGCTCTTGTCTTCCCGCTCCCCGAAGGGGTCCACGACCTGACCATCATCGTCACCGACGAGGACGGCAACAGCAGCGCCACAGCACAAACCATCGTCATCGACAACACGCCGCCGACTGCCGCCGACCTGGCCATGACGCCCGACACCGGCGCCTTGGAAGACTTCATCACCCAGCTCGCTGATGGCGAAAATCTCACCTTGAGCGGCGCCATGCACGAAACATTGCTGACCGTCACCGTCGCCGAGGGCGAGAACGTCTTAGGTCAGAAAGTATGCGAAGGCGACGACCAGGCTTTCTCCTTCACCTTCCCGCTCGCCGAAGGAAGCCATGACCTGACCATCACCATTACCGACCAGACAGGCAACAGCAACGTAGTAGTACAGGCCGTCGTCATCGACAACACGCCGCCGCAATTAGCCATGAACCTGGCCATTGCGCCTGACACCGGCGTCCTGGGGGATTTCATCACCCATCTCGCTGATGGCGAAAATCTCACCATCAGCGACATCCTGCAAGAGGCGCTGCTGAGCGTCATGGTCGCCAAGGGCGAAACCGTCTTAGGCCAAAAAATATACGACGGCGACGACAACTTGGCTTTCGACCTCTCCTTCCCGCTCACCGAAGGAATACATGATCTGACCATCACCGTCACCGACCGAGCCGGCAACAACAACGCAGCAGAGCAGACCGTCGTCATCGACAATACGCCGCCGCCGGCCGCGGCCAACCTGGCCATTGCGCCTGACACCGGCACCCTGGACGACTTCATCACCCAGCTCGCCGACGGCGAAAATCTCACCTTGAGCGGGATTCTGCAAGAGGCATTGCTGACCGTCACGATCGCCAAGGACGAAAACGTCCTGGCCCAAAAAATATGCGTGGGTGACGACCAGGCCTTTGCTCTCGCCTTCCCGCTTGCCGAAGGAACATACCTCTTGACCATCACCGTCGCCGACGTGGCTGGCAACAGCAGCGTCGTTGAACAAACCGTCGTCATCGACAACACGCCGCCGACCGCCGACCTGGCCATCGCGCCTGACACCGGCACCCCAGGAGACTTCATCACCCACCTTGCCGATGGGGAGAAACTCACCTTGAGCGGCGCCCTGCACGAAACACTGTTGACCGTTACCGTCGCCAAGGGCGAAACCGTCTTAGGCCAGAAAATATGCGCTGGCGATGACCAGGGCTTCGCCTTCTCCTTCCCGCTTGCCGAAGGAACCCATAACCTGGCCATCACCATCGCCGACCAGGCCAGCAACAGCAACGTCATTGAACAAACCGTCGTCATTGACAACACACCGCCAGCGACCGCAGCCGCCAACCTGGCCATTGCGCCTGATACCGGAGCTTTGGGAGACTTCATCACCCGCCTTGATATGGGCCAAGACCTCACCATCAGCGGCACCCTGCCCGAAGCGCTGCTGACCGTTACGGTCGCCGAAGGCGAAACCGTCCTGGCCCAGAAAATATGCGGCGACGACCAAGCCTTTGACCTCGCCTTTCCGCTTGCCGAAGGAACTCACGACCTGGCCATCACTGTCGCCGACCAGGCTGGCAACAGTGTCGCAGACCAGCTGACCGTCATCATCGACAACACACCGCCAGCCGCAGCAGCCAACCTGGCCATCGCGCCAGACACCGGAGCCTTAGGAGATTTCATCACCCAGCTCGCCGATGGGGAAAAACTTACGTTAAGCGGCACCCTGCAAGAGGCGCTGCTGACCGTCGCGGTCGCCAAGGGCGAAATCGTCTTAGGCCAGAAAATATGCGTCGGCGACGACCATGCTTTCGCCTTCGCTTTCCCGCTCGTCGAAGGAACCCACGAACTGACCATCACCATCACCGACCAGGCCGACAACAGCAGCGTAGCTGTTCAAACCATCGTCATCGACAACACGCCGCCAGCCGCAGCAACCAACCTGGCCATCGCGCCAGACACCGGAGTCCCAGGCGACTTCATCACCCAGCTCGCCGGTGGGGAGAAACTCACGTTAAGCGGCAACCTGCCCGAGGCGCTGCTGACCGTCACGGTCGCTGAAGGCGAGAACGTCCTGGCCCAGAAAATATGCGACGGCGACACCCAAGCCTTCGACCTCGCTTTCCCGCTCGCCGAAGGTGCCCACGAACTGACCATCGCCGTCACCGACCAGGCTGGCAACAGCGTCGCAGCCCAGCTGACCGTCCTCATCGACAACACGCCGCCAGCCGCAGCCGCCAACCTGGCCATCGCGCCAGACACCGGAGTCCCAGGCGACTTCATCACCCACCTCGCTGATGGAGAGAAACTCACCTTCAGCGGCACACTGCCGGAAAAACTCCTGACCGTCACCGTTGCCGAAGGCGAAAACGTCTTGGGTCAGAAAATATGCGACGGCGACGACCAAGCCTTCGCTCTCGCCTTCCCGCTCGCCGAAGGCGACCACGAACTGACCATCACCATTACCGACCTGGCCGGCAACAGCATCGAGAGCCAGCGGACCGTCATCATCGACAATACGGCCTTGGACTACAACTGGCAGAACGGTTGGAACACGCTTTACCTGCCTTTTGAAAGCATAATCCCTGAAACGGAAGCCGCACTTGCTGCCCTGCCCCGCTTTTCGCTCTTGCTCGCCAGCAATAGCTACATCATGGCGACCACGCCTCTGAAAACCGAAATGTGGGTCTTCTGCCACGACCGCACTAAGGCGCCAGCCTTGCGCGGAAACAGAATAGACGAAGACCCTCCAGACTTGAATAAACTTCCTCCCAACAAATGGTTCTTCATCGGCTTCGGCCACCAAAACAACATGGATTTGCCGGATGGAACCCTGGCCTGGGAATGGCAGGCAGGAAAATATGTCCTCGCCCAGACCATGCGCCCAGGCCACGTCTACTACATCTATCGCGAACCATGACAAATTAGGGGCGAAGGGCTGAATGTTGAATGCTGAATGCTGAATGCTGAATGCTGAATGCTGAATGCTGAATGCTGAATGCTGAATGCTGAGGCGCATTTCATAATTCATAATTCATAATTCATAATTCATAATTCGTTAGGGGCTTGGACTACGCTGTCCACTATGTCCACCATGTCCACCACGTCCACCACGTCCACAAAAAGCGCCGATATGGCTTATCAGTCCATAGCAACGTCCTAGGGACAACGGTGCGAAGACACGTGTCCTCCACAAGCCTCCAGCCGACAAAAATGTATCGTGCTTGCAGTCATATCAACTTGCGCCTTAGGCGCTTAACCATGCTTAAACCCAGGCTTCAGCCTGGGGGAGGCATGTCCCCAAAAGTGGTGCCCAGTATGGGTACTACCGGACGTCTAACATCCACCCATGCTCTTGGTATTGCCCAATGACTGAACATCTCCGCGTTCTTCTCTGGCCTGAGGGAGCGCCTGGCGCTCTCGGTGATTCGCCGGCTGATTGTCCTGACCTGACCTTGACGTTTCCCGCGCTTCGCCCCAGCGGGGCTTGGTCCTGCGTCGTTGTCTGTCCAGGCGGCGGCTACAGCTGCAAAGCCGCGCACGAGGCAACGCCAATCGCGCTTTGGCTGAACAGCCTGGGCCTGGCAGCGGCCGTGGTTCAGTACCGTGTTTCTCCGTACCGCTATCCGATCCCTGCCAATGACGTCCGCCGCGCCATCCGGCTGATTCGCGCCAACGCCAAAGCCTGGAATATCAACCCTGAGCAAATCGGCGTGCTTGGCTTTAGCGCTGGCGGCCATTGCGCTATGACCGCAGCGACGATCTTTGATGCAGGCCGGGCTGACGACCATGACCCAGTCGAGCGCCAAAGCTCGCGCCCCGACGCTTTGATTGCGTGCTATCCAGTGGTCACCTTATCGTCCAAACGCCACCACGGCTCCATGCTCAATCTGCTGGCAGACGCCCAAGGCCAGGTTGATCCCAACTTGCAGCAATACCTCAGCCTGGAAAACCGGGTCACTCCGGAAACTCCGCCCACCTTTCTCTGGCACACTGCCGATGACCAAGCCGTCCCCGTTGAAAACAGCCTGTATTTCGCAACAGCGCTCCGCCAGCACCAAATTCCCTTCGAACTGCACGTCTTCCCGCATGGACGACATGGCCTGGCACTCGCTAACGACGACCCAGTTGTCGGCCAATGGAAAGAGCTCTGCCGAAAATGGCTCCAGGGACTCGGCTTCACAATAATCTGAATAGAGCTCCAGACCGCCTGCCTCACGCAACCTTGCCAGACACGTATAACACCAAACATTCTCATGACGCCTACCTCCCCAGCCTTGGAAATTTTAGCGCCGGCCGGCAGTCGCGACGCCTTGGAAGCCGCCTTGCAAGCAGGCGCTAACGCCGTCTATTTCGGCCTCAAACACCTCAACGCCCGCCGCGGCGCCGCCAACTTCAGCCCGGAAGAGCTCCCAGAAGTCGTCCAGCGCGTGCACGATGCCGGCGCCAAGGCTCATTTGACGCTCAACATCGACATTCACCAGCGCGAGCTCGGCCTGGCCGCCCGTACTCTCGCCCTTGCGGCCGAAGTCGGCGTTGACGCTGTCTTAGTCCGCGACCCCGCGCTGCTGGCCCTGCGCCCGCATTTTCCTCAGCTGGCCTTTCACTTCAGCACCCAGGCTGCTGTCACCACCTCAGCCGGCATGGAAGCAGCCAAGGTCCTGGGACTATCCCGAGTCGTTCTGGCCCGCGAACTGAGCCAGGCCGAAATCGCAGCGGCAGCCGCCACGCCAGGCATTGAGACCGAAGTCTTTATCCAGGGTGCACTTTGTTTTTCCTGCTCTGGACGCTGCCTTATCTCCAGCTGGTGCGGCGGCCGCAGCGGCAACCGCGGCGCTTGCGCCAGCCCCTGCCGCGTACCCTGGACCAATGCTGACGGCCAAACTGCAAATCCGCTTTCCATGCACGACCTCTGCCTGATCAGCCACCTTGACGACCTCCGCGCCGCTGGCGTAGCCTCACTGAAGATTGAAGGACGCCTCAAGTCGCCAGCCTGGGTCGCCCAAGCCGTCAGCCTGTATCGCCACGCTGCTGACAAGACTGAGTCGCCCGCGACTCTGCGAGACGAGGCCGACAGCCTGGGAGAATACACCGGCCGAATGATGACCAACGGCTATTTCACTGCTAACCGACATGATTTAACTGCGCCCTCAGCACGACCAACCACTGACAAGCCGCGCCCTCCAGAACCGGAAATGCCCAGCCAAAATTCTTACTCTGGTCTAACCATTACGGTGACTGAAGACGGCCAGGGAGCGACCTTATGGACTTTCGCCCGCGGCAACGACGCTGTCACCCACCGAACGCCGCGACAGCACATCGCTAATCCCAAGCGCGCCATCAACCTGGCGACAGTGGCTGACAATATGCGCGGCCTGTTGCCGTCATCAGAAGAAGCGACCATAACCATGACACCGGTGGAGCTCGCCGAAAAGCTGCTCCCACGCCAGGCAGGCAATGCCGCAGTTGACGCCCTGGCATCCTTCCTGCGGCACTCCCAAAAAGAATCCGACGGCATAGTCCGCGGAATGGCTTTGCCGCCGGAAATCGCAGTCATCATTGCCCCGGCTGACAAACCATGTCCGGCCAATTGCCGGACGCTCGGCCAGCGTCCCAACCGCTGTCGTCTCACCATGCGCCAATTCCTCGCCATTGGTCGCCCCGCCCCGTCGCCATACCAGCAATGGATCGTAGAATGCCAGCCGTTGACAATCGCCGAAGCCGAAGCTCAGGCTGCGGCTCTGCTCGCACGGCCGGAGTTTGATACGATTGCCGCCCTGCCCGCCGTCTTCTATGAAGAGCATCTCCCGGCTATCAACGTCTTCCTGCAACGTCTGCAAGCAGGCGGCAAGACCGTCGAGATCAATTCCTGGGACGCCTGGCAGCTCGTCCGGCTGACCGACTTGTCCTTTGAAGCCGGCCCTGGCCTGGCAATCCTCAATGCCGCCGCTGCCCGTCACCTGCGCCAGCTGGGCTGCCTGAGCGTGGCTGTCAGCAATGAAATTGACCAGAGCCAACTGGAAAACCTCAGCGCTGCCGCTGACACGCCGCTCAACATCACTGTGTTCAGCCACCCAGCCCTGATGCTCACCCGAGCCGAATTGCCCACCGGCTTTTCCGAAACCGAAGCAGCCATTCTGACCGATAGTCGCGACGTGTCACTGCGACCAACTCGCGAGGGTGCTGTCTTTGCCCTACGGCCAACCCAGCCCTTTGACTGGCGCAACCTGCGCAACGCCCGCGTCAAAGCCGCTCATCTCGTCGTCGACCTCTGCGGCGCCGAGTCCCCGCTTGAGCTGACGCCGTCAGTCACAGCAACGCCCTTCCTGTTCAATTACGACCGCCGCCTGCGGTGAATTGATTCACGGCGATTTTTTGTTGTCATCCTTGCACTTCCAGCGTACTGAGATACATTGTGTTATAGGCGATTTTCCCCGCAACAAACGATTCATTTCCAATCTAAGGAGACTTTATGTCACGGCGTCGAATCTTTGCACTGCTGAGCGTCCTTGTCCTGGCAACGGTTCCTGCCCTGGTTCAGGCTCAGGACACGGCCGCCACCCGACCGTCCAATCCCAAGAAGATCATCGAGTACGGCTGGGACGTGCCCTTCACCAGCTATGTCCGTGACAACATCAGAGCCATGGAGCAGCTGCCGTTTGACGGCTTGATCTTCAAGCTGCACGCCGGCGGCCAAGTCATGGTTCAAAGACCCATCCCTGAAGAAAAGTTCGCTACCGACTTCGCCGCTGCCCCCGAAATTAAATGGGACAAGTTCACCGACAATTTTGTCATGATGTGGGCGGCCTCTGATCAGGACTGGTTCAACGACGAGCACTGGGAGGCGATTCTGCACAACACCAAGCTGGTCACCCGGGTGGCCAAACTCTCCCGTTCGGTCGGCATCTGCTTTGACCACGAACCATACGGCTTCAATCCCTGGAACTACACCATCACCCAGCACAAAGACACCAAGACGTTCCCGGAATACGAAAAGATGGTGCGCCAACGCGGCAGCCAATTCATGCGCGCCGTTGAAAGCGAATACCCGGGCCTGACCGTCCTGACCTTTTTCCAGCTGAGCTATTTCTCCCAGCTGCTCATCCCCATGGACCCGGCCAAGCGCCAAGATCAGCTCTCCACCATGAGCTATGGCCTGCTGCCTGCCTTCTTAAACGGCATGCTTGAGGCCGCCAGCCCAGGCGTCAAAATCATCGACGGCAACGAGAGCGCCTACTACTACACGGACAAACACCCCTACTACGAAGTCTTCCACCGCATCACCCAGCGCGCCAAGCTGCTCATCGACCCGCAGCTCTGGAGCCGCTACCGCAATCAGATGCAAGTCGGCCAAGCCCTCTATATTGACCAGTACTTCGGTCTCCGCGCCCGCAAAGTGCCGGGACACTACCTCGAACTGGAAGACCAGCAGAAATGGTTTGAACACAACGTCTACTATGCCCTGACCACTACCGACGAATACGTCTGGTGCTACAGCGAAAAAATGAACTGGTGGAAGGACAAGGACGTCCCGGTCGGCTGCGCTGACGCGATCCGTTCTGCCAAGCAAAAGGTCGCCGAGGGCAAGCCGCTTGGTTTCGACTTGGCGCCCATCATCCAAAAAGCGACTGAGACCCAAAGGGCCGAAATCGCCAAACTGCTGAAAATCAAAAAGGCTGACATTGCCCGCGCCACGACCGCCCCGCCGGTTATCGACGGCAAGCTGGATGACGAATTCTGGAAAACAGCCACCGACCTGGTCCCCTTCGGACCACTGGCCGAGACCAACAAGGAACTGACCGCCGAGACCACCGCCAAAGTCAGCTATGATGACAAGGCGCTCTACATCGCGGTGCGCTGCCAAGAACCCGATATGAAAAAAATAGTTGCAGGCGGCGCTAAGCATGATGACACCGGCATCTGGATGGGAGATTCCGTTGAATTCTTTTTCGGCGTCGACGGCAAGACCCTGCCCTTTACGCATTTCATCGTCAACCCGGCCAACGTCGCCTGGGATGCTTTGCACACGCCCGATACCGACACCAGCTACAACCCCACCTGGCAGCGCACTGTCGCCAAAGGCGACAAGGATTGGACTGTCGAAGCAGCATTCCCGTGGGAAGCGCTTAAGATGAAAGCCCCGCCCCCCGGAACAGTGCTCCGGGTCAATCTGTGCCGCCAGCGGCGTGCAGGCATTTATGAGCTCTCTGCCTGGACACCTATGGCCGGCGGTTTCCTCGAACACGATCTATTCGGTCATTGGACATTCCGCTGACCATTTTCACCACCACCAGCAAGACACCAAGCCAAGGAAGAAATCGATGAGCAAAAAAGTCAAAATCGGTATCATCGGCGCCGGAACGATTGGGTCGGTCCATGCCGACGCGTATGCGAAAGTCGCTGACGCGGAAGTCGTCGCCCTCTGTGACATCCTGCCGGATCGCCTGAAAGAAAAGGCCGCGCGCCATCAGATTGCGAAGACGTACGCCACCCACCAATTGCTGCTGGCCGATCCCAGCATTGACGCAGTCAGCGTCTGCGTCCCCAACTGCGCGCACGCCCCAATCGCGATTGATGCGTTCAAGGCCGGCAAGCACGTCCTGTTGGAAAAGCCCATGACCATGAACGCCAAGCTGGGCCGAGACATCTGCAAAGCCCGCGACGCCGCTGGAAAACTCCTGCAAATGGGCATGGTACGTCGCCAATCGCCGGAAGCGGAAGTCATTCAGCAGGCCATCGCCAAGGGCCGCCTCGGGGGCATCTATCAGATCAACATCAAGCAGATTCGCCGACGGGGCATCCCTGGCCTGGGCGGCTGGTTCACCACTAAATCCCAGTCCGGCGGCGGCGCCCTCATCGACATCGCTGTCCACTCCATTGACTTGGCCATGTGGGTGACCGGGCTCTGGAACCCCACCCGCGTCAGCGCCAAGACGTATTCCAAGTTCGGATCGCCCATGCGCGACTATCGCTACGTCAGCATGTGGGCCGGCCCGCCGAATTACAAGGGCAAATTCGATGTTGACGACTACGTCGCCGGCATTGTGCGCTTTGGCAAGCAGGCCACCATGTCCCTCGAAGTGGCCTGGGCCTGCAACTCCGAACCCGTGAACTACATCGAATTCCTCGGCGACAAGGGCGGCATCAGGCTCGGTGCCGGCGACCCCATCCTGATGACTGAGATGGACGGCTACCAGGCCGATGTGAAGCTGATCTATGACAACAAACGCGACGCGTTCGCCGCTGAAATGGCCAAATTCGTCGCCGCTATCCAAGGCAAGGGCGAAGTCCCGGCTACTGGCGAAGAGGGTGTCATTGTCATGAGCCTGCTTGACGCCATCTACAAATCCAGCGAAAAAGACCAGGAAGTCGCCGTCGAAATACCCTAATCCGTCGGCATAAATCAACGCCGCTGGCCAACGATGCAAGTATCGTTGACCAGCGGTGTTTTATTTTTGCTAATGTGCGGAATCTTATGACGAATACTTGTAGTAGTATTGGTCACCGATCGATACTCGGAATTCCGGCAATCTGTGGCGCTAGGCACCCCGGGTAAGGCGCTTTAGTGGACAGTGGACAATGGACTGTGGACTGAAGTGGACATTAGTGGCGAGTGGACGTGGACGTTAGTGGACGTTAGTGGACGTTGGAGCTTTCGACACGTATCGTCCCCAGGCTCCCAGCCAGCAGAATTGTATCATGATTACAGTCATACCACCTTGCGCCGTAGGCGCTTAACCATGCTTAACCCCAGGCTTTAGCCTGGGGGAAGGCATCCCCCAAAACTGGTGCCCAGTAGGGGCACTACCGGGACGTCTACCAGCACAATCACTGCGCCAAATCTCCCTTTCTATCACAAAAACTCGCACATTACCTTTAATTTTGCTCGCGTTCTATAATCGTGAAGGCAACGTCGGCTTTGGCGCCGCCCTGGTCTTGGCCGTAGTTATTATGGGCATAGACCCGGAAGCCCTTGAGGGTCTTGCTGCCGCCCAGGCTGTCACGCACTTTAATCTGGCCTTGTTCGCAGAGGAAAGGCAGGCCATTGACTGCATCCAGGGGCTCTTCCGGCAGAAAGTCCAATGATTCCGGCCAGCGGCCCTGCTCTCGTCGAGAAGCTGCCGCCACCCCGATAGCGACAGCCTGCCGCTGGGCCTCGACCTCGCCATGCTTGATATGAATGCGCGACAGCGCTGGTACAAGCATAGTAAAAAGGAAGGGAGGCGAATCATAACGCGCCCTACCCGAGGTGACTTGTTCGGCGCGTTCTTTGGCTGTCAGACCGTGCGCGTCCTGGAAATAACTCGCGCTTTTGAGCCAATTGAGAGCAAACCGATAGTCGCGCAACACCATGACCTTATAGACTGAACGCGGAAACAATGATTCCAGCATTCGTTGCCCTGGGCCAGCACTGGAGCCCAGGACTTCAGACAATTCATCGCCGCCTTTCAGGGCGAGTTCGAATATGCGCTGGAAGGACGCTGCTTCATCGCCGAATGCAAAGGCGAAAGCCTGACCCCAATCCGGCTTTCGCGCCAGGAGTACACGCCAGTCGCCATTGGTCAACGTCCCAGCAGCCAGGGGACGCGCCAAGGCTCGCAAGTACATTTTTTCAATGCTCATGGCCACCAGCTTAGCCGTCAAAGTGGATTTGGAGAGCGACCAGTCGCGCAGGTGCTCCAAGTCAGCGCAACGCTCCAGGACGAGTTCACGGTCATCGTCATGAGCGAGCAAGTCACTGCAACAAAATCGCGCGGCCCGCCGGAAGGCTTTCTCTGCAAGTACGGGGGCGGTTATCCAGTCTTCCGGGTTGTCATTCCGAACGCCTACGATCGGCATTTTCACCAATGTTTCCACGGCAGCGACAAAATCCGGCGCATCGGCGCGGAGCTTTTCCACGTAGGCGAGGTGTTCGTCCCGGCTGGCAGTCATGAAGTCAGGCGCGTCAGTGTCCAGCTTGACATCGATAAGGGTTTTCAGCGGCTCTTCTGTTGGTGAGAGTCCCCCCATGCGCTCGCGGTCCAGGAAGTCAGACAGCTCGACTGAGCGGCCGATCAATTCGCTCAATTCTTGTCTCCCTTGCTGCAAATCACGGTCGAGCTTGACACAATAGGCATGCAGTCCAAGGAAATAGACGCCTGTCAACGCCCAGGGCCACAGGCAGGACAGTCGCAGGGGTCGGCCATCTTTGCAACCACTGGCCGCGACAAACAGGGCCAACACGCCGATACAGGTTAATAGGGTGCCTGATGTCGCCGTCAGACCCAGCCCGCTAAAGCGGAGCAGCAGCAGTGTCACGAAACAGCCCAGGCTGATCAAGCCAGCTACGGCAAACCGATAGCGTTTCTGCTTGAACAGGACTGGCGTCACTGCCAGGGCCGCGCCCAAGTAGTTGAAGAAAAGGACGACAAAAAGAGTCAGCAAAGGCCATTTTGAAGAAAAATTGCTTCGAATGATCTCATGCAGGGTCCGAATCAGCAAAATCAGGCCGATCGAGAAGGGCAACGCCAAGACTATGCTCAGGCCGATAACGAGCAGAATGGTTAACCAGCCTGCTCGTGGAACTAAATGCAACGGCACCACGTGGACGAACGCCATGGGCAGAATCGCGCCCATCAACACCAGCCAGCTCAGGCTGAAAAGCAGAACGTTTCGGGGAGAATAGCGCTTCCAGAAACCCTCTTGAACGACTTCGACCTCTTTTGTAGCCATGGTCTTTCCTCCTGGGGTTGATTCTTCAAGGCGTAACGATCATTGCGCAGTCGTCCAATAATGTAACGAAAAATTTGCCAAAAAGCAAATTTACAGGCTATTGTTCATCGCCAAAAATCTCTTTGACGGCAATCGGTCAGTCTTCTGTAGTGCCTTTACAAGGCACCACTTTCGAGGCGCACCTATCCCCAGGCTGAAGCCTGGGGTTAAGCATGGTTAAGTGCCTACGGCGCAAAGGGGCATGACTGTAAGCATGATACATTTTTGCGACTGAAGGCATGTGGAGGACGCATGTCCTCGCGCCTCAGTCCGCGAACATCCATTAACGTCCACGTCCACTCACCGCTAAAGTCCACTTCAGTCCACAGTCCATCGTCTACTGATGTCCATTAAAGTCCACTAAAGTGCCTTAGCCTGGGTGCCTGGCACTGAAGCTCACCGGAACTCCGAGTATCAATGACTGACGCATTACCTTTGACAGCTCTCAATCAGGGACACAATCCAGAAAAACATACCGACGTAGAGGAGCAGCAAGAAGACAAAGCCCAGGCCAATATGCTGCAGGAAGGTTAACCAGCCTGCACCTTCGGTGGCAAACTGCAGCAGCATGTGGATGAACACCATGAACATGGCCAGGCTCATCAGCATCACCCAGACCATGCTGACAAGCATAACGTTTTCCGGGGAACAGCGCTTCCATAAACCCCTTAGCATCATTTTACACTTTTTCCTGACCATGGTCTTTCCTCCCTGGACTGACTCTTCAAGGCGCAGCAAACTTTGCACGACCGTTCCATAACCTAACGGAGGATTTGTCAAAAAGCAAATTTACATGCTGTTGCTCATTGCCAAATGGAGCGCAGATGATGGATTTCGAGGTTCTGCGGCTTCACGTATCCGATCAGCGGCGTGTTTGCCCAGCGATGGATGGCGCACCCATACCAGAGTCGTCCTTCGTCCTCAAACAAGGTCATGGTATTGCGGTCGACAAACAAGCGCCAGTGCAGTGTCCCTGCTGCCGGATAACGCAGTTTAGCAGCGCCGATGCGCACCTCTCTGGCCATGCCGTCAAACGCTATGTCATTGCCGTAAATAGTCAGGTACCGCGTTTCACCGCCCGTGGCAAAGCAAAGTTCGTGACAGCCGGTGTCCTCTTCGCAACGCAACACCTTCAGCTCCGGCACTGGCTGCGCCAATAGTGCGCCCTGACGCAAACGCAATTCCACCGGCATGGTCATAGATTGCGAAAACACCTTGTTGCGGACAAAATCCTGCTGCCAGGCCAGGTAGATGACACGGCCGTCCGGGATGTTCTTGAAGGTCTGGCCAGCGTAGATGCCTCGGCCGGTCTCCGAGCGTTGGAAAAAGCGACCGCTGTTGGCGGCGACAAACCGCCCGCCGTCAAAACTGCCTGCCAAGTAGTTGCCGTTGGCTTCCAGGACAATGACCTGACGGGCGCCAGTCACCTCGTCGGTCATCATCAGCATGTCAGGGCACTCGCGTCCGCCTGGGATGGTCAATCGCGATGTTTCCTGCCAGGCGAGCAAATCGTCGGACTGGAACAAGGCGAACTCACGCGACTTGTCTCCCAGGTAGAGCATCAAGCGCCAGACTCCGGCCTTGTCATCCCATATCACGGCTGGGTCGCGCTCCTTGTCCTGCGTCAGCGGCCCGATGACCGGATTGCCGTCATAGCGGCGGAAGGTTGCTCCGCCGTCCGTGCTGAAGGCAATGCCCTGGGTGTGGACAGAGCCGGCAGCTGTGTAGAACAGCAAAATGGGCGGAATGCCGTTATTTTCGCCGAGTCCCGATGTGTTGTGCGTATCGACGACAGCGCCTCCGGACCAGACTGCTCCGGTTTCGTCCGGCGCCAGGACGGTTCCGAGTTCCTGCCAATGCACTAAGTCCCTGCTGACAGCATGGTTCCAGTGCATCGCCTCCCAGGCCGAGGAATAGGGATTATGCTGATGAAACAGGTGGTAGGCGCCATTAAAATAGCACAGTCCATTAGGGTCATTCAACCAGCCGCGGCGTGCGGAATACACCAGTTGCTGGCGATCACTTTCGTTATACGCCTTTTCCATGTCAGACTCCCTGATTGCGTGCCGCCTCGATCACTTCCATGACGCGCCGGGCCTGCTCAAGGGTCACCATCGGTTGCGCCTGACCCAGCAAGGCGTCGCGCAGGTTTTCATAATAGCCCTGCCAGCGTCCCGGGATGGTGGGGACGCGCTCCTCTCCGGCGGCAGTCTTCATCGTCCCGAAGTTGGCCGGGTTTTCCTTAGCCGCGTCGATATCGCCGTCAGCCTGGGCTTTTTCCTGCGGGTCCAGGCCATACTTGATAAACGTTCCCTCAGTTCCACGCAGATAGAAGCGCGGCTTGGTAATCATGGCCATGCTGGACATATCCAGAACCGCAGTCCGGCCATCCTGGAAGGCGATGACGATCAGGGCTTCGCTTTCAGTGTCTGTTTCCGGCCAGTCATAATGACGTCGGCAATAGACATGCGCCACTGGCGCCGGGAACAGCAGCAGCGCCTGGTCAATCAGATGTGCGCCAAGGTCATAGAGTTTGCCGCCGCCCTGTGCGGCCTTGCCGCGCCAGCCACCCCAGGCGCCAAAACCCTGCCAAGACATCTCTGCCCAGCGCAAATCACCCAGCCAGCCGGTGGAAAGCAGATTTTGCACGGTCAGAAAATCACCGTCCAGGCGACGGTTTTGAAACACTGTCAGCAGTCGCCGGCTGGCCCGCGCCGCCGCGATCATAGCGTCGCATTCAGCGAGGTCAAGGCACATCACTTTGTCCGTGACAACGTGCTTGCCTGCCTGCAGCGCTGCCACCGACAACTTGGCGTGGGTCGCGTTCGGGGTGGCCAGGACGATGACATCGACCTGCGGATCAGCCAACGCCTCTTCGAATGCTGCATATGTGCGGCAGTCCCAGTCCTGCTCTGCCTGCTGGCGTTTCTCTGCGCTGGAGCTGACCACGCCATACAGCGTCAGGCCGGACGTCCGGTTAATCAGATACGTGTGGCACTGGCGGCCCCAGCGGCCGTAGCCGACTACCACGACCCGAGGCGAATGTGATAAAACGTCGTACATGAAAATGACCCTTGAATTGCGTGCCGGAAATCACTCCGTGCTATTGTCAGCCAGAATCTCGTTTTGGGTTAATGTGCGAAGTTTTGTGACAGAAAGTGAGACTTGACACAGTCGTTGTGTCTATCAGACGTCTGGTAGTGCCCTTACAGGGCACCCACTTTTGGGGGCTACCTATCCCCAGGCTAAAGCCTGGGGTCAAGCATGGTTAAGTGCCTACAGCGCAAAGTAATGTGACTTTAAGCATGGTGCATCTGTCCCGGCTGAAAGCCTGTGGAAGACACGTTTCGAAAGCTCCACCGTCCACTAACATCCACTAACGTCCACGTCCACTCACTACTAATGTCCACTTCTGTCCACAGTCCATCGTCTACTAACGTCCATTAGAGTCCACTTCCGTCCATTGTCCACTGTCCACTAACGCTCTTTACCCGAAGCACTTGGAACCGCAGCTTGCCGGAACGTTAACCCATTGCTTCTTCTGGGCGGCCTGGTACATGGCATCCATGACAACGGAACGCAAGGCCGCTTCTTCCGGGGTGACCAAGGGAACCTTCTTGCCATGCAGGGCGTCGAGGAAAAGTTCAAAGGCATGCGGCAGGGCCGACGGCAAGTCTGTCCACGCAGTCACGCCATCAGCGCCCTTGAGTTTAGCGCTGGTCAGATAGAGCTGGTTGCCGATGACGCAGGCGTGTCCTTCGACGCCGCTGATCAGGACTTTCACCGGGTCAGCCACGTCCACCCAGCCGGCTGCCAGGGAGGCTATGCAGCCATCCGGGAAGCGCAGCAGGCCCTCGCCACATTCGTCGCATTGGCCGTAGCGGCCAGTAGCCACGGCGGTGTCGGCAGTCACGCGCTCGGGGGTTCCGCGCCACCAGAGCAAAAGGTCAAGCACATGCGTGCCCAGGTCGCCAAAAGCGCCGCAGCCGGCAATGGCCGGGTCAGCCATCCAGCTCCAGTCCGAGTCAAAATAACCGCGCAACGAGCCGGCATGGCAATTGGACAGACGGATGCGAGTGACCTTACCGAACAGCCCTTCCTGTAACTTCTGGCGCAAGAACTGATAAATCGGCATGCCGCGCATAAAATAGCCGGTCTGGAAAATGACGCCAGACTGGCGGATTGCCTTGGCCATGACCTGGGCGTCTGTCCCAGAGAAGCCGAGCGGCTTTTCCACAAACAAATGCTTGCCAGCGGCAGCGCTGCCATTGACCAGGTCGGCGTGACGATTCGTCTCGGAGCAGATGATCACCGCGTCAATGTCGGAATCATTCCAGATAGCCGAGGGTTCGGAGACAACAGCGGCATTATTCAAAGCCGCAGCGTTCTTAGCCGCGCGCTCGGAGTCGTGGTCCCAGACCGACTTTACCTGGACGTCTTTGCGATCCAGCAAGCGTTTTACAAAACCGGGAGTGTGGATGTGTGCGGCGCCAAGCAAGGCAAGTTTTTTCATGATGACAGACCTTTCTTTGAACTCATCACCCCATGCGTAATACAGACTGGGAACATGGGAACTATGGGACAATGTAATCGAACAACGGAAAAAAACTATTTGTAAATCATGTAGCCAATCCCGGGCGTCAGGGTGATGCTGCCATCTGCATTGGCCTGGACGCGAATGTAACGGCCATTGACATACTCCCAGACCGCAGTGGCTTCGCCGGCGGCAATAGTCACGCCGCCTTCCGGGGGACCGACCATGTTCCAGTCGGGATTCAGCACCACGTCAAAGAGACTCCGAGAGCTGCTCTGCGGAAACACATCAAAGCAGTTGGACTCATCTTGGCGTCGGAAATACCAATAGGCTGCCCCAGTCTGGATTCCCTGCGCTCGGGTATAAATCGCGCTCGCGGCGTCAAGGGAGAAAAGCTGCTTTCTAAGCAAGCGGCGGGAAGAATACTCGTCCGGCTGGAATGGCAGCGAGACCAGGTTCCAGCCTGGCTGCAAGTCGAGAATGACGCGCTCGCCCAGCTCGAAGCCCCAGACAGGGCCGATCGTCGCGCCGCCTGCCGCAGTCGTCGTCACCTGCCAGTAGTACATCTGGTCTGTCGCCAGGCCTGGCGGCAAGCGCCAGCGGTTGGCGGTCAGCTCGTCGGAGCTGGCCACGGGTTCAACCTTTTCCGCATTCGGGTCTGGGTCGCCCGTCCAGATATTCACCACATAGGTCGCTCCGGCAACGGCATCCCAAGTCAGCGTCCCGGTGTCGCCCGCCACATCCAAACTGTCCGCTATCCAATTGAACCAGGCCGGAGAGGTCACG
>Ga0123335_1004399_pt1 | contig 18343 bp, 8 predicted proteins | sample BiotimSIPDNA_2_FD_89707 | JGI IMG/M metagenome (GOLD analysis project Ga0123335, IMG submission 89707) | Anaerobic biogas reactor microbial communites from Washington, USA - Biogas_R2 time_0 SIP DNA | ecosystem: Engineered > Bioreactor > Anaerobic > Unclassified | place: Washington, USA...
ATTTTTCTTCCGTAAAGGTTTGTGTGTTCCAACAAGGCCCTACGGGACTTTCTCGCGCTCAGGTCCATTTTTCTTCCGTAAAGGTTTGTGTGTTCCAACAAGGCCCTACGGGACTTTCTCGTGCTCAGGTCCAATCTTCTTCCGTAATGGTTGGTGTGTTCCAACAAGGCCCTACGGGACTTTCTCGTTCTCAGGTCCATTTTTCTTCCGTAATGGTTTGTGTGTTCCAACAAGGCCCAGGAGGACTTTCTCGTTCTCAGGTCCATTTTTCTTCCGTAATGGTTTGTGTGTTCCAACAAGGCCCTAGGGGACTTTCTCGCGCTTAGGTCCAATCTTCTTCCGTGATAGTTGGTGTGTTTCGACAAGGCCCTGGAGGACTTTCTTGCGCATAGGTCCAGAGGCGTCTCGTTCTCCCTGCTCCCTGCTCCCTGCTCCCTATACCCTATACCCTATACCCTATACCCTATACCCTATACCCTATACCCTATACCCTATACCCTACTTGCGCGGGACCGCCTGTTTTTGTCATTCTTTTGCGCTAAGCAACCGCTTTTTACTCGCCATCGCACCGGTGCGTTTGCCTGGCCCAGGGAACGCATCTATTCAGGAGGCCCCATGCCCTTTACGGAAAAAACCATTGGCATATTTTTTAAGGAACAAGCCGCGCGTTACGCGGACCGCTGTTTTATGACCTATCCGGACCGGGACCTGCGTTTTACCTGGCGTGAATTCGAGGAACGGGCGGACCGGCTTGCCAAGGGCCTGCTGGCGCTGGGCTTGCGGCCTGGCGATCATTTGGGCATCTGGGCGCGCAATGTGCCAGACTGGCTGACTTTTTTCTTTGCTACGGCTCAGGTGGGCATCGTGCTGGTGACCGTAAACACGGCCTACAAAAGCCACGAGCTGGCTTTTGTCCTGAAACAGTCCGATATGAAAGCCTTGGCCATTGTGGACGGCTTTCGCGACGTTAATTATGTGGAGACGCTGTATTCGCTGGTGCCCGAACTGCGCACCCGCGCCCGGGGCAACCTGCACAGCGACGCCTTCCCGGAACTGCGCAGCGTGATTTTCATCGGCCAGGAAAAACACCGGGGCATGTACAACACCTCCGAACTTTTCCAACTCGGCGAGCACCAGGATGACGCCCTCATCGAGTCGCTTCGAAGCACGGTCCGCTGCGATGACGTGGTCAACATGCAGTACACCTCCGGCACCACCGGTTTTCCCAAGGGCGTCATGCTTACGCACCGCAACATCCTGAACAACGGGTATTTCATCGGCGAGCGCCAGAAACTGACCGACGCGGATCGTGTCTGCCTGCCGGTTCCCTTGTTCCATTGTTTCGGCATCGTGCTCGGCGTGATGGCATGCCTTACCCACGGCAGCACTGTGGTGCCGCTGGAAATCTTTGACCCGCTCCTGGCCCTTGCGGCGGTGCAGAAGGAAAAATGCACCGCCCTCTACGGCGTGCCCACCATGTTCATCGCCGAACTGAACCATCCCATGTTCAACCTGTTCGACCTGTCCTCCCTGCGCACCGGCATCATGGCCGGGTCGCCCTGTCCCATGGAGAGCATGAAACGGGTCATCAACGACATGCACGCCTCGGAAATCACCATTGCCTACGGCTTGACCGAGGCGTCGCCGGTAGTGACACAGACCAGCACGGACGATCCGGTGGAACGGCGTGTGAGTACCATCGGCCGGGTACTGCCCGGTATCGAGGTCAAAATTGTCGATCCCGAAACAGGCGAAACCCTTGAAACCGGTCGTGAGGGCGAGCTCTGCTGCCGGGGCTATAACATCATGAAGGGTTACTACAACATGCCTGAGGCCACGGCCTCGGTCATTGACGCCGAGGGATGGCTGCACACGGGCGACCTCGCCTCCTGCGATGAAGAGGGCTACTACCGCATCACGGGCCGAAGCAAGGACACCATCATCCGGGGCGGTGAGAACATCTCGCCCCGTGAAATCGAAGAGTTCTACCATACCATGCCCGGCGTCAAGGATGTGCAGGTGGCGGGTGTGCCCGACCAGCGTTATGGTGAAGTGGTCGGCGCGTTTGTCATTCGCAAGGATGACGCCGATATCACCGAGGAGGATGTTCGTGATTTCGCCCGCGAACGCATCGCCCGGTACAAGGCGCCCAGGCACGTCTTTTTCGTGGACGAGTTTCCCTTGACGGCGAACGGCAAAATACAGAAGTACAAACTGCGCGAGTTTGCCTGCGAACAACTGGGCATCCAGCACGGCATCTTTGACGGCAAAAAGGATTTCGCAAAGGGAGACGGTCCCGAAGCGGAGGCGTGATGGCACATGCGCAAGAATGTGCTCCCTTTGAACGGGTCGTGTCGGCTATGTGTGCTTCTGAACGCAGAAAAACATTTCTTCACCACAGAGATATGCTATAGATTCGTAGCCGAGGAACAGGCGCCGGAGACAGGGTGTTGGCTATAAACTTGGAATTTTCTGCGTTTTTTGACACACTATGTCCATTCAGATAGAGTATGGGCAGGTGTTGCCGGCGGGACGGGCAGGAAAAGGCATGGCGATGCCCGATATTCGGGACGGAGGGTCTCAACCGTCAGCCGGTGTGCCCATGATGAAGAGTGGATATGAAACGCATACGCATCCTACATACGGCTGACCTGTATTTGGACGGCTCCTACGCGGCCCTCGGGGTTGACGCGGCGCTCGGCAACCGCCTGCGGATGGCCCAGCTGTCGGTGTTCAACCGCATTGTCGACCGCGCCAAGTCATGGCCCGCAGACGCGGTGTGCATTGCCGGAAACCTTTTTGACGGGCCGTGGGTAAGTCGCACGGTGATGGACTATGTGCTTGGCGCCCTGGAACAGCTGGCTCCGGCGCGGGTGTATATCGCCCCGGGCGGCAGCGATCCCTACGCGCCGGATTCGCCGTATGCGCTGGAATTGTGGCCGGAGAATGTGTTTTTGTTTACGCCCGGCGCCTGGCAGTCTTGTGCGCACGACTCCCTGCCCCTCACCGTGCACGGGCTGGCGGCCGGTGGCGGAACTGTTGCTGGCGCGTCCCCGTCGTTCCCGGAGCTTCCCGACGACGGGCGCATCCATGTGGCCGTGGTTCATGGCGTGGAGCAGGACGGCAGGTCACCCGGCCAGTTCAACATCGCCGGTATTGCCCGGGACGGGTTGGCCTATCTTGCCCTGGGCGGCCGGGCGGGCATGGCCGCCGTGGATACCGGCTGCAATACGGTCGCCTGGTATCCGGGCACGCCCCAGGGGCGCGGTTTTGAGCAATGCGGTTCCCGGCATTTTCTCGAGGTGGAATTCGCTTATGACGCCGATCCCGCCTCGCCCCATATTTCGGTGTCGCCCGTGGATGCCGCCGACGTCCTTTTCGAAGAGCTCCGCCTGACCGCGGATCAGGCCGCCGATGCGGGGCCGCGCCTTGACGCGCTGCGTGAAGCGGACGCGCGGGACCGGGTGGTGCGCGTGCGCCTGGAGGGAAACCGACCTCTTTACGCCTGCGAGACGAAGTCGATGGTGTTGCGGGAGGCGCGACGGCGCTTTCTGCATACGGTGGTTTCGGATGAAACCGGGATTCCCGCCGGCTTCACGGGTGCCGTGCGAACCAATACGTGCCTGTGTAAACTGGTGGACGCCATGGGCGGCAAAATAATCGACGAGCCCGACCGCGACGCGGCGGTGCAGGAGGCCGAAGCGCTTGAAGTGGCATTGGAAGCCTGCCGCGACGAAGGTCTGACCGCCGATGAAGGCATGGAATTATCTGAATGACGTATGACGCGCTTACATATCCGGGTGTAAACGACACTCCCGCTTCCGCGCCCCTTGCCCCGGGCGGTAATTTTATTTACTGTCCGGACGTGTATGTGGCGCGCACCCTGGCCGGCGGACTTTCTTCGGGCGGGGCTGCCGTGAATGTGCAGGGATACGGCGCGGTGTCTCTGCATCGGGCGGAAGGTCCGGAAACGGCGGCGGGCGGTGACAGTTTCAGTTGCCCGGCGATCGCCCATGTCCGGCTGGATGAGGCGTTGTTCATAGAGGAAGAGCCAGATCTGGACCGCGTAGTACGCGAACTTGCCGCCCTGGTTGACTTGGGGCGGACGGACCGGGATTTGTCCGTGGTGCTGGCCCGGCTGGATCGCCACGCGGAGTCATTGGGCAGGGGTCGTGCGCCGGGCAGTCTCTTGGCGGCGCTGCAGGCGCGGCGCGAGGCGCTGCAGGCGGAACGGGCGGCGGCGGAACAGGCCCGGGACGCGGCCGGCGCCGTGGAGGCCGATATGCGCCTCTGCCGCAACCGGTTTGCGCAGCTCGCCGCACGCAGAAAACAATTGCGTAAAACGCTGCATGCCGCGGTTGCCTCCTGCGCGTGCGCCCTGCAGGCGCGTCTGTCCCTGGTGCGCGAACAAATCGAAGCCTTCCGTGAGGCGCCGCTTTTGGACAGCCGGGACGCCGCCGCGGTCAAGCGCAAGGAGACGCTTCTTGAAACGGCGAAACTGCAATGCGAGCGCACACGCGAGGAAATTCAGGATGCCCGGAACACCTTGGAAAACCTGACCGAAGAACTTCCCGGCGGCGGCGCGGCGCCCCGGGTCGAGGTGCCTGATGAACTGCGCTACGACATCCTCGCCAAATTGAAATCCATTACCGAAGTGAATACCAGGCTGGATGAAGTCAAGAACCAGGTGGAGGATTTGGACGGGCAGATCTGCCAGACCCAGGCGACACTTTCCGCCCTGCCCGATTTCACGCGCATCGCGCCCAACCCCGTCGACTGGCTCAATCAGCTGTCATCGTCCCTGAAAACCGCTGTCAGCGTAAGGTACGAGGAAGAAGCCTCCCGGGAGCAACTGCGCCGTCAGATTGACGATCGCCGTGTCGCGGGCGCCGCGGAAGCGCTTCTGTTCGCCGATATCGATAATTTCGCGCAGGCTATGCAGGAGCACGAGGCCAGGAAAAAAGCGGCTGAAAGCAAGGCGGCCCAGGTGCGGGAACAACTGCACTTGGACCGGGGGTTGCGCGACAACCTCCGGGAAAGCGTGCCCGGGCTGGCCGTGTTGGGGCTGGGATGCGCCCTGTTTCTGCTGTTCATCCTGGGGGTCTATTTCAGCCTGCGCCAAAACCCGCTCCTGTATCCCGCGGGCATGCTGGCTATCACGGTGGCCTATTTCGCGCTCCGCCTGATCCGCATCCGTCGCCAGGTGGTGCGCCTGACACAGCGCGTGGCGGAGCACCACGCGGAACTGGACCTGCTCGCCGAAGAGGAAAAACAGGGCGCCTCCTATGTTGAAAAGATCATGGCCCGCGCCGGCTGCGCCACCGTGCGCGAGCTGGAGGCGCGTTACGACAAGTATTACGCGAATGTCCTTCACCTGCGTTCGCTGGAGGAGCAGCTGGCGCGCCAGGAACAGAGCCTGCGCGAAAGTGAAGAGCGCATTCCCAGGCTGTTCGAACGCATCTGCGCCACCCTCGCGCAGGTGGACGAGCATCCGGAGAGTCCCGACGACGTCGAGCGCTGCGTCGGCAGCGCCATCGGCAAGTCCCGTGTGTATCACGATACGGTCCGGCGCCTCGCGGATCTGCGCAACCGGCAGCAGGGGCTGCTGGGTCGGCGGCGCTTTCTCGACAAGGAATTCGCGGGTCTGCAGGAAGAGTTGGCGGTTATGGAAAAGGAGTTGCGCCGCATCATGCGGGAGAACGGTTTTTATGACGAGTCCGCCTTTTCCGACGTCGACACCCTGCTTACCGAGTACTACCGGTACCTCGACGCGGCCAAGGAGAACCTGAGCCGCAAGGAACTGTTGACACGGCGCTGCCGCGCGCTGGAAGGACGCCTCCGGGAAGAGGAGGCGCTTGCGCTGCGGCATTCGGAGGAATTCCGCGCGCTGTTGGAGGAATTCGGCCTCGACAATCTTGACGCGGTTAACGGGGCCGCCGAAAACGCGGCTGCGCTGAACGGACTCCAGGCGGAATCACGCGACCTGAAGACGCAACTGGAAGAGGTGCTGCGCGGGCATCCCGCAGAATATTACGACTTGGAAGCCGGGGAGGAAGCGTTTGAAGACGCGGACAGTGCGCTGGTCGAAGAACGCAGGCAGGAACTGGCCCGTTGCGACGCGGAATACGAAAAGGCGCTGCGCGAATATCAATCTCTGCGCGAAGAGCGCTACCGTCCCTTCGCCAACCGACGCGGCCTGAACGAAATTGAAGAGGATATGGCCGCTCTGGAAATCGAGGAAACAGGTTGCAGGCGTCGTCTGGCCGCCGCAGCCCGGGCCATGGCGCTCATGGAAGAAATGGTCACCCTCTGGCGCAACCGCCACGGCGCGGCTATTGCCGGCAGGGCGGAGACGCTGCTTCGGGAGATGGGGATGCCCGCCACCATCGTGCTGGATCTTGCCCCGGACGCTTCCGGTGATGCCCTGCTGGTGGAACCTGGCGCGGGCGTCGAAATCGCCCCGGGCGCGCTGAACTTGGTGTTGCGCCTTGCCGCTTTGGAACTGCTCGGGCGGCAGGATATGCCGGAGCCCCTGATTATTGACGGAACGTTGCAGGGCGGCAAGATGCCCCTGGAAGCGCATGGGATGTTCCGGCTCCTGGGGGGCATTGCGGCCCGACGGCAGGTGCTGGTATTTTCGGAAGATGCCGGGCTGGCCACAGCCGCCGTTGAGGCGGACTGGCCCGCCCTGGCCGTTTGAGGTGCCTTTCTATTCCGCAAGGCTAACGAAAAACGGTTTTCCCTTCATGCGTCGGCAGGTGTCATTGACAGGGAAAGGGAGCGGAATGTGCAGGTAAAGCCCGCGCCCTGCGGGCTGCACGCGTAAATACCCGCTTCCACCGCTGCCGGCGCGTCATGCAGATGGGTGACCCGCATCTGGTTCCAGACGACGCCGTCCTCGCTGCTTTCCACGATAAAGTCGTCCCCTTCGCGGGAAACCCGGTACCGGCGTTCCCGGACACGGGACGACACGTCCTGCGTCGCCCAGTCGGAATAGCCCCGGTTGGTCACTACCGAACCCAGGCGGCTTAGGGACGTGTCTTCATACTCCGTGGACGCCTTGATCCAGTGCCCGGCATCCGCGCGCACCATCAGCCCGCATTGGTCGTACTGGGTTTCCGGTGCAAAACTAACATGGGTGCATAGTTGAAAGTTTCCCGACACGCGGGTGAAGAGGCAATGGCCGTCGTCACGTTGAAACCCGTAATGGGTCCGTTGCCAGAAGTCCGTGCCTCCCCGTGTTCGCAGGCACAGTCCGTCCTCAAAATGATGGTGCGGGGGTGCGTTGAACCAGTAAAATCCTGTGGGCAAGCCCGGGCCGGATAGGGGGACATTGTTTTTCATGGGCTCTCCTGAAAAGGCTTGCCGGCCGGTCCGGTAAGCCGAAAAAAAACCATTATCCATGGCCTCTCAGCGGAAATCAATCTCCCATTTGGCATTCGATGTGGGATACAGGCGAAGGGAATGCATTTTTTACCACGAAACACGGCGTGCGTCATGGCCGAAACAAAAGATTTGTTCACATACCTGCAGGGAATGGCAGCAACTGGATTCTTTCGTTCCGTCTTGCCACAACGTCATTCCGGTTTTTCGTGGTGGAAAAGGGGCCGGTGTCGAAGATTATGACCAGGCCGCGAAAAGACCGGAACCTATCTTCAGAAGCCCTTGGCAGGAACAGAATGGTCCATAACCCCTTACTTGAGCGGCTAAACGCTGGATTCCGGTCTTTTTCGCGTTATCAGGTGGCGCGCTTTGATGTGAGGCATGGGTCGCGAAAAAACCGGAATGACATCCCAGGGGTTTTTGGGTAAGAAAGCATTAGGCTCTCCGACAGGAATTCGTTACAAGATAGCCCCGGAATTTTCCGTATGCAATTGCTACCTAAGGCACACAAAGCACAAAAGATTTTCGCGCCGGCGTGTTCGAGACCGTGTTGAAAGTTAACAGGCAGTAAAACTAAAGGACACAGAAAGAAATTGTTGGTGAGGTTTATCTCTTTTTGTTCCTATCCCCCAAAACACCGTTTGACATGTTTAAACCGCGCTGACTATACTATGGCGTCCAAGCGGTGAACGGGGCGGGTGAAACGAAGCGGTTGTCACGCTACTATTCTATTAAAACCGGGTTGTGCAACCCCAAGTTGGAGACGAACGTGGAAAAACTGGTCAGTCTTTGCAAACGAAAAGGATTTATTTTTCAATCCAGCACGATTTACGGCGGCATCAACGGGTGCTGGGATTTCGGGCCGCTCGGCGTGGAATTGAAGCGAAATCTCAAGGAACACTGGTGGTACACGTTTGTCCTGTCCCGTGACGACATGGTCGGCCTGGACGCCAGCATCATCATGCACCCGGACGTATGGGTGGCCAGCGGTCATGTCGAGGAATTCCATGACATTCTGGTGGACTGCAAATCCTGCAAGAAACGCTTCCGCCAGGACCATCTTGAAACGGAACGTTGCCCGGAATGCGGCGGTGAGTTGTCCGAGCCCCGGGCCTTTAACAGCATGTTGCGCACCAAGATGGGTGTCAGTGAAGACACCGCCGTGGAAACCTATCTCCGCCCGGAGACCTGCCAATCCATTTTCGTGGATTTCAAGGATATCTGCTCCTCCACGCGCGTCAAGATACCCTTCGGTATCGCGCAAATCGGCAAGAGCTTTCGAAACGAGGTCAACCCGCGCAACTTCATTTTCCGCAGCCGTGAATTCGAACAGATGGAGATAGAATTCTTTTGCCGCGAGGAGGAGGAAACGCAGTGCTTTGATCGCTGGCAGCAGGACATCTGGAGCTGGTACCTTTCTTTGGGGTTGCGGGAAGAAAAATTACGCTGGTACGAGCATCCCAAGGAATCACTGGCCCATTACTCCAAACGCACCGTGGACGTGGAATATGAATTCCCCTTCGGTTGGGGCGAACTGCAGGGCCTTGCCAACCGCGGCGTCTACGACCTGACCCAGCACAGCAAGCATTCCGGGAAAGACCTGAGTTTCTTTGACGCCGAAAAGAACGAACGCTATTATCCCACCGTGATCGAGCCGTCCGCCGGCGCCGACCGCACCACCCTCGCCGTACTGTGCGACGCCTACGCGGAAGACAGCGTGAACAACGAAACGCGCGTCGTCATGCGGCTCCATCCCAAGCTTGCCCCGATAAAAGCCGCCGTGCTGCCCCTGGTGAAAAAGGACGGGCTTGCCGAGATCGCCGTTGATCTTGAGAAAAAACTCCGGCTGCTCTTCACCACCTATTACGACCACGCCGGCGCCATCGGGCGCCGCTATCGCCGCATGGATGAAGTCGGCACCCCCTATTGCATTTGCGTGGATCACCAGACCAAAGAGGACGGCACCGTCACCGTGCGCGACCGTGACACCACGGAGCAGGTGCGCGTGCCCATGACCGAACTGGGCGCCTATATCCTGAAGCGGGTTTCCATTAGGCCCGTCTGCGCAGAATAAATTTGATGCGCCTCTTCACGGGCGGATTGATGACGGGTAACGCGCATCGCGCCGGGAAGCAGGGATACGCCCTGTGACCCATAATTCTTTGGGTCGATTTTGCCCTTTAGGTCTATAGGGTTAAAGAATGCTGCCCAATCCAATCAGGTTTTCGGGTTTATTGGATATCCACAGTTTATCGTGGCAGGAATGCCTGCTCAAGAAGAAAAGAAAGCCTGTTTTTAATGAAGAAATCTTGACGGGTACCGGCATATTATCTCATTTTGGAAACAGTACTATCTTGTTATTATAACTTTATGCAAAAAAGTATTCCCCTGTCGCAGCCCCTCCTTTAACGCGTCTTTTCAAACTTGGATTTTCTGATGCCTACGGTCCTTAGAAAATAAACTCTTGACATTTTGGGAAAAATTGAGTAACCTATATGTCAATTGTTGGTGAAGTAACTGTTTATGTTCCACCTAACGATGGCACTTAGGGTGTGCCGTCTTTACTGTCAGGAAGGATTAAGGATCACTATGAAGCACATGACCAAAGTAACGCAGTCACCGGTGGCGAAGGCGGGAGGATGGCAGGATAATGTATGCATTATCGCGCAAACGCTTAATGCAATCCTGGGCTTCTTCGGAGGTTCCTCGCCCATTCTCATGTACGTTGACGACAAGTGTGCCATTCCCGCACCGAATGATACTGTTGGTGAATAATGCTGCTATTGGGAAAGGGCCGTGGGCGCTGAATCGGCTTTCTCCTGTCCAGAATCAGGATGTTTTTTAGGAAGCTTAAAAACGCCGGCAGGCACGGGCATCGTGTATGGGCACGGTGTTTTCGTGACACGTACGGCGACATAGTAAAGGTTGATGCAATGGGCATGACATTGAAACGTTTTGGGCGATGCATGGTGCTGGCGGTAGTGCTGACGGCAGGGCTTACCGCCTGTTCGCCGATTGTGTTTATTCCGGACCAGGCGCTGGAATCGGTGCTTCGCGCGGATTTGGGCAAGCCGCTGTCGTTGTTTCTCACCAAGGCCGACCTTGCCAAGGTGGATGACCTCGATGCCGCCGCCTATAACATTGACAGCCTGGAAGGGTTGCAGTACTGTGTCAATTTGCGCAAGCTTAACCTGAGCAATAACCAGGTGCACAGTATTGACCCGCTGGCGGGGTTGACCAAATTGACCTATCTGCATTTGGGCAACAACTACATTACGGACATCGAGGCTCTTGCCGGGATGCTCGCGCTGGATTACCTGAATCTCGGGGGCGAAAATAACGCCATTGTCGACTGGGGTTACCTTCAGGACAATGTGTTGAACGGCGGCCTGAATGCGGGATCCGTGGTGGTGGTGCCCGACACGTATACCCGGGACAGTGAAGGTAATGCGCTGCCCGGCTTTTCGAGCGCCTACAACGCGATGCTGGATGCCGGAGTCATCGTCGAGTTCGTGAGCGGATCTGCCGAGTAAGAGGCGGCGGAACGCGAATTTTGTGATTCGATAGTTTGATGTTGGGTTTTTAGCCTGTGCACGCCGCATGTCCGATGCGGCACTACAACACCGAGGCGGTATGATGAACACAATACTTCGCAGGGCGATTTTGCCGGGGCTCCTGGTGTGGAGCAGCATGATTATCGTCGGATGCTTTGATGCCCAGTTGGAAGTCGCGCCGGCGGCGGTTGCCTTTGACGCCGACCAGTCAGAAAGACGCCTCACCCTGAGCAACCTGGGTGACTACGCATTTGACTGGACGCTGGATGAGATGGCCCGGGTTTCCCCGGAAGCGGCCTGGGAGGCAACGGAAATAGACTGGCTGGCCGCGGACAAAACCTCCGGCACACTGAAACCGGGGTTGGAACATCTGACCCTGACCGTAAACCGCACGCAACTACTGCCGGGCTCCTATACCAATTACGCCGTGCGCGTACAGGCCCGGGGCGTGGAACGCATCGTGCCGATTTCCCTGGTGGTAACGCCGCTGCTGGGGGTTGACCCCGGTGTTGTTCAACTGACCCAGGATGACCGTACCGCCCTTTTCACCGTAATCAACCGCAGCGAGACGGCCTTGACCTGGTCCGCACGCTATTTTGAAGGCAACGATCCCTCCGTGGAGGCGGTTGAGTTGCCCCCGGACATGATACTGGAGCCTGACGGCGGCGCCCTGGCGCGCCAGGGAAGTACCCTGGTGCGGGTCACATGGACGGTGTACAGGAGTGATTTCGGATTGCGCCTGTCAAGCCCGGAAGCGCCGGGCCATGACGCCGTGGTGCTGTTCCGCTTTGAACGGCCCATTACGGACCTCCAGGTCAGTCCCGAGGAATTGACGGTCTATTTTTCTCGACCGCCCCAGGGAAGCAGTGGCGTGATTGTGACTCAGCCGGCTTCGGAACTGGGCCTCGCCAATGTGGGCTCCCAGAGCATGAACTGGTCCATCTCGGTGCAGCCCATTGGCGCCGCGGTGGGTCAGGATGCCGCCGTCATTGCCGTTGAACCCGCTACGGGAACCCTGGCCGCGGGCGAAACCGGTACGGTGGAAGTGCGGGTGGCCGACCCGGCTGCGGCCATCCCGGGTACCGGCAATTATGAACTGCTGGTCCGCCTGGCGGGTCAGGACGGGATCATTTTTGTACCCCTTCGTTTGGAAGCGGTTGTCCTGCCCGTGGTGATCGCCTCCGAACCGCCCAACCCGAATGTGGATCGGCCGGAATATTCGACTATAAGTACACTGGATTTTGGACAGATTGATGTTCAGAGAGAATTTTATGTGGTCAACATAGGGCCCTTGGGCTCTGATCTCTTCTTCAAAATTTTCCATGACGATCAGGATTCCGAACCGCCGATCATTGTGGATGTAACACCCCTTTCCGGCGATACCAACACAGAACCGGGAAGCGTGTTTTTTATTCCGGGTACCAACGACATGGTGGATGCGGAACGGGTCGTGGTGACCGTGGACCGGTCCGCCATGGTAGAAGACGTGGAATACCGCAACTTGTACATAGAGGCCTGGAACCAGGAAGGCACGGAGCGTATCACGGGTGTGGAGCCCTGGAAACTGGAGATACGCGTCGAGCGGCCGCCCATGAAAGTCGAAGGCGCGCTGAACAGGAGCCGGCCGCCGTTCCTGATGCGCTTTGTGTTTCTCCTGCGTGACACGGTGGGACGCGTTATTCCCACCCGGACGGCGGAGGACCTTGCCAAGCTGCGCTTCGAAGTCACCGAAGACGGCCTTCCGCTGGATTTGGACGAAGTGGCCATGCAGGTGAACGGCCCCGAATCCCTCAAGGCCAACATCGTGTTGATGCTGGACTATACGGGCAGCATGTACAACGCGGGAACCGATGCCGTGGAAAATCCCCGGGCGCCGGGAGAGGTGCTCGATGAAGTGCGGAATGCCGCCGCACAGTTCCTGGACGACCTGCCGGCAAGCTGGCGTGTCGCCCTGATGTATCACAACGACCGTCAACCGCTGAACCGGCTGATTCACCCGTTCTCGACGGACAGGGAATCCCTGAAGACCGCCCTGTTCAACTTCAGCGTGCCTGCCGATCAGCACGGCACCTCCGATGTCTGGAACGCACTTACCGATGCCATGGAGCGGATTGTCGCCGAAGATGCGCAGGATACGCTGCCTTTTGATGAGGCGGACGTGCGCGGGGTTTTGTTCGTTACGGACGGCGTCGACAACTCCTCCACGGGGCAGGCGGATGATATTGTGACCTATGCCCGCGACAATCGGGTCTGCCTCTATCCGCTTGTATACAACGTGGGGTCCCCCATCAACTATGATGATGTTATCACGCTTGCGGATGAGTCGGGCGGTCATTTCTACAATGCCGGCAACCCGGAAAACCTGGTGACCATGCTCGGACATCGCAGTTCCCTCGTACTCACCCCGGTTTCGCGCGGCACGTCGGACCCGGACAACATGATCGCGTTCAAGGTGGCCAACGCAGGCAAGACCACGCTATCCTGGACAATCGTGCCGGAAGAGAATTATTCCTGGTTAGAGCCCACAGTGCCGATAAGCGGGTCCACCGTGCCGGGCGGCGAAAGTCTGGTATCTGTAACCGTGGCGCCCGAGTATTTGAACACGCCCCTTCGTGAAGGGCGGGCTGTGCTGGTGATCAATTCCACCGACGGCGAAGGCAGCGCGGTGGTATCCCTTTCCGTCGCCGATGACGGCGTGACGATCAACCGCCTCGCGGTCGATTTGTACGACACGCCGGGTGACATCTGGAATGACCTACGGAACCAGGTGGTCCTTTCCTATGTGACGCCCCTGCAGCGCGAGGCCCAATATAACATTCATGTCTACTATACGCAGCCGGACGATTCTGAAATCAGCGGCTTCTTTGAAGAAGACAGCGTATTTTACATGGGTGATGTGCGGGCCGGGCAGATATCGATGCTGACCTCCGGCATCTGCGTGGACAATGCGGCAGCCACCTTGGAAGAGGTGGCGACCGCCGAAGTCTATGTCCGGGCGGATTATGTACCCCGCGGCGTGAACACCTTCAAGCTGCGGCTCATGCCCCAGGTCGGCGCTGACATGCCCGCGGAGGTGGTGGACGCCTTCTGGCAGCATGAAATGAACGTGGAACTGGCGCCCGAAGGGCTGCTTGTATTCCCGGGCGGCGAGAAACCGGACTGGCGGTTGGTTCCCGGGAATGACGGGGTATACACGCTGCTCACGCCCGAGGCCTATACCCTGCCCTATGCGTCTTTCGGCAACCTGCTCCGGGTCACCTTTACCAATCTGGCGCCTTTCCTCGACGTGGCCGCCGCAGCGGGGATGGAGCCGGAATTCTTCCTCGACATGCGCGTGGATAACAGCATGTATTATGAGCCTGGAACGCAGTATCATCCTTCACGAACCGTGTACTTCCTGTATCCCTCCGGGCCGATGAATCCAGACCGACCGCTGCGCATTACCAGCGAGGATTCTGACCTGGCGGCGCCCGGGCGGACGGTGATGGGAATCGCCTACCCGGGTATTGATCCGGAAGCCCCGGGAGTGTGGGACCGGGATGCCGATGGCGTGCCTGATTTCAATGACCCCTATCCGGATAATGAGGATCTGCCCGGCAAGATGATACGGCCGCAAATGATCCGCTTTGAACTTTCCGGGACTGAGATACAGGAACTAGATGTGACCCTGGTCAATAGCCGCTGGGACACCTTCCGGGTGGAAAATATCGCGTTGGAAGTGCCTTCGCTGAGTTCCTTGGATCCCGCCCAGTTCAGCTGGTACCTGTCCGACGGCCTCGGGGGCTGGACGGCCACAGACGCCGCAAGTCTGGCGGGAACCTCCCTGGCGCCGGGCGAATCTCTGGCGTTGCGGCTGGAATTTAATTCGTTGGGATTGCCCAGCGGAACCTATACCGCAACCCTCCGGCTCACCACCGATTTGTTTGAGGACGAAACTACTTCTCTTGAAGTGCGTATTAGCTGACATTATCACCGTGCGAAAGGATGCTTGATATGAAATCGATGGCCAGGCATGCCATTGCGCTCATTGCGGTCGCCATGAGTCTTACGGCTTTTACAGGTTGTCCGCTGTTGGGTGGCGCCAGTCTATCCGTTCAGCCGGGCGTGTTGTCCTTGAGCGACTCCAAGCCGGTCGAACAAATCAGTGTTACCAACGAGGGTTCCGGCACGCTGAACTGGAGCGCCGAGTCCACGGTGGGATGGCTGCTGCTGTCCTTCGGGGACGGTGGGCCACAGACCATTGTGACCGGGAGCACCGGCACGGTGGATATTTTTAAGGCCCACCTGGTGCTTGAAGCCTTGCCGGAGAATGTGGACTCGCTCACCACGGAAATCCTGGTGCGTTCTAACGGCGGTGACACGGCCATTCCTGTGGCCATCAGCAGGCCGGTCACCCCGAAGCTGGACATTGAACCGGCATCGTTGGATTTTGGTGACTCGGAAACGGAAAAACTTACGGAGATCTTGAATCGCGGTGAAGCCGTGTTGCAATGGAAAGCCACGATACCGCAAGGCATGGACTGGATCAGCATAACACCCGCATCGGGCGCCATTGCCCGCGCGAGCGCGGAAGGGGTGATGGTCAAGGTTAATCGTGCGGCGCTGGTTCCGTCCGCCACGCCCTACCAGGTGGAGATTACGGTCTCCTCCAATGGCGGCACAAAGACACTGACGCTGATTGTGGAGGCGCCGGCCTTTAACCTGTCACCGGCAAGCCTGGATTTCGGGCTGCTTCGACGCGCCGAAACACAGGTCGTGAGTCTGCAAACCGTGTCGGCCGCCGATATATCCCTGACGTCCGTCGTAGTGTCGGGCGCGCCCTGGCTCACCCTGGAGCCGGACACGGCCGTTATCAACCGGCTGGCGCCGGTGGACTTGCGGATTACCGCGAATCCGGGCGGACTGGATCCGGGGACCTATACGGGTTCCGTGTCGGTTACCCATGCTGATACGGGCCGCGTCGTTTCGGTGCCGGTATCCATGGAAGTCGGCCTGCCTGTCAGCTTCCGGGTGGAACCCGGCAGCATTAACTTTGGTGATACCCGGGGTACCGTCCAGCAGGTGGTTACCCTGGTCAATGAAAGCGATGTGTCCTTTGAATGGACCGCCGGTAGGCCCGATTCGGCATCCTGGCTTACCATTGACCCCGTTTCCGGGTTGCTTGATGATACGCAGGAGATTACCCTTACCGCGGACGCGTCTCTGCTGAAGCCGGGCGCGGTCAATGCCACGGTGGTCTTTGATGCCGGCGGCGTGTCACGACTGCTGCGAACCTTCCTGAATCGCCTGCCCGACCCGGTGCCGGACAGCCTGGAAGTGGAGCCGCGGGAACTTGATTTCGGCGCTCTGCTGAACAAAAAAGAAATTACACTCTGGAACGAAGGTCCCAGCCGGTTGGACTGGGCCATCGACGGCGCTTCTTTGCCCGCATGGCTCACGGTGAATCCCCTTGCCGGCTCGGTGGAAGGTGCCCTGGTGCAAACGGTGCAGCTCTCGGTTAATCGCGATGTCGCCCCGGAAGACGCCTCCTTTTCCCATACGCTCGTGATAACGCCTTCAGGCGCCGCAGGCTTGACGCCTGTTGAAGTGACCGTACGCGCCCAGCAGCGGCTTTTCCCCGATATTATTGTGACGGGCGAGGGCGTGGATGTGAATAACATTGCCTTCATCATGATCGATATCGGACAGGACAGCGAAACCTTTATTGTGCGTAACGACGGTAACGCGGACCTGACATGGGCGATTGATATGGAAACCCTGCCGGAATGGATTACCTCGGTCGAACCCCAGCAGGGGAGCTTGGCGCCGGGGCGTCAACGGACCGTGACGGTTACAACCGACCGCAACGGGCTTGACCAGAGCGGCGCTATTTATCAGTTGGCAGTCAACTCAAACGACCCCGAACAGCCTGTCACGTATTTGGAAGTGCAGGTACGTGTGCCGTTTACCATTACCATCGGGGCTAGGCCCACCAAGCTGGATTTCGGCCGCTACCTGTCGACGCTGGATTTCGAAATCGCGAACATGGGGGATGCAGGCTTTCCGCTGGACTTTGTGGTCACCGCCAATCAGCCCGAGTGGATCTTTGTCGAGCCCGCCCGGGGACGCAGTATGGGAACAGGTTCCAGCACCAAGGACTGGCAGTTTGTCAGCGTGGCCATTGACCGTAGCCGTATTGCCGGTACCGGGGCGGCGGGCAAACTCATCATTTCGGCGGAAAATGTGCCGGAGAATGCCTATCCCGTAGCGCCCTTGGAAGTGCCGGTTAGCGTGGACGTCGCCGAGCTGACCATTGAAACCGCCGTCCCCCGGTTGCGCGTGCCGTCCTTGTTGCGTTTTAACATGCTGCTCCGCGACGCCCGCCAGAGCGTATTTCCCGATTTTGTGGACAATCCCCTGGATACGCAGACCATGTTTCGCCTCAATACGGTTGCGGCGGAGATTTTGGAGGATTCCGAACCCCTGGATCTTTCCGAGACGAATGTCATCATCAAGAAAAACGAGACCCTGGATTTCGCCGTGCTGATCATGCTCGACTTTTCCGCCAGTATGGCTGAAGCCGCGGAAGCACTGGTCGCAGACGGACAACTTGATCCTGGTCTTCTTCCGCCCCTTGAGGCGCTGTATCTGGAAACCATCGGGGCCATGCTCAATTCCCTCCCGGCCCATTACCAGGTGGGACTCGCCGTGTTCAATGAACGCAGGCCCGACTGGGAAAACGATGTGCGACTGATTCGGGGCGCCCCCGCCGGCCATACCCTTAAGGAATCCTTCGCCCCATTTACCGCGGACAAGGCCATACAACAGTATCGACTGGCCAACATGGATGTGCTTGACAACGGCGCGACGCCCCTTTACCCGGCGGTTACCGCCGGCGCGGTTGCGTTGCTGGAACTTGACGCGCATCTGCCCGATTTTGACGCCGTTGAAAACCGTATCCTGGTGATGGTGTCCGACGGGCGGCGCACGACACCCCCGGGCGATCTGCAACAGCTGACGGACTTCCTGGAAGGTTACGGGGTGCGCGTATTCCCCATAGGCTGGGGCAATGAGGTCATGGCCAATCCGTTGATTCAGCTTAGCACGGAAAGTGGAGGACATTACTATGCCACACAGAACAAGATCATTCCGGGCGAAGTGGACGCTGATGGCAAGCCGGTGACCCTGCCGGTCAAGGAAAATCTGCTGGACCGTTGCCGGCCCAATCCGGCGGACGACGCCATCGCCTCCGTGCCGCGCGACCTGGCCTCCCATGTGGTGGTTTCCTACGTGACCTTGAATGAGGAAGACAGCATATCGATTCAGGCGCGCATGGAAGTGAGCGCGGTGGATCCCCCGGTCCAGGAAACGGCATTGTTTGACCAGATTCCGGCCTCGTTGATCGCCAATGACGTGCGGCTCGGTCA
>Ga0123335_1004400_pt1 | contig 18339 bp, 13 predicted proteins | sample BiotimSIPDNA_2_FD_89707 | JGI IMG/M metagenome (GOLD analysis project Ga0123335, IMG submission 89707) | Anaerobic biogas reactor microbial communites from Washington, USA - Biogas_R2 time_0 SIP DNA | ecosystem: Engineered > Bioreactor > Anaerobic > Unclassified | place: Washington, USA...
ACTGAGGGCAATATTACCCAGTCCGAAACCTAAACAGGATTTCTTTGGTGCCATGGCCGGATTCATGCGAGTGTGCATGGGCGACCTCTCCAGAAAGTACAGGGAGTTTACCTTCTGAGCTCTGAGCTCCTTAATTAATCCTCGGACTTAAAATCGACAACGAGTCCCCCTTCCATTTGCAAACCTACGGCCAATTCGATATAGTCCGAAGGTTGTACGGATACAAAAGGATTCTGATCGCTGGCTGTAATCAAAAATTCAACCCGCATTTTGTTGGTACGTTTCAAAAGGCTGGTATGAGCCGGCGATAAACTGATCTGGGTTGAAGTCTGAGAAAATCCCGTGGCAAAACCGGTAGCCGGATCTATGGGGGTAGCAGCTTTAATATCGCCCGAAGACACTGAAAACAAAGCCATACTGTCGGCATCCAAAGCAGTAAGTCGTAATTTAAGATTCAGTGGAATCCTGTTTTTTACGTTCAGGTTCAAGCCCACTGTCAAGTCTTCTTGATCTTCCAAAAACTCCAGACTGTCGAGCGACAGCTCCATGGTCGATCCCATGCCTATATTCAGGTCACTGCCAAACTGCAACGGGATTTGCATGGAATAATTCATCGTCGTTTGTGTGTTTTTGGACACGAAGTGATTCTGAGCCGATGCCACATCGGTAGCGAAATTATAAGCCATGGTGATCTGGTCTGGATTGATTTTGAACAATTCGCCGGTACCATTGGTTTTGTCAATGACAAATCGATTCTGATGCATTTCCTGGGGGCTACCGGCCGGTGTCATGACGAAATTGGCGTCGTTGAGCTTTCTGCTCTCTCCGGTAACTGAATTGCTGGTGCCCAAATCCAGATTGAACAATATGGGTACGCCCAGATTACTCTCGGTAGTAAGGACTATTTGAGGGTTGTAAAAACTCAACACAACGTTATCGTTCAATACATCGCCCAAAGCATTAAAACTGATGGGTTCGGCATTTCCGCTCATAGAATAATTCACTTTCCCGTATACCACATCGTAATCCAGTGGATTAACAAAGCTCATTTCCAAATACATCATAGTTTGAATGGGTTCAAGGGCCGTCACGTCTCCGCTTTCCTGAATATTCAACGTCACATCTTGAGTGATTTCCAAACTGTTGCTGCCTTTTGCCAACCTGAGCCTTCTCACTTCTAAGTCGATGGTATCGCCCATACCGAGCGACCACTCGTCGATTTTCTGGCCATTATAGAAATAATCGGCCACAGCGCCCTGAGGAATAAATCGAACATTGAGGCTTTCTTTTAATTTGGGGCCGCCCAAACCTTCCGACCTCAGAATTATGCGAACAATACAGTTGCTCAGATCCACACTGTCAACAGCGATCAGGTCGGTACTGAAATCGGGCAGGGTCATACTGGAATTGTCCGTGTAATTGTACACGCTGGGAGGGATATCGTAGGGCGTCCAGAGAACTAAGGAGGCATCGTAAAGCGGAGTAGTAGTCATAATCGGATCTACTGCTGCCAACGAAAAGTCTCCCAGAGCCGAAGTCAGCCCGCTCATATCCATGCTGCCTGCAAACTCAAAAACATAAACTCCGTCTTTTACAGTCAACGACCCTGAATCCTGGGTCAAGTTTCCAACTACACTATCGAGATAGATGGTAGTAGTGCCGATTGGAACGGATATGGAATTGCCAAAAAGCTCCATTTTGCCCGAAAGCTTTTCCAGGTCGTACGACTGATCTATACAGGAAAAACAGAAAACTCCCGCTAATACGACAAGGAAATAAATTAATAGAAAGCGTTTTAGTTTCATAGTCTTATTTTTTTAATGGAAAATACAACCTGTCACGAGGGTACAATATTACTATATTTTTTGGTTCCTCCTACTTTCAATTGAAAAATACTTTAGCCCTTATTGCCCGTACAGAGGGCTAAATTAGTAAAGCAACGACAGAAAACAAAAAAATCTCTAAGCCCTTTCCGGCTTCAACATCATAAATCGTCGGAAAAAAACAGCTGAAAGGTTTTGCCGGTTGTCGGACCGCAGAAGGTTTCAAGATCGTAAATCGTCGGAAAAAACAGCAGGGGCTTTAGGTCTTAAGTTGTAGTTTGAAGCCATGGTTTCTCCATAGGCTCCAGTAGAACGTATGGCTATCAGGTCTTCCCGCCGGGTTTTGTTGAGTACTACCTGTTTTCCAAAACAATCGGACGATTCACAAATGGGGCCGACCACATCGTATTTTTGCTCAAGTTCTTCCGAACTGATATTCTCAATCTTGTGGTAGGCCTGATACAGAGCCGGCCGTATAAGTTCGGTCATGCCGGCATCCAAAATAACAAATTCGTTTTGCAAGCCTTTCTTTATGTACAAAACTTTGGAAATCAAACTGCCGCATTGAGCCACCACCGAACGTCCCGGCTCAATATGCAAACTTTGTCCGGGCCTTAATACCAACATCCTGCGTAAGGTCTGCATATAATCGGCGAAGTCGGGAACAGGCACTTGATCCGGATGATGATAATCCACGCCCAGTCCTCCTCCCAGATTGATGTGTTGAACAAAAAGCCGGCGCCGGTCCAGAAGGTTCTGAATTTCGTTCACCCTCGCACAAAGACCTGCGAAATTGTCCATCTCGGTAATTTGCGAACCGATATGAAAATGCAAGCCTATCAGTTCAATATGCGGCAGTTTCAAACAAATATCGAGTACCTCGTCGAGACTTTGCAACGAAATACCGAATTTACTGTCGTTCACGCCGGTGGTGATGTAATGATGCGTATCGGCCTGTACGTTGGGGTTGATTCTTAAAGCCACTCCGGCCTTTTTGCCCATGGCCCCGGCCCGCTGATCTATTACTTCCAGTTCGGGAACCGATTCTACGTTGAAACAAAAAATATTCCCCTCAAGTCCCAGGTCTATTTCCCAATCGGCTTTACCCACTCCCGCAAACACCAGCCCGGAAGCCGGGAAACCGGCCTCAAAAGCAGCCTGCAATTCACCTCCGCTCACACAATCGGCGCCAAAGCCGTAAGCGCGGATAATATCGAGAATACGTGGATTGGCATTGGCTTTTACGGCATAATGCACCTCCATCTCGTTTCTGTCCGCCTCTTTACGAAGCAAATCCAGCGTGGAACGCAGTACATCCAGGTCGTAATAATAAAAAGGAGTTCGAAGGCTGTTGAAACTGCTTAGGGGGAAACATCCTTTCATAACATATTTTATTTAAACAGTTGTTCGCTCAGGGCAATCAAACTGCGTTTTTTGTCTTCGGCCTTCACCAGCAGGGAAATATTGTAATTGCTTCCTCCGTAAGAAATCATCCGGACCGGAATATCTTTGAGGGCCTCCACCACTTTGGCTTCGAAACCGATGTTGTCCCAGGTGAGGTCGCCCACCACACAGATAATAACCATATCGCGGTCGACGCTGACGGTTCCTATTTTTTTCAACTCATCCAAAATCTCTTTCAGGTGCTTATTGTTGTCGATGGTCATCGAAATACCCACCTCCGAGGTGCAAACCATATCTACGGGAGTGCGGTAACTTTCGAAAATTTCGAACACCCTGCGCAGGAAACCGTAAGCCAAAAGCATTCGGCCCGACTTTATACGTATGGCGGTAATATTATCTTTAGCGGCTACCGCTTTGATTTTATGCTTTTCGCTCTTATTCGAAATGGTTGTTCCCTTAGCATTGGGTTTCATGGTGTTAAGCAAGCGCACGGGAATCTTTTCGAGTTTGGCGGGAAGTATGCAGGTGGGGTGTAATATTTTGGCTCCGAAATAGGCCAACTCGGCCGCTTCGTCGAAATTCAGAAACGACACCGGCGAAGTATTGTCCACGATTCTGGGGTCGTTGTTGTGCATACCGTCGATATCGGTCCAGATCTGAATTTCTTTGGCTTTTACGGCTGCTCCAATCAAAGAAGCGGTATAATCGCTGCCGCCCCTTTGCAAATTATCTATTTCGCCATACGCATTCAAACACATAAAACCCTGGGTTATATATACATCGGCATCCCGGTGTTGTTGCAATAAAGCGTTCAAATGTTCACGCAAGTAATTTTGGTCGGGTTCGGCGTTTTTATTGATTCTCATAAATTCGAGAGCCGGCAAAAGAGCGGCATTCAAGCCTTGCTCTTTTAAATAGTTGGTGAACATCACGCTGGATAAAAGTTCCCCCTGCGCCACTATCACCTTTTCTTCGAACAGAGTAAATACTTTTTTGGTAAAACTGCGAATATGATCGAAATGCGATTTAATGACTTCGAGGGTTTGAATTTTGTATTCTTTGCTTTCGAATAGGTCTTCTATTTCGCGTAAATACTTTAATTCCAACATATTGATAATCTCGTTGGCTCCATCAGGATTACGTTTATGCAAATAATCCGAAATTTCGAGCAGGGTATTGGTGGTGCCCGACATGGCCGACAACACTATGATGTTTTTGCCTTCCTTGGCAACAATTCCGGCTACCTCTTTCATTCGCTGCGCAGAACCCACAGAGGTTCCGCCAAATTTCATCACTTTCATTTTATTATTCCATTTTTATTGTATTAGTTTCTTCGCTCAAGCGGAAATGATCGCATTTGAATACCCTGCCGGGAAATTTATCCAGAAAACCCAGGTTATGAGTGGTCATCAAAACGGTAGTGCCTTTATCCTTGATATCGTGGAGCAATTGCACAATGGCATCGCCTGTTTCCGCGTCCAGGTTGCCGGTGGGTTCATCGGCCAGTATGATACGGGGATTATTGAGCAGGGCCCTTGCAATTACTATTCGCTGCTGTTCGCCGCCCGACAGTTCGTGAGGCATCTTGTAACCTTTGTTTTGCATGCCCACCTGGGTAAGCACTTTATCAATGCGTTCTTCTATCTCGTTCTTGTCTTTCCAGCCGGTTGCTCTTAAAACAAAATTCAGATTGTTCCAGACCGTCCGGTCTGTCATTAATTTAAAATCCTGGAAAACAATTCCCAAGCCACGACGCAAGGCCAACACCTGCTTACGTTTAATTTTGTGCAGATTGTAGTCGTAAATGCGGGCTTTACCTTCGGTTACGGGAATCTCGGCATAGAGGCTTTTGAGCAGGCTGCTCTTTCCCGATCCCACCCTGCCGATGAGGTAAATAAACTCACCGGGACGGATATCAAAACTCACCTCCTTGAGTACGATAAAATCTTCCAGGCAGATATCGACTTTGTCGAAATGGATCAGAATAGTGTCTTCCATTTTATTTATGTCTTTTTTTCAATTCACGGGCCAGGTCTTCCAATCGATAGCCTTTGGAAGTCAACAACACCATCAGGTGGTAAAGCATGTCGGAAGCTTCGTACAAAAAGCGCTCGTCGTTGCCGTCCACCGCTTCGATCAGGGTTTCGACCGCCTCCTCTCCCACCTTTTGAGCCATGCGTTTCACTCCTTCCTTAAACAGCGAAGTGGTGTAAGAGCCCTCAGGCATTTCGCGGTAACGGCGATCGATAAAATCCTGCAAATAAAGCAAAAAATCCAAATCCCCGGAACTGTTTTTTTCATCAAAACAGGTATCCCAACCCAGATGACATACCACTCCTTCGGGATTGGCCTGAATCAAGAGCGTATCCTTGTCGCAATCCTCTTTTACAGAGACCAGGTGCAGAAAATGGCCGCTTTCTTCGCCCTTGGTCCAAAGCCGGCCTTTGCTGCGACTGAAAAAAGTTACCTTGCCGGTCTCGAGGGTTTTATCGAGGGCTTCCTGATTCATAAAGCCGAGCATCAACACCTTGCCGGTGACATGATCCTGTACTATGGCGGGAACCAGGCCGCCCATTTTAGCAAAATCGGGTTTCATCGTTATTCTCTTACTGTTATGCCTTCTTTTTTTAAATAAGCTTTCAGCTCGGGAATTTTTATTTCTCCGAAATGAAAGACGCCGGCTGCCAATGCAGCATCGGCTTTACCCAAAACAAATGCCTCCTTGAAATGTTCCATCGTTCCGGCTCCTCCGGAAGCTATCAGAGGGATACTCAGGCGATCGGCCAGCATAGCCAAAGCCTCGTTGGGGTAACCGGTTTTTACGCCGTCGTGGCTCATACTGGTAAAAAGAATTTCGCCGGCCCCGCGATTCTGAGCTTCCAAAGCCCAGTCGAGCAATTCCCTTTCGACCGGCCGGTGTCCGCCGTTGATGTAGCAACGCCATTTGCCGTCCTCTTCCAGTTTGGCGTCGATGGCCACCACACAGATCTGCGAACCGAAATTGCGGGCAATGTCGTCGATGAGTTGAGGTTTTAGCAAAGCGGCCGTATTGATGGAGACCTTATCGGCTCCGGCCTCCAGCAAACGGTCGATGTCGGCCAGCTCGTGTATGCCTCCCCCCACGGTAAAGGGAATACTGATGCGGGCTGCCACCTTGCTCACCAGATCGGTAAAAGTCTTGCGGCCCTCGTAAGAAGCCGTAATATCGAGGTATACCAATTCGTCGGCGCCTTGCTTGCTGTAAGCCTCTCCCAGTTCTACGGGATCGCCGGCCCGCCGAAAATCGACAAAATGAACGCCCTTGACGGTTTGGCCGTCTTTGATATCCAAACAGGGAATAATGCGCTTAGCTAACATATATACTTACTTAAGTCTTTCAATTGAATACGCCCCTCGTAAATGGCTTTGCCCAAAATCGCCGCCGGCAGGCCCGCGGCTTTCAGGTCGTCGAGATCCTTAAGACTACTCACTCCTCCGCTGGCAATCAGGTGAAGTTCCGGGTACTTGGCCAATATCTGAGTATAAAGTTCCAGAGCCGGTCCCCGGAGCATGCCGTCGCGGCTGATGTCGGTACAAATCACTTTGTTGATGCCTTTTTGGACGTAATTCTCCAGAAAGCTCCACAAATCCAATTTGGAACGTTCGGTCCAGCCGGATACGGCAATTTTACCCTCACTGACATCTGCTCCCAGAATAATGCGCTCCGGACCGTAGGTGTTGATCCAGTTTTCGAAGACCTCCGGCGACTTAACCGCAATGCTTCCTCCGGTTACCATTTGAGCTCCACTTTCGAAAGCAATGCGCAAATCCTCATCGGTTTTGAGCCCTCCGCCAAAATCGACAATCAGGGAAGTATGGCTGGTAATCTGCTCCAAAATCCGGTGATGCACAATGTGTTGAGCTTTTGCCCCATCCAGATCGACCAGGTGCAAACGGCGAATACCGGCTGCCTCAAAGCTCTTGGCTACCTCGAGCGGGGAATCGCTGTAAACCTTGCGCCGCCCGTAATCACCCTGGCTGAGACGCACACATTTGCCATCAATAAGATCTATGGCCGGTACAATTTCCATTGTGTTATAACTCAATTAAACAATCTTCCACATACGGGGTAAACACCGGAAAATGAATGCCGGCTTTACGGCCTGCAAAAGTAACTAAAATACGCGGTTATCTTGTGTGATTTTGGAAAAAAGCGCAAAATCATCCCGTTTTTTGGTCTTAATGTACCAGCCGTTTCTACGTATAAATATTAATTTTTATCTTTGCGCATCCGAAAGGTCACAAAAGGTTAGAAAAGATACAGACTATGCTATAATCGGCTCGCAAGGCCGGTTGTTTTGCTTTAAAAATCTGCCTGAAATGGTTAAGAAACAAAAATCGATAGAGCAGGGTGAACTGGAAGATCTCCTTGAAATTTGTCAATTTCTGAATCCTAAACAAAAAGAGGAATTTATCTGCAACTGCGAAATCCATCGTCTTAAAAAGAATCAGATGCTGTACGCCGAGGGCGATAAGCCGGAGCATATCATGTGTCTGCTGCGCGGTAAGATCAAAATCACCAAAAAAGGCGTTGGCGGACGCAACCAAATTGTCCGTATGGTCAGGCCCGGAGGCTATTTTGCCTACAGGGCTTCTTTGGCCGGAACGATGCATTCCACTTCTGCTACGGCTTTCGAAGTTTCGGATGTGGGTGTGTTTCCTTCCGGATTGTTCATCAAGCTGTTGAGGCAAAACGGCGAACTGGCTTTTTACTTTATCAAAGCACTGGCTGTCGACCTGGGCTTTTCCGACTCCCGCCAAGTGAATCTTACTCAAAAATATATCCGCGGACGTCTGGCCGAATCGCTGCTGTTCATGCGCAATCATTACGGCCTGGACGAAGACGGAGCCACCATCAACATCTACCTTTCGCGCGAAGACCTGGCCAATCTCTCCAACATGACCACCTCCAACGCCATCCGTACCCTGTCGATGTTTGTATCCGAAAAAGTCATCACTCTTGACGGCCGCCGCATCAAAATCATTGATGAAGACAAACTGGAGAGAATCAGTCGCTTAGGTTGATTCTTTGCCGTTATTATTCTTTAATGCTATTCCTTGTTGCTCGTTTTCGCAGCTCCCCGGTGTTTCTCTTGCTTAAATTGTTTAAGCCTTTATCCAGTGGATTTCGAGGCCTCGCCGCTCCATGCCCCTGAACCAAGTCATCTGCCTTTTGGCAAATTGATGTATGGCTGTTTCGAGCTGCCGGTACATTTCGTCGTAACTGAGCTCGCCCAACACATAAAGCGTAAGATACTTGTATTCCAGGCCGTAATAAAGAAGGTCATCGGCCGGAACTCCGCTTTGAAGCAAGTTTCTCACTTCTTCTACCATGCCGGAATCGAGCCTGGCCTGCAATCGTTGGCTGATGCGACGCCTTCGTTCTTCGCGTTCCACCTCCAAACCTATGATATAGGGCTGCAAAGGGGGCAAATCGGATTTTATTTCGGGGTGAGTAGCCAGGTATTCGGCAATTTCTATGGCTCTGAGGGCTCGTTTGGGGGTGTCGGTGTCGCTGGTGTTGTGCAGGTTTTTGTAACCGGCCAGTATGTCGCTGAGCTCGGCCAGGGATTTTCCTTCGAGCGAAGCTCTCAAAGCGGGGTTTTCGGGTACGGCGGGCAAGCTATAGCCTTTGAGTACGGCTTCGATGTATAAGCCGGTTCCTCCGCAGAGTATGGGCAATTTGTTCCGGGAACGGATATCCCACCAGGCCCGGGTAAAATCGCGCTGGTATTCGTATAAATTATAGCGGCTGCCCGCGGGGCAAATATCAATGAGATGATAGGGAATTTTCTGTCCGCCGGGCAATGTATATTCCGACAAATCCTTACCGGTACCGATGTCCATGCCGCGATACACCTGCCGTGAATCGGCGCTGATGATTTCGGCGTTCAGCTCCCGGGCCGTTTCGATAGCGAATTTTGTTTTACCGCTGGCCGTGGGGCCGAGTATTACCAGTAGATTGCATTCGTTGGGCAACTGCATGGGATTGGGGGACTTTTGCCGGCAAAGATAACAAGAAAATCAAGAGCGCTCCCCACTGACTGCAAGTTACAGCCCGGCTGATTGATACCCGGCAGTGCATATCAGGATTTTTGGCAGCGCTCCCCTCCACTCAAGCCCAAACCGCTCAGCCTCCCGATATCCCCGGCTGGTCAGCGCTGGACGCCGGCGTTTTTTGCTAGTCTCTGACGAGCCGTCACAAAAAACCTTGCCGGCCTCTGCGCGCTTCGGGCGCCGTGTCTATATATCGGCTTCGGGATCGGGCTTTCACTTCGGTCCGCTTTTGGGCTATGAGCTTTCGGGACTGATTTCAACCTTATATGAATGCGTTCCTACAGGCAATTCCAGTGTGATATCATACGCCTCACCACAAAATGATAATTAGCTCCAAAGCTCACAAATCCGGTTTTCTCCTTTTCCGTTTTACAAGAATGGAGTAAAGCCATCCCAAGGATAACGATCAGGAAAGCAAGTGTAATTTGGTGTGTTTTCTTGTTAGTAAGTTATTGAGTAAATAGGTTAATCTTTAAGGCAACGCACAGAAAAGCCATACTCCATGCTTTCGTTACTGGCACAATAAACATCGGTTGAGCTCTCGAACATACAACAATAATAGGCCCAATACGATAGATAGGTAGAAGTGCTCCACCAGTAAGCCGAGCTTCCCATACTCAAAAAATCACCTCCTATGTCATCTCTTTTACCTCCTGGAAGAGCCGTAAATCCATATTCATTCGTTACCTGATCTGTAATACCGGAATAATAATACCAGTGTTCCGATCCGATCTCTTTTAAATACAAATTATTATCTATAAGAATTTCCCATTCTGAAATGCTCGGTACATGCCAGCCTTCGGGACATAATTTTCCGGTTCCTACAGCATACCAATTGTACAATTTTCCATACGCTTCGTCATAGTTGCTGTTGTTATTATAATAACACCATGCTCCGGTTGTTAAATTATCCCAGGAATAACTCGTCACATTTGGAATGCTCGTTCCATCCCTGTATTTTGTTGTTTTGAGATTTTCGGCCATCCAGGTTTGAGTGCCGATGTTTACCGTTTTGTAATTATTGCCGTCAATATCACTCACTGAACCGTAACTGATATTTTCATTAAATAGAATATACAAAGTACTAAAGCTTAGCTCCTCACCATAGGCAGTACCCAGAGCATTCGTAGCATAAGCTCTGACATAATACCTGGTACCTATAGTCAGACCGGCAAGTTGGCCGACAAAGCTTCCGGGGCCTGTGCCATCGCTGGTTTTGGTGTTCAAATCAACAGTAGGATTCGACGAAGTACTCCAGACTAGGCCACGAGCAATGATATCCAGGCCTCCGTCGTCAGAAATCAGCCCACCGCCGGTAGCCGTGTTCGCTGTGATGTCAGTAACGGCAATAGTGTTTACCAGCGGTGTAGTCGGTGTAGTAAACGACACCTGTTCCCCATACGCCACGCCGGCTTCGCTGATGGCGTAACTGCGGACGTAGAAGGTACGGTTTTCTTTCATGTAGATAGTGATATCGTAGCTGTCGGCAATGGTGTCGAGGTGGTAATGAGCGTCGGTCAGGTCGGGAGTTTCGGAGGTAGAAATGCAAATACCTTTTTCAGAGACCTGGCCGCTGCCCTGGGAACTCAGTGTTATCCTGAAAGTGCCTTCAACGGTATATTCGGAAAAGCCCGAAGCTGTCAGTTCGCCCATTGTCACTTTTTCGACCGAAGGCAGGGTCATGCCCTCGCGTAAGGCCAGACGAAAACCGTAGTTCAGATAGCAAGAGTCGGGATGTATCATTGAACGTGACGATATACGCGCCCAATCGGCTTCGTTGTAATAGTCGCCTCCGCGTTGCACCCTGGACCAACCCGTGGAGGGACCCGAAGGATTGTTCTGAGGGCTGCTGCTGTAATAACCCAAGGCATACCAATCGTAGCATTTCTCCGCTACATTGCCCGACATATCGTAAATGCCCAGGCCGTTAGCCTGCCTGTTGCCTACTGCCTGAGGCCTGTCAGAAGTGTTCCCTTCGGTCCAGGCTACCGTGTCGCAGACATCGCTGCCGGCGTATTTGTAACCCTCACGCAGGGCAGCACCGCGAGCAGCATATTCCCACTGGGCTTCCGTGGGCATCACAAAAGCTGCACCTGTCAGGGCTTTCAGCTTATCAACAAACACCAGGCATTCGTACCAGCTGATGTTTTCTGCCGGATTCTTTACGTTGTCGTCGTAACCGGAGTTGTTGTAGTCCATCACCGCTTGCCATAACTCTTGGGTGACTTCGTGTCTGCCGATGTAATAAGGAGATAAAGTAACCGTATGTACAGGTTTTTCGTTGTCCCGGACCGAGCGCAGGGCAGACTTATAATTGTTAGTCATCGGATAAAACAGTGTTTCAGGCTTAGCTCTTTTGGGCAACGCATAGGAACAGGCCAGCTGCTCTACTCCTGCCCCGGCCGAGCGCAATTGTTCGTCGGTGGCACCCATCCCGAAGCTGCCGCCGTTGACGGCCACCATATCGAAAGTGACACCCTTGACCGTGAAGCTTTTATCGCCGACTTTCAATGATTTGCCGTAGTAGTATTCTCCGTTGGAACACTTGGCATAAGCCCGTACAAAATAGCTGATTTTACTGCCAAAAGATACAGAGGCGCTGATTTCTCCGTTCGAAACTACCGAACTGATTTTATTATTGGTAACAGCGGGAAGCCGGGTATCTTCCGCATAGCAAAAGCCGCTTTCCAGCAGTGTCAAGCCCTCCGAGACATAAGGGGTCTGCAGGCCGGCCGTTACAGTAAAGCCTGTTGAACTGAGGTTGGAAACACTCACATCGCCCAGGGTGACGGGGCTGGCCGTAGAAAATCCGATCGAAGAACCGTAAAACGTACCCAGGGCGTTGATGGCATAGGCACGAACAAAGTAGGTTTGGGCAGGTTTCAACGAAGTAAAAGTGTAGCTGATGCTTCCGTCCACAGGCTCCACTTGTACGTGGGAGTCGTTGAGCGAAGGCAGCTCCACTGTATCGGAATAACAAAAACCGGCCTCCGTTATGGGATATGAGGCGTTCGATAATTGCACCACGGCCGTTACCGTGGCCTTTTGTGCGCCCACAGCCGAAGTGGTGCCTCCGGACAAGACCGGGGTGTAAGCAGTGGCGAAATAGGTTCGATGCGTCTTTACCTCGCCGTAAACATAACTTTTGCCGCTGCGCACATAAGGCCTGACGTTATACGAGGTATTGGGCGTTAAGCCTTCGATGGTTGCCGTAAAGGCCTTGTCTATCAGCTGGGCTGTCAGCTTCGTGGCATTGTCAATGTCGGGATTGGACTGGGTGGAAGAATAACAAAAACCACTTTCCTCTATCTTTGCACTGCCTCTGAGCATTTGATAGCTGCCATCCAAGACCAGGCGTTCGCAGGTTTTGCTGCTCAGCGTCGATTCAACAGAGACTTCGAAACCCCAGTCTTCGCCGGGATATAAACAGGAGGTCAGAGCAAGGATACCGGCCAATAATATACGATGTATAGTTTTCATAATACCTTGCATTAGTGGTGATTGATGGTGAATCCCAATCCTAGGTGCACATCGGTGAACAATCGATTCGTATCAAAGGACAGGGGAACCAAAGCGCCGTAACCGGCCGAGAGTGTCAAGCCCTTCCATTTGAGCATCATACCGATTTCCGCTTCCGGACCTTTGACAGGCAAGGGCGAAAAATACTCATAATAGCCTGTAATGCTGTACAAAGGCTCGTATTCTCCGTAACCGGCCCCCATATACATATACATCCAGGAGCTCAGGCGTTTCATCCCGCCCAGGGTCACGGAAAGGCGGTTGACTCCCATATATTGCTTGGGCAGGCCGGCGTATTCTTCCACATCTGTGATGGCATCCACCTGTTGTTGAAAATTGATTTGTGCTTTGGCATAAAAACCCCAGTTGCGGCAATAACCGTACATTAATCCCCCCAAAGGGGCTTGATACGAAGCTACATAAGAGACAAACGAATAGGCGTTGTATTTCCTCAGGGTGTAGGTTTCCACCAGGTCGTCGCCCAGGTGCAGCTGAATATTTCTGTCGGTACTCAATTGATCTTTTTCCATGCGGATGCTGTGCTTGCCCAGGGGAAGACGTAACAACAGAGGGGTTTGCCCCCGTTCCTGACCATCCACGCTGAGCATAGCCTTATCGGGCAGGGAATGGAACTGAACTCTGGCCGTCACGGGCAATTTAAAATGCCTGGTACCTTCGGGCGATACTTCGATGACAAAGTCCTCGGTAAAACCGTTGTATTGCGCCCTGACCTGACGCGTACCCACGTTCAGCTCACCCGAAAAGCTTGCTCCTTTGGGCTCGCCGTCGATGCTTAGGGATACATTATGCAAACGCACAGGCGATTCGAGTTCCACAACCACGGGTATGGTTTTGCGAATTTCCAGTGCGAAGTTCAACCGGGTAGTCTTGCCCTCTTCTATAGTAATAGCATGGGTCTGCGGTATATAACCCTCTTTGGTCAACCTGACGTCGTAATTGCCGATGAGAATGTTGGAAAAAATATCCGGCGAGTAGCCGATATCCTGACCGTTGAGGCTGACTCTTGCATTGGTGGGTGAGCCGCCTATATCCAGCTTGCCGTAAATGGGAACAGGAGCCTCCAGGACGATGTTTTCCGACACGCCTGCTTTGGCCTGATAGTCTAATTTGGAGGACACGTGGCTGGTTTTTCGTCCTTCGATAAAATGCGAACCCTCGCTCAAACGACCCGACCAGCTTTGGTCTCCTACTTTTTCGCCATCGATGTAAATGGCCACATCCTGGCCGGCCGAGATACTCAAATTGGCGAAGGTGGCCGACAAATCAATGTTCACGGGAAGACGGGTATCGTCTGTGATGTGGATTTTCTGTTCGATGGGACGGAAATTGCGTTTGCTCACTCTCAGGGTATGTTCACCGCTGACCAGGCGTTTATCGCTTTCGAGAGGAGTTTCCCCCAGCAGTTCGTTGTCGATGTAAACATCAGCCCCGCTCTCGGGGGTAGTGATGACCGTGACATAGCCAAAGGCCGGCTTTAAGGTTATGGGCAAGGTGGTACGTTCCGAAATCTCGAGCGTGCCTTCCTGAGAATGGTACATGGGCGCCTCCACCCGGTAGGCATGACGCATGCCCATAGGCATGCGCTTGGATGCCTCGCCGGTACCAGAAAATTCGCCGTTGATGTAGATCTCGGCATTGGAAGGATTGGCGCTGATCACCAAATACTGATACTTATCTTCATCGCCCGTCGAGGCTTTGGCGTTGCGGGCAAGTATGGTTTCATAGACCTTACGATCGCCCGTAATGGTGGCTTCGTACACCTTAGCGCTGAGCAATGTCACCCCCATGGCCGTGAAATCGAATTTGCAATTGCCGTAATCGGGGTGCTTCAACACCATATAAGAGGCTCCGGGAGACAGGAAAATCCAAATCTCGTTGACGTGGTCGGTTTCTATTTTTGTGATGAAAGTGGCCCTGTCGGTTTCGCGGTACTTGGGATTGATAAAAATCTCGCGGTCGGCTTCGGTCATGTTTTCCGTAAAAATCTTGATCAAAGCACAGACTTCTCCGTTGTCGTCGGTGATTTTAACCCTCTCCTGGGGAGTATTACGATTGATAAGAATTTCTGTATCGTTGGGACGAAGACGGAAAGAACCTTCCTTGAGCGTCAATTGGGCCGATAAAGAGAATATCCCTGCTATACTGCAGGCCAGCAACGCAAAAAAATGGTTCCATTTGCCAGAGTTGGTATTTGCCCTTTTGATATGGACCGGGCAACTATTGTAAAAACTATTCATACAGGGAATCTTTATTGCAGGCTGCTCAAAAACCGTGCGGCCGAAAATTCTTCGTCTTTTTTCTCCTGCCATACTCGGATGTGGATTATGGGCAGTTTGCCCCGCAAATCAACCAGAAGTGTCAAATAGCCCGAGTCGCCGTAATTGTTGGAATAGTAATCCTGTTTGATTTGAATGGCATAGATTTCCTGACCCCGGGCATCTTTGCGTACGTCGTTTTCTTCGAAACGCAGATTGATAAATTCTTTGCCGGCAAAACTGATGCGCAGTTTGTCGATGTATTCCTGTTTGGTGTAGGTGGTGTATCGCACGTTACGGCTGTCGAAGCTGATGCGGTCTTCGGTTTTTAATTCGGCTTTTTTCAACACCGTTCCGGTTATGATCCAGGCATCGTCCGAAAAGATGCTTTCGATGTAATCGAGGCGCTTCAAGGCATAGGCTGTTTGGTAGTCTTCGAGAAAACGAATCAGGCAGATGCGGGAATCCTCTTCCCAGGATTTCATTTTCAAAATATCGTTTTCGGCTATTTTATTGAGCGTAAAAGCCAGGGAGTTGATTTTGTTTTCGGGGGTAAAACGGAAAGTGACGTCTTCCACCAGAATTTTATTGCCTTTAAATTTAAACTGCAGGGGAAGGCTTTTACAAAGATAGCCGTCGTTCACCTTAAGAAACTTGTACCTGGGCGATGAAACAACGCTGGCGTTGCCGTAAGCAATCAATTGCCGGAACATATCGTAGCCCTCGTCGGTAAACAAAGCTTCGACATATTCGTAGTTTTTGTTTCGAATGGCTTGTTCCACCTGCTGCATACATTCGGTCAGGAGGCTTTCCTGTGCGGGCGGAGCCGAAACCGCTTCCTGTACCCGCAAGATTTCCTGTTCCTGAGCGGCATCCACTACAGAAGCCACGTTCCCGGTGCTTACCATGGTTACCGCCTGTTCGGTTTCCTGGGCTTTCCGGGCTGCTTTTTGCAGTTTCTTCATCTTTGTGTCCAGAACCACTGTTTGAGTAGCCGCCGGAAAATGCTGCGGATTGATGTGGTTTAGCACGGCACGCAATTCCCGGTCCAGGTTTTCGGCCTGCGAACGGAATGTATATTCACAGCGAAAACGAAAGTCTTGCGGATACTCGAAGAAATCGGCCATGCCCCTGCCGTCTTTGGCGCTGATGGGGCCTATGTAGGTCTGACCATTGTGGTAATAATAGTCCAGATTGGATACAGGATGACCCTGGTATGTGATGTTCAGCAGCAAGGTGTAGGGACATACGGCATCCTCGTGTTCTTGTGCATCGCTTACCCTGACGTTTATTCCGGACAGGATTTCATTGATTTTACTGTCCAGCCAGGGTTTGGCAGGCATTTGAATGCCCTCTGGCAAATCGAGGACAATAGAACCGTCCTTGGGATGCGAAAGCAAGAGCGTCAGGGCCCAGCTGTAATAACGCAAGGCATCGGCAATTTGCAAACGGGTTTCCTGGGCCATACCCATCTTTACGTAATTCTTTATTTTATCTTCTCTGTCACGGAAAATCTGATCTACTTCGTCTGCCCGCATATAACGAAGCACCTGCGCATCGGGTTCCTCACTGATTTCGATGCGTTTCACATTGGGCAAATTGGTCATGGAATAGGTCTGTATTTGCGAATTGATACGATCTGTCTTGGAAAAATTGTCTGTAGTTTGCTCTACCGAGGTCTGTACATCCAACTGACTCGACACGCAGACCGTAATTTGCGAAGACAAAGCCGCAAGAGCCTGTCTGTCCGCTTCCTCCATGCTTTCACCTACCCCCACAGCCGACAGGTATTCCGGATTGTTTCTAATAGCAGCTACTTGTTCTTCTATCAGCCTTTTCTCTCTTTGACGCTGGGCTTGCAAAACCAAAGGCAAACTCAACAAAATACACAAGAAGATTGCGTATCGTTTTACTTCCATCATTATTTAATTTAATGTGTTGTGCGATGTTGCACAAAAATCGTACTTACAAAGGCTGTTCTACTCACAAATGTATTGCTATTCTACTAATGAATGCAAATATATAAGTTTATTTCAAATGGAAGATAATTTATTTAAAACACCCCAATTTATTCAAAATATCCCGTCCTATCCAAAAACTCCCTTTGGTTGTTTTCTCTGCGGATGGTTAGGGTGCCTGTGGTTTCGGGGCCGTTTTTCAGGGTCTTTTCGTTTATGCGCACTGTTTCGCGGGGGCCTCTGTCTTTGTTCAGGTTCCACATGTATTCTCCCTGGGCGTCCATGTAGATGCGCTTCATAGTTAGTTTAAGTTCGTTGCCTTTTACCCGGGCTACCAGATAATCCTGGGTGTTGACAATTTCTCTGCCCCAGGATGAGCCGTGGATGATTTGCCAGATGCCGTCGGATTCCAATACGGTGACGTCGTGAAATTCTCCTCCCAGGTAGGCGTCCACTTCGTGTTTTTTCATCAGTTGGTAAAACTCGCTTTCTTTGCCGCCTTCCAACATAAGGGCGCTGGAGGAACGTCTGTTGATTTCGCCCCATAAGCCTACGTGGCCCTGGACGATCTTGAATTTGGCGTCGCTGTGGTCTTCGAGCACTTGTTCGAACCATTCGAGTTGTTCGCCACAAACAGTTATGCGCATGGAGTCGTCTATCACTTCGAACGTTTCTACGGTAACGATCAATAAATCGCCTTCACGGACGTAATAAGCCAGGCCTTTCTTGTTTTCGGGGCCGTTTTGCGGCATGCACAGGTGCTCGGCGTACACTCTCTCGAAACAGGGTATCAGCTTGATTTTATGCTCGGGCCAGGGATCGTCTCCCAAATCGTGATCGCCTAGGGCTGTATAATATTTCAAGCCGTATTCATTCATACGTCTGACCCAGGCCGAATAATAGATGCTGCCCATGTGCTCCACACACTTGGGACTATCCCACCAGTGGCCGTTCACCAAATCGCCGGCTACCAGCACAAAATGGGGATTCTCGGCTTTTACCTGAGTCAAAAAGTAATCTACAGCCTCTTCGTAACCCGGCCAGGGATTGGGGATATCGAAATTGAAAAAATCGGGAAAGCTTACAAAACATACAGCTTGCGCTTTTTTTCCCCGGTTTGTTTGCTCCGGCATAATGAACGTGACCGCCAACATGGTGATCACCAGCGCAAAGGCGACTGCCGCAATCAGAAACCATCTGTTTTTGTTTGTGCTCATGGTACTTGGTATTAGAAGGTTTAGATTAAGATTTTAATTCAGAATA
>Ga0123335_1004402_pt1 | contig 18321 bp, 17 predicted proteins | sample BiotimSIPDNA_2_FD_89707 | JGI IMG/M metagenome (GOLD analysis project Ga0123335, IMG submission 89707) | Anaerobic biogas reactor microbial communites from Washington, USA - Biogas_R2 time_0 SIP DNA | ecosystem: Engineered > Bioreactor > Anaerobic > Unclassified | place: Washington, USA...
CAAGTACAAATGCCTTATCCTTGTCAGTCCGGACAGCGGCGAAAGGTTACTCACCCCCGTACCGGGAAGCGCAAGCACGGTCAGATTTGTCAGCCCCGCAAGAGGCGCGATATTCGCAATCGGGTTGCCGCCCAGCGCCAGTACGGTGAGTTTACTCAGCCCGGCCAGCGGCGATATGTCGGTTATCGCGTGGTCTGACAGGTCGAGGCTTTCAAGGCTCGTGAAGTATTCCAGACCGCCCAGCTCCTTGATGGGCGTCCAACCGGAAGAATACTGCTCCCACTCCGCGCCCAGATCAAGCCTCGTCACCGCAACGGCATCCGCAGTGGTAATTGAGCCCTCCGGCTTGCCTATTACCCCACGCACCATCGTCTCCAATACCGGGTCGGTGAATACTACTGTTTCCTGTAATTCCGGCGCAACAGGCAGGTCTGTGCTCGTCTCCGGCTCATTTACGGGTGCGCCATAGTCAGGCATATCGATATGCTCTAGGCTTTTAGTGCTCGTCTCCGGCTCATTTGCGGGTGCGCCACAGGCGGCGAGGGAGATAAGCAGCATTACGGCTAACAACAATGATACGATACGTTTCATAAGTCCATCCCCTTCGGCCTTATCACAGATGAGTATTTATCGTTTCGCATTGCGACAGATTACAAAAACCCAAAGTTATTATATTATGTTCATGCTTGAAAAGCTACAACAACACGGAGTCGCTGGCTCCGAATCTTTTATGAACACCCGCACTATGCCGCAGATTCCTGTCAGCGGCTTTTCTGCGACCCGAAGATCAAATCGCTGTTGTAAAACCACGGATATAGTGATGTAACAGTGTGTGTACACACGGCATCGCGCCTTTGCAAGAGTGACGGCGCTTCACCCGACGGAGAAAGAGCGTCAGCGTCTTTGCTGGAAGGAGCCAGAAACCTATGCCGGACAAGAAAAACCGGCAGCGCCCGACGCAGCTACACTTCTATGTGAACGATAAGGAGCTTGACCTTATCAAACAGAAAATGACGCTGTACGGAACGGAGAATATGAGCGCGTATCTCCGAAAGCCCGCTATCGACGGATACGTTCTCAAGCTGGAGCTGCCGGAGCTTCGGGAGCTTGTTTCCCTCATGCGGCGAATCTCGAATAGCGAGAACCAGATCGCCAAAAAGCTGAACGCCAGCGACAAAATTTACGATACCGAACTTGATGAAATCAATAAGAACCAAGAGGCAATATTGCAGGGCCTCAATCAAATCATCACGTCTCTTGCGAAGCTGGACTGATGAAAAGTTCCGTCAGGAGCGCAGCCGATTTTGAAAAAGTCGTCAAGGGGTTTAGGGGATTCCCCAACAAGCTTTTCGTAAAAATGACGGCAACCGGCATTGCTTGCGAAAAATGCAAGTGTGTACGCACTTGCCCTGCTTGCCAAGTTTGCGGTCTCCGTTATGAGCGTCTCTTGAATTTACTTGCTGTTCGCCCTCGCTCCCATGATGATTTTCGCTATTTCTCAAATAGAAATTGGCGGCAACCGCCGCCTTGACTACACAAAAGCGCGGGCTGAAAGGTTTGTCAAGGCCGCGAAGCGAGGCGAAGCCGATGCCTTGACGAGCTTTTCAGCCTGTGCTGCCCGTGATAATGATAGGATAGATAAGAGATAAGGAGCGTAATTGCATGAAAGACAAGGACAGCGACATTCTCGAACTCACGCCGGAGGAACCGGCGGAGACAGAGAACGGCGAGGATTACGAAGAAACCGACGATGACGGCGTTACGAAGATCTATTTCACTAACCCCGACCCGTATGCAAAAGCCGAGCCGCGCCCCGCCGATGCTCCCAAGCACGGCGTTTCTTTCGACGAAAAAGGTAATATCGTCGTGAAGAACCCATCCGCGTTCTGGCTGCCGGAGCTGACTATCCGTGAGCAGAACGCCGGTACGGAATACACCGTTACCGGCAGCTATGACGGGACGGAAACGCTGGACAAAAAGCTATCGCGTATCATGGAGCAGAACTTGTCAAAGGCAGAGGTGGACGCCGATGACAAATGATGATTCCGTTGATATAACCCCCAATCCTGTACTGACAGTTGCCTCGACACAGAAGGAGGAACAAAATATGTCACGGGCAACAGAAAAGATCACGGCGCTCTACTGCCGCCTCTCCCAAGAGGTTTCATCGGACGGCGATAGTACGACCTTGTCGGCTTTATCCCACTGGATGAACTGATGAAACAGGAAACGGCATGACCAAATCGGCCATGCCGCCCCTGAAAACCATATTACTGTTTTACGAGTACCGCCCTTTTGCCGGGGCTGTTTTATTCTCCGCCGTATTGCTACGTGTATGGCCGGGTGCTATAATTCTTATCATATATTACGTGCAGGAGGCTTAATCAATGTTCTTTTATGAGTACAGTGCGCTCTCAAAAGAAGATATCTCAAGCAAGCTCGGACAGCATCCCGCCCCCAGAACCACGTCTCCCGCCGCAGATCTCGGCGGAAAGGCTATGAAGATCGTTCTTGACAACGGCCCATCTCTTGATTACGAGTTTAAGTGCAAGTCAAATCTTACCCTGTCGGAAGGCGGAGAGCCGGCGGTCGAGTGCCCATACGCGGCCCTCGTTATTCGCGACACGATTCTTGTCAGTCATATGATCCCGGGTACGATGAGGGGCTATAATCTCATAATTGACGTTAAGACCCGGCTTGCGACAGTCTTTGAGGTGTGGTTTTGCGGCTACAGGGACAATCGCGAGGTCCAAAGGGAGATATATTTCGGTTATGTGGACTGCTGTTCCGGTGAAGGTGACCCTCAAAAGCGCCACACGTTCACGAACCGGGTAGAGGGCAAGGGCTTTTACTGGAAAGACGACACGGGAACCGAGATCCTGAATTTCTACCCCTCCGTAATATACTCGACGTTCGTCGAATTATCGGATCCCCGCGGGGGCATCACTATCTCCGCCCCGTCAGACTACGTCAAGCTGAGCGACATCCTTTACGTCTACTCCCGCGTCGAGTGCGAGTATTCTGGAACGTTCGTGCTCGAGGTCGTCGACCTCTTCGGTGTAAAAAACGTCGGAGTGCGCCTGGGCTTTGACGAACACGATGAGCTCGATTACCGCATGTACACCGCCGAAGGTGAGATAACAGGCACGATTGCAAGTTTTGAGTCAATGACGGACTACGGCACGAAAGTTCCCGAAGTCATGAGCTCCCACGGGGAAACCGTCAAAAGCAAAGGTGCGCGCCCCGTCTACAGGCCGCGCCACCTCTATCCGAGCATGACCGCCGATGAAGTCAAGAAGAAGCTCTCCGAGGAGATCAAGCCTTTCAGCGGCGAGTCCATCATGCCCGGCGCGAACAAAATGGAATTGTCGGACTATCTGGTCGGCAAACAATTCACCCTCCGTTATGACAACGGCGGCCCGGTCTGGGAGTACGCTGTTGATTCGATCGATCTCCTCAGATGGCGCAAAGAGGGTGAATCCGAGTGGCATACCGAGAAATACGAGGCATTCGAACCCGCGGACAAACTTATCCTGTTCTGCCACCTTCACAGCTGCAGCGACAACGCCAGATGCCCCACTATTGCTATCGACTTCTCAAACGGCCTGACGACGTGTATCGACGCCCGGATCGGCAGCTATCGCTCGGATTGGGAAGTCGGCCACAGAGCCATCTTCGGTGTTGTCGAGGCGGAGGGAATAAATGCTCCTCTTGTTCGCCGCCACGAGATAACAAAGGATCTTGTCGGCAAGGCTTACACCTGGACTTACAGCGACATGATGTCATCGATACACGTGTACAGTTCGCCCGAGTCGTATTCCTGGACCATCTTCCTGCCAAACGGTTCCGGCGGTATGATGTGGAGCTCCCCCTGCATCTACGTCAAGCTCCGTGATGACGCTTATATGATGTCATGGGTAGAGGAGACCTGCAACGGCAGCCAGGGCACCTTTGTCTTTAATCCCCGCATAATGCACGACGCCGGCTATTTCTTCGGAATAAGCCCGGAGCGTTTGAACCTGACCTCTTTCGGCGCCTGCGCGAGAAACGCCGGATGCTACGATATTGCCAAATATTTTGAAATAAAGCAAAGAGGCTGAACTGCGGCAATAACCGGCCCCGTGCCGGACAAGCCGGGTCCTCCGGGGGATCCCGGAACAGAAGCCCTAATAACGACACAATTACACAATTAACGGAGGAGAGGGAACCGTTTCCTCTCCTCCGTTAATTGTCAATAAATGCAAAGTATTACGACCGCAGTCGTTCCGCAGTGCGGAATTCTCAATCGGGCTTCGTGTGCGTGACCGATTCTGAGGATTTATTACGAGCCTTCTCCCAGAGGAGAAGATGCCTGATCGCAGTGAGGCGGATAAGACGGCGCTGAAGATTAACACCTCATCCGGTCGGCTTTGCCGCCCACCTTCCCCTCCAATGGGAAGGCTTTTGCTGAGCAGCTCAGTAGAGTCTTTCTCTCATATTGCGCCAACTTAAGAAAAACACGACCGCAGCGAGAATAAAAGGGATAGAACCCAGCAGGAACATATTTGAGTATCCGACGTATTTATAGGCCACTCCCCCCAGGAACGGGCCGAGGAAGTTTCCGGAGTCCATACCTATGAACACCGTGTTGCTCGCTACGCCCCTCTTTTCCGGCGGAACGCACCTGACGGTGAGAGCCATGACGGCCGGGTTCAGCGTGCCGAATCCCAGCGCCTGAAGGGCGCCGGCGGCGAGGACCACCCAGAGCTTGTCCGTAAAACCAATCATCGCGATCGCCGCCAGATATAAAACCGTGCTGGGCAAGTAGACTTTCCCTATGCCGATCTTATCTATAAGCTTTCCGCTCAGCGGTCGGCTCGCAAGCAGTACTATAGCGTTGACCGTGAAGTACAGACCGATATTCTCAATGCCTTTCTCGCGTGAAAACGGCAATATGTAAGCGGGAAACATAGTGGTCGTGATGTTGAACAGCAGCATCAACAGTGTGGGTATGAGCGCCTCTTTGGCGACGATATTTTTATACCATGAACCCAGCGCCTTGAGAGTCTCCGGATCGGGTTTGTATGAGGGCATCAGCAGCGCCGGTATCAGCGCGAGAAAGATGATTATCGCCGACAAAAGGAAGACCGCTGTATAACCCGCGCTCTCGCTCCAGAGGCCGACCGCCCAGTTGTATACTCCGAGACCCATGTTCGGACCCACGGCGGAGGACAACGCCATACCGACACCCAGCATACCGATACCCATGCCGAGTTTCTCTTTGGGGACGCTGTCACCTATTATTGTGAGGCTGAGCGAACCTACGAACGCGAACTGGATGCCGTGTATCAGCCTTATCGCAACAAACATGGCGATATTCCGGCACAAAGCGTACCCTATGCTTGTGGCAACTCCGAGCGAAAACGTAAAGATCATTATTTTCCGCTTGTCTATCTTTGTGATCACCGGACCCGAGACCGGGCGTATGGCAACCGCCACGGCAAAATAGAGGCCTGTCATCAGGCCAGTGAGTACTGCGCCCGCCCCCAAAAACTTGGCGTATGTCGTTATGAGCGGCGTCACGGTCTGCTGGCTGAAAGCCAGCAGCAGATTAGCGAGAATCGCGCATGTAAATCCCCTTGTCCATATAGTGACCTTTTTCCCCTTGTTCATTTTTTCCACAGGCCATCATCTCCGTTAATGAGCGGCCATCCCAGGCCGCAATGTCATGTATTCTTCCGAGCCGCGCTTCATACAGGATAGCACGACTTCGGACAATCGTCAAAAGATTTTTCCTGTCTTTGGAATAATCGGAACGAGCCGGACAGGCCGCGCGGCGGAGGACCTCTTCGCTCTGTTTCAATACAGCCTGTTTTTCAGAGATCTCCACGTGGCCATGAAGAGAACGCCCGACAGCACGACAGGGACCGCGCCGATAATGTACATGCTCGAATATCCGAGATACGCATTCACAAATCCGCCCATCACCGGGCCCAGAAAAAAGCCGATATCGATACCGAAATACTGAGTATTGCTCGCCACGCCGCGCTTGGCGTGCGGCACGGAGCGCATGCAGAGCGTGATTATCGCCGGATTGAGCGTACCGAATCCGACGGCGGCAAATACGGCTGCCACCAGCATGGCGGGCAGGCTGTTCCCGAGAGCGACGATCAGAAAAGACAGCAGGTAGACGATGGCCCCGGGGCAGTAGAGCCTGCCGACACCGATCTTATCTATCAGTTTTCCGCAGAGGGGGCGGCTGACGAGCAGAACTACCGCGTACACGGTAAAGAACAGCCCGATGTTCTCTATCCCCTTCGAGTCGGCGTACGGAACCATATAGGTTGAAAAAAGTATTGATGACGCCGACACCAGGAGCATCAGGCCCGCCGGGATCAGAGTCTTCACCGAGATGATATTTTTATACCATGCCCCCAGCTGCTCGAGAGCTTTTTTCCCGGGCTTGCAGGGATCAAGCAGAAAAACGGGTATAAGCCCCAACAGCATAAACCCGGCAGATACGAGGAAAACGACCATGTATCCCGTGTCGCTGCCCCACAGCTCCTGCGCCCACCTGAATATGGCGATACCCATACTCGGCCCTATAGCGGTAGCGACCGCTGCTCCCAGACCGAAGATCCCGATGCCCGTTCCGAGTTTCTCCCTGGGCAGGCTGTTGCTCGCAAGCGTCAGATTAAGTGATCCGACAAACGCGAACTCTATACCATGCATCACTCTTGCCGTGATAAACATCGCGATATCGCCCGAAAATGCGTACACCAGCCCCGTGAGCACTCCCAGGGCATATATCCATATCATGATTTTCCGCTGGTCCAGCTTCGAGATTATAGGCCCCGAGAACGGCCTTGCCGCGGCGGAGACGCCGAAATACAGGCCTGAGACCATTCCGATAGTGACGGCCCCCGCCCCCAGGTAAGACGCGTATGTGCTTATCAGGGTATTGACCGTGTGCTGGCTGAAACAAAGCAATACGTTAGCGGCAAACGTCAACGTAAACTGTTTATTCCATACGGTAAGATTGCCGTACGGCTTTTTTTCTATTTCCGTATTATCCATTGTTTATATCTTTTCTCCCGGCAGATGGATATATTTCGCCACACGCCCGGAAGGCACGGGTCAATGTGTGCTGCCCCGGACCGGGAATATGCGGTTTATTTGTGACTCTGAACGGATGACCGCACTGAAATTCGGGTTGAAACCTCCGGCGGATTTCAACCCGAAATGAGAGATCGGGATGCGGTGTATTATACCTTCAACGACTCAAACAGCGCTGCGCCGCGGCCCATTATCCACGTATACAGAAATCTGCATATTACTGCTATAACAATGAGCAGTATCAGCAAACATGAAAGCACAGGCAGGCCCAGACACGTAAGTCCGTAAAAAATGCCTCCGCACGCCGCGGCCGTAAAAAGCATGGCTCCCATCGTTATGATGACCGACATGCTGTTCTTTACCGCCTGCATCTCGCTGATCCAGTCAAGATTTGTATGCCGGAGATTTGCGGCAAGTCCGACAAGCGCCGTGAGCACGGTGTAAACGGCCGGGATAAGGACACACAAGGCGGCGCCGGCGAACGACGTATCTGAAGCGATGGCGGCGCCTATTCCCCCCACGGCCGAGGCGGGGCACGCTATGCTGACGTGTACGAGCAGCTTGGAATTGAGGATATCCCGGGTCGTTACGGGGAGGGAACGGACGATCCATATGCTCTTTCCCTCCATTGAGACGCTTGGCGCAGAGATCATCGTGATCCCCGAAATGACGCACAGCCCGCCGATAAATACGGGCATAAGATATGACTCGACTCCCGGGATCGTTTTCACGATCTCAAGAACCATTTCTCTTCTTATTACCAGCGCGACGCCTGCCGCGACAAGAAAAATCGCGCCGAGTCCGGCATTCAATACATAGGCCGAACTTGAGAAGAACCTCTTCATCTCACGGCGATACAGCGCGGAGAAGGAACTTGTCTCTTTGCTCTCCCGCTCGACGTACACGATCTTTGCGGAACCCCTCTTTGTAGTGACCGATTTGGTAATTGTACGGGAAAGGATGACCCATACGATTACGAACGGGATAATACACAGAGCAGATGCGTAGACAAGATATACCGGATCTCCCTGTGAGACGGCGTTGCCGATCCACCAGAGGGGGGCAGCCGCGCTGAGGCTCTCGGCGATCGAACCGCCGTTCGCCGCCAGTCTGGCAATAGCCGTATTTGCCCGCGAAAAAGCGATGAAGTATACCGCCAGAAATATGAGCGAAAAGACTGTCGTCATCAGCGATTTTCTTCTCACCCTCCGGGTCGCCATCGAAATGAACCACGCGAACAAAGAAGAGATCGCGAGCGACAGAAGCGGTATGAAGATCGCAAGCAGTACAAAGGCGATCAATCCGCCGGGCGCCAAAGGGCAGAATCTCAGCCACGCGAGCAAGGCCGGCACAGTCGTTATCAGGCCGAAAACATAGTTCAGAGCGATCATGGTAAACATGCGGCTCGCAAGTATCATAGAAGGCGGCACAGGAAGCGAAAACAGAAGCTCATTGTCCTTAGGCTCAAATATCGAGCTCTTTACAGAAAAAATGCTCCCAACGAAAATGAGCGCGAAATCGGCCAGCGCGAAGAAGGTGAAATACAGCCATCCCAGACCGGCATTGTAGTAGGGTAAGCTCAGCTGAGAAAAGAAGCCGTAGATCAGGAAGCCGAAAGAGCCCGCGACGTACAGCAATATGAGCGCCATGAAGATCGCTTTCCCTCTGGATCCGCTCCCCTGTCTGCCCGCGCTGCGTATTGACGATGTCAGCCAGTGTTTCGTGGCCTCAAGCCGCATGCGCATCAACGCCTTAAGCATGGTTCTCCTCCAGCTCAAGGAACACCTTTTCCAATGACGCATCCCCTTTCACGGCTTCCATTCTGCCGCTCGCAACGAGGCGTCCGTTCCTGATTATCGCGACCTTGTCGCACAGCTTCTCAACGACCTCGAGAACGTGCGTGGAAAAGAATATGGAACCGCCCTTCCGGCAGTGTACGCGCATCATCTCTTTAAGAGTGTGGGATGCCTTCGGATCAAGCCCCACGAACGGCTCATCCATGATTATCAGTTTCGGGTCGTGGATCCATGCGGCAATGATAGAGAGTTTTTGCTTCATGCCGTGCGAATATGCCGAGATCGGCTGCGCCAGATCGCCGGTCAGTTCCAGCTCGTCCGCGTATTTGCGGATGAGCCTTGTCCGCTCCGTCTGCGGTACGCCGAAGATATCGGCTACGAAGTTAAGATATTTGATGCCCGAAAGATACTCGTACAGCTCCTGATTATCCGGTATATACGCCAGCATTTTTTTGCACTCGAGGGGATCTTTCTTTATCGAATACCCGTCGATCGTTATCTCGCCCTCCTCAAACTGGAGGATGCCGCAGCAGCACTTTATTGTTGTCGTCTTCCCGGCACCGTTGTGTCCGATAAAACCGAATATCTCACCGGGCGCTATTGAGAGAGTAAGACCGTCAACGGCCTTTTTGTTCCCGTATTTTTTTGTGAGGTTTTCGATCCTGAGCATATTTCACATCCTCTCAAACGTAATATCTTTTTTCAGCTCAATCGTTTGTCGCGTCGCCGTCCCCCCAGACCGGGACAACGTCTCCCAGGAACGTGGGTTCAGGCTTAAAAACACACATCATAAAGTCTTTGACCCGGGCGAGGAACTCGCGCGCCAGCCTGTATTGCCGGCCTGCATATTCCTGAGTGTCCGCGCTGACACCGACAGCGTCGACACCGAGTCTCCGCGCTACGTACAGAGCCCTGTAAAGATGGTACGTCTGTGTCACGATGACAGCGGATTTAACCATAAAAACGTCGCGCGCTCTGTAAATGCTCTCATATGTGGAAAAACCGGCATGGTCCATGAACACGTCCGAGGACGGGACTCCGGCCTGAACGACGTAGTTCTTCATCACGTTCACTTCGTCATAGTATACTCTGCCGTGGTCACCGCTCATGATGATCTTGTCCGCGACACCGGCAAAATAGAGCTCCAAAGAACGGTCCAGCCTGTCTTTAAGCATCGGACTGGGCCTGTCGGAGCCTATTATACCGCACCCGAGGACCAGAATACAGTCATATTCACCTTCCGCCGCCCCCTCGCTCGTGACGATGCGATCTCCTGTTTTAATGTATATGTAACCGTTTACGGCTAACGCAGCGGCTGTGCATGCAGCGGCGACTATGACAAGAACAATGAACAGCGACAGCAGCCGCTTCATTATTCCTTTTTTCCGCGGCCTCGGGTCCGCTGCTTTTTCACCTTTCATACCGTCTCGCCTCCCGCGTTCCGGGCGCAGTTTCAATTCCCGTTTTATCCGAAGCGCCGGGAGAGCACGTTTTCCCGACCCGCAGTTTTACTCTGCTTCAATCCGCAACCGACGTTCGCGGCTATGCGCGCCGGTCCGCCCCTTATGACAGTTCCGGCAGCAACTGTGAATCATTATACCACCGTCTCGCGCATTGTACATAGCGAGTTAATACACCCGCGGATCCGCAGTGTCGGATTCCATGGTAAAAAAAAGGGACGCGCAAGACGCATCCTGTCAGTTATTACTTCCGGTTATCAGGCATTCCAGGTAAAATCCAATGAATCGATACTCTCATAATCGACTGTCATGCCCTCTTCACTCATAGCTTCGAAATGAGCAAAGGGCGGATATTTTTCACCCTGATCTATTTCTTCGTCATTCAGGGTAATCGTAACATAAGACATTTTGTCGCCGGCTATTGATATAACTTTAGCCAGAAGCTCGGGAACGGAAACACTGATACTTTTCACTACGGACTCCTTTCATTGATCCTGCATTCGCCCACTATTCTACACATAATTGCACCATTTTGCCAATTGGGAGTTTTTTCGAATTTACAAAGGAGTAGATGTAATTATTTGGGCAAATTAACATATTCATGTTATTTCTAATAATTATTGTCTGATCCGCAGTACCGAAAACCGGGCGTTTCCGCACGCTCCGGCAGCCCTCACTCCGTGACAGAAGAGCCGCCCGCGGACTTTTACGTCCGAGGGCGGCGGCAAAACCTGCGTTATATTCTGTTATTTTTAAAGCTGCGGTACGTTACATTCGCCGGCAGACAGGCCGCGCCGCCTGTTTTTCAGCCGTTATCGGTGTCTTCTCCTGTCAGTTTAGAAAATCCTTCAGTTTTTTTGATCTGCTCGGATGGCGGAGCTTGCGAAGCGCCTTAGCTTCTATCTGTCTTATACGCTCGCGCGTGACGTTAAATTCTTTGCCCACCTCTTCAAGGGTACGCGCCCTGCCGTCCTCTATACCGAAGCGCAGTTTCAGCACTGTCGCCTCGCGCGGGGTCAGCGTGGAGAGCACGTCGACAAGCTGCTCTTTAAGAAGCGTGAATGAAGCCGCCTCCGCAGGCTCCGACGCGCCCACGTCCGGGATGAAATCCCCCAGATGGCTGTCCTCCTCTTCACCTATCGGCGTTTCGAGCGAGACGGGCTCCTGAGCGATCTTGAGTATCTCGCGAACCTTGTCGACGGTCATGTTCAGTTCCTCGGCCGTCTCCTCTGGCGTGGGCTCACGGCCAAGTTCCTGCAGCAGCTGGCGTGATACGCGAATGACCTTGTTAATCGTCTCAACCATGTGTACGGGAATACGGATCGTTCTGGCCTGATCCGCTATCGCGCGGGTTATGGCCTGCCTGATCCACCATGTTGCATATGTCGAGAATTTGTAGCCCTTTGTGTGGTCGAACTTTTCAACAGCCTTCAACAGCCCCAGATTTCCCTCCTGTATCAGGTCCAGAAACTGCATGCCGCGGCCTACGTACCTCTTGGCAATGCTTACGACAAGGCGCAGATTTGCCTCTGCGAGGTGCTGCTTCGCATCCTCGTCCCCCTCGGACATGCGCAGAGCAAGCTCGACCTCTTCATCCGATGAGAGCAGATTGACCCTGCCTATCTCCTTGAGGTACATCCTCACGGGGTCGTCTACGCTGTAGCTCTCTGCCAGCACCTTCGGGTCGACGATCTCCTCCTCTTCCTGAACGTCGGAGAGGTCCTCCGCGATCTGCAGACTATCGTCGGCATGATGAGAAAAATCATCCCCCGCTATATCGACTCCGAGTTCTTCAAGGGTATCGTAGATCCTGTCGACCTGTTCTGTTTCAAGGTCGAGCTCCTCGAGCGTGTCGAGCAGTTCCTTTGAGCTGAGTTTCCCGTTCTTCTTTCCGATCTCAAGCAGTCTGTTGATCCGCATCTCGGCCAGTTCGCGCGCATGTTCAGCCTGCTCAACCTGTGTCTTTTCTTCCATACCCTATCCTCCGTAGCCTTTTTTGCTTCTGTATTCCCTGAGTATAGCCGTCAGCGCATTTTCATCATGCGCAGCGGCCTCCTTCTCTCTCTCCGAACGTATGACCGCTATGTAATCCTCGAGCGCCTTTTGAACGTTTTCAATTTCGGCAGGCTCGCTCAATACGTGGGCCAGGAGCGAGGTCTCCTGCTGTGTCAGCTGCCCTTCCAGGCAGCTTATCCCAGGAGGTCTGCCCTCCCTGACAGCTGCGCGAAATACCTCGTACGCCTTTTCCAGAACCTGCGAAGAAAACTCCCCGGGCTCCAGGCTGATCCGTTCGATCAACTCGGGATAGTTCGCAATGAGCCGGATCACGCCCTCCTCGGCTATGGCCGAGCGCACATTGCCGTACCGGATGGCTCGCTCCTTAGGCTGGACCGTACGCGCAGGAGAAAGAGCTTCTCTTTCGCGCTTTGATTTTGCGGTCTTAAGCCGCGCCTTGCGGAACCGCTGCACCTCGAGGCGCATCGCCTCTGCCGGAACGCCTGCCGCCTCCGCCTCCCTCGCGGAATAGACCTCCCTCTCAACAGGGCTCGCAAGGCCCGCGATAAGCTCTCCCGCCTTGCGAAGGTAAGCCACTTTCTGCGAGTCGTCGCTGAAATCGATCCCCTCCCGAAGACGCGAGAGGAGGTATTCCACATTGTTTTCGCTGCCGAGCAGCAGCCTCTCAAAAGCATCCCTGCCCCGCAGATTTATAAAATCGTCCACATCCACTTTCACCCGGATCCCGTCTTTTTCGATCTGAGGAAGCCTGATCACCCGTGTGGAGATCTCGGAACCCGACAAAAGCTCGATCGCGCGGTTTGTCGCCTTCATACCCGCATCATCGTTGTCGTAACACAGAACGAGTTCTTTTGTATACCGAGATATCAGCTTGATCTGCTCCTGCGTCAGAGAAGTCCCCATCGTCGCCACCGCGTTGTCAAACCCCGCCTGATGCATTGTCAGCACGTCGATATTCCCTTCGCAGAGGATCAGATCCGACCGCTTTGTGTTCTTTGCCAGGTGGATCCCGTACAGCGAGCGCCGCTTGCTGTAGGCTATGGTGTCGGGGCTGTTGACGTACTTGGGCTTTGAATCATCGAGAACACGGCTTCCGAAACCGATTATGTCTCCCCTGACGTCGATCACGGGGAAGATGAGCTTGTTGCGGAAGCGATCGTACAGTCCGCCGCTCTTACCGGGGACTGCAAGCCCCGCGTCGATCAGCTCCTGTTTTGTGTACCCCGCCTGTGTCATGGCGTTGATCAGAGAGTCCCAGCTGTCCGGAGCCGCACCCAGACCGAAGCGTGCCGCCGTCTTCGGTGTTATCCGGCGCTTTTTCAGAAAGTCCGCCGCGGCCCTGCCCTGAATGCCTCCGAGGTTTGCCCTGTACCATTTCGCGGCGTCCAGATTGAGCCTGAGTATCCTTGCGCGCATGCGCGCAGTCTTGTCCTCCTCCCGGTCAGGCACCGTCATGCCTGAGCGGCGGGCCAGAAAATAGACGGCGTCCGAAAAACTGAGGCCCTCTATCTCCATTATAAAAGTAACGACCCCGCCGCCTTTGCCGCAGCCGAAACAATAGAACAGGTCTTTTTCGGGCGTTACGGTGAAAGACGGCGTCTTCTCGTTGTGAAAAGGACACAGGCCGAAATGCCTCGTACCCTGCCTTTTCAGCACCGTGTACCCCGAAACGACAGAAACAATATCGTTTCTGGCAATAAGCTCGTCCATAAAAGCTTCGGGAAAAGCCACCTCTGCCCACCTCCCCTGGATCCGGCGCATTCCATGAAGCTCCGGATCATATATTTATCTGCAAAATATCCCCGATAGCGCACAATTCGAACAATTGCCGCAACGCGCCTATTATACCCTTATTTCGTATTTTAGTTAATCAAGCAGCGTCCACGATTTCGGGACAAAGATCTCGTCAAATTTAAAGAGCGCGTATTTGTCCGTCATTCCCGCGATATAGTCGCAGGCAGCGCGCTCCAATCCTTCACGCTCACCGACTTCCCTGTACTCATGCGGAAGCTCCGAGGGATTTGCGCAGTAGTGTTCAAACAGCATAGCGATAAGGCGGCCTATCTTCCGCTCCTCACCTTTTGCCACGGGATTCATGTAGACGCGCTCGAACAGAAAAGTCCGCAAGTGCGCCATAGCCTGCTCACACTGTGCGGACATACCGATCGTACCGTCCTGAGAGTTAAGTATCACGTCGGTCACAAGAGCGTTTATACGTTCGCTGTGCGTGCTCCCGAGCAGCTCCGATACGTCCTCCGGGATATCTTCAAAGCGCAATATGCCCGCGCGGATGGCGTCGTCAATATCGTGATTTATGTAGGCTATTCTGTCGGCATAGCGTATAATGCGTCCTTCAAGCGTCTGCGGAGCGACTTCCCCCGTATGGCAGAGCAGGCCGTCCAGAACCTCATAGCAGAGGTTGAGGCCCTCGCCCTCCCGTTCTATCGTCTCCGCAACACGCAGGCTCTGCTCGTTGTGCCTGAAACCTCCGGGCATCACGGAATTCAGAGCCCGTTCCCCGGCGTGCCCGAAAGGCGTATGGCCGAGGTCATGCCCGAGGCTTATCGCCTCCGCCAGGTCTTCATTCAGACGTGTTCCGCGCGCGATCGTGCGCGCGATCCGGGATACTTCCCAGGTGTGCGTCATGCGCGTCCTGTAATGGTCACCCTCGGGTTGAAGGAACACCTGGGTCTTATGCATCAGCCGTCTGAAAGCCTTTGAATGGACTATCCGGTCGGTGTCACGCTGGTAGCAGGTACGAACAGGGGACGGTTCCTCAGGTCTTTTTCGCCCTTTCGAATTGCTCGCCTGCGCCGCAAAGGGTGAGAGTTCCCTTCTTTCTCTCTCTTCACACATGTGCCTTACAGTCATTTGTTCAGCCTCCCGGGGTAATGGCACTGCGGTCGTTAAACCGTTACACTATCTATATACGACAAACTGTTTATACTTCCTTTATTTTTTTCATTATTATTTCACCGTCAATCGCTGCCGCCCGCACGTACGGGCAGCTCGGCGGTCCCGATGAACTCGGGCTCGATCCTGCCCGATGACAGATTGAGCAAAGCCTCGGTCAGCGCGTTCTCCGCGCCCTCGGGCAGGAGGCCTGTTACAATAACGTCCGAACCAAACGAGGTCTCTTTGACTTCTCCCCCCAGCGAGATAAAACTCTGTCTTGCGAGCTCGAAAAGGGCGTAACCGCACCGGAAGCGGACCGCCGTCCACATTTTCATCAAATATATCCCGGCGGCTTCGAGGGCAAGAGCGGCGGTCTTCCCGTATGCCCGCGCCAGCCCGCCCGCTCCGAGCAAAATGCCGCCGAAATAGCGCGTTACAACACAACAGACGTCGCTGACGCCGCTCTTTCTGAATACTTCCAGCACGGGCATACCGGCGGTGCCTTTTGGTTCACCGTCGTCGGAACAGCGTGAAGCGCCGCTTTTCAGAATGAAAGCGTGTACGTTGTGCTTCGCGTCGTAGTACTTCTCGCGCGTAAGGGCTATATATTTCTGCGCCTCCTGTTCGCTCGCTACCCGCCATACCTGCCCGATAAACCGGGACCTTTTTTCCGTATATTCGGCCTGACCGTACTCACCCGGGATATACTGTTTTCCCATCACACTTCCCTCTCAATCGATCGGAGCAAAGCCCGTGCGAATATCTTCCGATTCAGCTGAGCTGCCTGTACCGCTCCACCCATTCCGGCGCGCCCGCCGTAAAGACTGCCCGGACCGCGATCCCCTCCGCAAGGTAGTCCGTGCCGAGAACGACACCTTCCCTGTATATCCTGTCCAGGAGCGAAGGCACGGAATAAGGCAGAAGCAGCGACACGTTCTCGCTGTCCGCGTCGAGCGCTTTTGTGATAGCGTCAAGCAGCGCGTCAATGTTCCTCCCGCGCAATGCCGATATGCACACGCTGCCGGGGTCACGGGGCATATCAAAGTCCGCCTTATCCGCTTTGTTATATACTTTTATAGTGGGTATCGATCCCGCGCCGAGGCGTCGAAGCAGCTCCTCGGCCACTTTTACATGGTTTTCGTGATGCGGATCTGAAACGTCGATTATGTGCAGTATAACGTCCGCGTACGTCAGCTCCTCCAGTGTCGCGCGGAAGGCCTCTATAAGGTGGTGCGGGAGCTTGCGTATGAAGCCGACCGTGTCCGAAAACAGCACCTCGCGGCCGCCGGGTAAGACCAGTCTGCGCGTCGTGGGGTCCAGTGTGTCGAAAAGCCGGTCGTTTGCCGGGATCCCCGCGCCTGTGAGGGTATTGAGCAGAGTGGACTTCCCCGAGTTTGTGTAACCGGCCATCGCAACGACTTTTACCCTGTTGCGCTCGCGAAGGCTGCGCTGGACAGTGCGGGCGCGCCGTATCTCGCTCAGCTCGTCCTCGAGGCGCTGTATCCTTCTTCGTATATGCCTCCTGTCGGTCTCAAGCTGCGTTTCCCCCGGCCCGCGGGTCCCTATGGGGCCTGCTCCGCCCGAGGCTGTCTGCCGCACAAGGTGCGTCCACATCCCGGTAAGCCTCGGCAGTACGTACTTGTACTGCGCGAGCTCGACCTGGAGCTTCCCCTCCTTTGTTCTGGCCCTTCCCGCGAATATGTCGAGTATCAGGCCGCTGCGGTCGATGACGCGCACTTCAGTGTCCTCCTCGAGCGCCCGGGCCTGTGCCGGCGCCAGATCGTTGTCGAGCACGATGAGAGCAGCGCCCGTATCCCGCGCCAGAGCGCGCACCTCGGACGCCTTGCCCTTGCCTATGAACGTTCGCGGGTCCGGCGCGTCGCGCCTTTGAAGAAGCTTTTCCACGCAGACGCCGCCCGCAGTCTCAAGCAGTGCTTCCAGCTCGTCGAGCGACTCCTCATCGGACGTTGCGTCCTCCCCCAGGACCGGCGACGAAAGCCCTACGAGAACGGCTTTCTCGCGCTCCGATATTTTCCTGCTCTCAAATTCAAATTCCTGCGGCAATTCTGCACCTCTTCTTTGATATATGCGTGAACACAGGAGGCCCCGCGGTTAAACCGCGCGGCCTCCATATATGGCGACAGCGCGACAGACAGCATCCATCGCGCATGATTTATGCCTCGATCCGGTCACGCGCAGACGCGATCGCGCCCGAATTATTTCAGACCGAATTTTTTGTTGAATCTTTCAACACGGCCGCCGGTGTCAACCAGCTTTTGCTTGCCCGTGTAGAAAGGATGGCACTTTGAACAAATCTCGACCCTGATATCTTTCTTGGTCGAAGAGGTCTCAATCACCTCGCCGCAAGCGCAGCGGATAGTCGTCTTTTCGTACTTGGGGTGGATACCCTGTTTCATGGATTTCACCTCTTTCGTGGAAGAATGCGCGCCTCACGGAACGCGCAGATAATACTAGCACATATTGTTTAAAAAAGCAAGGGCAAATTGTTATTCCGGCGGCTTTTGCGGGATTCCTCCGCGGATCAGGCCCCCGGACGAAAACTTTGGAACGCGAACACAGTCGGGCGGTTGTGAAATATAATGGCACAGAACGCTTTCTGTTAGGAGAGATCGCCTTGAGTTACACAAAATTCTATTTCCGCCCCGGCGCGGGTGACAATATCTACACGACCGTACATCTTTTTCCGGACGAGCGAAGCGCGATAAACGGCCGCGTGCTCGATACGAAAGACAGGCCGATACAGGACGCTCTTGTATTGCTCCTTGATGAATCGCACACTCTGTTGTCCGCCGTCTCTTCGGATGAGACGGGATGTTTTGCGTTCGGTCCTTTGAAACCGGATACTCTTTATTGCATCAAGGTATATAAAAACGATATCCGTCTGCGTGAGCTTGAGATAAGGCCCGATTGAGTCAGGGCGGTCTCATCTTTCGCTCTCGGCCTTCGTCACTGCCTCGAGCTCAAGCTCCTCCTGCGCTTCGGCGATAGCCGCCTCCAGAGCGAGCGCAAGCTGATCGGGGCATGACGTGGGTTTGAAA
>Ga0123335_1004405_pt1 | contig 18313 bp, 14 predicted proteins | sample BiotimSIPDNA_2_FD_89707 | JGI IMG/M metagenome (GOLD analysis project Ga0123335, IMG submission 89707) | Anaerobic biogas reactor microbial communites from Washington, USA - Biogas_R2 time_0 SIP DNA | ecosystem: Engineered > Bioreactor > Anaerobic > Unclassified | place: Washington, USA...
ATTATGAAAAGAAAGATACGTTGATACGGGTGTGTTTCATGTGTTTCTTTCTGACTGAGATACTGCGTTTCGGTTGCGCCGAAGGCGCCCCTTCTTCCGGGTGAAATCCTGGAAGAAGCGTAGTGCCTTAGAAGGCGTTTGCGAAGTTTAACTTCGCGGACAAGTGCGTTCCCAAGTACAACTTGGGAACGAGAGGAAAATCAGGACGCTCAAGGAATTATTTTAGACGTTTGTGATAGCGACGTTTATCACAAAAACCGCTTTTGAACATTCATATCGACAAAAGGTTTTGAGACATCTTCTGCAACTTGGGAACGAGAGGAATAAGTACCGACTATTGGCCCTATCATAAACATAGCGTGCTTCAACGGCTTTTTTTATCTTGGCGTAAGCTTTTGCAGGAAGTAGGTCCATGTTCACGTCAGACTGCGGTATCTTCAAGCCGATCACGGGCGACAACCTTCCCGGGCGCGATGGCCCGGACCGTAGCTTCCTTCAAAGCCAACGGCCAGCAGAGGACCGACACCAGCAAGAACATCCACGCTGTAGGAAAGTAGCGCTCCGCATCAGCGGCGGCGGTACGCCGTACCGTGCAAGGCTTGGTTGGGGCTTCACTGCTTATTTCAAGATCTTCTCTATGGTCTCCCATTTGTCTCGGAATGGACCGAGATCCTTCTCTTGTATGGCCGAATGGAGGGAGTCCCACTTCTTCGGACGGATGCCGTTATGCTTTTCGAGGTACGCCTTGTGATGGGCAACGAGCATGTTCCTGAAACGCACCCACGGGAGGATATAGAAATCATCGTTCCCCTCTTCGTCAATCCTGACGAAGACCATCATGAGGTGTCGTACCGGGCACCGCTTTTTCTCTCCGACAATCTGTTTCTTCCCGTCGAATTTGATGTCACAGTACAGCGAGATGTTGCTGAATTGCCAGGAAGGCCCGCTACTGGCTTTCACCTGGACCGCGACATGTCGTCCTGACTCATCGGACGCGATGATATCATAATGGGGGACGTTGCCGGTGAACGTGGTGGCGATAAGGCCACGGCGGGAAAGTTCTGCCGCGACGAGGTATTCGCCGGTTGCTCCGACAAGTTTGTTGTTGCGTCCTGTTGCCATAGTTCTTATCCTTCAATGTCCGAGATCAGCTGCGTTTGAGGCGACGCCTGCTTTGCTGTAGCAAAAGTAGGCGGCGGGTCAAACGTCAGCTGCAGCGATTTGTTGGGCGTCATCACTCGTAGTCGCAGTCGCTTCTGCACAAGCGATAACACATCTATCTCACTTGAAATAAGCCACTTACAATGCGATTTTTAGGCGCACACCCGAATTTCGGAAGGTTACAAACTGGAGTTGCAATGTTACAAATCGAATATGTAAAGACGCAACAAGCATTTGTAAAGTTACAAACATCATTTGTAAACCTGCAAGTTCCTTCCGCACGCTGCAATCAGGCGTTGTAAACTTGCAAACCGGGTTTTCAACAATACAAATCGGAATTGTAACCCTGCAAATCCAATTTGCACGCTGCAAACAGGTATTGCGACATTGCAAACAGGCAATGCAAGCTTACAAACGGGATATTCGGATACGGATGGGGACGGTGCATTTCAGCATTGCACTACTATAATCCCACTTCCGAATCTTATCCAACGGCTGGGTTGGCCAGTGTCTATATCATTCTATACGGCATCATGAGATAGCCTACGAAAAAGAGAACACACGGAACAGAGATCAACACCCCTCCGACAAAAAGCCCGATGGTGACAAATCGAGAACGCAACCCGAGCCAAGCAAGGTATGCTTCGGCTAGGGGGCCAGCGAGGAAACAAAGATTCGCCAGAACCGCACCGATGAGCCAGATCAGAAGAACGAACGGATGCAGGAAGCGCCAGCCCATGCTTGGGCCGTAGGTCAGGATAAGGAACAAGGCGAGAATCAAGTTGTAGGGAATGCGGAGCTTCTCCCACTTTATGAACACCGGTTTCACAAAATCAGACAGGGCTTTCAGTTTGCTCTCGCTTTGGTCTGTCATATCATCATCCTTTATGGCCAACAAATTATTAGTTCGTTTCTTTTTATCTCGTTCTATATCTGCCTGATCAGAAATATCCTGATCAGAAATACACGCAGTGATATACCATAACGCTGTGTGAAGTCAATATTATACTTGTAATTTTCCTTTGTCAATATCCTATAAGTTTCAGGATAATCGAGAAGATGGCTATCCCCTATGATCACGTTTTCGAAAGTACGTTTATAAAAATCCGACAGGCTTTAAATCTGTTACAATACATGCTTTCTGATTGTCACCCGATCTTCACAAGGAGAAAACGACATGCAGCGAGCACTAACGATTTTGGCCCTCGTGTGTATTACATCGACTATGGCGGCCGCGGCCGAACGAGCCGTCCGGCTGGATAGCCTGGACCTCTCCCCCATACTCCAAGGCTGGGGCAAGCCCCAAGCGGGGAAATCGGTGGAGGGTAAAAAAATGACCCTGAATGGAACGGTATACGAACATGGGGTGGGTACCCATGCCAAGGCGACCCTCTATGTTTCTTTGGACGGTCAGGCCAGACGTTTTCAGACCACCTTCGGGGTGGATGACGAGGTCGGAACGCAGGGATCGATTAGCCTTAAAATTTACGGAACGGACAAACTGCTGTATGAAAGCCCGGTGCTGCGGGGCGGCGATGCGCCCGAAACACTCGACCTGGACATCAGCGGGATGACCATGCTGTATATCGTTATCGGGGACGGAGGCGACAACATTTCCTATGACCACGCGGATCTGGCCGATGCCCGGTTTATTGTGGATGGCGCTGATCCCGTAATCGTTGCCGCGCCGAAGGAAGAGGCGGTGATACTGACTCCCGCCCCGCCCCTGGAACCGCGTGTGAACGGGCCGCGCATCACCGGGGTGCGTCCTACCAAACCCTTTATTTACCGTATTCCGGCCACGGGCGAACGGCCCATGCGTTTTGCCGCCGAAGGATTGCCGGCAGGCCTGGTGCTGGACGCGGACACAGGCATTATTACGGGCACGATCACCGATAGGGCACACCGTACCTATCCGGTAAAACTGAAAGCGGAAAACAAACACGGCATGTCGGAACGGGAATTGCGGATTGTGGTGGGCGACACCATCGCGCTCACCCCGCCCATGGGCTGGAACCACTGGTACGCCCATTATGACCGGATTACCGACAGTATGATGCGCGAGGCCGCCGACATCATGGTCTCCTCCGGCATGGCGGATGTCGGGTATCAATACGTGAACATTGACGACTGCTGGATGAATGCGCCCAAACACAAAGACCCCCTGCGGGTCGGACCTCTGCGCGACGATAACGATGTGCTCATTCCGAACAAGCATTTTCCGAATATGAACGCGCTGACAGACTATATCCACGGGAAAGGGCTACGGGCGGGCACCTATATTTCACCCGGCCCCCTGACCTGCGCGGGATTCGCCGGCAGTTACCAGCACGAGGCCCTGGACGCGCGCACCTTCGCCGAATGGGGTTTTGACTTCCTGAAGTACGACTGGTGCTCCTACGGCAGAATTACCCGTGACAAAAGTTTGGAATCCTTGAAGAAGCCCTATCTGCAAATGTCCGCGCTGCTCCTTGAACAAGACCGGGACATCGTTTTTAACCTGTGCCAGTACGGCATGGGCGACGTGTGGACCTGGGGCGAGGAGGTCGGCGGCCACTGCTGGCGCACTGCGGGTGACCTGGGCTTCGAACTGACCTGGTATCACGAGGTGGCCCGGCGCAATGCCGCGCACCATCCCTATGCGCACCCCGGCGCGTGGAACGACCCGGACTACCTCCAGATAGGCTATGTCGGCAATGCGGCGACCACGGGCGAGCCGGCACCCTGTCCGCTTACGCCCAACGAACAATATTCGTACATGTCGCTGTGGTGCCTTATGGCGGCGCCCCTGGTGTACAGCGGCGACATGACCCGCCTGGACGCGTTCACGTTAAATGTGCTGTGCAATCCCGAGGTGATCGACATTAACCAGGATCCGCTGGGTAAACAGGGGTATCCCGTATTCACGGAAGATGACCTGGAAGTGTGGACCAAGCCCCTGGAAGACGGGTCCCTGGCGGTGGGCCTATTCAATACCGCGGAAATCGGCCGAAGCTGCACCCTGAACTGGACGGCAATCGGGCTGGAAGGTAAGAAACGCCTGCGCGACCTGTGGCGCCAAAAAGATCTGGGCGCCTTTGAGGACAGTTTCACTACGGATATTCCCAGGCATGGCGTGTGCCTGTTGCGCTTGTGGCCAGCGGAATAACCAGGAAAAAAAGAATTTTACAACCACGGAATTCACGGAAGGACACGGAAAGGGAAACAATGTGGTGTTGCCCTCTCGTTCCCAAATTCTATTTGGGAACGTAATCTCTCTTGAAATTCTATTTCCCTTTTCCTTCGATAGGGCCGTCGTATTTCGGTACTCGATCCTTTTTGCGAAGTGGAACTTCGCGTGCAAGTGCGTTCCCAAATGGAATTTGGGAACGAGAAACAAATGGAAATTCCCGGTATTTTCTTGTTGCTTTTGGCTATACTGTGTTTTCTTCATTCGTGTCTATTCGTGTTCATTCGTGGTTCTCTGTCATCATGGACAAAGGGTTTAACAATGGGTCTTGGCATTTTTGATATCGCCGTATTTGCCGCCTTCATCGTTGTTGTTATTGGCGTCAGTATGTTCAAAAGCCGCAAGGAAACGACCAGTGAGGACTATTTCCTGGCAGGGCGCGGACTGCTGTGGCCACTCATCGGCCTGTCCATTGTGGCCGCGAACCTGTCTACCGAGCAGTTCGTCGGCATGGCAGGCCAAAGCGCGGGCAGCGCGGGGCTCGCTGTCACCAACTATCAACTTAGTGGCGCCGTGGCCATTATTATCGTGGCTTTTGTTTTCCTGCCCCGTTTCCTGAGCGCGGGCATCTACACCATGCCGGAGTACTTGGAATACCGGTACAACACCTGGGCGCGCGGTATCATGGCGGCGTATACGGTCGTCATTTATGTGCTGGTTACCTCCGCCACCGTGTTGTATTCCGGCGGCCTCACGCTGCACACGATTTTCAACATGCCGCTGGAACAAGCCGTTTGGCTGATCGGCGCCATCGCCGCGCTATACACAATCTGGGGCGGCCTGAAAGCGGTGGCGTGGGCAGACCTGATCCAGGGGGCGGGCCTGCTGCTGGGCGGGTGTATCACACTATTTCTGGGCCTGAAGGCCGTGGGCGGCTGGGACGCCTTTGCGGAATACAACGCCGACAAACTGCACATGGTCCTGCCGGCGGATCATCCTTACCTGCCCTGGACGGCGCTGTTACTCGGCATCTGGATTCCCAATTTCTATTACTGCGGATTGAATCAGTTCATCGTGCAGCGTACCCTGGCCGCGAAGACGTTGCGCCACGGGCAGCTGGGTATTATCTTTGCCGCAGCGCTGTGGGTATTGGTGCCTTTCTTTGTTGTCATGCCCGGCATTATTGCCCACCAGTTATATGCCGGCGATATGAGCTCCCCAGACCAGGCCTACCCCACGCTAATACGAAACCTTATTCCCGCCGGGGTGCGCGGGTTGATGCTGGCCGCCATTGCGGGGGCTGTCATCAGTTCACTGGCATCCATGCTAAATAGTGCGTCGACTATCTTTACCATGGACCTGTACCGGCGTTATTTGCGTCCGGAGGCGTCTCAACGTACGCTCGTTTTTACCGGCCGGGGCGCCACACTGGTTTTCGTGGTGGTCGCATGTCTGATTGCCCCCTTCCTGGGCAATGAACGTTTTGGCGGTATCTTCAACTATATCCAGGAGTTCCAGGGCTATATTTCACCCGGCATACTTGCCGCTTTCGTGTTCGGGTTTATTGTGAAACGGGCGCCCCGCGCTGCAGGCGCCGCGGCTCTGCTTGTCAGCGCGCCGATCTACGGGTTCCTGCAATGGCAGTTTAATGACATCGCCTACCTGAACCGGATGGCCATCACCCTCTTTGCCGTATTTGCGGTGATGGGGATCATGACCCTGATATGGCCCAACCCCAGGCCGGTGGTCCTCCCCGTGCGCATGGAAATAGAACAGCGTGTCGATCCGGTTGCGGCGGCGGCAGCCGTAGTTGTTTTGGTCTGTATCGGGGTGTTTTACGCCGTCTTCTGGTAGGTTTCCGGGCATCGGGAGTATCGAATGCGGGCCACTTCATCGGTTTCTTCCGCGTCGTAGGGATTATTGTCCGTTGATGGCCGCTTTCAGCCGTTGAATGGCTTGGGGGATGTCTTCAAATTCCCACACATTGCGGCCCATGGTGGCGCCGGCGGCGCCGGATTGGCCGATCTCGCAGGCCATCTTTTCCGCATCTTCCAGGGAGGCGCAGCGCGGACCGCCCGCGGCCACAATGGGAACGGCAAGGGTGTTGACAATGTCCCGGAAGGAGGCCACATTGCCGGTATAGGGCACTTTGATGATGTCTGCGCCCATTTCCAAGCCAACGCGGGCGGCATAAAAAACATGTTCCGGATCGTGGAGCACGGTGTGCCGTTCATCGCCGCTTGCCAGGGGATAAATATGGGGGATGACCGGCAGTCCGAAGGGGGCCGCGCGGCGCACCACATCGGCAAGATGGCGCAGGTACTTCATCTCCGCGTTGCAGTAAACAAACATGGCCACCGCGATGGCGTCCGCGCCCATGCCCACCACTTCTTCCACTGTGGCCGTGTCCGCGAAATCGGGTTCTTCGGGGCGCAGGGCCATGCTCTGAATAATGAGCGGAATACGCCCCGCGTGGGGTTGCATATAGCGCAAGGCGATTCCCTTGTTCATGGTCAGGGCGTCCGCGCCGCCTTCGATGATCCTGGCAAGGGTCGTTTCCATATGCAGCAACCCCCCGGGAAAGCCGAGAGGGTAATTGATCATATGGTCCACCGCGACCGTCAGCACCCGCCGCTCTCGAAACGCCAGGATACGGTTCAAATGCGCGGTTTTACCTAATGGGCACATGGCACGCCTTCCGTTCAGGCCTTTACCTGGCTCAAGAGTTCTCCGATGACGTGCTGAATCTTCTCCGCTGCCGCCACCTCCAGGTAACTGGATCGTGCGCGCCAGGTTTCATAACCACCCAAGGCGTGATGTTCCGCAGTCGGCAGATAGCCGTTGTAGCCATTGGCCAGTTCTATGGTAAAGGTATTTTTAAACGGAGAGGAGGCCCGCAGGGCGAGCCCGATTTCCACAAAGACTTCGCAAGGGATGGCGGCAATGCCCAGATCGCCGATGCGCAACGCCTGGAGCGGCACGGACACGGTATCGGGGAAGTCTGCCAGCAGGAGGCTTTCCCGGGCAAAGACTTCTTCGGATTTTTTCATGACGGGGCCTTCCGCGGCATCAACAATGGCACGGGCCCGTTCCAGGTCTTCTGCGTTCGGTTTCCGTACGCCAAGGGTGATTTCACGGGTGGCTGAGGCAAGGCGCGCGGTGTCGTGAAATTCCAATTCCTGGTAACGCTGGTGGACTTCATTAGCTACTTTAGAGGCCACGGCACTCATACGCGAGTAGGGCGCGCCCGGCGTGCCCGGCTCACGAAAGTTGACGTTATTAATGTTGCCGCTCGTGCCATTGGACATCATGGCGAGGAAAGGCGCTCCGTTGACGGCCGGGGCCATCAGTTCGGCAAGGGCGTTGGCAAAGAAACCGAAATAATCAGCGCACAGGACCGCCGCTTCCGTATCGCCCACGTAATGAAGCGAGTAGTTCGCCAGCACCGCCAGGGGCGTCTTATCTGGACGGCGCACCGCGATAAAAGATACCGCGGGGTCTATCGGTCCGGAAGGCTCCACCAGGTTTTCGCTGGCGCGGGGCGGGTTCATTTGCACCTGGTCCGTAGTCCCCCCGAAAGGATTGGGCGGAATGGTGCCGGGTTTCATGAACCAGCGTCGGTTGAAAACTTCGTCCGGCACCGCGCCGGCGCCCCAGGCGATTTGCGCCGGTTCCAGGGCCTTTAGCGCCGTGTCCACGGCATCCGCAATCCGTTCCGCCAGAAACTCGGCATAGCCGGGCGCCGGCTCGCTCTGAAAGACGGCCGTGACCGTCGCGCCGGTGTGGGTGTGGGTTGCCGCGGCCAGGACATGGTCCGGCGCGAGGCCGGTCCGTTCCTGAATCAGTTTTTTCGCGTTGTCAAAGACCGGGCGTTGTATCAGGCAATTGTCGACCATAACAAAGGCCAGTTTGGCGGCGCCGTCGTCCAGCACAAGGCAGCGTGCGTGCAGCGGGTCATGCACGCCCGTGGCGGTGCGATCCTGGAAGCCGCCCACCATGGATACCGGAAGCGCCGGTGTGATATCCACACAGGCGATTCCCGCGCGGAAACCGGGACCGCCTTGTTGAGCCCGGGCGGGCAGGGCGCCCAGGGAAGCCGCGGCGGCCAAGCCGCTGCAGGTGGTCAGGAATGAGCGGCGCGAAACGTGGTCAACGGTATTTTTTTTCATCGTTAATTCTCCTTGGATTTCCGCATGGCGCCTTGGCGGGACGAAAGAAGCGTCATACCCTGTTTGAACATGCGGTTTGCTTATCCTTATTCCCCCCAGCGGGCCTTATGGGATTGCTCCGCCAGCCAGCGCGTCTGGTAATCCAGAATAGTCATCCAATGGCGCGGCGAATACCCGGCCACGCGGCCGCCCTGCTGGGGAATCTGATACGAGACGGTCGTAATATGCTTCACGCCCACGGCATAGTAAAGGGCCACCCGTTCCGCGTAAGACAGGGTTCGATGCTTCTCATAGGCGTTAAGCATGAGATTGGTCCGGTATTCCAATTTTTCCCCGTTTACCGTGGTACGAATGCACAGATTGGAAACGGCGTAGGAGATGTCTTCCAGGTAACAACCGTCGCCGGCAAACTCCATATCGATAATGCCATTCAGTTCTTCGCCGATAAACAGCAGGTTGCCGCTGTGCCAGTCCCCGTGAATAATGCCCGTTTCAAAAGCATAGCGCTTGTCGATGTCCAGTATTTCCTTGGCGTCGTTCAGAAATTTGACAATATTGTTACAGTGGGCATGGATGCGCGGTTCATTCTTTTCTTTGACGGCATGCTCATAAAACGTCTGAAAGGTATGGCGCGGCACTTCGCTGAAACGCCATTTCCGGGCGTCACGCGGCGGGGCGGGCAATCCCTGGCACACCTGGTGAAAACGACCGAGAGCAAGCCCGGACGTTTCCAGCGTGTTTTCCGTGATGGGCATCACGCCGCCTTCAATGAATTCCTGCAGTTCCATGGCCCAGGTGTCGAGGCAGACAAAGGTGTGTCCGTCTTTGGTTTTTTTGATGTTTGCCACGGGCAGGTTGCTGTTGACCAGGTGGCCGGAAAGGTTGTGCTGAAAATAAAGCGCGTCAAGCGTGACGGGGTCATTCTTATAGGTCTTGGCAAGATATTTACCCGTCTCTGTTTCCACCACCATCTTGCGATGCCGCCGCTGATGGGTCGTTTCCAGCTGGTACGGCATCTGTATCTCGCCCAGATCATAATGCTCGCGAATAATCTCCGCGATTATGTCCATGCCATCTAATTTTACGGCCAACGTCTTTACAACCTTACGGGTATCTGAATGTATTCTAATAATTTTACGCTAACTGTGATCCAGCCTGAACAAAGGCGCCCCGCAACGCGGAGGATGCCATGTCGTTACGTCACAAGACAGCCGCCTGCGACGTGTTTATGCGCCGAATCCGTTCCGGACGATTTCGTTACAAATCATTACCCGTTAAATCCTACCACTTATGTCAACAGTTTTTCCAGCAATTCCGGTAGGCTGACGGCGAGCATGCCCACGCCTTTGTGCAGGTACAGGCCCAACTGGCCGACGAATGACCAGGCAAGACAAAACTGGCCCACCGCCCAGATGCCCGCGGCGAACTGGCTTAAACAGGCGGCGCCGATTCCAAACTGGGCTATGGTGATAATGCCGACCGCAAACTGACCAATGGCAATAACGCCCCGCGCGGGCACAGGCAGCATATTGGGCCGGTACTTGAAGGAGATATGCAGCAGCGGCAGGGAGCCGATACTTGCTTTTGATTTGTATTCAAAACCATAACCGTTCCAACTGGCCTTTGCGGGCCGTGGCGCGCCGCATTGAGGACAGGCGGCAGCATTCTCGGAAACCGGATGCTGACATTCACGGCAGGGCAACATGTCTGGATCCTCCCTTTTTTGAATGATTCCTTACCATTTTACCGAATAGTCCCGTTAATCAATACAGAGGCATGAATCTTTCTGTGGGCGGAAAGGTCATGCCTGAACTAAAGACTTTTGAGCATTTGTTCCCGGTCCAGGGGTTGCACCTCCTTGACAATTTGGCGTCGCATTTCCTTGCCCGCTTCCGTATCCTGAGGCGCTGAAATAAACCCAAGGGCGATCCCCAGGCGTTTGGCCGCATGATAGGCAATTAAGGGCCAGACGGCGCCGATATCGCCCACGATAGGAATGCTGCCTTCATGCCGGGCGAATCCGGACATTTCCATGCGAAACGGCACCTTGAATAGTTTTGTCTTGGGTAGACCTTCGGCAATAGCCTGTTGAACCGCACCGCCGCCCCGCTCCGCTTCCCATACCGTGTTCAGCGCGGGGTCGAGGTCGATGCGTATCAGGGTTTTTCCTTCCAGGGAATAGGAGTAGTGTCCCGTCCAGGCGGACCACATGCCATGGCCCGTATAGCGCTCAAAGGGGCCGTCATGGACCTCCTGGGTGAGCGCCACGGCAGACTCTATAATGACGTCCGCGTCGTCAAGCATATGTGCCAGGCGCGATGCCCGTTCATGCAGGCTGATAGTGTCCCCGATACACAGGCCGACCGCGCCGCCGCCAACCAGTTGCGGAATGGTCACGAGTACGGGCAGTCCTTTCCGCGCGCCCACACCGATCATGGTGCGCGGGTCCGCGCCCAGCCCGGCGGTTTCCTCGAAGGAAAGTCCCCTGGATTTCGCCAGGACGGAAATTTCATTTGAAAGCCATTCCAGGTATAGACCCATGGGATAACCCAGGTTTCCTGCCGCCTTGATGATCGTTTTGCCTTCGGCGGCGCGCAGTCGATCAATCAGATCCCGGTCAAGGGGCATATACCGTTCGATGGCATCCAGCGTGTCGTCATCGACAAGGGAAAGTTCAAATTCACCACCACGGGGCAGTATTTCGGGCGGTATCCCAAGCGGTTTACCGGGACAACGTTTGACTTCGTCCAGGGTGCCGCCCATTTCGTGGGCCACCACGGCCGAACTGGTGGAAACGGCATCCACCAGGCCCACCCGCATCATCTCGGCGATAAGTGTCGTGACGCCTTCATGAACATTCGGGCCACTGCCTGTGACCACCGCCACCTTGCCGCCCCGTTCCTTGGCGGCCACAATGTGTTCCACGGCCTCTTCCACGCGGTCCAGAGCCGTCTCATCCAGCCGTTGTTCGATCTCCGTCATTAATTCAGGTTTTAAGGGCATGGCGTACCTCCCTTCATCCCGCACGTTCGCGCAGCATTTGTTCCGCCCGTTCAAAGTCTTCCTGTGTGTCTATGCTGAAGCCGTGAAAGGCCTTGTCCGGAACCGCGGATTCCGTAACCTGAATGCGCAGGCCGTGTTCCAGCCAGCGCAACTGTTCGAGGGATTCGACCTTTTCCAGCGTGGTCGAGGGCAACCGGGTAAGCCGCATCAGGGTATCCTTGCGGTATACGTAAAGGCCCACATGCTCGTAAACCGTATGCGGAACGGCCTCGCGGGGATAGGGAATCAGGGACCGGGAGAAATAGAGGGCGTTCCCCGCCAGGGTGACAACCACCTTGACCACGCTGGGATTGCGCAAATCCTCTTCATGGGTGAGGGGAAACATGAGGGTGGAGACATCCGCCGCGCCTTCCCGCAACAAGGGAGCAACAGCTTCGTCTATCATGGATGGATCGATAAACGGCTGATCGCCCTGGATATTGACGACAATATCCGCGCCCAGCTGTTCCGCGGCCTCGGCGACCCGGTCCGTTCCACTGGGATGGTCGGCCCGGGTCATGACGGCGTGTCCGCCAAAGGCCGCGACCGCATCCTCGATACGGCGATCATCTGTTGCCACGCACACGGACTGAAGCAGCGTGGAGGCGCTACATTGTTCGTAAACCCGCTGAATCATGGATTTGCCGGCAATCTGCGCCAGAGGCTTGCCGGGGCGCCGGCTGGAGGCGTATCGGGCCGGTATGATGCCGACGACTTTGACATCGTGCATAAACTAGATTCTCCTTGTTCGTTTACAAACCGTATTTAATTCAAGTAGTATACTATATACTAGGCGTGAATCCGGGATAAAACAGGGCGTCCGGCACGTGTGTTTTTATAACGCGACAGGATGATTCCATGGAAAATTTCAATGCGGTGGATGTTACCGTCATCATACTCTATTTTGCCGTGATCACCGGCATTGGTTCCTGGTTCGCCACGAGGCGATCTCAGAGCACGGAACAATACTTTGTCGCCGGCCGCTCCTATCCGGGCTGGCTGCTGGGCATATCCCTGTTCGGCGCCACGATCAGTTCCATTTCCTTTGTGGCCTATCCGGCCGACGCCTTTCGCACCGGTTATCTAAGGTATATTATTTGCATTACCTTGCCCGTAGCGATTCTGATTGCCACCCGTTTCTTTGTGCCCCTTTTCCGGCGTCGTCGCACCGTGACAGTCTTTGAATACCTCGAATACCGTTTCGGTCCGCGTACCCGCGCCTATGGCGCTTGCGTATTCATTCTTTCCCAGTGTTTCCGGGTCAGCCTGGTACAGTTTCTGGTCGCCCTGCTACTCCACAAGATCACCGGCTGGGACGTTGTGGTGTGCATTCTGCTGGGCGGCGTGTTTACCGCCTACTATACCATCGCAGGCGGTATTCGTGCCGTTATCTGGACGGATCTCTTCGAAGCCATTGTGCTGGTCGGCGGCGCGCTGCTCGTCCTCTTTGTGGTTGTCTGGAAGATGCCCGGAGGAGTGGGACAAATCATTGCCATTGGCATTGCGGACGGGAAATTCTTGTTTAACGAAATGGTGGACGGCGAACTGGTTCCCATTCCCTGGGGCTTTTCTTTAAGTCATAAGACGGTGATCATGTTGCTCCTGGTTGGTTTGTTTCAATGGCTGCATGAATATTGCGCCAACCAGGAAAATGTTCAAAAATATTGCTCGGCGAAAAGTACGCGCGAGGCTCGGCGCGCCATGTGGCTGAACTGCCTGTTTTGCGTGCCGACCTGGGGATATTTTATGTTCCTCGGCACGGCCTTCTATGCTTTTTACAAGGTGTTTCCGGAACAGACGACTACGGACATGCTCACCGGGGTGCGAAAAGCCGAGGAGGTGCTGCCTTATTTCGTGACCACCCAGCTGCCGCGTGGCGCCATCGGCCTGGTCGTGGCGGGCGTGCTTGGCGCGGCCACATCGAGCCTGGGCGCCGCCCTGAACAGCATTTCAGCGGTCGCCGTGACCGACATCTATAAACGGCACATCAAGAACGACGGCGATGACCAACACTATATGCGAGCGGCCCGAATCGTCACCTTCGCCGCATCGTGCATCATGATCGGCGGCGCGTACCTGCTCTTCAAGGCGGACACGCTGACCCTTCAGGATTTGTGGGCGGAATTCCAGTCCATTGTGGCAGGAGGCCTGCTGGGTTTGTTTATGCTGGGTATTTTTACCATTCGCGGAGACGGACGCGCCGTAGGCGCAGGGATCCTTTTCGCGGTAGTATTTTCGGCCCTTGTTTCCATCGCCGGACTCGGGTGGCTGCCCGATGCCATGTCTTTGTTTATAAAGGGTCGCTTTGAGACCTATTATACAGGCCTTATCGGCAATGTGGTCATGTTTACGCTGGGATACGCCCTCGCCCGGGTTTTCCCGAGACGGGAAGACGGGCTGCGCAACCTGACCATGTGGACACAAGACGAGGGGCCGATGGATGCCTGAGCGGATGGGCGGCGCATAATGAACCACAGAAAGGCAACAAAGATGAAGGGCATACTCCTTGCCGGCGGCGCCGGCACCAGGCTGCACCCCATTACCCTGGCAATCAGCAAACAGCTGGTTCCCATTTATGACAAGCCCATGGTCTATTATCCCCTGAGCGTGCTGATGCTTGCGGGCATCCGGGATATCCTGGTCATTTCCACACCCCAGGACCTCCCGCAGTTCAAGCGCCTGCTCGGCGACGGCGGACAAATCGGGCTTTCCCTGTCCTATGCGGAACAGGCCGCGCCTGAAGGCATTGCCCAGGCTTTTATCATCGGGGCTGAATTCATTGGCGGGGATCCCGTGAGCCTGATTCTCGGAGACAACATATTTTATGGGCGTGGCCTGGTGGATAAACTCCGGGAGGGTTCGCGGATAACGGATGGCGCCCTGATATTCGCCTATTATGTCCGTAATCCCGAACGCTATGGCGTTGTGGAATTCGACGATGGAGAAAGGGCCGTCAGCCTGGAAGAAAAGCCTGACACGCCGCGCAGCAACTACGCCGTTCCCGGATTGTATTTCTACGGGCCGGACGTGGTGGAGAAGGCCGGAAAGCTCCGGGCCGGGTCGCGGGGTGAACTGGAAATAACCGACCTGAACCGGGAGTACCTGGCGGAAGGGCGGCTGAAGGTGAGCGTGCTGAGCCGGGGCCTGGCCTGGCTGGACACGGGTACGAACCGCGGACTGATTGAGGCAGGCCAGTTCGTGCAGGCCATTGAGGAACGGCAAAGCCTGAAAATTGCCTGCCTGGAGGAAATCGCCTGGCGCAACGGGTGGATACGTGCCGAAGCGATTGAGGAGGCGTGCCGTCGCATGGGCGACAGCGCCTACGCCGCGTATCTGCGGGAGTTTCTTGTCCGGGAAGTCAAGGGATAACCCCAAAAACGGCGGTTGAATTCTGAAACGGTTTCCAAACCAAAGGACTTAAAGGACATAAACGACCAAAAGGACGGTAAAACGTTCTCCCGGTTGGTGCGTCCTTTACGTCCTTTACGTCCTTTCGGTCCTTTCTTTTAAGAGGTTTTCCCTGCGTTAACAGCCGTTTTTAGGATAACGGATGTTAGCGCCAAACGGCGATGATGGCGTGAACGAAAGAAAGCGTCTGCCACTCGTTATTTCAGGGCGCCTCTCCAGTATTCCAGAAGATCTTCCAGGATGCGGCGGAAGGGAATCTCGGGCCGCCACCCCGTGAGTCCATGGAATTTTTCCGCCGATCCGCATATCTCGGGCACGTCCAGGGAACGGCATCGGCGCGGGTCGGGTTTCACGGAAAAAGCGGCGGAAGCGAGGGAACGCAACTGTTCCAAGGCGTCGCCGATGGCAATGGAAGCGCCGGAACAAAGGTTGAAAGCATCCTCTTCGCTGTCGAGCTGCGTGGCCAAACGGTAGGCGCGGACCATGTCTTGCACATGGGTAAAATCGCGCTTCGCGGACAGGTTGCCCACCTCCAGGACGGGCGCCCGAAGGCCCTTTTCGATTTCCACGATTTGCCGGGCAAAGGCGGACAGGACGAATTCGTCCCGCTGCCCGGCGCCGGAATGGTTGAAGGGCCGCAGCACCACCGTGTGCAGGCCATGGGCGGCGCGCATATAATGGCAGCAGTATTCTCCGGCAAGTTTTGAAATGGCATACGGGTTTGCCGGGTTTACGGGATGCTTTTCGTCCACGGGCAGATAGACGGGTATGCCGTAGACCTCGGAACTAGAGATGAATATCAGGCGGGCGTCCGGCATGGCGGCCCGCAGAGACTCGCAAAGAGTTACCGTTCCTTCGACGTTAACCCGCATAAAGCGTCCGGGAGCGTGCAGCCCCGAGGCCACGGAGGCCGCTGCCGCCAGGTGAAATACATAATCGCACCGGCCCGCCCAGTCCAGGAGTCCCTTGACGGCATTGGCGTCTGTCAGGTCACAAGCGTGGCGGTATGACGCTCCCGTCGGGACTGTCAGGTCGCACCCCAGCACGTCGAATCCGGACGCCGCCAGATGTTCGCACAAGTGTCGGCCCACGAATCCTTCGGATCCCGTAACCAGGACCTTGCCCCCGCGCATCAGACGAACACCTTGGTGTTGGTGATACCGGCCTGAACCCGTTTCATATCCGCGTCCACCATCATGCGGATGAGTCCGGGAAAGTCCACTTCAGGCGCCCAGCCCAGTTTCGTGCGCGCCTTGGCGCTGTCGCCCAGCAGCACATGTACCTCGGCGGGACGATAGAAGCGCGGGTCGGATTTAACGAAATCGCGGTAATCCAGGCCTAAATGGGAAAAGGCGATGTCGCACATATCGCGCACCGTGTGGGTTTCACCGCTGGAGATCACGTAGTCGTCAGGCGCGTCCTGCTGCAACATAAGCCACATGGCCCGGACATAATCGCGCGCATAGCCCCAGTCGCGCTGTGCGTCCAGGTTGCCCAGCGCCAGTTCTTTTAACAGGCCCATCTTGATGCGCGCGGCCCCGTCGGTGACCTTGCGCGTGACGAATTCCAAGCCGCGTCTCGGTGATTCATGATTGAACAGAATGCCCGACACGGCAAAGATATCGTAGCTCTCCCGGTAGTTCACCGTGATCCAGTGGCCGTACACCTTGGCCACGCCATAAGGGCTGCGCGGGTAAAAGGGCGTGCTTTCCCGTTGCGGCGTTTCCTGAACCTTGCCAAACATCTCGCTGGATGAGGCCTGGTAGAAGCGGATGGACTTGTCCACAACCCGTATGGCTTCCAGCACCCGGGTCACGCCCAGCGCCGTCACGTCGCCGGTTAGGATGGGCTGGCACCACGAGGTGGGCACGAAGGACTGGGCCGCAAGATTGTACACCTCTTTTGGGCGCACCTGGCTGATCACGTCTACCATGCTGACCTGGTCCGTCAGGTCGGCCTGCAGCAGGGTGACCCGGTCCTTGATCGGGCTGATACGCTCAAAGGTTTCGGTGCTGGACCGGCGCACCACCCCGTAAACCTCGTATCCTTTTTCCAGCAGCAGTTCCGCCAGGTACGAACCATCCTGTCCGGTGATGCCCGTTATCAATGCCCGAGGCGCGCTATCATTCGGCATGTCCTTACTCCTTAGCCACCCTTCGAAGAGTATACAGGTGGACGTCCCATAGTTTCACCTCGGAACGGCAATCCGGCACTCTTGGGTCCGAAGAAGGAATGAAATAGTGGGGTGGCGTGAGCTTTCATTACTTGTGGAAATCCTGTGCGCGCGTCTCTTCCATTCTTCCGTGTCTATTTCTGATGTTACAGTTATTTGTTGAATTCTACCATGGCGTTGTCGCAAACCCAGCGCACCATCGTATTCGTGCCCGTAACTCGTGCTCGTAATCGTAATCGAGAACGTAAAGTACAATTATGAAAGACGATTAGGAAGCACGATTACGGAGTACGATTACGGAGTACGATTACGACACGCGATTATGAAGCACGATTACGAAACCCTTCAATTCGGAATTCGTAATTCTTGATTAATCCTCCCCCCACACGCGACCGAGCGTCGCCTGTATCTTCCGCTCCATCCTTTCAATCAGTTCCCGATTCGCATGCACCAGCGCCTGCTCCGCTTCTATCTCCGCGACAATGGCCTGCTGCGTGGCGATAGGTGGAAGGGGGAACTTAAATCTTAAAATGTCGCTTTTGGTTATGTTTGGGTCTTTACGGGTGCTGTTTGCTACGGTCTTCCAATACTCTTTCGAAGACGTTAAAACGAAGTTAAGAAAATATGGGTTAACTTTCTGTGATGGAAGTAGCGCCGTCATTGCTTGGTTGTGTGTTGCCTCTATTTCGAGAACTCCTGTGCGGCCTATTTGGTTAAACCCGCCGTACATAGCTATGAGGACTGTTCCGACAGGAAGAATACTCAAATGCGTTTTATCCAATGCTAGCGGAGTGATCGCCTCTTGCGTTCGGGTTATTGAGCCATCTGAAAGGTCTAGGGTTTTTACCCAAGGGATTGTACCGTCAACGAAGTAAGCATCATTGTTGCGAGAAGGAGTAGTTCCCGATTTCGTCTCGAATACCTCCCCCAATTCCACCATTGGCCAGTCGGGGTGGATGGGGATGTGGGGGCGGTAGTTGTCGAGGACGGCGCGGGCACCGTTGATGACGTTCTGGTAGCCCTCGATCTCCGCCACAATCTCCTGCTGCACCGATATGGGGGGAAGGGGGATTTGGAGTTCTGATAAAAATTTTCGTGTAACTCCACGGACACCTATCCCCTCAGCATTCTGTTCAACGACTGAGGCAATGTGAAACGCAATGACCCGTATGAATTCTGGTGCAAGGCTTG
>Ga0123335_1004414_pt1 | contig 18286 bp, 15 predicted proteins | sample BiotimSIPDNA_2_FD_89707 | JGI IMG/M metagenome (GOLD analysis project Ga0123335, IMG submission 89707) | Anaerobic biogas reactor microbial communites from Washington, USA - Biogas_R2 time_0 SIP DNA | ecosystem: Engineered > Bioreactor > Anaerobic > Unclassified | place: Washington, USA...
CCTGGGGGTGGAGAAGCTCCCAAGGGTTTGGCTGTTCGCCAATGAAAGTGGTACGTGAGCTGGGTTCAGACCGTCGTGAGACAGGTCGGTCCCTATCTACTGTGGGCGCACGAAACTTGCGGAGGTTCTTCTTTAGTACGAGAGGATTTAGAAGGACGTACCTCTGGTGTGCCAGTTGTCGCGCTAGCGGCATGGCTGGGTAGCTATGTACGGAAAGGATAAACGCTGAAAGCATCTAAGCGTGAAGCCCTCTCCAAGATTAGGTTTCGTTGCGGTATATCCGCGAAAGCCCCCTGGAAGACTACCAGGTCGATAGGTCGGATGTGTAAGCGCAGCAATGCGCTCAGCTAACCGATACTAACGGGCGAACACTTGGCCGCATGTATCCAACGCTCCTAAGTCGGCCCGCTTTAGGATGTCACTTCGTTATCACTATCACTGAGTTGTCAGTTATCAGTATTCAGTTTCTTCTTCAAGAACTGACGACTGATAACTGAAAACTCAATAGCGGCCCGCCCAATCCCGGGCGATCCGCTCCTTTCCGGTGACTATATTCGAAAGGCCACACCCGTTCCCATTCCGAACACGGTAGTTAAGCTTTCGGAGCCGATGGTAGTACCACAAGTGCGAGAGTAGGTGTCGCCGGATTTAATACACCAAAAACCCTCGCGATTATTTCAGTCGCGAGGGTTTTTGCTATTGTCCATGCTCATGCTCCTGAAAACCACATTCAACCGTCGGAAGCTGCTGGGCGGAGCGGCTTGTTTGGGCGCGTCCGCGCTGACGGCATTGGCGCCCGCCGCCTTGACGCGGATCGCCGGCGCCGCCGACCCAACGCCGAAGACGAAACCCATCAAAGGCAGTTGGATCAGCGTGCTGCGCAACGAATGCCGCCACCATCATTATTGGAACGACGCTTGCGCCAAGTTCTCCCGGCGGCAATGGGAACAGTCAGTGCGGGACTGCGCCGATCTCGGCATGGAGTATCTGGTGCTGTTGGCCACCGTAACCGCCGTCGGCGACAACGCATTTTTCGACACGAATCTGACGCACAAGGCGAAGGAGTTGGCCTACGGCGATCCGATCGAGGCCATGCTTTCGGCGGCGGATGATTGCGGCGTGAAGTTTTTCATCAGCACGGGCTTTTACGGCGGCTGGGTAAACCAAAACCGGCTGCTCGATCCGACGTTTGCCCGAAATCGTTTTCGCGTCATGGCACAGGTAGCCGAGAAGTTCGCACATCACAAGAGCTTTTACGGTTGGTATCTGCCCGACGAGCCTCCGATTGAAGGCTGCTTCAACGAGAAGTACATCGAAGCGGTGAAGCTTCATGCGGGCGAGGCCCGCCGACTCGTGCCCCGCTGCAAAATCCTCATTGCCCCGTATGGCACGCAAAGCGTCGTTTGCGACGACAAATACGTCAAGCAACTGGAGCGGATCGACGTTGACATTATCGCTTATCAGGACGTAGTCGGCTTGGTTGAAATCGGAACATCCGGAAATTGTGCATTAACGTCTGGAAACGGCAATCATCATGATGTGCCGCGACAGTCATTTTCGCGAAATCAACTCGGCCAGTTCTTCGTTGACAGCTTGCGGCTGTGAGAAGATTAGATAATGGTCGTCGTCGAAAATCTTCAGCCGCGCGTCGCAGCCGAGGGATTTCAGCCGGGCGGCGGCGCCCTCGACGAAATCGAGCGGAATCCGCCGGTCGTTGCGGCCGTGGAGGAAAAGAATCTCGCGATCCTTGGCTCGGAGAAGGAACTTTTTGTCGGAGAACAATTCGTCCTCGGTAACGGGCGAGAGGTAGATCAAGCCGGCAAACAGCTCCGGGGCGAGAATAGCCGCGCGGGTGACGCCCAGCGCGCCGTTCGAGTAGCCCATCAAATAAATCCGGTTCGGGTCGATCGGCAGCGATTCGATAGCTTCGCGGGCGACATCGACGACCAGTTCCGCACCGCCGGGCCGGTCCCAGTTGCCGATGCCGAACGTCGGGGCAACGACCGCGTATTTCATCTCGTCGGCGAAAACAGAGACAGGCGCCGATTCGTTTATCTTTCTTCCGTCGCACAAACTCGCCTCATGATCGGAGCCAGTCCCCTTTTTCGATATTTTTGCCAGCAGCCAGAGGCACGGTTTGATGTTGCCGCCCATCCCGTGCAGAAAAATCAGGCATGGGATCCGCTCGTTATCAGTTGTTTTGGGCATGTAGAGGTAGTAGTGGCCCGGTCGAACGTCCAGCCGGGCCAAATCACGATAGACGGCCCCCATCGCCGATCCGAGGCGGCGGAAGCCGGCGTCGCGGTCGATCTGATCGTAGATCGGCATCAGGAGCGACCGCATCCGCGCCGATTCGTCGTACGGCACGGCGCCGAGTGAGAGCAGAGACGTGCCGATTTTCACTTGGTCGCGTTCGGGAATGACGTTTGCCGGCGTGAAGCGGGCGAAGCGGCGCTGGCCGCGGAGGTAACGGTTTTCAACCTGCCCGACGCTCGGCGCGCCATCGGGTGCGAGCATCATCGGCGCGAGATACGCCAGCAGCGCGAGCGGGACAAGCATCGCGTAGAATCGGCGGCGGATTTTCCGGAACCACTCGCGCCGCTGGTATCCGATCGAGCAGAGCAGAGCGATGCCCAGCAGCAGGAAGCTCAGCCCGACGCTGCGGCCCCTGAGCGTGGCGCTCAACAGCAGCAAGACGGCCCCGGCGATGGTCACGGCAATGATCGGCACGCCGACGGCGATCCGCAGCAGGCTGGCGGCGATTCGTTTCATCGGCGATGCGGAGTTATTTGCGGACATGCGGGGCGACCGCTCAGGCGTTCATGTCTTTCCAGCGTTTGGCCATTTGTCCGAAGATCAGCAGGCTGACGGAGGCGACGACGCCGATCGCGGCGAAGGGGAGCCAGATGTAATGCGGCGAGTATGTGTTCCAGAGCATTTGCGTGGCGTCGACCGCGTCCCAGCCGGCGACCTCTTGCAGCTTCGCCATGGCGTCGACGCGCGAAACGCCGAGGGTTTGTTCGAGGGAGGCCATTTTGCCGTCCCAGTTCTTATCCGCGCCGAACTCGGTGTGTTCGGCGAGATAGCGCAGCGCGAGGCTGGCCTTTTCGCCGAAATGATCGTAGACGACGCCGGCGATCCACGAGCCGAAGAACAGTCCGATGCCGACCGGTATGTTCACATAGCCCAGATACAAGCCTTTTTTCCCAGGCGGAGCGATCAGCGCCAGGTATTCGCTTTTCTTCGGTCCGGTCATCATTTCGCCCAGCGAGAAGAAGACGATTCCGAGGATCAGGATCGCCGCGCTTTGAGTCCATCCGGCGACGAGGATGCCGATGGTCGCCAGGACCATGCCGAAGAACATGGCGGTGAGGGTTCGCATTTTTCTGGTGAGCCAAGCGATGCCGACCACGCCGATAATGATGAACAGGGCGTTGCAACTGAGCAGCACTTGCTGGGGTATCATCGGGCCGCGGGCGGTTTCCTCGACGACTATGCCCGCCATGCTCGCCGGCAACAGGCCGGTCAACGTCTGGGCCAGCGGGCGGCTGTCGACCCAGTCGGCGATGAAGTTCGGCTGCAAGTCCCAAAGCTGATACATCATCAGCCAGAAGCAGGACATGATGGCCATCCAGCAAATCAGGCGGATCTCGAAAATGTTGACCACCGTGCGTATGAGAACTTGGAACACGTTTTCGGTTTTCGACGCGCCCGAGGGAACGTCGGGAAACGTCAGCACCAGTAGGAGGTTGAGCGAGCTGAACGCGGCCGAGGCGAGAAACAGGTTTCGCCAGGCCTCTTGCGAATAGTCGGTCGTGCCGAACAATCCTTGCAGCAGGAAGATCGAGGGCAGGAAATGGCCGACCAGCGCGCCCACGTTGACGATCCAGTAGAATATCCCCCAGCCGACCGAGGAGTTTTCCTTGGAAAGTTGATGGGCGAGCGCGCCTTGAATGCTGGGTTTGAAAAACGCCAGCCGTTCCCACATCTCGATGGTGTTCAGCGTCCAAAAAGTGCGGGAAAAACGGGCCTTAGGCGGCGCGGCTTCCGAGGGAGTCGTGTTCGTCTGGGGTTGGCTCATGGCGTTTTCCACGGTTAAGGGAGGGAACGACGCGGCCCGCGGCGAATCGCTCGCCGATCGGGCGCGATATTCTCGGAGGGGTCTGAATGATCGGCGTCATTCTATCCGCCGAGCGCACGCGCCGCAACCACAGCCGGACGGCAATTGCAAACGCGCGCGCTCCGGCCGCGCGGCGCGGATGCTTGAGTTTGCCAGCGTTTGCGGGTCAGCCGGACGGTTTCGCATCGTGGGGCAGATTTCCAATCTGCCTCGATATTGGCAGGTTGGAAACCTGCCCCACGTTTGCCGAATACTTTTCGTGCAGGTTGGAAACCTGCCCTACGTTTGCCGAATACGTTTCGCCACAGCTGCTATTTTGCCGCGTCGGGGCGTGTTGCCGTTTTCCGCGGCTGTGTGTACACTTAAGCCTTCGGACGAACCACAAGCGAGACGACGCACAAGCGAACGGAGCGAACGCATGACCCCCGACCAACGCACCGCCGCGTATGCCGAGGCGGCGAAAGAATTCAACCGCCGCGCCGGGCGAGACACCGGCTCGAGCGTGGCCGAGCAATTCGACCGGCGGCTCACTTTGTTGCAAGACCTGCTCTACTGCCGGCTGCACGGCGACGTGCAGGAGGTAGTCGGCAAGGACTCGATGCTGATGCCCGTCTCCGAACTGAAAACGCAACTTGCGGCGAAGACGGAGATGGCGATTTTCGAGGTGGCCGAATCTCGGTCGGCGGCCGACGAGTTGGGCATCGACACACGGCCCGACGATTGGTTCGCCCGCTGGCTGGCGCGGATTCTGCTGGGGGCCGCGGTCGAGGCCGGCGCTTTGGCCCGGCTGGCCGAATACGAGGACCAGGCTCCCCGCGAGCGGCTGCTGGCGTTCACCGACGTTCTGGCGCGGGTATTGCCCGAGTCCCGCCGCGCCCCGCTGGTGCTCTTCAACCTGTTTCCGCTCTCGGTGCGGATCGCCGCGTCGATCGCGCTGGGCGACCGCGTTCGCGCCGCGGCGGTGCGCAATGAACAATTGGAAATGCAGCCGGCGCTGGGAGATTGCACGGTCTGCCGCGGCCAATTGCTGACCACTGGAAAGCAGTGTCCCGAATGCGGCAACCCCGTCTGGAAATTCAATTGGCTGGTCGCCGATTGAGCATGCGGGCGCGGGCCGCCGCTTTTTACTATCTGGGCAGCTTGCCCATCAGCGAGCGGATTTTCTCCAGTGCCAGTTGCTGCAAGTCGGGCTGGGGAATCTTTTCCGCTTCGGACTCCGCTTCGACGAGCAGTCGGTGGGCCTTTGCGCGGAAACCCGCCGCGGAAAGCCGTTCTGCCAACTCGCCCAATGCGTAGGCCCTGGCGTATTGATCGTCGATCGCCCGCGCCGACTCCAAGCTCAGGTCGAACGTGGCGGCGGCCGCCTCCGGCTGTTTCATCTCGGCCTGCCGGACGGCGATGGCGGCCAAGGCCGGCCAGCGCTTCTTCAGGTCGTCGATTGCGCCGGCGAAGTTCAGCGCCGCGGCGATCACGCGGTCGGCTTCGGGCGTTTGTCCGCTTTTCCAATTCGACTCGGCCACGGCGCAGAGCGCGAGGGTTTTGCCTTGCGGATCGACGATCGAATTAGCGAGTTCCTCGGCTTTTTTCAGCGTTGCGGCGGCCGCCGTTTTATCGAGGGTCAGGCTCTGCACCTCGGCCGCGGCGGCCAGCGCGGCCGCGCGCCGCTCGGCCGATTCGATTTCAGCCGCCGAGTCCAGGGCAAGTTTCGTCGCTTCCCGCGCCTTCGGATCGTTATTCAGCTCGGCGTGGACCTTGGCAATCAGCGTCCAGGCTTTCGAGCGGGCGCCCGCGCTCGGAATCGCCTTGCAGGCGTCCCAGGCCAATCGCAACGTTTCGGCCGAGCCTGATCGGTCCATCGCCTTGCCCTGTCGGTAACCGATTACGGTCAGCCGTCTGGCGCGATATTCGGGATCGGTTTCGGCCTGCGCGCGAACGGCCTGCTCGCGGAAGGAGAGCGTGTCCGGCGAAGCCGAGCGGCCGTTGCAGCCGCCGACGGCCAGGCCGATCAATCCGATCACCAGTAATAACAGGTCGATGCGCGTCATATCCTATACCTTCGGGTAAAAAAAGATTGCCAGATAATGAATTATACGATACTTGCGGATTTGGTGTTACCCGAACGCCGTGCCGCACGTCGTTGGATGCATTTCGCGTTTTGCGGGGGCATTCACGCCACTCGGCCGCCGCCAACATTATTCAACAGACTCTCAGTCGATCCAGCCGCCGCCCAACACGCGGTCGCCGTCGTAACATACGGCGGCTTGTCCGGGGGCGACGCCGAAACACTGCTCGTCGAAGCGAACGCGGAACCGCTCGGCCGAGAGCGGCTCGACCGTTGCCTCATAGGGCCGGCTGCGGTAGCGAATCTTGACTTGGGCGCGAAAGGCAGGCGGGAGAATCGGGGGTGAAGGATGAGGGATAAGGGATGAGGGATGAGGGGCGAGGGTTGAGAGACCGGGTGAGCCGACTGAATTGGGCGGGGACGCATCGCCGGCTTGCCCCGCGTCGTTCGGTCTATCGCCACCCTGCTCTCCCCGTTCTCCTTCCTCTCGCATCTTTCCCCAGTTCTCGGTTAACCAGTTTGCGTTCGAGGCGGTTAGTTCCCGTCGCGCCAAATCGTCGCGGGCGCCGATCACCACGCGGCGCGTGTCGGCTTCGATCCGCACCACGTATCGCGGCTCTCCGAAGGCCAGCCTCAGCCCCTTGCGCTGCCCGATGGTGAATCGTTCGTAGCCGTCGTGCCGTCCGAGCGGCGTGCCGTCGGTGGCGACGATTTCGCCCGACGTGTCCAGCCGGCCCCGTTTTTCGCGGACGAATCGGGCGTGGTCCCGGTTGGGCACGAAGCAAATTTCCTGGCTGTCGCGCTTCCGGGCCACGTTCAATCCCAAGCGGTCGGCGATGCCGCGGATATCTTCCTTGAGATGCTCGCCCACCGGAAACAGCAGCCGGCCGAGCAGCTCGCGGCGGATGCCGAACAGGGCGTAGGATTGATCTTTCGATTCGTCGCGCGCGCGGCGGAGGGCTGGAAAACCGGACTCGCCCCCTCTTTCGATCCGCGCGTGGTGGCCCGTGGCCACGTATTCCGCGCCGAAACGGTCGGCATAGTCGAACAGCCGGCCGAACTTCAGCCATGTGTTGCAGACGATGCACGGGTTGGGCGTGCGACCGGAGGCGTACTCGGCCACGAAATAATCTATGATCCGATCGAATTCCGCCTGAAAATCCAAGACGTGAAAGGGGACGTCGAGCGCGTCGGCCACGCGCCGCGCGTCGGCCGCGTCGGCCGCCGAACAGCAACTTTGTTCAGCTCTCCGAGCGGGCGGCAAGTTTTCCGGGATCGGTAGGCGTTCCTCCCCGCGTTCCCGTCCATGCCGCATGAAGAGACCGACGACCTCGTGCCCCTGCTCGCGCAGCAGCCAGGCCGCCACGCTGCTGTCCACGCCGCCGGACATTGCCAATACCACACGCGTCATGCGACATCCTCGCGGTTTACAGGGAACTCATTATTCTTCCGTCACCGTTCGGATCATTTTCAGGAACTCCTTGATCGAAGGGCAGCGTTTCTCGACTTCCGGCTCGATGCAGGCGTGGATCGCCTTGGCCAAACGCGGATTGAGGTCGGGGCGGTAAGCAAGGATGTCGGCCGGGGGTTGATCGTGGGTCATGGCGGCCATGCCCGTCGTACCCCGAAGCCATGGAAGCTCGAACGTGCAGAACTCATAGGCCGTGACGCCGAAAGCGAACACGTCGAGCCGCTGGTCGGTCGGCCGGCGGCGGACCAGTTCCGGGGCCATGTAGTTCGGCGTGCCGGTGCGGTTGCCAGGCTGCATGAACCAGCGTGTGGCGGGCACGGTCAGGCCGAAGTCGATCAGCTTGATGTCCTCGCGCTTGTTGCAGAGCATGAAGTTTCGGGGGCAGACGTCGCGATGGATGAACCCGGCCTCATGCACGGCGGCCAGGGCCTCGGCGGCCTGGCGGATGTAATGCAACCGGCGCCCATCCAGAGAAGCGTCGCGGGAAGCCAACACGGCGTTCATGTTCGGCCCTTCGAGAAACTCCATGACCAGATACGGGGCCATTTCCGTCGTCACGCCGTATTCCAGCGTCTCGACTATGTTGGGATGTTTCAATTGGGCGGCAATCTCGCCCTCGCTCGGTTTTTCCAACCCCTTGAAGCGGGCCTCGAAAGCCACGGTCTTTTTCGGATCGAGTATCTTCAGCCCCACCAACTGGCCGGTGTTCAGATCGCGGGCCATGTAGAAGCTCGACATCGTGCCCGATATCGCCTCGTGCAACAACGCAAACCGCCTCGACACGTTCAATTGTCGGCTGGCGAGAATCGTCTTGAGGTGATCGAACAGCGGCATGGAGGAGTGGTCAGTGGCTAGTGGTCAGTGGCTAGTGGTCAGTGGCTAGTGGCTAGTGGCTAGTGGCTAGTGGTCAGTGCGAAAGTGTAACTGAAAGTGTCCTGTAATTGGTCCATCTGTTGTGAGTCGGGTTGATAACGCCGGTGAGTCGAAACGCCCCGCGACTGCGGTCGCGGGGGGGGCGGTGTTTTCCACCCCGCCGGTCGCAGCCGGCGGGCGTTTTTCCCGATATTTACCACATGGCAGTCAATAGTACGCCGCGGGTTCACCGGTGGCAGCGTTGCGAGCAAGTCATGCCGTGCCCCCGGTGAATACACTGGGGCGCAGCGTTGCGAGCACGTCATGCCGTGCCCCCGGTGTATTCACCGGGGGCGAAATAGCGCGTTGTTCCAGGGGTTATTTCAGGTTGTCCTCGTATTACTTGTTATAACGTTGAAGGTTCCGAATATATTTTAGCATAACTTACAACCAACCACTAACAACTGATAACTGACCGCCGGCCACTGACCACTAGCCACTGACCACTAGCCGCTACTTCCCGCAGTAATCGATGGTTTTTGCCAATTCGCTTTGGAGGTCTTGGCGTGGTACGATGCGGTCGATAAAACCGTGTTCCAGCAAGAACTCGCTAGTTTGGAAGCCCTTTGGCAATTCGATGCGGATGGTGGCCTTGATCGTGCGGGGGCCGGCGAAGCCGATTAGGGCTTTCGGTTCGGCGAAGACCACGTCGCCGAGCGAGGCGAAGCTGGCGGCGACGCCGCCCATGGTCGGGTTGGTCAGTACGGAGATGAACAATCCGCCGGCTCGGTCGAATCGAGCCAGCGCGGCGGAGACTTTTGCCATTTGCATCAGCGAGATGATGCCCTCGTGCATGCGCGCCCCGCCGCCGGAGCCTGAGATGATAATCAGGGGCAACTGTTGTTGCGTGGCGCGTTCGGCGGCGCGGGTGAGTTTTTCGCCGACTACTGATCCCATGCTGCCCATGATGAAGGCGGAGTCGGTGACGCCGAAGGCCACCCGCCGGCCGCGGATCGTGCCCGTGCCGACAACTGCTGCTTCGCGCAGTCCGGTGCGTTGCTGTTCTTCCTCGACGCGCCGCGGATAGGGCATCTTATCGACGAATTCGAGCGGATCGGCCGATGTCAGATCGGCGTCCCATTCCTCGAAGGTGCCTTGGTCGAGCACTTGCGCGATGCGCACTCTGGCGGGCACGTACCAATGATATTCGCACTCGGGGCAGACATCGAGGCGTTTTTCGGCCTCCTTGCGGAAGATCGTGGCCTGGCAGCCGGGGCATCGTTTCCAAAGCCCCTCGGGCACGCCCCGCTTGGGACGCTTCAGCAGTTTTTTCCAACTGTTCGGATCGGCGGGTTGCACGGCCATGCGGCTTTCTCCTTCAGGCTACACGCCGGCGGCGAGGAACTCCTCGGCGTCGATTTCGATCGCCGCGAATCGTCCCCGGCCGTTGGGCGCTTTCCAAAGATCGCCCAACTCGCAATGAGCAAGAAAACGCTGGGCGAGGCTCAACAGCGGCTCGGGCAGGACCAACCCCGCCGTGCCCTCTTTGCGCCGTTTCAGCAGCTTCACCAAGGCCGCGCGGACCCGCTCGTCGGCGTCGGCGAGCATTTCGCCTTCGGGCGGACATACGCTTTCCGGCTGCTCCTGCCAACGCTTGTAGACCTTCGGCTGCTTTCGCTTGACGTCGCTGATCAGCATCCCCTGCCACAGACCTTGATCGAGATTGTGGAGCTTGTCGAGCTTCTTCCGCTTGATGTCCAAAACCTCGGCGATGATCTCGGCCGTTTCCAGCGATGGTTGCGAGGCGGGGGCATAGATCACGTCCAACCCCTGCCCGCGAAGCTGCTCGGCAGTTTGGCGAGCCTCTTCCACGCCCTGCGCGTTCAGCGGAATGTCAAGGCTGCCTTGAATCCGCTCTTGCACGTCGTAGTCGGTCGAGCCGGGACGAATCAACACGATGGTAAGCATCTCTAAACCCGAGTTGCCTTTCTTTTTTTTGCCAGGTCGGTCACTTCGGCGATGAAGCGGCCGTAATCATTTTCGGAAAACAAAGCGGAGCCGGCGACGAGCATATCCGCACCGGCCTGGGCGCAGATGCCCGCCGTCTCGCGGTTCACGCCGCCGTCGACCGAGATGAGCAAATCCGCGCCGGCCATCGCCCGCAAGCGGCGGAGCTTTTCCGGCGCGGCCGGGTCGAAGGACTGGCCTCCGAAGCCGGGCATGACGCTCATCACCAGCACCAGATCGCAAAGGTCGAGGCCCGGCCGCAACGAATCGACGGGGGTGGGCGGATTCAACGACAGGCCCGGGCACGCGCCCAAACCGCGAATCTCCTCCAACAGGGGCCGAGGGTCGGCGACCGCCTCGACATGGATCGTCAGCATGTCGGCCCCCGCCGTGCGGAAGGCCCGAACATAACGCCCCGGCTCGGAGATCATCAGATGCACGTCGAGCGGCAGCGAGGTGGATCGCCGCACGGCCTCGACCACGGGTATGCCGAAGCTCAGATTCGGCACGAAGTGTCCGTCCATGATGTCGAGGTGCAGCACCCTGGCTCCGCCCGCCTCGACGCGGCGTATTTCCTCGCCAAGAGCCGCAAAGTCGCACGCCAATAGCGATGGCGCGACCAACGGCGCGATGGAATGCAAATCGGCGGATACCCGCGAATCGGACATACACGAAAAGCTTATCTGTGAAGGCGGGAAAATGATCCCGGAACATTACTTCCAATCGCCACGCGGATCATTTTCAACCCTGAAAGGCTAACACCTGAACAACTTGCTTCGAGACATGCAGACCGATGCCGTGCAAACCGAATCCGGCGGGCAACTCGCGTCTGTTCCTATTTCCTATTTTCCAACATCTTAATCATTCTAGCAATGGCGGGCCGCTCCGTCTGCGCTTATTCCGGGTGTTGACGCAAGTGCTTTCACAGTGGGTACTTGCGGCCGCGTGTTGCGTCGCCTCCTCCGCAAGTGTTACAATCGGTCGATCGATGGCAGCGTTTCGGAAGCAGTTTGCCTCCGGCTGTTTAGGTAAGTTTTTCAGAACAATAGCCGGAGGCTAACAGCCCCCGGTCGATCCCGTCGAGCAATGTCAACGCCCCAGAGGCAGTTTGCCTCCGGCTGTTTTTCAATCCGACACGCATAATCACAAGGAATATGCCATGAAAACTCGAATCGCGCGGTTGATTTTGGTTATCTTAATGTTGCCGACGACCGTTTTTGCGGACCCGGCGGCGACCGTCGATTTCCACGTCGCTCCCAATGGAAACGACGCTTGGTCCGGCCGCTCGGCGACGATCGACGCCGCGCGCGGCGAAGGGCCGCTGGCCACCCTGACCGCTGCTCGCGATAAAATCCGCCTGCTGAAACAACGCGGGCCGATCGGCAAACCGATCCGCGTGCTGCTTCGCGGGGGAATCTATCGAATTGACGAACCGATCCGCTTTTTGCCCGAAGACTCGGGCACGCGCGAGGCCCCGATCGTCTATGCCGCCTGGCCCGGCGAGAAGCCGATCGTCAGCGGCGGCTTGCCCATCGCCGGTTGGCAAAAAACGGATGGGCCGCTCTGGACGACCGTGATCCCGGCGGTCGAGGAAGGCCGCTGGTATTTCCGCCAACTCTTCGTCGACGGAGGCCGCCGCACGCCGGCACGAACGCCCAACGACGATTACTTTCACACCGTCGGGCCGGGCGTCGATTGGCAAGACAAAGACGCCGCGCGGCGAAACGTCGAAACCAAAAAATCGATACTCTGCAAACCGGAAGACATCGCGGCGATCGGAAATCTCGACGACGACGCCGTCGCCGTGGTCTACCATTCGTGGACGACCTCGCGGCATCTGGTTGAATCGCTGGACGCGGATGCCGCGCTCATGAGATTCACCAATCCCAGCGAGTGGCCGATGGGATTCTTCTACTCCCGCAGCCAACGCTATTTCGTGGAGTTCGCCCGCGATGGGCTCGACCGGCCGGGCGAGTGGCATCTTGACCGCGCGACCGGCGTGCTGGCCTATTACCCTCTCCCCGGCGAGGACATGACCGTGGTCGAGGCGATTGCCCCGGGCGGGACGGAGGAACTGCTGCGTCTTGAAGGCAATCCGAGCGCCGGCGAGTTCGTCGAGCATCTCCGCTTCGAGGGGATTTCGTTTCAACACACCGACTGGAAGCTCGCCCGCGACGAGACGGCCGACGGTTTCGGGGCGGCGTTCATGCAAACGGCGGCCGTTCATACCCTGGGTGCCAGGAATTGCGTCTTCGAGCGCTGCGAAATCGCCCACACCGGCGGATACGCCCTCTGGCTGAACTTCGGCTGCAAAGGCAACCGCGTCAAGCAATGCCATTTGCACGACCTGGGGGCGGGCGGCGTGCGCATCGGACAATGCAAGATCAGCGACGTCCGCGTCGACGGCGTCCGCGTCGAGAAAACCGAGGGCGGTTTGCCCCGGGAGGCCGAACTCTGGGCATCGCACAACGACGTCTACAACTGCTTCATTCACGACGGGGGAAAAGTCTTCCAAGCCGGCATCGGCGTGCTCGTCGGACGTTGCTCGCACAACAACATCCGCCACAACGAAATTTGCGACTTCGATTACTCCGGCGTTTCGGTCGGTTGGAGTTGGTGGGACTATCCGCCGTCGTACGCCCACCACAATCTGGTCGAATACAACCACATACACCATCTCGGCTGGGGGCGGCTAAGCGACATGGGCGGGGTTTATACCCTCGGCTACGCACCCGGCTCAAAGGTCCGCAACAACCTGATCCACGACATTTTGGCCTACGGCCGCCGCGGCTGGGGGCTGTATCCCGACGAAGGCTCCGCCGAAATGGTTTGGGAAAACAATATCGTCTATCGCACGACCGACGGCGGCATCCACGACCACCTCGGCCGCGACAACGTCGTGCGGAACAACATCTTCGCCTTCGCGGCCACCAGGGGACAACTCAGCCGAAATCCGCTCGAAGGCGTCTGCTCCTTCATTCTCGAACGGAATATCGTCTACGACCGCTCGACGCCGCCGATGGCTGGCATCTGGGACCGGCCCGGCTACAAACTCGACTACAACGTCTATTGGAACGCATCGGGCGGCGAGCCGGTCTTTCCCGGTGAACGGACCTTCCGCCAGTGGCAAGCCCTCGGGCACGACCGGAACTCGATCGTTGCCGATCCGCGGTTTTACGACGCGGAACGCTTCGATTTCCGTCTGAAGGCCGACTCGCCCGCCCTGAAACTAGGGTTTAAGCCGATAGATGCGGGCGAGATCGGCCTGGTCGGGCCGCCCAAATGGGTCGAATTGCCGCGTAACGTTCGGCGCCCGCGCATGAAGCTGCCGGGCGAGTAATTTTCCAGCTCAATATCCCGCACACGCCGTGTGCGGCCCTTTTTCCCGCACACGCCGTGTGCGGGATACCATACAATTCGGTACATTATTATTTTCAACGACTTACTCGACGTTTGTTTGTTCCCGCGTCCGCGGATATACTGTTCCCGGGAGTGGCCGCCGGCCGCCTGATCTAGCGGCCCGGCCGTTGTCCGGCCGCCGGGTCCGCTTGGCGTTTGCCGCTCTGACGGGTAATATGGTAGTAAGTACCAATCAATGTTAGGCGAATTCAGCCCGAGGGGCGAAAGGCGAACTACAATGGCAATCACCGTCACCGAAACGGCGGCCGAAGAAATCAAAAAACATATGGAAGCACAAAACACCGAGCCGGGTTCGATGCTCCGCATCAGCATCGCCGGCGGCGGTTGCGCCGGTTTTCAATATACGCTCGGATTCGAGACGAACTTCGACCCGGCCGTCGACGCGCGTTACGATCAACACGGGATGTCTTTAATTGCGGCGAAAAAAATGGCGTTGCACCTGGACGGGACGAAGATCGATTTTCGCACCGGCCCGATGGGGAGCGGATTTTCCATCGAAAACCCCAATACCCCGCGCGGCGGGGGATGTCCCGGTTGCGGACACCATTAGCAGCGAGTTTTACGACGGTTCGTATAGCAGTACATACAGGAGTTTTGCTCGCCGTGCCGGAGGGTGATCTTCTGCAACGCGAGGTGTATTATTCAGGCAGGGTGCAAGGGGTCGGATTCCGTTATACCGCCCGGTCGTTGGCGGAGCGGTTTGACGTATCCGGCTTCGTGCGGAACCTGTCCGACGGGCGCGTCCACTTGGTGGTCGAGGGCGAGCGGGAGGAAATCGCCCGATTCCTCGACACGGTCGGCGCGGCAATGGCCCGCTATATTACTGATACAACAGAAACAGAGCGGCCCGCCGCCGGCCGTTTCGGCGGATTTACGGTCAGTCGTTGAATACGAAGGTTGTTCGAGTTCGGCGGAAATCCGATTATAATACGAAGGTTGTGCGATTACGATAGAAATCAGATTATAATACGAGGCGGCGCGGCGGGCTTTCCTTGCCGCAACCGTACCGAAAATTCAACACAAAAACAATTCCACGAGGGTGAAAAGTGGACGCTGGAAATCTGTTGCTGTTCGCCGTGCCGTCGACTTGGTTGAAGCCGTTGCCGTGGGTGGCGTTGGCCGCCGTCGGCGCCGGGGCGCTTCTTTATCTGCTCGGCCTGCTGACGCGCCAGCTCGCGCCGAAAGTGGCCGCCATCGCCTGGACCACGTCGAAAGAAGCGATGTCGCAGCCGTTGTTCTTTATCCTCATGGCGTTCGGCGCCGTCGGCTTGATCATCTTTCCCTTCATCCCCTACAACACGCTGGGCGAAGACCTGAAAATGCTCAAGGACGAGGGCTTGTCGCTGATCATGGTCCTCTCGATCTTCCTGGCGGTCTGGACGGCCAGCCTGTCGATCGCCGAGGAAATCGAAGGGCGCACCGCCTTGACGTTGCTGTCTAAACCGATCGGCCGGCGGCAATTCATCTTCGGCAAGTTCCTCGGCATTCTCGTGCCGGTGGCGATCATGTTCATCATTCTCGGCGCGATTTACATGTCGAGCATCTCGTACAAGATCGTCTACGACGTTCGGGAGACCGGCCGGCCGGCGGCGACGGCGGATGAATGTCTCTGGGAGATCATCCACATCGCGCCCGGCCTGGCGCTGGCCTTCATGCAGGCCGTCGTGCTGACGGCCATTAGCGTGGCGATTTCCACCCGGCTGCCGATGATGGCCAATCTGATTATCTGCGCGTCGATCTACGTGCTGGGCAATCTGGTCCCCACGCTGGCCGGTTCGGCGATGGGGCAAATCGAAATCGTGCGGTTCGTGGCCAACTTCCTGGCCGCGGTGCTGCCGGTGCTGGAACACTTCAACATTTCCGCCGCCATTTCCCGCAATCAACCGGTGCCGCTCGTCTATCTGGGGTGGACCGCCCTATACTGCTTCCTCTACTGCTGCGTGGCGATGCTGGTCGCCCTGCTGCTGTTCGAGGATCGCGATTTGGCGTAAATGGCTTTACAGCATTTGAGGCATCATTCATCAATTGAATGCCATTCAGATGTTGAAATATCCAGGTATTGCGTCGCCCGAACTCATAAACCGCGACAATATTTGCTTCCAAGCGACGAATTAGTATCTGTTGCGAAAAGTCAGCCCATTGTAGGGGGCGTGCTCGCGCGCACCGATCGTGAGAGAAAACGCATATGGTGCGTTCAAACACGACCCATACTGGATGTTTCCGCAACAGAAACGAATTAGTATCGCCTTTTGACGACATGTCTGCACCCACATCAAGGAGTGTTTTTCTGTGTCAAGCAATTCACTCGACGAAATACCGCCGTCAGCGACAACCATTCGGCCATTGCGTCGCTCGATATTGTCGATGCTTATCGCATTACTGGTTCTGTGTCTGGCCGTGCGATTTGTTTGGGACGTTTCACACACTGAAATCGGCTGGGAAACGGTACGGCAACAGTGGCGCGATGAAACGCTGGGGTGGTTTACAGGGTCTCGCGTCCCAATCGGCTGCCGACCGCCGGCCGAACAGGCGGAATTCTGGCTCGCGGAAACCGAACGGATTTTGGCCGAGGAACCGAACAACGCCGAATTGGCGGCCGCCGCCGCTCTGTTGCTCGACTCACCCGGTTCCGGATTCGAATATCGCTTTCTGATTCCGCAGGAAAAGATGTTAGAACAATGGGTCATCGAAGGTCCGCCGCCCGAGAAGCTTGAATACTTTACTCCGCGAATTGATTACGACGCAATAGCGAAAGCAATGGACGATTTCGAGGAGCGTTGCCAACGGCGGTGTCTGGCATACGCGGCTAAGGCGACGGAGCTTCAACCAGATGAGCCGCGCTGGTGGAGACTGAGGGCCTTGTTGCTCTTTCGACGCCAATTATATTCCGACAAGGCAGGCCCAAGAGATCCCAGGTGGTTTGAATTGCTGGCGGAATGCAAGAAGCACGATCCCGACAACGCCCTTTACGATTATCTTGCCGCTTGGCGGTTCTGGCAGGAAGGCGTCGATACGAACAGCCTGGACCAAGAGGTAACCGACAAAGAGAAATTCCAACGGGGAATGGACTATTTTCTTAAGGGCCAAAAGAAAGACTATCTCGCAGTGGGCGGAGATGAGCCTGCGCTGGTGATTGAGTTTCTTCGCCACACCAAGCTGCCATGCTTGGATTACGAGGGCGTCGCCGCCACCAAGTCGATCCTTTTTCGTTTTTCTTCTTCGCTGAGGGGGCTTTGGCGAATCAACCTGAATCTGGCCGAACAGAGCGAACAGGCTGGAGATTTGGCCGAAGCATTGGACATCAGACGCAGAAATGAGCGTGTTTTCGACCAATTCGATAGATCGGGCGACGCAATCGCTTCGGATTGCTGGATACTATTCATCCACAGGGCTGATTTGAAGTTGCTGTTTGAATTCCTGGAGAAACATCAGCAGTTGGTGTCCAAGGAGGAATTCAAACAGATCAAAACGGCCGCAGAAGAGGCCGAACTTAATACAAAGTCAATTCAGGAGGCAGGACACCGTCTGGCAGCTCGGCAAACGCCGACTTCCATACCGCATGTCATCGTGAAAAGTGCTCTGGCCGGCGCCGCGGCTCAGTCGATAGTATTCTTGCTGATTTTTGGCGTCGGTCTCTTTGCGATATTAAAATTCACCGGCAAAAACCCACTGTGTAACACGATATCGAGCATTCTGGGACTCGCCGTTGTTTGGGTTTGCGGATACTTGCTGAGTTTCCTGGTCCTCGGACTCGCGCCTGCGGGGATTATTCCGCTTGAAATCCAGAAGTTGGTCGTGCCAATTGCGATTTCGACACTGATTGCGGCAGCCGCAGGTTGGGTATTCTGGAAAACGGTCGTTCAATCCAATTTTCATTATGCAAGCCGCATTTTGATAACCCTGGCGTTGCTCTGCATAGCGACGGTGGGAGCGGTATGGACATGGGGAGGCGTCCCTTCTCCATCCAGCCGCATCGTTTGCAACTTATACGTTCCACCGCGCGGATGGCAAAATGTCGCCCCCGGTCTATTGCAACAAGCGTTCGTCATTGTTTGCGGACGCTGGAATTGGGCGCTGGTGCAGTGGATGGTTTACTATGGGCCGCTGGTCGGCATTGGTGTTTCTATTGGTCTTTTGATGCTATGGGGCGGGATATCTCGTCGTTGGTCCGGCGTTTTTGCCGGCATGTGCCGTTCGGCTTTGGGTGTCGCCATCTTATGGATAATTGTCTACTGTCACGGGGCGCGTAAAACCGGCCACGTAAGGGCGCGTTAAAACCGGCCACTTACGAGGAGCGATGGTTCATCATCTAGCCTTCAGCAAACCCTTTGCTGACGGAGCTCAAGATGGCGAA